>Ga0181532_10000191_pt1 | contig 62929 bp, 50 predicted proteins | sample PEATcosm2014_Bin_33_FD_119768 | JGI IMG/M metagenome (GOLD analysis project Ga0181532, IMG submission 119768) | Peatland microbial communities from MTU Mesocosm Facility, Houghton, MI, USA - PEATcosm2014_Bin11_30_metaG | ecosystem: Environmental > Terrestrial > Soil > Wetlands > Peat | place... | reverse complement strand
GGCCTCAGTCTTCCGGAACGACTGAAATCTCTTTCAAAATGTAGTGCAGACGCGGCGATCGCCTAAACTGATTCTGAAAGGGTTAGGCGGTTCTGGGACCGCTCCATGACGAACTTCGGCTAGCATCACACGATCTAATTCCAGAATGTGCTGGTCCTTGCCAGATAAGTGCTTACAGCACTATATTTTACGTATAAGCTTAATCGAATCTGTATTTTGCGAGGATTTCTTGTCTAAGTTGTTGATTCGACGTAAGACTTCGGGAGGGAAGGTCGAACCAGTTTTCAGTAGTCAGTAGTCAGTAGTCAGTTGTCAGCAGTTTGAGCTGCTGGTTTTGGCCAAAGGCTGACTGCTCAACTGCTAAGACATCGCTCCGCTCAACCGCTGCTATCCCCCGAAATGAAGCAGGCAACTCGCGACACCGTGCCGTTGTGACGAAAATCCTCGAACGCAAGCTGCAAGAGGTGTATTCTGTGCGTTTGCGGAGAAGCGCACAGCCGCTCTGACGAACAACCAAGCGCTATGTGCTTGCTCGCTCCTGCATTTTATATATCCCAACAACGCAACCGGCTTGTTCTGTTCGCAGTCGTAGCTCATACTTCCGTATCGCAAGCCGCGCGCGTCCGGAGACCACATGGCAACCAAGGTTCAAACCGAAGTAACTGCAATCTCACATTCTGCAACCGCAAATCTGGAAACCGATCTCGCGCTGGAGTTCCTACGCGTGGTGGAAGAAGCCGCGATCGCCTCAGCTAAAACGATGGGCCAAGGCGACCGCAAGAATGCCGACCAGGTCGCCACTGAAGCCATGCGCAGCGTGATGGATTCGGTGCCGATGGATGGAACCATCGTCATCGGCGAGGGCGAGCGCGACGAGGCGCCGATGCTCTACATCGGCGAGAAGGTCGGCAAGCAGGACGGCAACAGCCATCCTGCGGTGGACATCGCCGTCGATCCGCTGGAAGGGACGAACCTGTGCGCCACCGGATCTCCGGGCGCGATTACGGTGCTGGCGGCTTCCGAGAAAGGCGGACTGCTGCACGCGCCTGACTGCTACATGGAGAAGATCGTGGTTGGGCCGTCGTGCAAAGGCATGGTGGATTTGGAGGCTCCGGTCTCCCACAACCTGGCCGTCATTGCAAAGGTGCTCGGTCGCCGCGTGGAAGACCTGGTGATCATCATTCTCGACCGGCCGCGTCACGAGGCGCTGATCAATGAGATCCGCAAAGCCGGCGCGCGCATCCGGCTGATCTCCGATGGCGATCTCTCTCCCGGAGTCGCTGCCGCGATGCTCGGCTCAGGCGTGCACGCGGTCATGGGCACAGGGGGGGCCCCGGAGGGAGTTATTACCGCGGCTGCAATCCGTTGCCTGAATGGTTACATGGTCGGTCGCTTGGTCGGCTACACCGCCGAGCAGGGCGAGCGCATGAAAGACATGGGCATCACTGATCCCAAGCGTATGTATACCGCCGACGACCTGGCGCCGGGCAAGAACATCATTTTCGCAGCCACCGGAGTTACCGACGGTCCGCTGCTCAAGGGTGTGCGCTTCTTTGGAGACGGCGTACGCACCTCGTCGCTGGTAATGAAGCTCTACAAGAGCAAGGTCAGGTTCATTGAAACCGTGCACGTGGACAAGCGTCCGGACGTAAAGGTCCGCATTCCGGAGCGATAGGATTGCAGGTCATCATTTCTTGCTTGCTTCTTAAGCAGAAGGAGTAGAATTTAGTTAAATGAATGTAGCTGCGGATGGAATGGTCCATCCGGAGGCCTTTGCATGAATGTTCATATCAGCTACAAGATTTCCAAAACTCCCGACCTCGAAAAACTGATCAACCAACAAGTGGAAAAGCTGGGCAAGTATCTTCAGGTATTTCGCCCGGACTTGGTGCATCTCAAAGGGACCCTCGAGGAGAACTCGGCGCGCCAGGGCTTTGTTGTGTTGCTCAACCTGCGGCTCCCGTCCGGGCAGATGACCTCGCAGGAAAGCGGCCCCACTGCAACCGTCGCCATTAAGGCCGCGTTTGACGCCGTGACCGAGCAGCTCAAGAAACACAAGGAAGTGCTGCGCAACCGGCATAAGTGGGCACGCCAGCGTGAGCGGGGGCGTGCTGAGATCAGGACGGTTCCATTCGAGGAGACGGTTGCCGCCATCAGGCCTGAGCAGATTTCCGCCAGCGACATATCGAGCTATATCAATGTGAATCTGCCGCGCCTGAAGCGCTTCATTCAGCGCGAGCTTGGGCATCGCGAGAGCCTGGGAGAGCTTTTGCCCGGCCAAATTGCGGTGGAGGAGGTCGTGGACGAGGCGATTGCCGACGTCCTCAGCGAGCAGCATGACAAGCCGGAACCGATGAAGCTGGAGCCTTGGCTGTATCGGCTGGCGAAGCAGGCAATGGGCAGGATCCACTTCGAGGATCTGGGAGAGGTGGGCCTCTCAGAGGAGAATGTAATTCCCGACCCGGCCGCCAACAGTCCTGAAGATCTGGCGGCGCGGCGTGAATTGATCAGCCTGGTGGAGGTGACTTTGCGTGATGCCGGGCACAATGAGCGCGAGGCCTTCATCCTGTACACCATCGAGGGCTTTACGCCGGAGGAGATCGCCGACATCAGCAACCGTAGCGTGGAGGAGGTGCGCGCTTCCATTCGCAAGGCTCGCGAGCATCTACAACGCGCCTTGCCTATCCAAGACCCTCTCAAGGAAAAACTCGTGGAGTATTCCAGGAGCGCCTGATCGAGGGCGCAGTTCCAAAATCCAATGAATGTCAAATCAACTCAGGAGGCCGGAATGATCACGCGTGATGACATCCGAGAACTCGCCAATTTTCACTCTCCGGAAGCTTGTGCTGTTACGTTTTACTACCAGCCCGCGACGCCGCTGAACAAGTCGCACCGCGAAGATTCGATCCAGCTTAAGGACCTGGTCCGCAATGCGCTTCGCGAGGCGGAGAGGAAGGGAAGGAATGGCTGTGCGCGCGCCGATCTTGACCGCATCAATAGCATGGCCGAGACCCTGCGTGGAAACGGCGGCAAGGCCAAAGCGATATTTGCCTGCAGCAAGCGGGGGTTCTGGCGCGAGTTTGACGTCCCCGCGCAGTTGCCCAAAACGAACCTTCTTCTCAACCAGCGGTTTCATCTAAAGCCACTGGCCGCGGTGCTCGATGGCGTGCACCATGTGTGCGTGGTGCTGGCTGATCGTGCCAAAGCACGCATCTTCGAAATCGTGAACGACCACGTGGTCGAGAAGCTGGATTTTGTCAACGAACTCACGCGGCGCGGCAAGAGCGACGGTTGGGGCGGCTACGATGCCGGACACGTCGAGCGCCGGCAAATGAACGAAGCCATGCAGCATTTCAAGGCGATCGCCGACTACATTGAGCAGTATTTCGACCGCGGCCAATGCGACCGGCTGGTCGTAGGCTGCCATGATGACGTCTGGTCCGAGATCCATCCACAACTACGCTCCAATGCGAGGCAGCGTCTGGTGGGTCATTTCCGCATTGACCCGAAGGCCGCCACCTCCGAACAGGTGAAGGAGATGGCTCTGAAGCAACTTGCGGAATACCACGCCGGCATAAAACAGGGGCTGATCCGCGAGGTGATCGGCGAAGCGCATCGCAACGGACGCGGTGCCATCGGCCTGCGACGCGTGCTGCGCTCGCTGGAGACTGGCGAAGTGCAGACCCTGCTCCTCGGCTCGAATTTTCTGGCGCCGGGCGTGAAGTGTTTTAACTGCGGCCACATGGACATGCACGTGGCTCCGGCGTGCGTGGTCTGCGGGAAGGAGAATACCGAACTGGAAGATATCGGCGACGCTATCGTTGGTCACTCGATCCGCAGCGGCATCGAGATTGTTTATATCGCGGACGACGAGGAGTTCGACCGCGTTGGTCGAATTGCGGCATTGCTGCGCTTTCGCGCTGACCAGAACACTGCAGTGAAGGCCGCGAGCTAGCACTGGAGTGATCGAATTCAACAAGGCACAGCCACGCGCTGTGCCTTTCTTCTTGACGGGCCCGTCGTCATCGCGCCGTGCTATGCTGCTTGACCGTCGTTGATTTACCGGGAGACATTCCATGAAATTCACGCGCCGCGACTTCATCGCCACGACCGCCGTCGGTTCTGCGTCCCTCACACTGGATCTGAAAGCGCAGAGCAAACCTGACAAGAGCGCCGTATCGCACGGAGCGTTGCCGAAGAAGCCGGTCCTCATTTGCGCCCATAACGGCTACAACTACCTCGACCGCGGTTACGCCGTGCTCACCAGTGGCGGCGATACCCTTGACGCCGTGATGCAAGTCATCACTGGACCGGAAGATGATCCCAACGACACTAGCGTTGGCCTTGGCGGGCTGCCAAACGAGGACTGCGTCGTTCAACTCGATGCCTGCTGCATGCATGGACCGACTCGCATGGCCGGCGCGGTAGCTGCAGTGGAGGAGATCAAGAACGTTTCGCTGCTGTCGAAAGCCGTCATGGAACACACTGGCCACGTGATGCTGGTGGGTGCGGGCGCACAAAAGGTCGGCTTCAAGATGGGCTTTCCGCGCGAAAATTTGCTTACCGAGCACTCGCGGAAAATCTGGCAGCTATGGCGCGAAACCATGTCCAACGACGACTGGTGGGGGCCGGGGCTAGCCAGCCCAAACTTCAAGTTTCCCGAGCACGGCGGGGACAACGGGTCGGAGCTCCATGAGGAGCGCGTGCGCAAGATGGAGGAACTCGCGGCGAAGATCGGCATCAAGCCGGAATTGCGTATGGCGGCCATTGAGAGTGTGCTGCATCCACCTACCGGAACGATTCACTGCTCCTCGGTAAATGAGAAGGGCGAAATGTCAGGTGCGACGACCACCAGCGGGCTGGCGTGGAAGATCTCCGGACGCGCCGGCGATTCGCCCATCATCGGCGCGGGCAGCTACACCGATCAGGATGTTGGCTCCGCGGGCGCAACTGGCAATGGCGAAGAGAACATCAAGGTTGTTGGGGCACATACGATCGTCGAGAACATGCGGCGAGGCATGTCGCCGCAGGAAGCTGGCTTGGACACGCTGAAGCGCATCGTACGCAATTACAACGGCAACATGGAGAAGCTGGCATACGTTGACATGAGTTATTACATCCTGCGGAAGGACGGCGCGTACGCGGGCGTGTCGCTGTGGAGCGGTTCATCAGAGCATCCGCGGCGGTTTGCTGTGCACGATGGCGACGGTAAGAGATATGAGAACGCGGTCGCGCTGTTCCAGGGACAGTCGCTGGGTTGGCCGCCGATGCCGGGAAGGAAGAGGTTGAGCCCGGAGCAGAAAAATTAGGTATAGAGTCGCCGCTACGCGGCTCAGAATATTTCCTAATGGAGTGTTTTCCCGGGGACTGCACCCCGGGCTCAAACGAGCGCCGCCCCTTCGGGGCTCCGGTGCTGGATAGTCGTCTCAGTTCACTTAACTGAAGAACAGAACTTGCCAGCCGCGAAGCGGGGCTAAGAACTGAGCCCGGGGCGCGAGCCCCGGATGAAGTGGTTTTGTAAATCAGAGCCGCGTAGCGGCGACTCGGTTATACCGCGACCGTGACGGTGGTTTCGGTGCGTGTCACTGGCCGGTACATGGTGTCGCGTTCGAATGGAACACGTCCGGCCTCGGTGATTAACCGAATCAAGTCCTGACGTCGCAGCATCTGGGGCGTCGTCGCACCAGCATCGTGATAGATCTTCTCTTCTACGACGGTTCCATCGATGTCGTCGGCGCCGAAGCGCAGCGTGATCTGTGCCATCTTCGGTGTCACCATCTGCCAGTACGACTTGATATGCGGGAAGTTGTCGAGCACCAGCCGGGAGACCGCAATCTGCTTCAAGTCCGACATGCCGGTCGTCTTCGGAAGATGTTGCAGAGGCGTGTTGTCGGGATGAAACGCCAGCGGGATGAACGTCTGGAATCCGTGCGTATCGCCCTGTAGCGCCCGCAGTTTAAGCAGATGATCGACGCGGTCCTCGTCGTTCTCGATGTGGCCATACAACATGGTCGCGTTGGACTTCAGGCCAACTTCGTGCGCCGTGCGCGCCAGTTCGAGCCACTGATCGCCATCAATCTTGTGGTCGCAAATGACGTGCCGCACGCGATCGGAGAAAATCTCCGCGCCGCCGCCGGGCATGGAATCGAGTCCCGCCTCTTTGAACTTGAGCAGCACCTCACGCGGAGTCACCTTGCCGATCTTCGAGAAGAAGGCAATCTCGACCATGGTGAACGCTTTCAGATGCACCTGCGGGAAGCGCGTTTTCAGGCCGGCGATGAGGTCAGGGTAGTACTGGAACGGCAAGTCGGGATGCAGGCCACCGACGATGTGGAACTCCGTGATCGCCTCGGTGTAACCAGAAGCGGCGGTGTTCCAAACGTCTTCCAGCGCCATGGTGTACGCGCCGGGCACGTCCTTCTTGCGCCCGAAGGCGCACAGGCGGCAGGCCGCCACGCAGACGTTGGTGTAGTTGATGTGCCGGTTGACATTGAAGTAAGCGATGTCGCCGTGCATCCGCTCGCGGACGTGGTTTGCCAGCCAGCCGACGGCAAGAATGTCGCCTGACCGATAGAGCACAAGCGCGTCGTCAGCCGAGAGCCGCTCCTGCGCCATCACTTTGTCGTGAATGGGCTTCAGCCGCGAATCATCGGTCTGGAAGGGATGAATCTTCCGGGCGCTGATCGTCTGCGAGGCGGTGGACATCTTCTTTATGATAGCGCAACGCACAAGAAGTGAGCCACGGGGATTGCCACAGAGGGCACTTATCCAATTCAAAATCCCTGAGAATCCGTGGTCGCTTGGGTTCTCACCGCGCCAGCAGCAAGTCTCCGGCGATGAAGAACAGGAATGCCATCGAGACCAGACCGTTCATGGTGAAGAAAGCGGCGTTGACGCGGCTGAGGTCGTCGTGTTTCACCAGAGAGTGCTCGTAGATCAGCAGCAACGCCACGAACACTACTCCAGCCACAGCGATTTTTCCCAAGCCGAACGTCACCACCATCCAAGCTAACAAAGCTACGGTGATCACGTGGAAGAGCCGGGTGATGCGCAACGCGGTGCGAACGCCGAAAGCCTTAGGCACAGAATAGACGTCGGCTGCGCGATCGAATTCGTAATCCTGGCAGCTATAAAGGATGTCGAAGCCCGCGCCCCAGAAGACGACTGCCGCAGTCAAGATCAGAATTCGCGGATCGAGCGAACCGCAAACCGCAATCCACGCCGCGGCCGGCGCGGTCCCCATCGCGAGCCCCAACACCACGTGCGACCAGCGCGTGAAGCGCTTGGTGAACGAGTAGAGGAACACGGTGGCGAGCGCCACCGGCGACAGATAAAACGCCAACGGATTCAGTTCGTAGGCAGCGAAAATCAGAATCGCTGAGGTGACAACTACGAACCTAGCCACGAATGACTTGCTCAGCTTGCCGGCGGGAAGCGCGCGAATCCTGGTGCGGGGATTAGCGGCGTCAATCGTGGCATCGGCGAGCCGGTTGAAGGCCATCGCTGCCGAACGCGCCGCCACCAGCGCGACGATGATCCAGAGAGAGGTGTGCAGGCTGGGGATGCCGCGCGCCGCCAAAACCGCGCCTGTCAGGCCAAAGGGGAGGGTCAGGACGGAGTGCTCCCACTTGATCATCTCCAAGGTCGTTCCAATGTTGCGAAACACGGCCACCGACTGATTCTAACGTGGGTGAAGGGATTCCAGGAGAGCGCTAGGTCATTCCTTGCGGTAACGGACGCCGAGACCACTGGCGTTCCCAGGCTGGAACGGTGACGCGCTCGGCCACAAGAGCAGGCTTGCGCGCCCAGCAGACGAGCCGCGTGCCGAATGGGAGATTGATGTACCGGATCAGTTGCCGCTCGCAATCGAGAAGCATGACCATCCCGGTATTCGCCCAAGCAGGCGTTTCGGACGTATGGCGAATCGCTATCGACTTCTTGAATATGTCTTTGCCCACCCGCGCGAGGACCGAAGGCAGCAATCCCGTAGCCACCAGGTACGACACGCGGGAGATCTCGAAGCCGCAATTGTTGAGCTTGCGCCGCAACTCGCTGGCGGTATAACGCCGCTGATGGCCTCTCGCCTCGTCGTCCTCGCCCCAGAGAAACGGATAAGCTGGAACGGTGAGGCACAGCAAGCCGCCGTCTTTCAGTACGCGGCGCAGCTCGCGCAGGGCCGTGAGATCATCCGTAACCGACTGCAGAACATCACCTGAGACAATGGCATCGAAGGAGTTCGAGGCCAACGCCAGCTCTTCGTTCTGTGTGCAAATCAGGTCCTGGCAGCCTTCAATTTGCCGAAACGCCAGCAACGGCAGGGACCTATGCGCATTCAGAACGCGCATGTAGAGAGAATCCGGCAACTCCAACTGCGCCGCGCAACCGAGATCAAGGATTCGAGCTTCGCGTTTGCCGCGCACGGCCTGAGCTACCGCGTCGCGCAGCAGCTTACGCCGCGCGATGTACCACCAGGAAGAGCTTTCCCGCCGCAGCGCCTCGAACTCGAGTTGAGTGTCCATCGAGCGGACCTCGGAGTTTACTCCAATTCATTCTACGAGAACCAGGAGCAGAAGATGATTGTTTTATGAGTGCGACTCTGTGCGTGACCGCCTGGCGCGCTAGGGCCAACGTTGCGAACCATGCAACACGCGGGAGATTTCGACAGCGTCACTCAGCACTCGGTAGACAACGATATACGGAAGTGGCGCCAACACCAACTCGTGAGTACCCTCGACTCGACCGAGGCGTCCGCGGTTAGAAAATCTGTCGAGCGACGCTACTGCGCTGTAGATTGTGCGCGCGATGCGATCAGCAGTTGAGGGGTTTTGCTCCAGGAGGTATGCGATGATGCTGTCGAAATCGGCGGCTGATTCCGGAGACCAGCGGACCGTGATTACGAGTCGAGGCGTCGCTCCATGCGCCGACCCACCTCGTCATGTGGGACTGATTCGCCACGGTCGAGAGAAGCCAGTCCTTTGGCGACCTCTTGCCGGAACCACGCATCGTGCTCGAGGTAACTGGCGACGAGTTCCTGCACTACCTCCGCTTTCTCCTTCCCTGCCTGGGAGGCGAGCTGGCTTAACCTTTCTTCCATTTCTGGTGTGAGCGAAATCTCCATACGCAGTATTGTAGGTGGCCCACAGCAAAATCCCAAGTAGCCCTAAGCGCCGGCGCCGATTGCATGAACGGCCGCCTTGAAGTAATCCAGCGACATGCGCAATCCGGTGTGTAGATCGATAACCGGCTCCCATCCAAGCAGCCGCTTCGCTTTGCTGATGTCGGGTCGGCGCTGCCGGGGATCATCCTGCGGCAACGGCTCGAATCGAACTTCACTGTTCGAGCCCGTGACCTCCAGCACCACCTGCGCACATTCCAGGATCGTGAACTCGTCGGGGTTGCCGATGTTGGTCGGCGCATGTTCGTCCGACTCTGACAGGGCGAGAATTCCGGCGACCTCGTCGCTCTCGTAGCAGAAGCTGCGCGTCTGCGAACCGTCGCCGTAAACCGTGAGGTCTTCACCCAGCAGCGCCTGCTTCATGAAGTTCGAGATTACGCGGCCATCGTTGATCTGCAGCCGCGGACCATAGGTATTGAAGATGCGGACGATTCGCGTGTCCACCTTTCGAGAGCGGTGGTAGGCCATGGTGACAGCCTCGGCGAAGCGCTTCGCTTCGTCGTACACTGAGCGCCGGCCGATAGGGTTGACGTGTCCCCAGTAGCTTTCTTTCTGCGGATGCTCAAGCGGGTCGCCATAGCACTCCGAAGTGGAGGCCAGCAGAAATTTCGCGTCGTACTTACTCGCAAGCTCGAGACAATTCATCGACCCCAACGAACCGACTTGCAGGGTCTCGATCCCGTGCTTCAGGTAATCAACTGGGCTGGCGGGCGACGCGAAGTGGAAAATGTACGCGACTTTGCCACAATCGAAAGCCTGGCAAACATCCTGCCGGAGGAACTCGAATCGCGGCTCATGGTCGAGATGCGCAATGTTCTCCATCCGTCCAGTCAGCAGGTTGTCGGCGCAAACCACGGAGTGGCCCTCGCCTAGCAGCGCATCGCACAAATGCGATCCGATGAACCCCGCCCCGCCTGTCACTAGTACACGCATAGTCCAATTCAATGATGCAATGATGAACTACTAGACTACTGTCCTGCGAGCAGCGCCGCAAGCCTTGTGATGCGGGTCATAGCGGCCACAAGCACCGCCTCGTATAATCGCGTGTCAACTGGACACCGCAGGACATCATGGCCGACCGTGAAGCAGACCTGTTAATTATCGGCGCCGGGATTGTTGGACTGGCTACCGCTCTCGAAGCGAAGCGACGTTTTCCAGACATGCGCTTAGTCGTCGTGGAAAAGGAAGACCACGTCGCCGCCCATCAGACTGGGCACAATAGCGGAGTTATCCATTCCGGTCTCTACTACAAAACCGGTTCGCTGAAGGCGCGCAACTGCGTGGCCGGAGCCGCTTCTATGAAGCGCTTCTGCCTGGAGCACGGCGTTCTGTTCGAAGAGTGCGGCAAGCTGGTGATTGCCACCACTCCGGAGGAAGTTCCCCGGCTGGAGCAACTGCATCAACGTGGTATCGCCAACGGCGTTCCGGGTTTGCGCATGCTCGATCGCGAGCAGTTCCGGGAGATTGAGCCGCATTGCAGTGGAATCCGGGCTTTGCAAGTTCCCACAACCGGCATCGTTGACTACACCGTTGTTGCCAACAAATATGCCGAGTTGATCGAGCGGCCCGGGGGCGAGATTGTTCTCAATGCCAAAGTGCTCGGGCTGCGCGAAGACGGACAGTCAAACATAGTGGAGACCAAAGCCGGAGTTTTCCGGGCGAGGTACGTAATCAACTGCGCAGGGCTCTACAGCGATGCGGTTGCGCGAATGGCCGGTGTGCACACCGAGCTTGAAATCGTGCCATTTCGCGGCGAGTACTACGAGGTGAAGCCGGAACGCCGCAATCTGGTCAAGGCACTGATCTATCCGGTCCCTGATCCGCGGTTTCCGTTTCTTGGCGTCCACTTCACACGCCGGGTGAATGGCAGCGTCGAGGCCGGCCCGAATGCACTGCTTGCGTTGCGACGAGAAGGATACACAGGGGCAAGCGTCGATCTCAGCGAAGCCATGGAAACGCTGGGATTCCCAGGCTTCTGGAAGATGGCCCGCAGGTATTGGCGAATGGGGCTGGCCGAACAGTACCGTTCCTGCGTGAAAGCGGCTTTCGTTAAGTCGCTGCAGAAGATGGTGCCGGAGCTACAGGAATCCGACCTGGCTCCGGGTGGCTCAGGAGTTCGGGCGCAGGCGGTGGACAAGAATGGCAACCTGCTCGACGACTTCCATTTTGTGCACAGCAAACGCATGATTCATGTCTGCAATGTGCCTTCGCCAGCTGCGACTGCTTCGCTTGAGATCGGCAGGGAGATCGTTGACATGCTGGTCCAGCCGTTCGATCTCACGCCGAATAGTGCGGAGTCGCTCAGGCTGTAGTCGTAATCGCACGGTTTGGATCCGTTGGCAGCCCGTTATCGCCGGAACGTGCCCATATATTCCGCTTCTCCCAGGATGTGCCCTTTCATGGCGGCGTCTAGCTCCTGGCGGGTTGCCCCGGGCGCGAGATCGAGCTTTGCATCGAGCGCGTAGAGGCGAAAGAAATAGCGGTGCCGCTTGCCCGGCGGCGGACACGGCCCGTTGTAGCCAATTTTCCTGAAGTCGTTTTGCCCCTGCCGCGAGCCATCAGCCAACTGCTCGCTTTTCGCAACACCTTCAGGAATCGATTGCGCGCTTGCCGGCAGGTTCCACAGCACCCAGTGCACCCAGGTTCCCACGGGCGCATCGGGGTCGTCCGCAATAAGCGCGAAGCTGGCGCTGTTCGCCGGAGCTTCGCTCCATTCCAGGGCCGGTGAGACATCGGCCGCTTCGCAGGTGAATTTCTTCGGGATCTCCGCTCCCGGGCCGAAGGCTGAACTCTTCACTCTGAACGACATGGCAGATGTCCCTTTCGCAAATAGGTTTGACATAGCAACTATCGCCCCGCTGACCACCAGCAGGACCAATAGCGCGGCAAGTTTTCTCGTGCTTAAAGCCATCGGCAAGTATTGTACGGGAGAGAAGGAAAGGCTGGCGCGGGCAGCGAGTTGCCGCTAATATTGCGGTGCAGTCCAGCGGAATCATTGGAGGGCGATGGTGCCGGCTGTTATTTCCCTGCGCGATGTCATCGAGGCGCTTGATCTCCAGAGCGACGAGCTGAGTTCCTATCTGGATCCCGACTCCGGTGAGATCATCACATTCAACGCCGAAGAAGCAGCCATCGCCGAAAGGGACGATTGGGAAAGCGCGCCGGATTGGATGCGCGAGTACCTGCCCAAGATCAAACGAGCGCTGACGGACGAGCGCGTGTTGCCTCTGCCCGACCGGGTGCACATTGACGAGTGGCGAATGATGCAAGACTTCGCCGAGGAACGGGAGAATTGCACTGTTTGCGTCGAATTGCAGGGCGCCATCCATGGCCCCGGTGCGTTTCGCCTTTTCCGGCGCACCATCGAACGGCTGGGGCTCGAAGAGCGGTGGCGGCAATATCGGAACGAGGCCATGGAGCGCGTCGCCCGCCAGTGGCTCGAGGAAAACAAGCTCAAGTACCGGTGATCGCCTCGGAATCGATTACACCAGAGATGCCGCGCACAACAGCGCACCGAAGACCAGCGCTTGTGTGAGCTCGCTGAAGCCGAGCTTGTGCACGTCCAGCGGCTGGCGGCCGCGTACGAACCACAGAGTGCCGCGAACCAGCACAGGAACGAACGCCAGCGCAACCGGGCCAGGAAACAGGCCGAAGCGGCACGCTGCCAGAACGACGCCGATGAGTGCAATCTGCCCGGCGAAGAACGGGAACCCCTGCTTCAATTTGTCGTCTGGTGGTTGCGCGGCTGGAGTGAATACGCACTTGTACAAAGTGAATCTGGTTGCCGGCGAACAGCCAGTTCGCCAGCCAAAGCCCGAGAGCAACGTCGTCGAGCTTGCCGGTGGCGACGTAGTACGCGCCAGCCGCCGTTGAGGTGAGTCCCACCGCGCCGATGACCTGCGCGGGCATTCGACGTTTGCGCCCGAGCTTCTTCACGCCGGCTTGCACTGCGAAGGCGAGGCCTGCAATCGCGCCAATCAGCAGAAGCCCACGATTGTGGCCATTCCACAGCAGCGTCGCAATACTCGCCCCGGCCAGCAGGCGGATGCCGAGGACCGCTCTGAGCACAAAGGCGCGCTCGCCATCCGTCTGGGCTTTGATGACGGAGGTTCCCAGCCAGGCCTCGACCGGAGTGCGCAGCCAGAACAGCGACATTGCGGCGAGGATGAAGAGAGTCAGCGCGCCGCCATTCACGCCGGAATGCAGCGCCACCACCGCGCCCGTCGCCAGCGGTACCAGCATCATGCCCCACGCGCCGTGCTCACGCGGAATGACCATGGTTTTCAGGCGTGAGTTCTGGAGGGTGCTGATGGGCGCTGCCGTAAGCCAATCGTAATGTGCGCCGCGGGGATTGACTGTGACCAAAGTCATGGCTGCGTTTTGCCGATGGCCGCCTCGCGAATCATTTTGTTCGAGGTGCCCGGCTCGTACACGCAGAACGGCTCTTCTGCCAGGAAGTCTCCGCTGGCGGCGAAAGCGCGGGCGCGGCATCCCATACAGACGTGGCGGAACTCGCAGCAGCCGCACTTGCCCTTCAGATTGTCGTCATCGCGCAGTTGGGCAAAAACGGCGGAGTCGTTCCAGATTTCGGCGAAGCTCTGCTTGCGCAGGTCACCCGCCAGCGCCGGCAGATATCCGCAGGGAAAAACCTCGCCCTCGTGCGAGAGGAAACATACGCCGGTTCCTGCCAGGCAACCCTTGGTCATAGCGTTCATATCGCCGGGATGGCCGCCGGTCGGGGCCCCCGATCCAGGGTGTCCAGTGTGTCCTACCGGCGGCCCACCACCCGGCTTTAGGGAGATTCCTGTCGAGCCCGGCATCGTCATTTCCGTCGGGCCAATCTCGCTGGTAGCGGCCGGTTTCGCGGCACACTGCTCACGCCCCGCCATGCGGTCGGCGGCGCGGCGCTGGCGCGCAACGCGGAAGTAGTGCGGCGCGCAGGTGGCCTTCAGTTCGATACCACCCTCGAGCGACTGATCATAGAACCAGTTCAACATCCGTTCGTACTCTTCAGGAGCAACCATCTGCTCGGCGGCAATGTCTACGCCGCAGCCCACCGGCACCAGCAGGAATGTATGCAGTGCATCGGCGCCGAGGTTACGCGCGAGCTCAAGCACCGCGGGCAACTGGTGGGCGTTGTGTCGCGCGATGGTGGTGTTGATCTGGACCGAGACCCCAACCTGCTGCAAGTTCCGCATGCCATAAATGGCCGCGTCAAATGCGCCCGGAATGCCGCGAAAGGTGTCATGGGTGGTCGCATCCGAACCGTCTAACGAAATCGAAACCCGCTTGATACCAGCTTTCTTGATCTTTTGCGCGACGTCTTTCGTCACCAGCGTGCCGTTGGTTGCCAGCGCGGTGCGCAGGCCGCGGCTGGTCGCATATTCGGCCAGTTCGAAGATATCGGCGCGGTAGAGCGGTTCGCCACCGCTAAGCACGAGAATAGGATTGCCAAAGTCGGCAATCTGAGAAATGATATCGAGCGCCTTCTTGGTCGGCAGATCGTCCGGCGACATCAGCTCCGTCGCAGTGGCGCGGCAATGGATGCACCGCAGGTTACAGCCCTTGGTTACCTCCCAGAAAATCAGCCGCGGCTTGTATTCCTTCTTCGCCGGATGTGCGCTGCCATTGCCCTGTGTCATAGCTGGTTTCCTCCCCCGTGCTTGTGGACTACGGCTCGTTCCTATGGCTCTACGATAGGATTTTCGCGACCCAAGGAGCCGTGAGTGGCATCACTAGAGCCTGTGACGCGCGTCACTCCAGAGAAAGGCGCTCTTCGCCGGTCGCTTTCGCGTTCACCAATCAGATCTTCCGAGTAAGGTGTCATACCGACCGATCTGGGGCAGATGAACGAAGGGGTCGGATGTTTCTGACAACTGAGAACTGACAACTGGATTATGGTCCAACTCCCCCGCTGTGGCAGTCGGAGCAATTCACCGCCGTCAGGTCGCCGATATCCACTGGGTGCTTAAACGGCTGGGTTGCAAGCGCGGCAACCTGCGCGCCACTTTCCTGCTGCTCGATCACCGTGTGGCACGAGTTGCAATCCTTGCTGATGGCTTTGCCGTCTTTGCTGACGTGGTTGCCATCGTGGCAACGGAAGCAGCCCTCGTAGTACATGTGCCCGATGTTGTTGGGATGGGTCTTCCAGTTCACGTTCATGTAGGGAAAGAACGTGGTGCCGTAGATGCGCTGCAGTTCGATGACAGCGCCCCTGACATTGTCCGGCTTGGCCGCCGCGATTTGCGGATATTTGTCCTGGTAAAACTTCGTGATTTTGTCGGCAATCGCGGTTTGCGCTTCGTCCGAGGTCTTGTAGTTAGCCGTTAGCACCTCGACGCCCTGCTGCTTGATGAACGGCAGCGTGCCATCGATAGAGTGCCCGGTAATTGCCTGGTCCACGGAAACATCGGGTGGCACGTAGATATGCGTTGGGCGGTTGTGGCAGTCGATGCAGTCCATGCGGCGCTTCTCAGCCTTGTCAATCTGCGCCTGAGTGGGAGCACCGTCCTTGACCACGTACTCGGTCACCCGGCCGGTGTGATCTTCCATCCGCACCCAGGGAATCACCTGCCGCTGTTCATCCGTGGCAAAGTAGGTGATCTTGTTGGAAATGTTCATGTGCCAGTGGATGCCTTCCCCGGCCTGTCCGAGTTTGGGATCGCCGCCACCGACCTTGATCAGCAGGCGAAGCACGCGCGGCGTGTTCTGTTCATCGTTGCCATAATGAGTGAAGGTCTTGAGTTGCGCGCCCCAGAACTTCTTCGGCCAGTGGCACTGCTCGCAGGTTTGCTGCGCGGGGCGAAGATTCTCCACCGGGGTGGGGATGGGACGAGGATAGGTGCCGCGCAACGTGTAGTACACCTGGCGCATACCGGACAGCTTCGATTTCACATACCAACTGGCGCCCGACCCGACATGGCAATCGACGCACGCGACGCGAGCGTGGGGCGAAGCCTGGTATGCCACGAACTCGGGATGCATGACGGTGTGGCACAACTGGCCACAAAAATCCACTGAGTCCGTGAATTCGTAGGCCTGGTAGCTACCAACGGCGCTTATCAGCGAGAAGATCACCACGAAGCTCAGAACAAAAGCGACCGTGCTGCGTTGCGCGGGATTGTTCAGGTCGAGCCTCGCGAAATGGAATGGCACGCCTACGGCGCGAAGCCGCCGGCGCCGCTCAATCAGCATTCCGATGGGGATTAGAATGAGCCCAAAAACCAAAATTCCCGGCGCTACCATGTAAGCGAGAATCCCGATGTAGGGAGACGGATGGTTGGCGAGGAGGTCAATGAGAACGAGCAGAACGACGTTGGCGAAGGCCACGCCGGCCAGCGCCAAACCGATCAGGCTGATGGGATTCTTAATGAGATTTTGCGAAATTGGCGGATGATCGCGTAGAGGGTCCCTCTGCGTGTCCTCAGTCATTTATTTGATTGTCCCTTCTTCGACTCACCCAGTGCATCACACACATTCGGTGTTGCAAATTACCACAATACAACTGTATTGCAATCAAGAAAACCGAACATGACGCTCACCTCACCGCAAAGTTGTAGCCTTTCCGCTGCTCCCTGTTTGCTACTTGTGACTGCCGACTGGTTCGGCTTGCTCTTCCGTCTCGGGCTCTGCTTCTTCCACCGAGCCCTTCGCCTTCTCGATCGCGACCATGTCTAGGGGATGCTCGTGCTCGTAGTGCTCGATCGACATCTTGCCGTCGTACCATGCCCAGTTCATGGGATAGGCATCAGGATCGAAAATCACGCTGTACAGGTGCCAGACGACGATAGCGAGTGTGGCGAGGATCGCTTCGTACCAGTGGATGGTCAGTGCAACATCGACCCACCATCCCGGCACGCGATCGCCGACACCGACCTTGAACCAGGCCATCAGTCCGGTGGCGGCCATCACAAAGATGCCCCAGACCAGCGCCCAGTATTCGGCCTTCTCGGCATAGGTGAACCGGCGGAACAGCGGACGCTGTTCGCTGGAACCCAGGTAGTAGCGGAACGCGTCACGTACATCCGTTACGTCCTTCCAATCGGGCACCATGTCCTTGAACAGGCGACGGCCGTCAGGGTTAGTGATGAGGTACCAGACGTGATAGAGGCTCACCACAATCATCACGACGCCCGCGGTGCGGTGCAGGACGCGGCGCACGGCCTCGTTGAAGAAAATCATCGCCAGCCACGAGGACGGATAGCGCAGCGCGAAGCCCGTCAATACCAGAGTGAAGAAACTAATGAGCAGAAGAACGTGTTGGACGCGCTGCGCCGCTGTCATCCGGAACAGGATCCGCGGCTGCCCGATGCGGTGCAAGATCAGCTTCTTGCGGAAGACGATCAGGTTGTGCAGCACCATGCCGCCGATGACCGCCACGATCATCCAGATATAAAACTTGCTGATGTAGGCGATGAGCTTGCTGCCGAAATCAGCCTTCGCAGCGCCGTCTTGGTGAACCTTGCTGGCAATGAACTTCTCATTTGCGCCAGGGTGGCATTGTCCGCAGGTCTTCGCCAGGTTGGCGTGATTGATGGTGGAATGTGGGTCCGACGACGGCAGAATGTTGTGCACCCCGTGGCAACTGGCGCAATTCGCCACTGTGGTTGATCCCACTCTCGATGCCATCCCGTGATAACTGGACAGATAGCTGGAAACGCGATTGCCGGCTACGCCGAATTCTGCCGACAGCTTGACGCTGGAGTGACAGGCGGCGCAAGTGTTTTGAATATTCGCCGAAGCCACGGCAGACTTGGGATCGGTGGGCGCTTTGATGCTGTGAATGCCGTGACAATCGGTGCATACCGGCGCTGCCCAATTGCCGCGCGCAATCGCCTGTCCGTGGGTGCTCTGCACGTATTCCTGCCGGACGCTGTCGTGACACTTGGCGCAGGTCTCGGGGACGTTGAGCTTGGCGATCGGCGACTTGGGATTACCGGCGCCGAGGATGTCGTGCTCACCATGACAGTCGGTGCAAACCGCGGCCGCGCCCGAACCCGCCGCAACAGCCTTGCCGTGCACGCTCTCCTGATACGAGGTGAAGGGAGCGGAACTTACGCCGGACGATGCCATGACGAACTTCTGGCCGTGGCATGCGCCGCAGGTCTGCGGAATGTTCGAGCGGGCGACCTTCGACTTGGGATCGCTCCACGGGAGTATCTCGTGTACGTTGCCATGGCAATCCTGGCATTTCGCCACGTTGGTGTTGCCCGCTGAGGCGCCTTTGGCGTGAACCCCGTGATCGTAGGCGGTTTGCTGGTCAGCGTGGCAGGTAGCGCAGACCGGCTTGGCGGGAGTTGGATCGTGCGGGACCCCTTTGACGTCGGAGTGGCAATCGATACAACCGAACGCGCTATGAATCGACGCCTTAAACTTCGCGTCATCAACATGCAAGCTGACCTGTTTGCCGTTCTCGTCTTTCGTGAGACTGGAATCGTTATGGCAAGCCAGGCAGTCCTCATTGCTCATCTTGGGGGTGGATTTGGCCAACGCCACCGTCGGGAGCAGCAAGGCAACAGAGAGAACCAGACCGCAACGCTTCACGAAACTCCTCGCTTTCGCCCGCGCAACCGCTGCGCCGGGCAACACTCAACCATGGCTGACAAGAGGGTAAAGGGGCAATGAGTCGGCTCACATGGGGGTGTGACACAGGTCACGTGACCCTGTGCTTCTCGCGACATCGGGACGCGAGGTCAGGTCAATTTCGGTCAAGATTGGGCATTCCGAGCCTTCTGAGGGGAGGCTAGAGTGGTGCGGCATCAGCTATGCCGTCGCGTAAGCATGCCGCAAGACAACACAGCCCACGACGGGTCGCAGGCCGGAAGCGATGCCGTCTTTCAGACGACCAATGCGCGGGGGCGGAACATGATGAGGGGACGGCGGTTGTGCACCTTGCTGATGTTACGAACTCGCTCGTACGCGCTGTGCAGATCCTGGCTCAGCATGTGCACGATCTGCAGGCACACCTCACGGTTCTCGCGCAGGAACTTTATCAATTCCTTGCTGCGCACGAATACGACCTGGGAATTGTCCAGCAGCTCCGCCGTGGTCTCGTAAGGAGTGTTGGAAAGGGCAGCACCCAGACCCAGTACTTCCCCCGGGCCCGCAACGCGCAGAGTGAGGCGCCTACCGGTGTCGGCGCAGATGGAGAGCCTGGCGCGACCATCGCACAAAATGTAGATACCACGCACCGGCCGTCCCTCGGCGAACAGCACGGTATTGCGGCGGTACAAAGCCACCGACTTGATCTTGTTGAACGCCTTCAGCGACTCGGGTGGCATGTCACAAAAAACCCGGTCGGGACGGAACTCGCAAGCCACGCAACTCGACTGCAGCATACTTTCCATGATCTGGTAATACCGCTGTTGACCATTTCAATGCAGTGATAACAGTCACTGTTTTCCGTGACCTTGGGCACACCCTGATGAGGCAAATGAGACTGGGCACCTGTTCATCAAGCTGGACATGTGCCAAGAATCAGGCACACATCTCCCGCCGATAACCGCCCATTTCGGGATGGCCCGGGAAACCGCGCTTGAGCGTTACGCCGTGATGGCCATCGCCTTCAGAGCTGCCTTGTTGCGGATCAGCAGTGTTGAGCCTTTCGTCTGTACAATTTGCCGCCGTTTCAAGTCAGCAAAGAGCCGGGTCACAGTTTCCCGCGAGGTGCCGATCATCTGTGCGATTTCCTCATGCGTGAGCGCCAATTTCAGCCGCGGCTCGGTCCTGGTGGCCTCACCGTTCTTGGCGCTCCACTCCAGCAGCAGCTTTGCCAGCTTCTCCGCAGCGGAGTGGGAAAGCCCAAGGGCGCGGATCTCGCGGCAGGCACTGTTGTACTTATCACTGAGTTGCTCGGCAACGCGAAGACAGGCGTCACTGTGCTCCTTGAGGAAACGCAGGAAATCTTCGCGTTTGACGAAGTTCACCTGGCACGGGTCCACGGTCTCGGCCGTCAGCTCGTAGTTCTTGCCGCTCACGGTGGCACTCAAGCCCAGCACCTCTCCCGGTTCGGCTATTTTCAGGATCAACGTTTTGCCGTCGGTGGAGCAGATGGAAAGTTTGACACGGCCTTTGCACAGCACAAAGATCCCCCGCGGCGTCTGCCCCTCGACAAACAGCACGGCGCCTTTGGGATATGCGGTGGCGTATTTGATGGACTCGAACGTCTGCAGTGCGGCTGGTGGAAGATCGCAAAAGATATGCTCTGCCCGCATCTTGCACGCCAGGCAGCTTTCTATGATGTCCAGACCATATGGTGTAAGCACGACGACCCCCTGTACTTCACATGGTATCCCCGCGACTTAAGGCTTCCTACCACGCGGTCAGCGCCCTGACGGCCAAAACCTGTCGATCCCGCCGTCCTTTGGCCCAAAGCACGTTGCCAGGCGAGGGAGGTCACCTGTCCCTGTGATGTCCCATTTCGCGGGGAAAGGGCATAAATAGCGGTTTCCGTGCTTTATTGGGCGGTCGCGGCATTTGGAGGCTTTGCCCCGGATACAGTCCAGCGGAACACTCCTACCGCACATGGAACAAGTACATACGTCACAAAGGATTGTGATGTGTGACAGCCGGCCACAAAGCCGTGGTTGGATGGCGCGTACGGCTACGCCGTTAACTGCGGCGCGGTCACGCGTTCTGCATCCAGCACCACCGCAATGGCGTGGAGCACGGACGCGATGCGCACCGCTGCCAGAATCTTCTCCTCGCTGAGGCCCTTCTCGCGCAGCGTCTTCTCATGCGAATCCACGCAGGCTCCGCAATTGTTGATGGCCGACACCACCGTGGCCCACAGCTCGAAATCGAGCGGATCGATGCCATGCGTTCGCATCACGTTCATCCGTAATCCGCCGCGCATGGTTGCGTACTTCTCGTTGGAGGTGAGGTGCTTGAAGCGGTAAAAGATGTTGTTCATGGCCATGATGGCCGCGGCCGCTTTTGCGGCGTCGAGCGACTCGGGCGTCAGATGCGTGGCGGCCTCATCCACAGCAGCGGCAATCAGTTGTTCACTGCGCGAGGCGATGGCCACCGCGACCACCGTTCCCCACAACTGCTGTTCGGTCAATTCGCTCTGCTGCCGCACCACACTGGAGAAATTCAGCTTTAGGTCTTTGGAGTATTGCGGAAGAGATTCAATCAATGCATCGAGATTCATGGTGTTCCTCGTTGAGCTCGGCAAAAGCAGGCTCCGCCCGACCCAGAGCGGAGCCGCATGAACATTGCTTAGACCTGAATCGTCTCCTGGCCCTTCTGCCAATTGCAGGGGCAGAGCTCATCGGTTTGCAGCGCATCGAGCACGCGCAGAACTTCCTGCGGGTTGCGGCCTACCGAAAGGTCGGTCACGTACACGAAACGGATGACGTTCTGCGGATCGACGATAAAGGTCGCGCGCTGCGAGACGCCCGCATTTTCATCGAGGATTCCGAGCGTGGACGACAGATCGCGTTTGATGTCCGACAGCATGGGGAACGGCAGATCCTTCAAGTCAGGATGATTGTTGCGCCATGCGAGGTGGACAAAATCGGAATCAATGCTGCCGCCCAACACCTGGGCATCGCGGTCCAGGAATTCCTTGTTCAGCTTGCCGAACGCGGCGATTTCGGTCGGGCAGACGAAAGTAAAATCCTTGGGCCAGAAGAAGAAGATTCTCCACTTGCCCTTGTAGTCTTCGTTCGTGATGGTTTTGAATGCTTTGTCTTTGTTGGTGCTGACGACGGCAGTAAGACTAAAGTCGGGGAACTGCTCTCCTACGCTTAACATGGGTGTCACTCTCCGTTTGAATTAAGTTATGAACTATTTGGAACTAGTGGCAGCGCACGCTTTGCAGATGCCCTGCAACTCAATACTAAACTTGTCCACCCGGAAACCAGAAGGGAGCGTGCCTCGCAGCTTCACAGGAGCGAGCGAATTAACCGGCAGATCGGTGATGCACCGGCAGCGCGTGCAAACCAGGTGATGATGAGGATGGCGGTTGGCGTCGATGCGCCACGAGCCATGATGAGGGCTCACTTCGTGCAGCATTCCGGCGTGCACGAAGGTCTTGAGGTTCTTGTAAACCGTCGCGAGTGAGATCGACGGCAAGTCTTGTTTTACCTGCTCGTAGATCTCCTCCGGCGAATAATGCCCGGGTCGTGACACCAGCGCTTCGTAGATTTTTTGCCTCTGGTGTGTCGCCGGCAGGTTGTGCTCGCGGCACAACTGGCGAAACTCGTTGTAAGTCTCCCGGCGCATGTTTGTTGGATGATAATGCTTATCAAAGGATTCAGATTCTCGTGGGCTGAATTCGTGCTTCCGACGGCAGGTGGTCCGGCGCCAGTGCGCTCGTCCATTCCCGTCGCCGTTCCGCTTCCGCTTGATTGAAGACGCCCGCAATGCCCGTCCCACAGTTGGTGCAAGCTCCGTTCTTCAACCGGTTCGACATCACCGAATGCCACGAGCGCGTGATCACCACCTGCTTGCATCCCGGGCAAATCGTGTTTCCGCCGTCGGAGTAGATGTTGCCTTCGTACACGTACTTCAGCCCCATCTGAAACGCAATTCTGCGCGCGCGATGCAGCGTCTCGGGCGGCGTCGGCGGCTTGTTCTGAAGCTTGAAGTCGGGATGGAAGGCCGTGAAGTGCAGCGGCACATCGTCGCCGAGGTTTTCCAGCACCCAGCCGCACAGCTCTTTGAACTCCGAGTCGCCGTCGTTCAGCGTCGGAATGATGAGGTTGGTGATCTCGAACCACACGCCGGTTTCGTGGCGCAGCCACCTCAGCGTGTCGAGCACCGGTTGCAAATGGGTGAGCGTGATCTTGCCGTAGAAGTCTTCGGTGAACGCCTTCAGGTCAACGTTGGCCGCATCAATATGGCGGTAGATGTCGAAGAACGCTTCGCGCGTGATGTAGCCGTTGGTGACCATCACGGTGTTGAGGCCGGCGTCGTGCGCCTCGCGCGCGATGTCGATAACGTACTCGCCCCAGATGGTCGGCTCGTTGTAAGTGAACGCGAGGTGCGGTGCGCGATGCTCCAGCGCGGCTTCGACCACGTGCTCGGGACTGAGGCTCAGCGAGTTGACCTGGTCGGCTTTGGCCTTGGAGATGTCCCAGTTCTGGCAGAAGAAACAGCCCATGTTGCATCCCGCGGTGCCCATGGAAAGGATTTTGGTTCCGGGAAAAAAATGATTGAACGGCTTTTTCTCGACCGGGTCCATCGCGATCGCGGCAGGCCTTCCGTAGCCCAGTTGCAACAGGCGTCCGCCTTCGTTCTTGCGGATGAAGCAGAAGCCGTTCTGGTCTTCTCCGATGTGGCAGTGGCGCGGACAGAGATAGCAGTGGAGGCGCCCATCGGCCATCGTCTCCCACCAGAGCGCCTGGTGAACTTGCGGTTGCAGGACCGTTAACTGCATAGTAATTACTTCTTCTAATTGTACCGCCGTAAGGAGCTGTCAGCACTCCGTAATCGGCAGTCAGTAATCAACTCGTTGTTCCAGGTATTCCTGTATTCGGTGTATGCATGGATTTTCATAACGGTGCTGCCGGCCAGACTCGGGCTGCACAGCGCGGTCGTGAACGTCTCGATTGGCGAAACAGCAAAGTCTGTTTTCATCTACCTGGGCATCCCTTTTCTGGCGGGTTTTCTGACGCGGACGATGCTGGTGCGAGTGAAGGGGCGAGGGTGGTACGACCACAACTTCGTTCCACGCATTAGCCCGCTTACTCTGATTGCGCTTCTGTTCACGATTGTCATCATGTTCTCCCTGAAGGGCGAGAACATCGTGCGCCTTCCCGCGGATGTGCTGCGCATCGCAGTCCCGTTGTTGATTTACTTTGTGGCGATGTTCCTCGTGTCGTTCTACATGGGGCGAAAGCTTGGCGCAGACTATTCGAAGACGGCGACTCTGTCGTTTACCGCGGCATCGAACAACTTCGAGCTGGCCATTGCGGTGGCGGTGTCCGTGTTTGGCATTAACTCCGGGGCCGCATTTGCTGCGGTGATTGGGCCACTGGTGGAGGTACCTGTCATGCTCGCGCTGGTGAACCTGTCGCTTTACTTCCAGCGCAGAGATTTTCGTGGCCCGCGGGCATCGTGGATCCAGACCATACAGGCGGTAAAGACACAGCTATAGAGGCTGCATTCCTCGCAGCCGACTGGCAGCATCTCTCGGGATTATTCCCGAGTCACAGGCCACCCGGAGACTATGAGCATGCCGCTGCGCAAACGGCGAGCGGTGAATCGTCGCGTCACTTGCGGAAGTAATACGTCCAGCTCAGGCTGACATACGACTTCAACGGCACGCCGACGACGCGCTCGAAGGGAACAGGGTCGGTGGGAAGCGCAACGACTTCTGTGGTTTGGCCAGTGTAGCCGTGGGCGATGAGGAAGTTGGCCGCGATGGACGTGGTGTCCTCGCGGAACGGCTTCAGCACCGCGCCGCGAAATTCGGTGACGGGCACGCCGGTGAAGCCATCGCCGAGCGGCTTGGCGCGGACGTATTCGAACTCGCCGCGCACCCACAGACCGAACGGCAGGTGCTTGTAAGACGCGACCGTGTCCCAGATGAAGCGCGGCGCTTCGGGGATCGGCTGGCCGGTCTGGGAGTCGCGGGCATCGGCCTGCGCGTAGGAGACGTAAATTGCGCCGTAGGTGAAGTTTCTTTGCAGGGACGCAGAGATGACCTTGTTCAGCGACGGGCCGATGACTTCCTGAAGGCCGGTATCGGGGTCGATCTTGGCCAGTTCCTGCGAGTTGGTGATGCGACGGAGCGTGACATAGAGCTGCGTCTGCTTGATGACCTTGGAGAACACGAGCTGATACGCGCGCGAAGGCGACAGCAACGCGGGTGTGCCGGTGCCGTTGCCGATGCGGGGATCTTCGGTGTGAAACGCCTTGCCGAAGCTGAAAGCCACCGTCGGCAGATACCAGCGATCGGGAGGAAGCACGGTGAACGTGCCCTTGGGTAGGGTGAGAGTGGCTAGCCTGTCGAAGGAGTTCTGCGGATTGATGAGGTCCTGGTTGTCCATCCAGACTTCCTCCTGACGAACACCGAGGTTGTAATGGAAATACTTGCCGAGCGGGCCGTCGATGGAGATAAAGGGCTCCACGAATGACAGCGTCAGGTTGTTGCTGGTCACGGGCTGGAAGACGCCCTCGTCGTCGGCGCGCTTCAAATCGAGGTTGCGCGGCGCGTCCCGGCGCAGGTCAACGCCGGCGAGCAGAGCCAGCCAGCGACGAACACTCTGAATGTAGGTGGCCTCGCCGCCGAAGATGTTGCGGGTTTCACTCTGCTGAATGAGGCCGTCACCAAAGTTGGAGCGCAACGTGAGCGCGTAGTTGCGGTAGAAGCCCGAGATGGAGAACTGCCGCTGCTCGCTGAGCTTCCAGTTGTCAGTCGCGACCAGGATGACCGTGTGCGTGATGTCGAGCTGGCGATTGTCGATCGTGTCGCCGGGAACCGGGACGTTGATCGGAATCAGCCCGGGGACATAAGAGAACCCGTAATAGCCGATGCCGAACAGAGTCAGCTGATGGTTGCTCAGATTAAATTGGCGCAGGCCATTCAGCTTGTACTGCTGGCGGTGCTCCAGCCGCTCCAGGAAGCCGTTGCCGAACGATAGCTCGGCCGCGATCCAGGCGTTGGTTTGTGGGTTCGGGGAATTCCAGCCGGCCATCAGGTCGGCATCGCGGTAGTCGCCCGTGAGCTGCAAGAAACTGCTGACGCGCTGTCGCGGAACGTAAGAGGCAGCAAGATCGACGGAGTTGTTGCCTTCGCGAACGTTGAAGGCGCCGCCATCAACGGTAACGGCTTCAATGATTGGCGGGATGAGGAAGTTCGGATCGGCGTAGCCGTTGCCGTGAGCGTTGGCAGGAAGGTTATTGGGGTAGAGGAAGTTGCCAATCTGAAAGAACTGGGCGATGGGCTCGCCGTGGTCGCCGGCAACACCGGGCGCGAAGTATTGCGGCGCTTTGATCCCTCCTGAGGCGGTCTCGATGGGGAGGCCGGGCAGGGAGATGGGCGCTCCGGGCCGTCCGGGATTCGCGTCGAGAACCTGGTCGTGGATGACAATGCTCTGCGCGGGATCTGGCGTCATGACCGACGGCGCAGAGGCGACAACAGTAATCGATTGGTGGACTGCGGCAAGCTGCTGGAATTGCAAGCTCAGTTGTTGTTGCTGGCCGCCGCCCAGGGACACGTTCTGGACCACGGTGACGAAAGACGGCGACTCCGCGATCAGTTGGTAAACACCGGGATCGATGCCGTTCAAGGTGAATCGGCCCTGATCGTCGCTGTGAGATTCGCCGACTGCAGCGCCGGCGGCGTTCAGCAGTTTCACGCGCGCTTGGGAGACGGGAGCGCCCTGAGGGTCGAGGACGCGGCCTGAAATCCGGGCGTCACCTGCGGATGCGTAAAGATTCCACCCGAAAAGGAGAGAGATGGCAAGGAGCAGTCGCGCCGTGCGTGAAGTCAGAAAGCGCATCGCGATAACTGCAGGCTATAGTAACGAAAAAAGCGGTGAGCGCCGGTTTGCGTATGTTGGGGTTGCGGCGCCCACCTTGGATTTGGGTTACTGCTATAGACGAATGTCGTGGGAAAAAGTTCAGTCACGTGGCGGAGATTTACATTTCTTCACAAATGCATAGTGCCGCCGCTACTCCACCCCATCATGCGCAAAATCGGCGCGCAATGGGGGCCCCGGTATGCCGCTCGACTCCAAGCGGGAGAACCGTTAGGTCAGTTGCCGTTAGCCAAGGGTGGCTTGCCAACTCCTGGCTCGCTTGCCCGCGTCGGCCAAAGTCTGGAGAGCATCCCAAGGGCTTCATCCGGCTGCGGATGCAATTGCTGCATCGTCACGGCGTAGTAGTTACCCTTGTCTGCCGGATCCTTTCCGAACAGCGAGAAAAAGTCATCGACGGCTCTGTGGATCGGGATGCCGCCAACCTGGTTGCTGAGCTCCTGGATTAACGCATCCTTCACGGCGCCGGGACCTTGTTCGTAAGCCTCTTTGGTCAAGGCGATCGTCATACGAACACCTGGTTCAGATTCGGGTATCTTCGGCGGCGATGGCGCCTTTCCACGCGTCGTCTGCTCCTCCGGTCTGAAGTAGAATTCGACCTTCAGTTGGCGTGGAAGAGGTTCCACCAGGCTGTTGATCGTGCGAATATCTTCGCCGAGAATTGTGGCGACCTTTTGCCAGTTTCTCGCTGTTTCGGCATCGCCTGCCTCGGAGCTTTCCTTTCCCTTTTGAAGGGCAGTGTTCTGCAGTTTCGTTAAATAAGGCACTCCTTTACTGAATAGGAAGTTGAACCATTTAACAGTGCTTCCAATAAGTCGTCCCTGAATGTCGCCATCATAGATGCCCGTGCTGGAGCCAGTGTCGGGAGTATCGGGGTCGAGTGACTTCGCTTGTGAACTCGTCGCTACACCGAGTTTTTTCAAAACCTCCGGCGGCAACGGATTGCCTGGGTAGGAGAACTCCGCGGCTGATTTCTCGATCTCTTGAACCAGCTTGTCGTGCGCGGCGCTGTTCTGCTGAGGCGGCAGATTCGAGATAAACAATTGCAGCACGTCTTCAAAGATCGCGCCGGCATCCTGATAATGCTCCGGCGGAATCCCAATGGACAGACTGGTCGGCGCCTTCGACATGATTAGCTGCGGTGTAGGGCTGGCAGAAAAATGAATCCCTATGATGCCGTTGGCGGCGTCCCGGGGCTGCGAATTCAGGAGATCGGCCCACGGACCCTTCGCGTTGCGGATGAGCGGATTCAGCCACTGCATGGCGTTGTTGACGTTTTCTGTAGCGTTGTCTATCAGGCCTTTGCCTATGGGATTTGTGCCGGGAATCGTGAAACGTATGTCCGTCGTGAGCATCGGGTTGATCCCGCTGACGGGCTTGGCAGGGACGGTAGTGGGCGCGCTAAGGACCGGCGGCGAGGTGACCGCGGCGGACGGCTGGCCTGGATTGCTCGCCGACGGCGCGCTGACTAGGAGAGGCTCCGCTTCCATCGCAGCCACGACGGTTTCCAACCGCCTGGAAGGGAGGGGTACTTTGGCCGCCCAATGCTGCATCATCAACTCGGCCAGGGTGACACGTGGTTCACCGGGCCGCGCGGGTCCCAAGGGGCCACCGTAAACATAGTTCTTTGATAGGTAGGGATCGTCCGGCGCCAGTCGCGGCAGCATGTCGTCCTGGAAAGGAAAGCTGTCATTTTTCTTTATCGAAGCCCCCCCAACCGACCATGTGAGCTGATCATCCGATGAAGGGGGCATTACCCAACGAAAGTCGAAAAGAGTCAGATCCGCAAAGGGCGGGACATCCTGCGTAGAGTCATCAGGAGCCCTCTTGAAAACATAGTACTTCACAAACTCAAAGCTCGTATCCTTACGTGTCGCAATGACAACTTCGATTCGGATGGCTGCGTGACGTTGAAGCCGTTGGTTCTTCTTGCTCGATTTCGATGGCGTTTCGAGCGAACTCATTTCCATGACCACATCCGGGGAAGGAGTGAAAAGAACAAACGCCACGGGTCCGCCACCGTCTGGGATCTCTTGTGGCATATGCGCGATGTTCCCGGGCTTGCCATCGCTCAGCAGGCTCTGGATAAAGTCTAAAATTCGGGGATCTTTTTGAGTTTCGGGCTGCTTCCACAATTCGGCAAGCCCGATCGCATACATTTGCCGGGCAAAGAGGAAGGCGTGGAGCGAATGGTCCGGAGCGTCGCTGTTACTTGGGTGAGAAACGGCTTGAGCGTAGTTCTTCTCAGCTCCCCTGGCCGCCTCGGAAAGCTCCTTGGGCGACATGTTCCAATAATCCGGCAGAGGCGTTTTCAGTTCTCGCTTGATTTGACGTTGCCATTCAGTCAATTCTGAGTCGGGCAGGGACATCAAGACACTGGCCTCCCTTATTGCCCCGGCAAGGCCATTCGGGTCCAGCAAAGCCTCCGCTCCCTGCAACCGCAACATTTCCGTAGTTTCCACCGGAATATTGATTTCTCCCTTCAGCCCGATCAATTCCGGCTTGAACAACGTGATGCAAGCGGCGCTGTACTTACCAAAAGCGCTCTCGACCTTGCCGATCGCCTTCTCCTCTTCTTTGGAATATGGTGGGTTATAGGGATTTGGTGGATAGCCGAAATAACGGCCACTATATGTCTGACTATTATTCGGCTGGGCCTGACCATCATTCGTCGCGGCGGCGGCGACGCGCGGCATTAACCCACCATGAATGCCCAAGACAGCCGCCAGACACAATGCGCCGGTCCTTCCAGGCGCACATTTTCCGTGCAGACCAGCATCGCCTTCTTGGCCTTGAAAACGGCGGCCACGCCACACCCATTCTTGGTTCTGTGTCTCCCACAACATGCGCGAGAACCTGTGCCGTCCCCACGGAGTCTGTGTCATAGCTCGAATCAAGCGAGGCGGTGGAACAATCGGCCCAAATGCGGCTCCGCTTCAGCCGCGCAGCGGCGGCATTTGTGTTAGCCGCGGGCGTAAGTCCACGGTCAAGTGGGAAAACTATCGAGCCGCGGAGCGGCGACACTAGCTACGACACAGACTCCCACGGGACTCGAGTTGTTTTCCTACTTTACCCGGCACTCCGCCTGCGGCTGCGTGCTGGGCTGTACTGAGTTGCGCCTGCGAGGCTGGCCTAACTGCCGACTGCTGGCCGCCAACTGCTAGCTGCTAATTCGCTCCCGGCAAAATGATCTTCTCCAGATACTCGAGGGGCAGCGCGCCCTGGTCCAGCGCCTTATTGTGGAACGCCTCCAGGGTGAAGGCAGTGCCTTTCGCCGCTTGATATTTCTTGCGCAGCTCCCACCACTGCCTCATGCCGACGAAGTAGGTCGGCAGTTGCGTCGAGCTCAGCTTGGCACGTCGCAGTTTGCCGTCGGCTTCGGCCTGGGTCTGGAAGGTGTCGTTCAGCATCAGGTCCATCGCCTGCTGCTCGGTCATGTTCATGGTTTGCAGGCGAATGTCGAGGATAGTGTTCGACACCGCGCGCAGAATGATCTTGCGCCGCACCAGTCCGAATTTCGGACTGTGGTCGAGATAACCTTCCTCGGTCATCACGTCCGCGATATATTCCGCCCAACCCTCGACGTATGCGCCGTTGCCGAAGAGACTGCGCAGCACGCGGCGCGTGGGAGGTTCGACGTCGTCGGCGTGTTCGCCCTGCACATAGTGACCGGGCAGCGCCTCGTGAATGGTCAGCCACTTGAGCGTGTAATTGTTGTACTCGCGCAGCTTGCTCTCAGCCTTGGCCGCGGGCATTTTGGGATCGATGGGTGTCACCCAATACTGGGCCTCGGCGTTGGGCTCCAGCGGTGGTGCGCCGTGGAAGCCGGCGACGGAGTAGATGCCGCGCATAAACTCCGGCGTGGGAATAACCTTCAGGTTGTCGCGGCTGCTGAGCGTGACAATTTTCTTTTCGCGGATGAACTGCTTGATGCCTTGCAGGTCGGCCTTGACCGCGTCGATCAACTGGTCGCGCTGCGGGTGCTCATCGCTGATCTTGTCGAGCACCGCACGGACGATTTTGTTCTCGCGCTCGTGGGCCGGCAGACTGCTGTAATCGTCCTGGCCGGGATACATCTGCTTGTAGAGCGGCAGCGCCAGTTGCAGCATCTCGGCGCGGACGGCCTTCAATTTGGCCTCGGCGTCGGCCAGCAACTGCTCGGGCGTGATCGAGGTCTCCATCACGTAGCGGAATTTCTGGTCATACCATTCCTTGCCCAAACGCCAGGTGCGCTCGTTCGTTGGCCGCTTGGCAAGATCGTTTTTCATCCATTCGTTGAAGTCGGTGAGCGACTTCTTCGCTGCGGGCGCGACCTTGTCATACTGGGCCTTCAGCGGCGAGCCGGCTGGGATGTCGGCGGCAACCGAATCCACCAAATTGATGTTGCCCTCGTTCTCGTCCACCGCGGTCGAGATGAAAATCGGGTCGGAATCGCTCAACTCCGACTTCGCCTGCTCGATGAAGCGGGGGATCTGGCCGATGCGCGAAATGACATCGCCGACGCGAACTTCCTTCGAGGCGTATTCCTGAGTGAGCGGCAGGAACATTCCGTTGCCGATGAGTTCCACGTAGCCGGTGGGATTGTGCTTGTAGCTCTGGATGTGCTCGAACTCGAGCAGGTTGAGCGCGACCTGGTCGTCAATCAGTCGGAAGTCGGCGGCGTCCTGCGGGTTGAGCGAGGCGACCGGCGTCTCGGTTTGGAAGCGATTCCGCCAGGCGCGATAGAACTTCTCCTGCTCGGACATGGCCTGCGAGCTGACGTCGTCGAGTTGGGCATCGAGGTCAATGGTCTTACCGGTGTTGGGGTCCTTATGTTTGTGATAACCGGCTCCGGACGCGGTCACCGGCGAGAGCGCCAGCGAGTCCTTCACGAACTGATCGCACATCTGCGCGAACTTAGCGTTGGCTTGAGTGTCGGTCTGCTTCATGGTTTGTGCCGTCGTAGGAATAGTAGCGAGAGATAGGACCAGAAGAATGCACAATGCGCATTTCATAACGCCTCGAGGGAAGAAAGATGCCGAGCGCGCCAGTATAAACCTTGCGGCTAGTCTGCCGTCTCAGGGGCGCTGGCGGTTTGCTTGGAGCGTGAAGCGACCGCCCTCGCGCGCTGCTGTCCCCACGCGAAGTAGAGGATGGTCAGCAGTAACAGCCAGGGAACGCCTGCCTCGAGAGTGACTCGCATTCCCGGCACCCACCAGGTCGAGATCAGGATTGCCAGCACTGCGATGCCGCCGAAAATTGTCGTCGCCGGAAACAGCGGCATCACGAAGGGCAACTGGAGGGCGCCGCGTGCCCGCCAATGGCGGCGAAAGCCAAGATGAGTGAGGAAGATGAGCAGCCACGCGAAGAGTCCGCCAAACAGCGCGATACCGAACATGTAAACGTATGCCGATGCCGGAAACATAAACGCAAACAATGTAGCAACGCCCAGGCCCGCAGCCGAGAACAACAGCGCGGGAAGCGGCGTGCTATGGCTGGAGACGCGTCCCAGCACCTCGGGAGCGTAGCCGGCACGAGCCAGCGAGAACACCATGCGCGTCCCGAGATACAGGTTGCAGTTCATGCTGGAGAGCGCTGCGGTCAGCACCACGAAGTTGATGACGTGCGCGGCCGCCGGAATGTGCATGACGTCGAAGACCCGGACGAACGGGCTCACGGTAATGCTTTGCCCCGGTTGAATCTGTGTCCAGGGAATAACGCCAATCAGAATGGCGATGGCGCCAACATAAAAAATAATGAGCCGCGCCAGCATGCTGCGCATAGCGCGCGGCACGGTGCGCTGCGGGTCCTTCGCTTCGCCTGCGGTTACCGCGACCACTTCCGAGCCGATGAAGCTGAAGATAACGAACGCCAGCGCGAGCCACACGCCGAGCCAGCCCTTCGGCAGGAACCCTCCGTTGGCATGAAAGTTATCCAGCCCGATTGGCCGCTGCTGGTGCACGCCGAACAGAATTGCGGTGCCCAACAGGATGAAAACGATGATGGCGCTGACCTTGATCATGGAGAACCAGTACTCAAACTCGCCGAACGCGCCCACGCTGCGCGCGTTCACGAAGATAAGCCCCGCGGAGTAGAAGATTACCCAGGCCCATACCGGAGTTTGGGGAAACCACCACTGAGCGTAAATCGCCGCCGCTACAGCTTCGCCTCCGATGGCGATGGTTTGCGCGAACCAGTAGGTGTAGCGGATCGTGAAGCCTGCCCAGGGTGAAAGGTACAGGTCGGCATAGACGCCAAACGATCCCGCGGTGGGATGCGCGACCGCCATTTCAGCCAGGCATCCCATCAGCAGCAACGTGATTGCCGCCGCAAAAATGTAGCTGAGGATGACGCCCGGGCCGGCGGTGCGAACGGCGAGCGCGCTGCCCAGGAACAGACCGGTGCCGATGGCACCGCCAATGGCGATCATGCTCAACTGGCGTTCGTTGAGCTGGCGCGCCAGTCCATGCTCGTTGGCCATCGCTTGATCGTGACGTTGTGAGAAGCTCGACCTGTCGCTGTTCATCGCACGGCGCCTTTTGCTGCCGGAGATACAGCTTACCTCAGCATTCGCAAGACCATGCGCTCAGCTCGTCGTGGCAAACGAGACAAATCCCTCCGCACCCTTTAGAATTTGTTCCGCCGCACAATCTCATGCCTGCCAACAACTCAGGGAAGTACGACGTCATCGTCATCGGTGGTGGACACAACGGTCTGGTAAACGCCGCGTACCTGGCCCGGGCTGGCAGGAAAGTTCTGGTGCTGGAGCGCCGTCACGTTCTCGGCGGCGCATCGGTGACAGAAGAGATCATCCCCGGCTTCAAGTTCTCGGTTTGCTCATACGTGGTCTCGCTGCTGCGGCCTGAAATCATCCGCGATCTCGATCTTCCCCGGCATGGCTTTGAAATTCTTCCGCTCGACGGCACCTTCACGCCCATGCCGAACGGCGACTACTTGTGGCGCGTGAACGACCACAGCAAGACCATGCGCGAGATACGGCGCCACTCCAGGTTCGACGCCGAGGCCTATGAAGAATTCGGCAAAGCCATGCTGCAGATGTGCCGCTTCGTGAAGCCGATCCTCGGCATGGTGCCGCCCGATCCGACCACACTGCATCCGCGCGACTTGCTCAAGCTGCTCTTCCTCGGGCGCCGATTCACGGACCTGAGCGGCGAAGACAAGTACAACCAGGTGCAACTGATGACCATGAGCGCCATCGACTTTCTCGACCAGTGGTTCGAGACCGATGTGCTCAAGGCAACGATGTCGGCCTCCGGCATCATCGGTACCTTTCTCGGCGTGCGCTCTCCCGGCACTGCGTACGTGCTGCTGCACCACTACATGGGCGAGATTGACGGCGCGTTCCGCGCGTGGGGCTTCGCGCGAGGCGGGACCGGGGCGATCTCGAACGCGATCGCCGATGCCGCCCGCGAACTCGGCGCCGAAATTAAGACGCAGGTCGCGATCACGCAGATTCTGGTTCGCGACGGCAAAGCAGTCGGGGTCGCGACCACTAGCGGCGACGAATACTTTGCGCCGGTTATCTCGTCGAGCGTTGATCCCAACCTCACTTTTCTGAAGATGATCGAGCGAAAACACCTGAGCGACGAATTCCGTGACGAAGTGAAGCGCTACAAGTATCGCGGCTCGTCGGGCAAGGTGAACCTCGCGCTGGATGGGCTGCCCAACTTCACCTGCTTGCCGGGCGAGGGACATCATCTGCGCGGCGCGATTTCGATTTCGCCCAGCATTGATTACATGGAGCGCGCCTACGATGATGCGAAGTATGGCAGCTACTCGCGGCGGCCGTACATTGACATGGTTATTCCCAGCCTGACCGATCCATCGGTCGCGCCCCCGGGCAAGCATGTCATGTCGTGCTTTGTGCAGTACGCGCCGTACAAGCTGAAAGAAGGAACGTGGGACGAAAAGAAGGAAGCGTTTGGCGATAACGTGGTGGACACGATCGCTGAATTCGCGCCGAACGTGAAGAACATTATTGTCGGGCGCCAGGTGGTGACGCCGCTCGATCTCGAACGCGAGTGGGGACTGACCGAAGGCAACATCTTCCAGGGCGAACTGTCGCTCGAGCAGTTGTTCTTCCTGCGTCCCGTGCCGGGATGGGCGCAATACAAGACGCCAATCAGGAACCTATGGATGTGCGGGTCGGCTACGCATCCCGGCGGCGGCATCATGGGCGCGCCGGGACGTCTGGCGGCGCTGGAAATCCTGAAGCACTCCAAGGGGCCGAAATAGCGATGGCCGAAAAGCGCGACGTCATCATACTCGGAGCAGGGCACAACGGGCTGGTTACCGCCTTCTATCTCGCCAAAGCCGGATTCAAGCCGCTCGTGCTCGAGCGCAGGCCGGTGGTCGGCGGCTGCGCAATTACGGAGGAATTTCATTCCGGCTATTGCTGCTCGAAGCTCGCCCACAGCGCGGGGCCAATCCGGTCTGACATTGTGGGAGATATGAACCTGGCGAAGCACGGGCTGAAGACCTTTACGCCCGATGTTTCCGTTTTATCGCTTTCGCCGAACGGCCCGCCGCTGATGCTTTTTGGCGATGTCGCAAGGTCACAGCAGGAAATCGCCAAGTTTTCGCAGAAGGATGCGGCGAACTACGGCGAATTTGCGAAATCGCTGGCGCGCATCGGAGAGGTCATCGAAAGGGCGATGACGCTGACGCCGCCAGACCTTGACGATCCAGTTGGCTCGGGCAACTGGTGGGAGCTGCTCAGGACGGGCCGCAAGATTCGCGGCTTGGGCGAAAAGGATTTGTATCGTCTGCTGCGCTGGGGGCCGATGGCGGTCGCCGATCTGGTTGCAGAGTGGTTTGAGACAGAGCTGCTGCGTGGGACGATCGCCGCGCAAGGAATCTTCGGGACCTTCCTCGGTCCGTGGTCCGCGGGGTCAAGCGCGACGTTATTGTTGCGCGCCGCGTCTGACGGAAACCCGGCCGCTCCTGGGTCTTACATTGTGGGAGGGCTGGGTGCGCTTACCGCAGCTATGGCTGCGGCGGCGAGGGAAGCTGGAACCGAGATTCGCACTTCCTGTGAAGTGTCCAGCATTATGGTAAAGGATGGGGTCGCTACAGGCGTCATTCTGGCCAACGGCGACGAAGTCGAGGCCCGCGCCGTCATATCCAATGCCGATCCGAAGCGCACGCTGCTCGGCCTTGTCGAGCCGCAGCATCTGGAGCCGGGCTTTCTGCAGAAGCTACGGCATTACCGCATGAACGGCACCGTTGCCAAGGTCAACTTGGCGCTAAGTGGACTGCCGAAGTTCAACGGGGTGAACGGCGATGCGAGTCTGATGTCCGGAAGAATTCAGATTTCGCCGGAGATCGATTACCTCGAGCGCGCCTTCGATGCCTCGAAGTATGGAAAATTCTCAGCGTATCCTTACATAGAGGCTACGATTCCCACATTATGGGACTCGTCGCTGGCGCCGGCGGACAAGCATGTAATGTCCATTTACATGCAGTATGCGCCGTACAAGTTGCGCGATGCCGATTGGGATTCCCAACGGGAGGCGCTGGGAGATACGGTGATCCGCACGCTGTCGGAATACACTCCCGATCTGCGCGGCTTGGTCGAGGCCAGCGAGGTGATCACGCCAAAGGACCTGGAGCAGACTTACGGTCTTACCGGCGGACACATATTTCACGGCGAGCTAGCGTTGGACCAGTTGTTCACCATGCGTCCGCTTCTGAATTGGGCACAGTACCGCACGCCCATCGAGAACCTGTATTTATGCGGGTCAGGCACGCATCCGGGAACGGGGTTGAACGGCATGTCGGGAGCAAACGCAGCGAGGGAGATCGTCAAACACCTGCACAAGTGACCAGCGAAACCACTTAGCCACCGATTTGCACGGATGTTCACGGATGAAAGAAAGCATTCGGCTTGATCGATGTCCCCCAAGGGGAATTACGTGACCGATCCTCGTGAATCCGTGTAGATCCGTGGCTAGGTGTCAAAGGGCGTCTGCAGCTCCCTATAATCCTCGCTTCAAATCTGCCGCCAGCAGCCGGTGGAACAAATGCTCCCCCGCCTCTCGCCGCACGGAGAGCCGCCCTGCCCCATACGCGCGTGAGTGCAAGCCCCGCTGCACGGCTTCGCAAATCCCAACGTCTTCGTCATTCACGCGCTCGCCGACGGCGATACTCTGCCGGTTGCGGTCAGCGGCGGATCCGCTCACTTCATCGAAGTAGAAATCGAAGATCACGGTGCAGCGATCGACGCCATCGGGCAGCACAAGGTTCGTGTCCATGTATCCCTGGTAGAGATTGATCATGAAGTTGGGATACTGCCAGAAGTACCAGGCACGGTTGCCGGTGCGGGTGGCGGAAGTCGCGGCGTCCATCTCCGACGCGACCATTGGGCTCGATTGCAGGCAGTAGCGGTCTTCGTTCTCGATGGTGTACTGCTTGTATTCCAGCACGCTGTTCAACGCCTTGTGCAGGTGCGGCACGTGATAGCCGCCGTCGAGATAGTTGTCCACGAACACCTTCCAGTTGCAGTTGAGGCTGTACGATCGGCGCTCGAAGAAGTGGACCGAACCCAGATTGAGTGGTGCGACGCGCTGAACCAGTCGGCCCAGGAATTCGGCCAGAGACGCGGCATCCGGATCGAGATTGACGAAGACAAACTGTTCCCACGTCTCCACGCGGACCGGAACCAAACCATTCTGCGAGCGATCAAAACCACACACGCCTTCAAACTCCGGCGCGCCCTTCAGCGAGCCGTCGAGGCCGTAACTCCATCCGTGGTATGGGCAGCGCAGAATGCTGGCCTGTCCTTGTTTTTCGGTGACGACGGCAGCGGCGTGGTGCCGGCACACGTTGTAGAACGCGCGCAGTTGGCTATCGCTGCCGCGAACTATCACCAACGGCTCATCCGCGAGCTCGGCTGTGACAAATTGCCCTGCCTGCCGCAATTGATCGACTCGCGCCACCACCTGCCACGTACGGCCAAACACATTCTGGCGTTCGAGTTCCGCGACGCGGTCGTCCACGTACCAGGGAGCCGGAATGGTGGACGCGTGCTCGAGCGGGTCCCGATCGTTGTAGGACGCGACGAGATCGCGCAGGGAAGAATCCATCTACAAAGGCTCCGGCACCCGTTTTCCGAGATGATAGCAGGCGGCTGGCGCACAAAAGAGTTGACGTCCAGCCGCCGCCGTGTTTCCTTGTCCCAATGCATACTTCAGCAGGTGTTCCGGAAATCGTGCAGGCCACCCCGGCGGATGTGGGCGACGTTGCGCCGCTTTTCGATGCCTACCGGCAGTTTTATGGCAAGCCTCCTGATGTAGAAGCCGCCCGCCGATTCCTTTTTGCGCGGCTCAGCAAAGGCGAGTCGGCGCTGTACCTGGCGCGGCTCGAGGGAAAAGTTGCGGGCTTTGTGAATCTGCATCCGGTCTTCTCGTCCGTAAACCTGACGCGGCAATGGATTCTGAATGACCTGTTCGTTGCGCCCGAAGCGCGCCAGTTCGGCGTGGCACGCGCGCTGATGGAGCGCGCTTATCAGCTTGCCGAGGATACCCAAGCCAACAGTCTGACACTGGAAACCGCGATCGACAATCATGCCGCGCAGAAGCTCTACGAGAGTCTGGGCTGGAAGCGCGATAACGAGTTCTATCGCTACTTCCTACCGGTGTAAAGAAGCAACTAGCAACTAGCCATTAGCAGAGTACTATTTCCATCTGTCATCCCGAGCGAGGACTTCAGTCCGAGTCGAGGGACCTGCTTTTAGCGTATGCCGGACCGCCCGATAAGTGACGTGCAGCCAGCAGCCGAAGTCGGCATCCCCCCTCAACCCAGGCGGGTCCTGGGGTTCCGCGACCTCGTGATGTTCTACGTCGTTGCCACCCTCAGCCTGCGCTGGATCGCAGTTGCGTCCAGCGCTGGACCAAGCTCCATCGTCATCTGGTTAATCGGGCTGGCGACGATTTTCATTCCCTTGGCGCTTTGCGTGATGGAGCTTTCCTCGCGCTACCCGCAGGAAGGCGGAATGTACGTCTGGAGCAAGCGCGCCTTTGGCCCTTTTGCCGGTTTTCTTACGGGCTGGATTTATTGGACGAGCAACCTGCCGTACTTCCCGGCGGTCCTGTATTTTGCGGCCAGCAATGCGCTCTACATCGGCGGAACGAAGTGGCAGGCGGCGCAGGCAAGCCCGGCGTTCTTCATCGCGTTCTCGATGTTCGGAATCGCGCTGGCGTTGGTGCTGAACATCGTCGGCCTAGACGTTGGCAAATGGCTGAGCAACCTGGGCGCCATCGGGACGTGGCTGCCGATCGCGTTGCTGTGTATGGTCGGCGCGCTGGCGTGGTGGAGGTTCGGCTCAGCGACCAGCTTCCGTGCGGCGTCGCTGAAGCCTTCGCTGAATATGGGGAATTTCGGCGTGTGGGCAACGCTTCTCTACGCCTTCAGCGGTGCGGAATCGGCGTCGTTTATGGGCGACGAGGTCAAAGACGCGCGGCGCGCCATTCCGCGCGCGCTGATTGCCGCGGGCTTCATAATCACCGCCGGATACATTCTGGGGACCGTCGCGGTGCTGGTTGCGCTGCCGAGGGTCAACAGTCTTGAAGGCATCATGCAGGCCATCTCCAGCAGCGCCGACCGCGTGGGCTGGACCGGCGTTGCGCCGGTGGTTGCCCTGCTCATTTGCGTTTCCATAATGGGCGGTGTCGGCGCTTATCTGGCCGCACTGTCGCGGATTCCATTCGTCGCCGGCATTGATCGTTTTCTGCCACCGGCCTTCGGGCGTGTCCATCCGAAGTGGGGAACGCCTTACGTTTCGCTCATGGTGCAAGCGCTGTGCTGCGCGCTGTTTATCCTAATGGGCCAGTTCGGCAGCACGGTCCATGGCGCCTACCAGGTGCTGGTTAGCATGACCATCATCACCAACTTCGTGCCGTATCTGTTTATGTTCGCGGCGATGATTCGCCTGCAACGCGAGCCTGCGGAGCCGGGCGTCATTCGCGTGCCCGGCGGTGGGCCGGCTGCCGTCGCGCTGGCGGTGGTTGGGATGCTCACCACCACCGCCGTCATCATTGGCTCGGTAATACCTGACGCCAGCGAGCCGAACAAGGCGCTGGCGGTGGGGAAGATCATCGCGCTCAGCGCAGTGCTGCTGGGAGGAGGCGTGGCGCTGTACGCCGTCGCCGGTCGATCGAAAGCTCCGCAGAGCCATTAGATCTCGCGTCCGAATCGCTTCTGAGCTGCCAAGACGTAGGAGAAAGGATTTCGCGCTAACTCTTGGCGGTTTTCAAGATTGTAGAGCACTACTGACGCGGTCAGCGAAACTCCAGCAGCGGCTAGCAAAGCCTGCAGTATTCCCAAGCCGATGTTCATGAGGACGGAACTTGTGCCCACTGACAACAATGAAGTTTTTAAGAAGCTCTCAACTCCCCGCTTGATTCGCGAGGCATTCAAACAGTCACTCAATTCGTCGATGGCAGGACTAACGCCGTTCGAGTAGATGTCGCTGATTCTCTGCTGAAGCGCATTCACCGACAAGTCATCTTCGACGGATTTCGTCAATTCGGCGATCTTTGTCCGGAACCGACCGAGTTCGCTCTTGTGGTCGTCCCTGAACCTCAGAATCTTGCTAACCGGCGTATTCTGAGAAATGGCCAAGCGGCTGAGAGTCAATTCAGCCAGGAGAGCTTGTGCTGTCGAGCCCGGCACTCGGCGCTCAAATCTATGTCGTTCATGTCGGTACGAATGCCGTTCTGGCATCCTCAGATTGGCAAGCCCAAGCGGACTGTCAAGCCGAGCCAGGGTCGAAAGCTGGTCGCCGGATGGCATGTCTGTCAGCAGCCCAGCCCCCGTGTCAGCGGACAGCTCGGTTGCGAGCAGCGTCATGTAAGAATTCGCGAAAGTGGGATCTACCTGCAGCCATTCACCTTTTCCTTTGCCCCGAACGACACGCTCCAGGTAATGTTGCAACGCGAACGGAAGCTTGTCTGGATGAAGAAAAGCGAACCGCTCCAGTTCAGTAAGCATCTCAGGGTGCAAGAGCGCGTACTCGTCAATTCCACTGTCGCGCAGGAGCCGTTCCGCTTGGGGCGAACTGATATAGTCAATGACTTTTTCCGCCAGCCTCTCAATTGATGCCATCCGAGGGTTAACGTGGAGAGGCGATAATACTTTGGCATCAAAGAGCTCTAGCTCAGTCCGTCGCGAGTATGGCTGATCCATCGAAGCCGGAACAATGGTCTGGATCGTTTCCAATACAGAGCTGCGGTCTTTAGCCAGCCTTCGTCGGGAACTTCAATCCGGGGGTAATAAGGAGCTTTTGTAAAGGCCATTTGCCGTCCTCGGCCCATTAGGTTGAGTTTGAAGAGGACAGGATTATAGGCCTTCTTGTCCGGTCGCGACACTGTTGAATTCAGATTGCCGCATGGCGTCTCCTCAACCCGGCAGTATAATAAGCTCATATCGCAGGAGTTCCCAAAACATATGAGTGCAACCAACGGCAGCAACGGAAATGGCACGGTTAATCCGCGCGCGGAATGGATCACCAAGCGCCGCGCAGAGGCTGCGCACAGCGGCGACAGCAACATGTCGCAAATGCACTTCGCGCGCAAAGGTTTCCTCACCGAAGAGATGTTCTTCGTCGCCGAACGCGAGCGGCTCGCGCCAGAACTGGTCCGCGAGGAAGTCGCTGCCGGACGGATGATCATCCCCGCCAACATCAATCATCCTGAGCTGGAGCCGATGTGCATTGGTGTGGCCTCGAAGTGCAAGATCAACTCCAACATCGGGAATTCGTCGGTCACCAGCAACGTTGACGAGGAGCTGAAGAAGCTGCACACCTCGGTGCACTACGGCGGTGACACGGTGATGGACCTTTCCACTGGCGGTGGAATCCACGAAATTCGCGAAGCCATCCTGCGGCACTCGCCGGTGCCCATCGGCACGGTGCCGATCTACGAGGCGGTTTCGCGCGTGAAGCGCATCGAGGATCTGAACGCCGACATCATGCTCGAAGTCATCGAAGAGCAGGCCGAGCAGGGCGTGGACTACATGACCATCCACGCAGGGGTGCTCGTCGAATACCTGCCGCTCATTACCAAACGCATCACCGGCATCGTGAGCCGCGGCGGCGCGATTCTGGCACAGTGGATGGCACATCACCACAAACAGAATTTTCTCTACGACCGCTTCGACGACATCACGAAAATTTTGGCCAAGCACGACGTGAGCTACTCATTGGGCGACGGGCTGCGCCCTGGCTGCATCGCCGACGCCAGCGACGACGCCCAATTTTCTGAGTTGAAGACCTTGGGCGAGCTGACGACGAAAGCCTGGGAGCGCGATGTGCAAGTCATGATCGAAGGCCCCGGCCACGTGCCGCTCGACAAAATCAAGGAGCAGGTGGACAAGGAAGTCGAACTCTGTCACGGCGCGCCGTTCTATACGCTCGGTCCGCTGGTGATTGACATCGCGCCCGGCTATGACCACATCACGTCTGCCATCGGCGCGGCGATGATCGGCTGGCACGGCGCGGCCATGCTCTGCTACGTCACGCCCAAGGAGCACCTGGGCCTGCCAAATGACAAAGACGTGAAGGACGGCATCATCGCCTACAAGATTGCCGCCCACGCCGCCGACGTGGCGCGGCACCGTCCGGGAGCGCAGGACCGCGACGACGCCATCAGCTATGCGCGCTACACCTTCGATTGGGACAAGCAGTTCGCGCTGTCGCTCGATCCCGAAACCGCGCGCGCCATGCACGACGAGACGCTGCCCGACGCCTACTACAAAGAAGCCGCGTTCTGCTCCATGTGTGGTCCGAAGTTCTGCTCTATGAACTACTCGGCCAAGGTGGACGAGTACAACCGGCAGGTGCACGGCGTAGAGAAGAAGGACTACTCGGAGCTGATGAACAAGCTGGTGGCGATAAAGTAAGGCAGCAATTGGCAACTAGCAATTAGTCATCAGCCTCTTGCGAGGTTCGCCGGCTATGCAGATTCGACTGCTCTGGGCATGGGTAATCCTATTCGTTTCCTTCAGCGTGGCGGCGCAATCCTCACCTCTAACGAGCAGGCAGGTTTTTGCGGAGGCCCTCGCCTCAGCGCGTGCCGTCAACGTCTCTTCTGAAAGGGACTTCGCCCTGTCTGAACTCGCCGAAGCCGAAGCGCGGGTAGGGTTTGCATCCGAGGCGATTTCCACTGCCGCCCTCGTGAGCAAGGACTCCAACTTAGTTCTTGAGAAGATAGCGAACATCGAGATTCATCTTGGGCGCTTCGATTCGGCGTTGGAAATAGCAGGACAGTTAGGACCCGTCCAACAAGATAGCGTCAGGCGAGAAATCGGAATTGAACAAGCGAGGCGTGGCGACACAAAAAGAGCAACGAAAACTGCCGATGCCATGGCCGACGGCAATGACAAGCAACAATTGCTGTACTTTGTCGAATTGGAGCTTCTGCGACAGGGCGACAGGCCAAACGCTGAGAAGTTGGCCAGCCGGATAACGGATCCAACACTTCAGTTATCGGCTGAAGACGAGTCGAAGTTTGCGTCGGGATATGACTGGCGCATTCCTGTTCCTCCTGCTCCACAGTTGAAGGGCGAATCCGTAAAAAGCGATTACTCTGAAGCATTGGCCGACCTTCGCGCTGGAAAGATGAAGGAAGCCATTCGGCACGTCGAGACAAATGAGAACCCGGCCGACGTCAGCAGCCATCTCGCCCGATTGGCAAAAGCGGCGGCCGAACTGGGCAACCTCGAAGGTGCAGCCACAATCGCTGACAAGGTGAGAGTTACGGGCGCAGATTACGAACAGGGCTATCGCACTACCGAGCATTGGAAAACTGTGGGCGGAACGAGACCCCGTGAAAGCGCTGCAGTGTGCGAGGCAGAGACCAGATGCGTACCAACAGAGTATGGCACTGATTGGTGTAGCAGAAGGCTCTGCCACAACCAAGTGAATCTTGACACTCTGCCGACTTAGAATCGTAATCGCGCACGATTAATCTCCCTTCATCTTCCTTTGCTACACTCGCTCAGTGAGAAGAATCCGCCGCAATGCCTGGATCCTGGCCTGCACATCCGGCGTTCTCCAGGTCGTGATCTTCCCCACGCCCGCTTTCTACATCCTGAACTGGATTGCGCTGGCGCCGCTGATTTACGCCATCCTCAAGTGCCGCGAGCAGGACGCCACGCTGGTGCTCGACGACGGCGGAGAATTTCTCGCTCCGGCGACCGCGTGGCAGGGGTTCTGGCTCGGCTACGTGAGCGGGGTCATCTGGTACCTCGGCAGTAATTACTGGATCTTCTATGTAATGCATGTTTACGGAGGGATTGGCACGGCGACCTCCGGTCTGTGTCTTCTGATGTACGCTCTGTATCTCTCTCTCTACCATGGGCTCTTCGGATTGCTTCTTGCCCTCATCGCTGCGCGGCGCAATGGATTCAGCCTGCGCGCGCTGGTATTCACACCGTTTGTCTGGGTCGCGGTCGAACTGGCGCGCACCTACATCACCGGGTTCCCGTGGGACCTACTGGGCACGACGCAGATTGACAACATTCCGCTCTCGCGCGTCGCCACGGTGACCGGCGTGTACGGCATCTCCTTCGAGATTGTGCTGGTGAATACCGCACTGGCGGCGGCTTTCCTGGTTCCGCGCGAGCGGCGCAAGGTTTTGCTTGGGGCGGCGTTGGCAGCGGCCATCGCTTTGCATGCTGGAAAGCTGGTCCATCCTCCGCCGTTTCCAGCCGGCGAGGGAGCTACGCTGGTGCAATCGAATGTTCCCATCCTCGATTCCGGCGATTGGACGCTCGACTATCTAACCCAGACGCTCGATTCGTTGCAGAAGCTAAGCGTGCGCCCCGAGCACAGCAAGCCGGGCGCGCCCGGGCTGATCCTCTGGCCGGAATCGCCGGCGCCGTTCTTCGTCACCGATCTGCATGTGCGGAGCACGCTGGGGAATGTAGCCCGCACAACGGACTCATCCATCATCGCCGGAACGCTCGGCATCGAACATGCCGGTGATCCGGTTCGCCAGCCCGACATCTACAACTCCGCGTCGGTGATCGTGCCGAACGGAGCGTGGACGGCACGTTATGACAAGATCCATCTGGTCCCGTTCGGCGAATTTGTGCCGTTCGAAGCTCTATTCAGGTTCGCCAGCGGGCTCACGCACCAGGTCGGGACCTTCGCGCGGGGCAGGTCGCGGCTGCCGCTGCAACTCGGCGATGCGAAGGTCGGCACGTTTATCTGTTATGAGGCAATCTTCCCCGATGAAATCCGGCAATTCGCCAGGAACGGCGCTGAGGTGTTCGTCAATGTCTCCAACGACGGCTGGTATGGCGAGGGAGGCGCGCCGTGGCAACACCTGAACCAGGCGCGCATGCGGGCCGTCGAAAATGATCGTTGGCTGCTGCGCGACACCAACACCGGAATCACGGCGGTGATCGATCCTTACGGCCGCGTGGTGGCCGAGGTCCCGCGCAACCAGCGTACGCAGTTGCAGGCAGCGTATTCGCTGGAGGAAACGATGACGTTCTACACCCGCCACGGCGATTGGTTCCCGCTGCTGTGTGCGATAATCACCTTGTTGGGACTGCTGTTGCGCGTGGTCGCGCCGGATGCGCTGGCGCAGCCGCAGAGCGCCTAGAAAGGGCATCTTCCGCAAAATGGTTGAAGAACTAGAACAGGAATACACCGCGCTCCGCGACAAGGTGAGCGATCTACAGGAGTATCTTTGACGCGCCCAAGCTGCGCGAGAAGCTGAGCGAGATCGAAAAGCAGACCGCCGATCCAACGCTCTGGTCCAATCCTGAAAAATCTCAAAAGGTCATGCGCGAGAAAAAGCGCCTCGAGAGCGCGCTCGCCACGGAGGCCGAACTGGCGCAGCGTTCGGGCGACATCAATGCCTACTTCGAGCTGGCGCACGAAGGCGAGGACGTCTCTTCCGAGCTTCGCCATGCAGTTGACGAACTGCGCGCACTGGTTGACAAGCTCGAGACCGAGACGCTGCTGTCCGGCGAGAACGACGAGCGCAACGCCATCGTGACCATTCATCCCGGGGCCGGTGGCACCGAATCGCAGGACTGGGCCGAGATGCTCATGCGCATGTACCTGCGCTGGGCCGAACGTCAGGGCTTCTCGACGCAACTCTACGAGTATCAGCCGGGCGACGAGGCGGGCATCAAGTCGGCCACCTTTGGCGTCAATGGCGAACATGCCTATGGACTGCTCACCAGCGAAATCGGCGTACACCGCCTGGTGCGCATCTCGCCCTTCGATCAGGCCAAGCGCCGCCATACATCGTTCGCCAGCGTGTTTGTCTCGCCGGAAATTGACGAGACCATCGAGATCGATATCAAGCCGGATGACATTCGGGTTGATACCTATCGCTCGGGCGGCAAGGGCGGGCAGCACGTCAACACGACGGACTCAGCGGTGCGCATCACGCACATTCCGACGAACATCGTAGTCGCCTGCCAGAACGAGCGCTCGCAGCACAAGAACAAAGAGCGCGCCATGAGCATCCTGCGCTCGCGTCTCTACGAGTACGAACTGGAAAAGAAGCGCGAGGAAACGAAGCACATCGAAGACTCCAAACTCGACATCGATTTCGGTTCGCAGATTCGCTCATACGTTTTGCAGCCCTATCGCATGGTGAAGGACCTGCGGACGCGAGTTGAGATTGGCGATGTGGATCGCGTATTGGATGGCGACTTGAATGAGCTGATTCGCGAGTATCTACAGTTGCGAAGAAAAGAACAAAGGCAATAAGAGCGAGCCGCGGATACACAGATCAACACGGATCTTGTTTTGAATTATCCGTGTTCATCCCTGAAAATCGGTGGCTGAATTGTTTATCCTCAGTTAACATCGTGCCATGGACGATTGCCTTTTCTGCAAGATCATCGCGGGGGAAATCCCTTCAAAGAAAGTTTACGAAGACGACAAGGTGTACGTGTTTGAAGACATCAACCCCAAGGCGCCGACGCACGTGCTCATCGTCCCCAAGCGGCACATTATCGGACTGAAGGAAGCTTCTCCGGAAGATGCTGAGATCCTCGGCTATTGTCAGCTGATTGCCGCAAAGATCGGGCGCGAGCGCGGCATTGAGGACGGCTACCGTACTGTACACAACGCGGGCCGGCGCGCCGGGCAGTCTGTGTTCCATCTGCATCTGCACATGCTCGGCGGACGCGACATGAAATGGCCACCGGGGTAGTACAGTAGTCAGTGGCCAGTTATCAGTTGTCAGAAAAGCAAGAGCGCAGGTTATCGAGGGTCTGCCCAGCAATCACAGCTTCCTTTGTGCCGGGAGCGTTGAATCTTCTGTCTTTCACGGTGCAACAATTTGAGGGGTCTCATGGGTAAGAAATCCAAGAAGGACCGCGCGCAGAAGTCTGTGGTCGAGACAAACGACAGTCCAGCCGACCGCAGAGCTACAACACCTCAGTTCAGCAAGAAAGATTACGAGAGCGAGCTCTTCAAGCTGCAAATCGAGCTGGTGAAGCTGCAGGACTGCGTGAAAGCCACAGGCGCGCGCATCGTCATCGTCTTCGAAGGCCGCGATGCGGCCGGCAAAGGCGGCGTCATCCGGCGCATTCTCGAACGGGTGAGCCCGCGTGTCTTCCGGCTGGTCGCCCTGCCAGCCCCAACCGAGCGCGAGAAGACGCAGATCTACTTCCAACGATACATAGCCCATCTGCCGGCGGGCGGAGAAGTCGTCATCTTCGACCGCAGTTGGTACAACCGCGCCGGTGTCGAGCATGTGATGGGTTTCTGCACCGAGGAGCAGTACAAGAACTTCCTGAAGGCCTGCCCTGCTTTCGAAAACAGCATCGTTAGCGCAGGCATCATCCTGCTGAAGTACTGGCTCGACGTTTCGGAAAAGGAACAGCACCGCCGGTTTGTGGCCCGCATTACGGACCCGACCAAGCGCTGGAAGCTTAGCCCGATGGATTTGGAATCGCATCGCCGCTGGTACGACTATTCGCGGGCTCGCGACGCCATGCTGGCCGCCACCGACACCGTCACAGCGCCATGGTATATCGTTCCCCCGGACGACAAGAAGCGGGCGCGGCTGAATTGCATCGCGCACTTGCCCAGTTGCATACCTTACGAAGAGATCCCCTACAAGCCACCTAAGCTGCCGGGCCGTCAGAAGCCCAAGGGCTATGCCGAGTCTCCCATGAAGCACCCGGTCGTGCCGCAAAGGTGGTGAGATTTTGGCCGGCTCAGTGGCCAATCAGCGGCACCGCAATCCGCCACGGAGGGGTAGTATCTTCGGCCGGTCTAGTTGTGTAAAATGCAGCGTCTCACGGCTCACGGGAAATCCTGTACACAATCTACCGGGAGCACTTGGATCTAGCGGCCCTCCCTGCGCCGCTAGTTGGGTCACACGCGTCGAGTGAGATAGCCAAGGACGCTGTGGCGAATTCAACATCAACAACTTTCCGAAGCGGAGGATAAATGAGAATGAGAAGGATTCTGTCAGCTTTGGCTGTTACGTTGTTCGCAGCAGTTTCGGTTGTTGCCCAGGGGAAACCAGGGACCCTTGCTGCCCTGGAGTTTCAAAAGCCTAAGAGCGGCATGGTGCCGCAATACGAGGACGGACGAAAGCAGAAGGCAGCCTGGCACAAGCAGCAGAACGACCCGCAACCGCTGTTGGTGTGGGAGACCCTCAGCGGTGACAATACAGGAACCTACATCGTCGGCCGGTTAGGCCAGCACTGGTCTGATTTTGACAAGCCCGCGATTCCGGACCAGTCCGACGTAGCGGAATTTCAGAAGGTTCTGGGCAACTACGTCGACTCCATCGTCGGTCGCTACTATGACTTCATGCCGAAGATTAGCAACCCCGATAGTTCCGCCGGGCCTACCAAGTTCGGCGAGATCGTTACCTTTCATGTGCGCTACGGCAAAGGGTCGGATTTCCGGAGTGCCATTACCAGGATTTACGACGCGACCGTAAAGACCAAATGGCCTGTCCATTACGAATGGTATGTTCTGTCCAACGGGGGTGACACAGGAACCTATGTGCTCGTGCTGCCGCGCGCCAATTGGGCAGACTTCGAAGAAAAGCCTGACGTGAAACCGTTCCGTGACATGCTCAAGGATGCGTTTGGACAGGCGGAGGCGGATTCCGTCGTCGATCGCATCGATGGGTCAGTGCAGAGCGAGACGAGCGAGATAATCCAATTTCGCCCGGACTTGAGTTACCTGCCCGGCAAATAGCAGAGAGATAGATGCCGCTGTCCACCGCCCTTATCCAACTCTGTTTGGAAATGAGCTCGGATGACAGCGGCGTTTGCCGGTTCGGGCTCTCAGTGATAGCGCAGGTCTGATGCCAAGTCCCGGTTTCTACCCTCCCACGACCTCGTACGGCCGCATCATCTCGTTGTCCTCGTGCTCGAGGATGTGGCAGTGCCAGACGTATCGGCCGGTGAAGCCTTCGAAGGGCACGATGATTCGTGTGACCATCTTTCCATCGGCCCGCACCGTGTCCTTCCATCCAGATTCACTCGGCGCGGGCGGCTCTGGCGGGCTAAGAAACTTGAGTTCGTTCTTGGTCTGATAGGTCCAAGGTTCGTAGTGCTGGCGATCGAGAATCTGGAAGCGTACCAGATGCAGATGGATGGGGTGTGTGTCGTCGGTGGGGTTGATGAAGCTCCAGATTTCAGTGGTATTCAGGACAGGCTTCTCGGTTATCGGCTCGTGCCAGTAGGTTCCGTTCAGCAGAAGCAGGATAGATTCCCCCACCAGATTCTTGTATTCGTCGAGAGTGAACACGCGGGTCTTCACTGCTTGGGACTCGGGAATCTTGGGTACGGGTCGCAAAGCCTTCAGCAGGGAACTGTTGTCCTCGACCTTGTTCGCTGAAACCCGGAACTGCATGACCGTGAATGCATCGTTCTTCAGGACGATCTGCTCCCCGCGATGCTGGGAAAAATCCACCACCAGGTCGGCGCGCTCGGCGGGAGCTATCAATAAGCTCTTGAGCGGTACCGGCGCGGGAAGCAACCCCTGGTCGGTACCGATCTGGTGAAATTCAAGGCCATTCTGAAAGGCCAGGTGGTAGAAGCGGCCGTTCGAAGCGTTGAGCACACGAAAACGATATTTGCGCGGCTCGACCTCAAGATACGGATAGAGCTTCCCGTTCACCAGAATGGCGTCGCCGAAGACTTCCGGAACCCATGGAGCCTCGGGCTTATCGTAAACCGGGTAATAGAGTTGGCCTTCGGGAGTCAGCAGACGGTCGAAGAGTGCGAGGGGCACTTCATATTTTCCGCTCGGCAGATGAAGCGCATCTTCCGCGCCATCACGGACGAAGAACGAGCCAAACAAGCCCGCATAGATATTCAGGCGATTTATGCCCATGGCGTGGTCGTGATACCAGAGCATTGCCGCATCCTGTTGGTTGGGATAGTGGTAGAGCGCCGACGTGCCGGGCACGATCCAGTCTTCCGGATAGCCGTCGCTTTCCGGGCGTGTCTTTGCTCCGTGCAAGTGCGCGACGGTTCGGACCTGGGGTTTGTCGGCTTCGGCGCCGTGAAGGCGGTGATCGATAGGCAGGAAATGCTGTTGCGGTAATTCATTCGCCCACTCGATCAGAAGCCCGTCTCCGCTGCGCGTTTCAAGTGTCGGCCCCGGGACTGACCCGCCATAGGACCAAAATCGTGTTGGTTTGAGGTCACGGTGGACTTTCATCTCCATAGCTTGTGCCGCAATCCGGTAACAGGGCAGCGTGAGCTTGGGGGAAGAAGGCAGGGATCGCATGCCCGTTGGCTGCAAGACCTGCGGCTCAGGTAGCGGATCCACGAACATCGGCAGCATGTTCACGTTAAGCGTGTTGGCCGGCGTGGCCATGCTGTGGGCCATGGCGGAAACAGGCCCCGACTTGGGTAACAGAAGACTGCCAGCCAGCAATGAAGACTGTCGCAGGAAGTTTCGGCGTGAGGTCACCAGTTCACCTTAGGCTTTGGATCCGAAAACGGCAAATGGATGCACGCGGTGGGTTAACCGTTGCATCCGTTGCCGCTACTACTACTAACGTCGTTAACAGCCGCGCGCACCCGACCCGACGATTATGGCTGCGCGCAGCCTTTTTGTGTGACCAAGCCCGTGTTGTCGTTCAGCAGCACGTAGCGGAAGCAGGCGGAGACTGGAGGGCCCAGCATCGAGGCAATCGAATTGGCGATTGCATCAAAGGAACCACCCCCGATCCGCTGGCCGTTAAGCCAGTTGTCCTCGATGAAACGAATAATCGACGTCTGGTCGGTCATGGTGTGGTCAACGTAGTTCTGCCGGGCGTAAGGCGAGATCACTAGCATCGGTATCCGCGGGCCATAGCCACAGCGTCCCTGTGCGTGCGGAGCGCTAATTCCAGCAAGCTGCGGAGTAGCGGTACCGCAATAGCCGGGCGCGGTAAGGCCATCGGCGCTGGTCTGCGAGGTATTCAGGATCTGTCCGAGCTGATGATCGTACCAGCCGTCGGAGTCGTCCCAGTTGATGACAACTGCCGTGCTCGCCCAATCCGGCAGTTGCGCCAGGAAGTTGATGACGTCCACGATGAACTTCTGCTCGTCAATGGGATCGGAATAGCCGGGGTGGCCTTCCTGATAGCCGGGCGCTTTCAGGAAGCTGACTTGAGGGTAATTTCCAGCGTTAATCGCGTCAAAGAAATCATGGATGTCGTACTGGTGATTTCCCGGATCGCCATTTCGGCCAACCGTCATTGGAGAAGTCGGACGGGTATGTTGCCAATTGCCGGTGGATGGGTAGTACTGGAACCCCTCGTGATGCGGAATGTAGTCTTTCTTGTTTACGCCCGTGATCTGAGACGTGGTCGAGCGATTGCATCCGGTCGTGCCGTTCGGGTTTGTGATCGTGAGGTCGAAGCCACCCTCGAACCAGCCCCAGCTTATGCCGGCCGAATTCAGCAGGTCACCAATGTTCTTGCCGCCCATCTGCAAGACTTCACCGCTGGGAGTTGAGCACACATCGTTCAGCGGATCGGGATCGCCGATCACGGTGTAACCACCATTTCCGTCACCGATGATGTTGCCGTTACCATTCACATTCTGCACAACGCCGTTGGTCTGGCCCGAAACAAGGTTCAGGGCACCTACCGTCGACGGGCCAAAGTTGGTTCCGTATGAGTTGTCGTTCAACGCGAAATATTGGGCATAGTTCCAAAGTGCAGTCACCGTGTTGCCGTCGTAGTACCCCATTGTCAGACCGGTGGTCAGAACTTGCTGCGGCGGCGCACTGGGTGGTGGTCCGGCAGTTCCGGTGTTGGCCGGGAATAGGTCCATCACTCCACCATCAAAGGCCAATTGCTCGGGTCCGTAATCGTGGTCCATATCATTCGTTGCCGCTTGCAGTATGTCCAGGCGAAAGGGATTCGTTGCGCCCGCTCCATTCGCCGGATTCAGATTTGGGTTGGCGGTTAACAGCGCGGTGTTCAAGCCGTTGACGCTGGGTGTGCCGGCAGCGGGAATGAACTGCGGCTCTCCCGCCGGGTTCGTTGCGTATGGGTATGTACCAAAGTAGTGATCGAAAGAGACATTCTCTTGGAAAATCACCACCAGATGTTTGATTGGTGTGGCTGTTGGTGTTGACCTTGTTGGGTGCGACGCGTTGGCATTCGCCGCAACCGCGGGATTCGCCGCAGCCGCGGGATTCGTCGCAGCCGCCAGTGGAGCATCCATCAGCGGCGCGATGGTCAACACCGCCATTAATGTCGCAGAGAGAAACTGTCGCATATTCTTCCTCACCCTTTACAGTCCGCAGGACTGAGATACTGCTCTGCATTGATACATCGCGAACATCACAGTCAATTGAAACGGCGATTAAAAAAGGATGAAGAAGTAAGAAGCGACTATGGCGGGGCGGATGTATATAGATTTTAATGATTGATGAAGAATTCAGAATGGCACGCTGGAATCCAGGCGGGAAAACAAAACCCGGCCGCTTGCGCGACCGGTTCTACTTGGATAACTCAGTCTTCACGGCCAACCGCAGATCCTTCGACTCGGACGCGCTTTATTCAGCGCGTCCTCACTCAGGATGACAGCTTAGTGCTAGTCGCCGTACACTGCCTCGCGTTCTTCTACATGCTCAGCGGGCTTGATGCCGCCGATGTTGCCGAGCGGGATGAATCCGTCGTTGGTGACGGGCTTTTCGCCCAGCACGTGCTCTTTGTACAGCGCGAGCATGCGGGCTTTCTCAGCTTCCGCCTTCACGCGCTCATCGCGTGCCTTGAACTTCTCCTGGCGCGCGTTCTTGGCGATGCCGAGCTTGTCGAGAGTGTCATTGGCCTCGGCATTCACGTGCTGTTCGACCAGATGGAGCGTGTGCGCCGTGGTCTCAAGGCCAACCTTCTTGCCGCCCGCGAAGATCTCGTGACGGCCGTGTTCCTCGTACCACTTGGTGAGCGTCGCCGTCATGTGCATCTTCTCGACGATATTGCGCCAGCCCACGCCGGTGTTGTAGGCGCAGAAGCTGATCTCGCCTTCCTGCGTGGCGTAGGGAATGATGCACTGTTCGGTGCGGCGGAAGTCGTAGTTAAACAGGTCCTGGAACCACATTCCGGCAACGAACAGGAAGTTCCAGCGATCGCGCCGGCGCTTCTCGATGTCGGTCTCGGTGCGGTCGCCGCTGACCTTGCCGTAGTCCTTGCCGGTCGCGCCGAAGGTCTTGTCGAACTTCTTCAGAAGATCGGTAAACTTGAAGTGCGTCGGCGACTTGAAGGGATCGTAGTTCTTCAGCAGAGCCAGGGTCATGCCAAAGATGGACATCCACTTGCCGCGCGCCGCGTCATTCACCTTCGCGATGTCCTTCCCGATGGTGTCGCCGTTGAGGAAAGCCGTCACCGGGACAGCTTCCTTGGTTTCCTTGTCGATCATCACGGCCATGCCCACGCCGCAGTTCGGGTGGCAGCCGCAGCTCAACGAGCCCCAATCCTTGTCGGGACCATGCACCAGGTCAGCCCAGTCAGAGAAGGTGCTCATGAACGAGATGGGGAACCAGTCGCGGGTGGGCTCACCAAGTCCGGCCTGCTTCTTCACGTCGTGCGCCAGATGCGACAGGGTGTAGCGCTGCGCTTGACGGCGCTCGTCGGTGATGGCTTCGTCACGACCGGTGAACGAAACTGGCTGAAACGAGAGGAACGAGATGCGCTTGGGATTATCAAGTGCGAACTGAATGATGCGTCCGACCTGCTCGTTGTTGAGGTCGTTGACGATGGTGATGACGGGAACGATTTCCACGCCGGCCTTGTGCAGGTTTTCAATTGCCTGCAGCTTCACGTCGAACAGGTTGCCGACCAGGCGATGCGAGTTGGCGGCGTTGCCGATGCCGTCGAACTGCAGGTAGGCATAGCGCAGGCCCGCTTCAGCAGCCTGCTTGGCAAACTCGAAGCTCTTGGCGAACTCGATGCCGTTGGTGGCTGCCTGCACGCTGTTGAAGCCGACTTTCCGCGCGTAAGCTACCGCGTCCAGGAAGTAGGGCGACAGCGTCGGCTCGCCGCCGGAGAACTGAACTGACATCTGGCGCCGCGGCTTGATGGTGACGGCATTGTCGAGCATCGTCTTGATCTCGTCCCACGTCAATTCGTGGACGAAGCCAACCTGGTTGGCATCCATGAAGCAGGGATCGCACATCATGTTGCAGCGGTTGGTCAGGTCGATGGTCAGCACCGATCCGCGTCCGTGCAGCACCGTACTGGTGCCGTGGTGGTGCAGCTTCTCGTCGTTGTGCGCGCGGATGTCGCGGCCCGGGAAAACTTCTTCCAGGTGCTTGAAGAAGTCGGTGTCAATCGCCATAACGTCTTCAAAGTGGCCATGCGTCGGGCAGTCCTTCACCATCAGGATCTTGCCGTCGCGCTCGATGATCTGCGCCTTGATTTCGCCGGCCTTCTCGTTCATGAGGACCTCGACCGGCAGCTTGCCGTCGAGGATCTGCTGGCGGATTTCAGGGACGCACTTCGGGCAGAGAGAGTCCGTGGAGCGGGGCCAGCCCAGCGGCGGCTTGGACTTCTGGTACGACTTGAGGAGTGGCTTGTCTGACCACTTGGGTGTAAACGAAGGATTGGGGTGAATGCTGTTGATCTTGTCGAAGACCATCCACGCCCCTTTGGCAGCGATAGTGACGGCTTTCTCAACGTACTTTACCGGCTTATGCATTAACGCCTCTCGTACTCGATGTGTTTTCGTCGCCCACACATGGCGAGCCACTTCCAAATCAGTTATGAGACTACTGACCCGGAGCCCAATGGGCCAAGCAAGATAGGCCAAATGGGCGGATTTGGCGGTTCAGCGGGGGTATCGCACATTGAACGGCTGGCGCCTTCAGACAGCTATGTTGTTGAAAAGCCACGCTCTGGATGCCTCAGTCCGCGGCAGAATCGCTTGGCTGTAAGGCCTCCGCTACGCCGTGGCGAACCGGCCACCAGGCGGCGAGCGCGGCGCCGAGATACATGGCTCCCACGATCCAGAAGCCGTACTTCAGCCCGTCGCGATGTGCAGCCTCGCCCGCGATGAGCGAAGTGGCGATCTGTAAGGCGCTCGCGCCGAAGGAAAACATGTTTTGCACGCGGCCCATCATGTAGCGAGGGACAATCTCCATCATCTCGCTGGAGAGAGCAATGCCGCCCACGCCGCGGCCGGAGCCCATGATGAAATAAATCGGCACCGCCAGCGCCAGCCATCGCGTGGCGGGCAGTAGGAAGAGCGAGAGCGCAATGGCCGACATCGTCAGCGTGACCGAACGATGCGGGCCGCGGCGACGAATGAAGGTCGCGGCGTAAAACACGCTGACGAAGGCGCCGACCGCCCACCCGGCATTGAGCCAGCCGTAACCTACCGCTCCGCCGTGCAGGATGCGCTCGCTCAACGGCGCCGAAAGCACCCCCTGCGTCATCATGGAAGCGACGAACAGCGCCCACGCCGTGCCGATCAGCAGCACGCGGCGGTGCTGCCGGACGAAACGATGGCCTTCCCTGAGCTCGTGCATAAATCGCGCGACCGCGCCTTCAGGAGCGGTCAGACCTTCCTCGGTTTTGGGACGAGACACAAGTACGCGTCCCTTGCGCACCTGGAAAACAAACGCCAGGGAGACCGCGTAGCTGGTACAGTCGATGAGTAGCACGCCGCCGAGCCCGATGTGGTTATAAACGAAGCCGACGACGGCGCCCGCCAGCAGCCAGCCGCCCTGCAAGGCCGCAAGGAATAGCGAGTTCGCGTCAACCATCTTACTGTCCGGCGTTAGCTCCTGAATGAGCGCATTCACTGTCGGGAAGAACATCCAGAAGCCGATCGCAACCAGGACGTTCATGGCGTACAACTGCCATAAGCGCACGTGATGAGTGAACACCAGCATCGCAACCACAAAGATGATGGCGCCACGCGCGCAGTCGAGCCACATCATCAGGTGGCGCCGGTCTTCGCGATCGATGAGCACGCCGGTAAAGGGCAACAGCAGCATCGAGGGGATCGTTTGCAGAGCGATCAGCATGCCCAGCGACACTTCGGAATGCGTCGCCTGGAGGATGTACCAGATGACGGCGGCGGAGTTCATGCCGCTGCCGATCATGGAGACGAGATTGGCCAGGAAAATCAGCCGCATCCCCCGGTGCTGCCACATCTGCCTCATTCTGTTTCCACTGTAACCCAGCCGCGGAGCGCGCTGACGCGCGTCGCTTGTGCAGAGTGGGCGAAGAAGTTGGGAGAGCCTCGCTAGCTCACTCCTCGTTGTGCGCTAGCTCATAGCGCATCCCGGCCAAAAGAGATACGATTTTTGCGAATAGAGACTCTGGGCAGCCGCTGATGCAGCGAGTCCGGACCGTCCATCGAGGTGCATGATGCGTTTCGCGCGTCAATTCATTCTATGTGGTTTGCTATTTTGCGTTGTCTCAGGCTGGTCACAGAACGTCAAGATTGCCATTCCGGCCGGATCACCCGAAGACACAGAACTCAGCGCTATTGCGAAGGAGGGAGATGCGCAGAAACGCATCGCCACGTACGAAGATTTCATAAAGAAGTATGCCGACAATAAGCCGGCGCTAGCCTATGGTGAGTGGCAGGTCTCGATACAGTATCTGTCAGCAGGCGACACCGCCAAGGCGCTGGAATACGGCGACAAGGCCCTGGCACTTTATCCTAGCAACCTCGACATTATTGTTTCCCAGGCCGGAGTCGCGCAGGCGATGAAGGACAACAGCAAGATCGTGGATTATGCGGTGCGCGGTGCCGCGGTGTTCCATTCGATTGCGACTCAGGCGAAGCCAGCCGAATTGTCGGATACGGTATGGACCAGTCAGGTGAACGATGAAGAAAATGCGGCTCGGCCTGACTACGAGTTCCTCGAAGGCGCTGCTTATAACGCCATCGCCGCGGAGCAGGATCCCGCCAAGCGCATGAGCGATATCGAGAAGTTCACGCCGGCTTTTCCCAAGTCGCAATTTGAACTTCAGATCTCACAGCTCGCACTGTACAGCCTGCAACAATTGAATCAGCCGCAACGCGTTGAGGCCTACGGCGAGAAGGCACTGGCCGCCAATCCCGACAGCATCCCCACCCTGCTGATGCTGGCCAACGCCTACGCCGAGGACCCCAAGCAAGCGGCGAAGGCCGTGATCTATTGCAATAGAGTCATCGCGTTGACGGGAGCCGGCGCGGACAAGAACCAGAAATTGTCTGCAGGCGTGGCGCATTCCACGCTCGGCTACGTCTACCTGAAACAGGACAAGCTGGCGGCTGCCGTGCCCGAACTCAAGACGGCCGTGACTTTGTTGCAGGAGGACCCTCAGGCGCAGCAGGCGGCGCTCTTTCGTCTAGGCTATGCGTACGCCAAACGGAATGACCAGGCGGATGCCAGTGCGGCATTGCAAAAAGCCGCTGCGATTGATGGGCCGTTTCAGGCTCAGGCGAAGGAGATGTTGTCCAAGATCAATGCGTCGGGGAAGAAATAGCAGTTACGTCGCCCCCTCACTGCTTGACCAAGGCATCCGCCAGCAAATGTGCTTTCACCGCAAGATTGTAGGCACGCTCGAAGTTGCCATCGCTGGTCGCCTTGCGTGATTGCGTGATGTACGAGTTGATCTGGGTCACCATGGCTTGCTGATCGTGACTCAAGCTATGGCTCAGGCTCTTCAGGTCCTTTTCTGTGGCATCGAGCAATTGGGCAGTTGTCTGTTTCTGCTGGACGAGTTGCTGGCTGGACACATCGGCAGCGATGGCAGTGTCGGTTGTTACCTCGGTCGCGGGACCGACCGGCGGGCGATTGACGGCGACAGTGGTGTTGGCTTGATTGCTGACGGGAGGCTGGGCCGGCTTCTTTAAGGTGCCATGGTGCTTAGGCGGTGCCTTCTTTGGGGGCGGTTCTTCCACGGTCGCCTCCTGTGGCGGCGCTGGCTGTTCGGGAGGGGGCTCATACTCGGGAATCTGGTTGGGAACTGATACAGCCAACGTCGGAGCCTGCGTCTGCGGCGCAAGCTGGGGTGTCTTATTCTTCTTGCAAGCTATGCTCAGCAAGAGTCCCAAAACCAAAAAGGTGACAACGAATTGGCGGCCGATTTTCATGCGAAGTGGAACAGCGTCGCCGCGTTAGGTTCGGTATGTACGATTGCCGAATAGCAAGCGAGCAGAACAGTTGGATACATCATAAACCCCGGACAAGGCTGCTGCGACGAACATTACAATCTCTCACTACTGGTCACGTGCGCGTCACCACTTCCTCTTCCTGCTCTTGGGCGGTGGCCAGTGGAAGCACTATGCGGAAAGTTGAGCCGCGGCCCATCTCAGTTACGAAATCGAGTGCACCGTGGTGCAGTTGAAGGACACGATAACTCATCGCCAGGCCAATGCCGCTTCCCGCCTTCTTGGTCGTGAAATAGAGATTAAAAATCTTGTCGCGAATCTCGGGCGCAATGCCGCTTCCTTGATCGCGCACTTCGATGGTGGCTGCTGTATCGTCGCGGCGCGCCACGATGCTTAGCGTTCCGCCGTTGCTCATGGCCTGCACGCCATTAAGAACGACATTGAGCAGGGCTTGCTTGATGAGATCGGCGTCGGCGCGGACCGGCAGCGACTCACCAGCGAAGTCGGTTTCCACTTTAATGCCCTGACGCGCCGCTTCCGGAGACGCAAGCAAGGCGACATCTTCCGTCAAGCGGCGCAGGTCGAAGTCGGAAAGGCGCAATTCGACGGGCCGATGGAAGTCCACCAGCGTCTGCACGACCCGGTCGAGACGATGGATCTCCCGTCCGATGATGTCCAGGTGACGGCGCGTGTCGGGATCGACCGCACGCATCTTCTCGCGCAGTAACTCAAGATGCACCACGATCGCATTGATGGGGTTCTTGACTTCGTGAGCAACTCCTGTCGTAAGGCGACCGATTGCCGCGAGGCGGCGCGAAAGTTCAATTTCGTCCTCGATGCGACGGACCGATTCGGCGTCGCGCATGGTCAAAAGCGCGCCAATGCGCTCTCCGCGCTCAGCGATAAAATCCAGCGCGATCTGAATGCGACGGCCGTTCTCCAACTCAATTTCACGTTGTGGAATTGGCTGGTGCAGAGCGAAGGCGTCGAGCACGATGCGGCCCAGTTTGTTGGCGTCACTGAAAACGCTTTCCACCACCTTGCCCAGGATCTCGTCTCGTGGGCGGCCAATGAAGCGCTCAGCTGAAGCGCTTACCAGCACCACGTGCGCTTCACGCGTGAACAGGACCAGTCCGTCCTGCAAAGTCTCCATGATCTGATCGAGGTTCTCTTTGAGAGCGCTGAATACTTCTTTTACGTCGCGTATCTGCCGCCCCAGGCGATCGATCTTGGTGTTGACCAGCCCATATTCATCGGTGACCCTCGGATCCGGCTCTGGAGTGATGTCGACAACGCCAGCCGTCATCTGGTCGAGACGGCGGCCGATTGCCTCCAGAGGACGCAAAGCGATGTTCGAAACCCCCGCTGCCAGTGCGAGCGACAGCAGGATCGCCATTAACGACAAATCGATGTTACTGCGCAGTTGCGGCTGGACTTCGTCCTTCAGAAAGACGGTGGAGATACCGACACGGATTACGCCAAACGGTTGTCCCTCGCGCTGGATCGGCAGCCTCACGTCGTAGACCTTCGGCGCGCCGTACACCACTTTCAACTGTTGCAGGAAACTGCCGCTGCGGACGAGTGCGAAATCCTCGCGCGACTCCAGCTTACTTCCGATAGCCGAGGTATCGGTGTGGACGATCGCGCGGCCGTTTACATCGACAATGGAGGCATCGTAGATCGTCTGCGAATAGCCGACGACCGATTGCAGCAGAGTGGTGAGTCCGGGGTCGCTCTGCAAAGCCTTTTCCAATACTGCCTGTACCTGCTTGGGATCGCTGGTCTCGGCAAAGGTACTGCTGAGGTCAATCTGCGATGCTTCGCGAGCACTCTCTCTGATCTGCTTGGCAACGAAGGCGGCACCGTCGTAGGCCTCGGCTGTGCGCTGCCTCACGAGGTGCGACACGTACAGGTACGAGAACACGGCGACCAGCACGAATACCATGCTGCTGATGGCGAGCACCAGCTTTGTTTTCAGGCGGATTCGAGCCATGGACACACTCATATTGCTTGCGCTATTGGCGGAATCATATCAGCACCATGGCACCGCAGAAAACCTGCGCACTTGGGAATCGGTCGCGTGGAGATTCGCGTACTCGACACTAGGCTGCGGCTTGACAGTGGTTTAGGCTATCCGGCAATTGGCAGTAACCCGGTATGCTACTGTTGGCTAGGATTCTGACACATAAAAAACGAAACCCTGCTGGTTTTGCGGCCGACCTCAAAGCCCCTGCTGCACACCGTCAACAGCGTAGCTTCTAGTGCAAAGGAGAGGTGAAGAAGTTACCAAACCGGCAATCGAAGAGAGCAAGAAGTTGCAAAGCGAGACGGTTAGCAAACTGCGTGCCTTGGCACACGATCTCAGTAATTCCATCGAAACGATAATGCAGGTGTCTTATCTTCTGGCCCAGGCGAAGCTCGACGACGATAACCGCAAGTGGCTGGTCTTGATCGACAAAGCAGTCCAGGACGCGGCACGACTCAGTCGCGAAATCAGGGAGATTCTGCGCACTCAGTGCTGATCTCTGTTTGCGTCAAGGCGGGCACATTGGGGCGCAACTCCGCGACAATGGGCCATCGCCATTGCGACTTCAGAGGCCCCCATTTGTGCTCGCTGTGTCAGTTCTCTCCGTAGCGTTGCCATAGACCTCAACAGTTAAAACCAGTCGGCAGCTAAACACCGTCGGAGTCGGAACGCACCTGTCCGCCAGACGCATATCGCTTTGCGATGCATTCACGGGAAGACTGTTGGCTGCCCAGTTTGAGCCGGGCAGCCGGAGGAAGAGATCAGAAAATCAGTTTTGCGTCCATGGTGATATTGGTGTTCAAGACGCGAGAGACGGGACACCCTTTCTTGGCATTCTGCGCGGCTTGGTCGAATTTCGCCTGATCGCCTCCCGGGATCTTTACGCTGACATCGAGATGCACGGCGGTGATGGTGAAACCGGCATCAGTTTTCTCCATCGTCAGGGTTGCTTTGGTGTCGATACTTTCAGCGGTCATGCCAGCCTCTCCGAGCTGCGCGGAAAGCGCCATGGAAAAACAACCGGCGTGCGCCGCCGCAATCAGTTCTTCAGGATTCGTGCCGGCGCCATTTTCAAAACGCGTACTGAAGGAGTACTGCGTCTCGCTTAGGACCCCGCTTTGTGTTGAAACCGTTCCCTTGCCATCTTTCAAGCCACCCGTCCAGTGAGCAGTTGCTGTGCGTTGCATTCTTTTCCTCCTGGGAATCCAGTTAATTCTACCTCTACGTTACCGGAACGGGGTAAATCCTGCGTGAAACGGTGAGCGAGAGTGCATCGCTCCTTGGTCTTGTTAGCGCAATCTCAGAGATCGTGGTTATCGGCTTGCGAGGAATTCACTGGAAGTCCGAACAGCTGAGGAAATATCCACACTGCTCGCAAACGAGCTTGCAATGTCGCTCCTGCAGCGTAGCTGAGCAGTTCGGACAAACCTGCAGAGGCGTCAAGGATGCGTTGGATGCCGGTGCGGCCGCACGAGCAACGCGGGGCGCGTGACTCGGGTTAATTCGCGTCTCGTCACTCATTCTGGTATCCCGCTGGAACCAGCGCCCAGTCAGCATAGACCGAATTCGTGTCCGGGCGGAGGAAAAATTTGCGTAGGACTTCCCCGGGGGCGGGTGGGCGAATTCCCCAATTGGTACATGTACTTTCGTAACACGGGCGACGGGCGACCTAAATTTCACTGGTATTTTGGGCGCCGCGAGGCTCTATAATGCGAGACGGGGTAGTGTGCGCACCTGGCCTCACGCACGCTGCCTCCACATGCTCAAGGACGCTCTTGTAAAGCCTGTGGGCTTGGAATCGGTCCTATTTACTGACAGGAAGAAAAACTGAAAGTAGGTTGGGCGGTCGGCCGCCGCTGTTTGGCGCGAGCTTTCCGGTTCTGGGGAGTTCCAAAAATGAAAAGCTTACACCACTTCAGAGCCATTGACTTAGTTCCGACCTTACATACAAAGTGCGTTTAGGGACAGCCACTTCAGTTGGGTGCTGTTTGCTAAACGCACGCCAGTCACAGAATTACGATACCTTTCGAGTGGCGTGATCTGGCGTTCGCATTTTAGGGTACGGAAATTGAACGGAATATTCGCATTCGGTCCTGTGACTCGGGAAGAAATCGAACCAACGATCTGATCTAGAAGGTTGTGAACATGAAAAAGACAATGATCGCGGCCCTGGCCGCGCTGATGCTGGCTGGAGCTCTCAGTGCCGTGTGCGGTGCAACCTCCGTAGGTTCCGCCAAAGCCTTCATCGTCATCGGGGATGGGGCTGCTCCAATACCACCAGCCCTGCCCCCGGCGGAAACCAACAGCGACTTAACGTCGCTCAACACCAAGTTTTGAAATTCAGGTCGAATCGACCAAGGAGACGTTCAAATGAAGAGCTTTCTGCTTGCAATTCTTGTCACGTTGATGGCCGCTGGCGCCCTTTGCGCCGCTACTGACCCAGTTCTTGCTTCGAACAACCCACAGCCGGTTTTTATGGATGAAGGTTCCTTCCTATCGCCCCTGTGCGCTCTTGGGGATCTCTGCGGCACGAATCAATCTGCGTTGGTTCCAGATGCCTCGCCAATGCCGACCTGCCGGCCGGGCTCCTCGGGCTGCAACAACTTCCAGTTGGAGCGGAGAGCCAGCGACGGGTCGCCAATGCCGACCTGCCGGCCGGGCTCCTCGGGCTGCAACAACTTC
>Ga0181532_10000189_pt1 | contig 63081 bp, 58 predicted proteins | sample PEATcosm2014_Bin_33_FD_119768 | JGI IMG/M metagenome (GOLD analysis project Ga0181532, IMG submission 119768) | Peatland microbial communities from MTU Mesocosm Facility, Houghton, MI, USA - PEATcosm2014_Bin11_30_metaG | ecosystem: Environmental > Terrestrial > Soil > Wetlands > Peat | place... | reverse complement strand
ATCAGCTCGCGAAGCGCTCACTTCGCGGCTTGTCTGTTTTACTACAGGATTTCCAGGGGCCCCAAAGGGTTCACCCCTTCAGCTGTTCCCCAATGGTTCAAATGCTGTGCATAGGTGCGGTGTCATCCTGAGCTATGGAGTCAAAGGATCCCTACTCATCCTCTAGCACTCAAGTACAGCTAGGGAATTCTCACGATTCCACCAGCATTGATCCTTCAGTTGCAGCAGGTCCCACTTGTTGCCGTAGAGATCCTCGAACACGGCAACCGTTCCATGTCCTCGATCAATTGAAAACCCAGCGAGTGCGTGTAGAACCCGATGGCCTCGTCGTAGTCGCGAACCACCAGAGCTACGTAGTCCAAGTGCTGCGTCATGATGGACCATTCTTTTCCGCCCGAGCCCGGATGGCCTTCTCCGTCTCCAGGGCCTGCTGGCGGACGTCGTTCGAAATGTCGGGCAGTTCGCGTTCGTAAGGACGAATTGCCGCCAGATCTTCCATCTGCCCCACCACATACAGCGCGCGCAACGCTTCCCACACTTGCTCGGTTCCGGGATCGACCACCGCTACCTCTGACCCCGCGGTTACGCTTGCGCCGGGCTGCGAAACCGAGCGGATGCGTCCGGGAATCGGCGAGCGAATCTCGACTGGCGCCGAAGAGCCGGAAGTCGCCAGCTTGGCCAGCAACCCTCCCTGATGAATGGCGGTCCCGGGGCGGTCGGCGTCGACGGCGCGGCCATCGACAGGAGCGCTGATCTGAGCGGGTTGCAGCAACGCCACAATCTGCGGCCGGCCGGTTGCATCCCCGAAGCGCACCAGCGACAGCGCCGCATTTCCCCGGACCATGGGGGAAGGATCGGCCAGCATCTTCAGCAGCGTCTCGTGAAATCCGGCGCCCGAGGTGTCCTGGCCCATAACCCAGGCGTCGGTGTTGCGCACTTCCTCCACCGGATCGTTCGCCAGCCGTATCAATTCTGGATACCACTGCTTGACCGCAGCATCAGGCGCCGTCTTTCCCGGCGCTGCCTTATCGGAACCACCCATGCGCTCGCCCATCTGTACCAGCGCATGCTGGATGTGGCGCGGCTTCTTGTCGTCGTGGAGATAGTCGGTGAGCTGCTGGTCGGACAGATGCCGCCCAAACCAGGTGTTCCACCAGAACAGAAAGGGCATCAGGACGATCAGCCATCCGGTGGCAAAGAACAGAATCTTCTGAGTGCGCGACATGCCGCGCTTGGCCCTGGGCTCTAACGCGGCAGAGCCGCCAGGAGTAGGAACTGGAGTGGATGTTGATTGAACCGACATGGAATCCCGGAAAGGAACTATAGCAGAACCTCCGAGGGAGACGCTGCTGGTCCGGAGATCTACTCCTCTCGCAGCATGTACCACGAACTCAGCGCGATGCAGAGGAAGGTTGCCGTGACCCCGAGTAGCGTGGTCCCAGTCAATGCGACAAACCAGTTCCCATCCATCGGAGCGAGATGTTTCAATCCGAGGCTTGACCACCATGAAGGCCGCCGCGAGAACTCAAGAACAATCCACGGCGTCGCGAGAATCGCGAGCGCGTAAGTGCAAGTGCGAGTGATCCGGATTGGCAAAGTCGCACGTGCTAACGCCTTTTCCCTGGCTCTGGTCTGGGCTTTCCGCCAGAGTACGGCCGCATCTGGGGTATACAGTTCGTGTTCCAGGCAGGTGCTTTCCTCACGCAGGAACTCCGTGACCAGGAGAGCCTCCGAGCAGACCGGACAGCCGCCGGCATGACCAAGAAGGTCAGCGTTCAGCGTCCCGCTGCGCACCGCTGCGACCACGGCCTGTTCCTTGTCGCAATAACCCTCCGTCATTTGGTCACCTCCGGATTGCTCCTACGCGAACCCTCGCGAATCAGCTCCGCCAGCTTCCGCCGGGCCCGGAAGAGCAGCAGGCGTATGCTGCCCGCCTGCAGCCCGGTGCATTCTGCGATCTCCTTGTGATTGGAGCCTTCCACATAGGCCAGCCACAACAGTTGACGCTCCCGCGGTTTCAGTCTTTGAAACGCCTGGCGCATGCCCAGCTTTCGATCGAGTGGGGCTTCGTGCGAGGCTGGCTCGGGGATGTCATCCGGCCGCGCCTCGTCTCGCGGACGGCGCCAGCGGTCGCGCAGTAGGTTGGTAGCGATCTGGAAGAGGTAGCTCCTGGACTGGCGGTCGTCCATTTTCGGTGCCTCAGAGGTCAGGAAGCGGCAATACGATTCCTGCCACAGGTCCTCTGCCAGATCCCGCTCTCCGCACGCGCGGATTAGATATCCCAACAGCGGTCTCGCAGTCTGGCCGTAGAATGTGCTGAAGGCAGATTCGTCCATCCGAAGCCCGCCGGGCGCGGTGCGGGCAAGAGCTTTCGTAGCTGCAGGCGCGAGAACGGCGAGCGCAAGGTTCATGGCACGAGTCTTTGGTTCATCCGGCATTGCGGCTCATCACCGCTCACACGCGGCTGCCATTGATCAGCCCAAAGGACTTCGAAAGATAATAGGAAGCTGCTGACGACAGCGCGAAGCCCACTCCAACCACGGTAAGCAGCGTACCGATCACCAGGAAGCCCTCTTCAGTCCCGGATACTCGGCCACGCAGAAACAACAGCGCTACGCCCAGCGAAACCATGACAATGGCGACTTGCAGGGCCCCGATGATCCGCCCATAGGGAGACACGTTCTCTACTCGTAACGATGCGAGCAGCTGTTTCCCGACATCGGTTTGGGCATAAGCCAGTAATTCCTGGCCTGACCCTACTTTTTCGAGCAATTTGGCCTGAACGTCGGCCTGCAGTTTGGCAATCTTAAACCGCCGGATGGTGCTGAACGCGACCCACACGAACCACGAGAAAAAGCCGGCGACGAAAAGTTCCGGTTGCATTGGAAGCTCCTTTTGGGCGGGTCCGGATTCCTTAACAGGGGAATCGTCCGCGCTCATCTCCTAAAACGCTTGGCAGGGCAGTTGGTTAACAGTACGGGATAAGAATTTGAAAGGTTTCGGAGTTCTCGGACCCGGCCGAGGGGGCTAGTCCACATCTGCGTCGAGCACCCGTTCCTGCTCCAGATAGTGCGACATGGCGTACTGCGCTAAGAGCGGTGTCTGGAGCCGGATTTCAGCGCCGATCCACTCGCCCTTGGCGTGCGGAGCATCGGGTGGATGATTGCATCGTCCGCCGCTGCCGAACTGGGGGCCGAAGTCCGCGCTCTGAATCTGATCGAACTGCTGGATCTCGCGCCAGGCGGCGTCGCCGAGGGTCCCGGAAACGTCGATCTTGAGTTTCAAGACGGACATGAAAACCAACTCACCACAGAGGTCACGGAGGAAAGCAAAATCAATAACTTGCTCAAAGAGTTGTGCTCTGTTTTAGATTCCTATGTATCCTCTGTGTCGCTGTGTCCTCGGTGGTGAATTGCCTCTTTAACGACCTAGCTGTGCGGGAACCACCGATACAGCATGAAGTACACAATCACACCCGTGACGGAAACATACATCCACAGAGGCCAGGTCCAGCGGGCAATCGCGCGATGCTTGTCGTAGCGGGTTTTGAGTCCGCGGCTCAGAGTGATGATTGCCAGCGGAACAATCACGATGGCCAGCGTGACGTGCGAAATAAGAATCGTGAAGTAGGCTGGCCGCGCCCAGCCTTCGCCCAGGAATCGAATGTTTCCGACCTCGAAGTGGAAGAACAAGTAGCAGCCGAGGAACAACGCCGACGCGACTACGGCGGCGATCATGCAGGCGCGATGAGCGGCCATGCGGCCACGCGCGATCAGGATGCGACCGGCCAGCAGCAAGACGGCGCTGGTACCGTTCAGTGTGGCGTTGAGGGCAGGGAAGAAGGCGTATTGCTCAGCGATCACGCGGCGGGCCTCGTGGTGCGGCGGTTTGCCATCAGCAATGCAAGTCCGAACATGACCAGCGAAAACAGAACCAACGTTGCCATCGCGGACGATAGCGGGAAACTGGTCTCCGCCCCTGGATAGAGAAGGCCGCGCAGGGCCTCCACGCCATAGGTAAGTGGATTCAGGCGCATGATGACCCGGATCCATCCCGAGGCGCCAGCGAGAGGGAACAACGCGCCGGACAGCAGCCAGAGCGGGATGAGAAATAGATTCACGATTCCGTGAAAGGCCTGGGAAGAATCCATCGGCCAGGCGATTGCGAAGCCGAGCGCGGTCAGGGAAAAGGAAACTAGGAATACCACCACGGCGACGAGCAGTACCTGAACCGGATCGAGATGCACACCGGCGAACGGGGCGAAGATGAGAAAAATCATGCCCTGCACGGCCGAAAGCGTCGTCCCGCCCAGCACCTTGCCGAGCACGATCGCAGAGCGCGGCACCGGAGCGACCAGTACGGAGAGCAGGAAGCCTTCCTTACGGTCTTCGATCACCGACATCATGGTGAAGATCGACGTAAACAGCACGATCATGATCAGCGCGCCGGGATAAAAATAATCCAGGTAATGCTGTTGGCCGGGTCCGCCGCCGGAACGAAACGACGTTCCGAAGCCGGAGCCAATGACCAACCAGAATACCAACGGCGATGCCAGCACGCCGACTACGCGCGTAGGCTGACGATAGAAGCGCACGATTTCCCGCCACCAGAGCGTGAATGCGGGCAGCACAACCCCCGCGGATGCGGGCGCTATCGGCCGCGCTAAAGTTGTGGCCTGCGTTGCCATTGATCTAACTCGCTTTCGCTGCCGGAGTCTTTGCGGGCGCAGCTTCTTTCTTGCCCAGCAGTCCGTGGTCGCGCATTTCCCAGAACGCGTTTAACAGGAAGCAGGCGGAGAGCGTGAGCAGGATGAGCGTCATGAAGAGGCCGTCCACCGTTGCAGAAAACGGATAGAGCACAATCATCCCACTCACGAAAATCCACACGACGCCCACCAGGGGCACGATGCCGAGCACCAGAGAAAGCACCAGAATCATTGGACGCAAGCTACCTCCTCTTTTTCTTTTTGTCTTCGGGAATTGCTTCGCGCTCTTCACTCCAGAACTTGTGCCCCGTACGGTGGATGAACACATCCTCCAGCGCGGGCTTGCTTACGGAAATTGCTTGAATCTCTCCTGGGAACGCCTCCACCACATCAGGAACAAAGCGGTGGCCGCCCTCGCGTTCAATGCGAACCTGGTTGCCCATCACGGCCGTCTCCACGTGAAAACGCGCCCGAATGTGTTCCGCCAGCAAGCCGGCGTCATGTGCCGCGTCAAGCATGATCACGTCACCGCCGATTTCGCTCTTCAGTTCTGTCGGGGTTCCCAACGCCACCAGATTTCCTTCATTCATGATGGCCAGGCGGTCGCAGCGCTCAGCCTCTTCCATCAGATGCGTTGTGACCAGCACCGAAACATGTTCTTCATCGCGCAGGATCTGCAGATATTGCCACAAATCGCGGCGCGCGCCTGGATCGAGCCCAGTCGTGGGTTCGTCGAGCAACAAGACGCCAGGGTGGTGGAGCAAGCCCTTCGCTAGTTCTATGCGGCGCTGCATGCCACCGGAAAAAGTTTCCACGCGTTCCTTTGCCCGGTCAGCCAGTCCCACGCGGGCTAGGATTTCTCCTACCCGCTTCTTAAGCGCCGATCCGCGCAGGCCATACAGGTGTCCCTGGTGCCACAGGTTCTCGTAGGCCGTTAGTTTCGCATCGACGCTTTGCGCCTGAAATACCACGCCAATTTGCCGCCGCAGAATCGCGGGATTCTGTGCTGCATCGCAGCCCATGACCAGCGCGCGGCCTCCGGTTGGGATCATCAGAGTCGAGAGAATGCGAAACAGCGTGGTCTTCCCGCTGCCATTGGGACCGAGCAGCCCAAACAACTCCGCTGGCCGGACGTCGAAGGAGACTCCGTTCAGAGCCGTCCGGTTTTCGTAGCGGTGGACCAGATTTTGTACGGAAATAACGGGCGCGGCGGTTTGCTCAACTTCCGGACCGGGTTCAGCGAGTGCCGAAACTTTCGAGACCAAAGGAGACTCCGGGAACTGCATCCAGTTTACGACATCTCGTCGAATGTTAGGACAGGCGGCACGTTTCAGCTTGCCGGTTCAAGACCGTCGCGCTGCGCTCGACGGACGGGCGAGGGCGGCTGTCCCCACATAGGTATTTCCGCGAACCGCCATGTTCAAGCCGCCGAGGGATCCCGTTGCGCCTGAGGCAAGTGCTCCTCGAAAGCGAGCGGAACATGTCTCCATACCTGAATCGCCAGGATCACGGTGCTCGCGAGCAGAAGCGCTCCCACCGCGACGTGTGCCACGGTTGCCAGCACCATGGGGAACTCCGGTTGCACCGCGTCGCGGCCCCAGGATACGCGGGTCAGAAAGGCTGTAAACCCAAGGCAGAGCTGGGCGATGACCAGCGACAGCATCAGAATCGCCGGGCGACGAATGGCCTCGACCTGGGGATAGACCGTAAGCGCCCGCACTGCCGTCCATGCCAGTACGAACGAGACGACGACGGCATGCACGACGTGAGGCCACCAGCTCAGCCCGTGGTGACGGAACATGGCCCCCAGAATCAACTGCACGTACAGCACGAAAATGGAAAGCAGAGTCAGCGTGAACAAGCTCGGACGAAGCTGGTCGAACTCCACACGGGGCTGCTCCTCCACCCATTTCCGGCCGGTGAATAACGCCATTGCCACCGCAATGCAAAAAAATGTTTGGGCCAGCGCTGCGTGTGCCGACGACACCGCCGGAGGCAAGTAGAACAGAACCGTGAGGCCGCCCAGAATCCCCTGGGCGATCACCGTTCCCAGTGCAGCAAAGCCCAGAATGCGCAGCCAGCGCCGCTTTTCCGCGCGCCAGGTCCAGACCGCGAGGATAATCGTCAGCAGTCCCGCTACCTGCGCGATCATGCGGTGGGTGTGCTCAAACTTCACGCCGCCTACGAGTTTGGGGATCTTGTACCAGGAACCGAACGAGGTCGGCCAGTCGGGCACCGACAGTCCGGCATCGTTACTGGTGACCAGCGCGCCCGCGATGATCAGAAGAAAAGTCCAGCAGGCAAGGATGACAGCGAGCCTATGATGCCCGCGATTGTAGGATGTCGCGATGGCTTTCAGAGTAGTGCCCCTTGGGTCGGGAAGGTCCGAAGGTCGAAAACTAAACCATCCCTGGCATCTGAAGGCGGAGCAGGTCGCACAGTGATAGCAACCTGCTCCGTCCAACCCGGTATTTTACCACCGCGCCCGTTACTCGGCGGCTGGCTTGAAGCTCTGGTCTACGGTCTTCGTATCTTTCGCGGCGACCGTCACCTTCTGATCCTGCTCGCCCAGTTTCTCCTGCACGAACGCAATCGTGTAGTCGCCCGGCGGCAAGCCCTTGATCTCGTACTTGCCATCCTTGCCGGTGACGGCGAAGAACGGGCTCTTCACCACGTTGATGTACATTTTCATCCACGGGTGCTGGTTGCATTTCACGGGCAGCATGATCTCTTCGCGCGCGAAATTCTTTTCGATCGCAGGAGAAGATGGCGGTTGCGACTCGTTCCACTCCCGATTGTCCTTGGGGGTGGGGTGGATGTTGTGCGTGGTCGGATCGTCGTTCTTGATCTGCACGGTCTGGCCGGACATTACGCCTAGCACGTGCGGGTGATAACGGCAGCCCTGCTGATCGAGCACGACGGGATCCTTGGGAACGTCGAATGTACGGTTCCCCAGTCCATCTTTGACGTACACGAAGACGTTGGCGAGATCGCCGCCATTGACGACAATATTCTCGGCTTCGTTCATGCCCTTGCAGCCAGGATCCTGGCTCATATCGATCTTGGCCTCCTTCGGAGCCGGTCCGTCAAACTTTACCGTGCCATTGATCGTGGCAACCGTTGCCGGATCGATTGGGGTCGCCGCCGGAGCCGATGCTGCCGGTTGCTCGGCCATCGGACTCGAAGCCGGAGCTTCCTCCTTCTTGCTGCAAGCTCCGAGTACCAGCAGTGCGCACAATGCCAGCGTGCCGACCGTCATTCCTTTCCAACCTGTGTTCCTATTCATGATGTCGCCCTTTCTCTTGAAGTGGTAGCGCCGGCGTCTCGCCGGCTGTCGTGCGGGCGTCCCGCCCGCGCAGTAGATAGCTAACAAACTGCAAGATCCTTCACCAAACGGCACATTCTATCGTGAACCACCGCTCGCCGCATGATGCGATTCCACCGCCGCTTGTTTTCGATTACTGGACGGCTGCACGGCTGCCCGCGCATGCGGCATCGAGGCCGCCACTCGACGCTGTTCCTCCGGTGTCAGCTGGAAGATGTAATCGGTCAGAAGCTTGCGGTGATCTCCTTCAAATCCGTTGAACGTCGGAGGAGTCGGCCCGGCGAATACCCACTGATTGTTCTGTTGCTTGAACAAGCCAGACGGCATCGACGTGCCTGGGCTGACCGCCTGCGGATCGGTGATCCAGCGCTCAACCCAGTCCGGCTTCAGCCTTTCCTTTGCCAGCAGGAAGTTCGGTGCGGTTGCGATCTTGTCATGCGACGGATCGCCTGTCGCGTGGCACTTCAGACACGGCGCCGCCGTGCTCGAGAACAGGCTTCGCGCCATGTCCGTCTCTTGGGCCGTGAGCGTCGGCATTTCCTCTGGAACGTAGGGCAGCGGCTGCTGCGACAAGGCTTCAAAGAAGCGCACCAGTTTTCGCAGCTCATTGTCAGAGAACGAGAACGTCGGCATGCGAACCTTCAAATACGGCCGCACGCCGTTGCGGTTCGTATCGGTGGTGCTCAGCGCGGGATTCGACAGGAATTTCCGCAGCCACTCGGGATCGACGCGCGCGCCTTCTGTCAGCAGCTTTGGCGGCAGCTGTTCCTGCACGTCCTGATATTGTTTCAGTCCCATGAGAATCGTGCGCTGGCCCGGGATGAACTGGTGGCATCCCATGCAGTTGTACTTCTTGACGATCCACCAGCCTTCCTGAATATCGTGCCGCGCATCGCCCGGCTTGTACTGGTAACTCTGGGGAAGGGAAGTTTCCTGGCTGCCCAAAAGGAAGGTCGTGAGGTCGAGCACCTGGTCCTTGGTCAGGTGCAGGTTCGGCATGCGCAGCCTCTCGGTTTCGCCCTTTTCCTTGCCCAGGTCGTACACGTTCGGTTCCGCGAGTTTGTGCTCGAAAAATCCCTTGTGGTCGTACCACGGTTCGGTCGCCGGACCGTCGGGCAGGCGCGCCAGATCATCTTTGTCCTTGATGGGCTCCGCTTCCTTGCCGCCGCGCTGCGCAACTTCGGTGAAGAGCGCGAAGTCCAGGCGCTCAATTGGCTTGCTTCCTTCGTACGTCAGTTCCGTGCCGATGCGTCCTTCGTCTTCCATGCCGGAAATTTCGTGGCACCCGCCACAGCCATAGAACCGCACCCACTTCTTGCCTTCCTCTTTCAGCGCCGGATCATCCATGAACGGCGCAGCCGCATAGGACGACGGGTCCTGCTTCTTCTGCGTCATCAGATACGTGGCGATGTCCTCTGCGTCCTCGGGAGTCAGACGCAGGCTCGGCATCACCGTCATGTTCTGCACTTGCAGTTCATGACCGTCGTTCGGACACTTGCTGTGATCCAGATCGAATACGTAAGGCAGTCCCTTCTTCGCGTAATCTTCGGGACCAATGTCTTTTTTCTCGTACGGACAATACGGGCGTGTGCGTTGCCGCGCGTTGTGGATCCAGCGCACGAGATAGTCGAAGTTTGCCTTCTCGCCCACACGTGACAGATTCGCGGCGAACGTTCCACCCTGCATCTGATCGCCTTCGCCCATGGAGTGGCAGGCTAAACATCCGCGCTCTTCAAACAGTTCCTTTCCGTGCGCGGCGTTTCCGGGCTTGTGCTTGGGGAGTTCGTCGGTGAACGCCGACTGCCAGATGTATGCCGAGATGGCCTGAATCTGATGGTCGGTCAGACGGAAGTTCGGCATTTTCGTCGTCGGCCGGAAATCGGACGGCTTCTTCAGCCACACCGGAATCCAGTTCTGGTTCAGTTTGAGCCGGACATCTTTCAGGTTCGGCCCGACTTTCTTCTGGTCCTGCATGAGGCTGTGCGACTGGAAGTCGAGTTGCTGCAAACGCGCGTCCAGCTTGCTGTTGGCCACTTTCAAATCGATAGCTTGGGTGTTCAGCGTGTTGGCTTCATCATTGGATTCGGCGGCATCAGCTTGTTTCATCAGATCTGCTGAATTCTTTACGTTTTCTTTTTTCTGCGTTTCGATCTGCTTGATCTGCTGCCCGACCGAGTTCAGGTCCTCCGGTTCCTTGTCGTAACCCTCATAGCGATGGCAGCCCATGCAGCCGCGCTGCCGGAACAGGTCTTTGCCATCATTGATGACGTTGAACTGGACGTCGCCGCTGGCCAAGACCATGTCGGCAGAGTGGCAGGTCTGGCAGCCGGCCTGCGAATTTTCCTTGGGATAAAGTGGCCACAGCCAGTGCTCGTAATTTCCGTGAGCCTTCTCGACGCTAGTCGTGGCGCGGCCATTGCCCTGATGGCACGGCGAACAGCCAAACTTCTCAGGATCGTGAATCGCCAGCAACTCCGGTTCGGGATGGCTGACAAACGCGTTGGCGTATTCGTCCGGCCGCTTTTCGCCTTTTGCCATCATCGCCGTGGCGCTGACTTTTAGCGGCTCGCGCGTGTTCATGTGGCAGGACTCGCAACGGTCCACGATGTTTGCTTCGGCCACATTGATCTGCACGATGGCCGGATCCCATTCCGTCGCCCTGCGCTTCAGTCCCTGAATTTGCTGCGGCGTCAGGTCAACCATGTGGTCCGAGATGTATTCATCCATTCGGGCTTTGGCCGCAGTAACCGGCTTTAGTACAGCGCCGAGTTCGAGGCTCAGCTTGGTCCGCTCGTCGCGGATTTCGTTGTAGGTCTCTTCCAGTTGCTGGAAGGTGAACTTCTTCTTGGTGCCGTCGGGAAACTCGACCGTGGCCTGCTCAGCTTTGTAGGCTTCGATATCTTTTTGCTTGCTGGCTTTCGCCGAGGCGCTAGTGCTGGTCTCCAATTCGTAGGTCAAAGCGTTTACATAAGCGCGGCGGTCGGTGAAGACGCTCTGTACGGCGAGTAAGCGTGCGCTGGCTTCGTCGAGCTTCTTCCGAGCCTCATCCCCTTGCGCTTTCGAGTCCTGATAAGCCTTCTCGTAGGCCTGTTTCAGAGCCGCGTATTGCGGATCCTGCTCGACCGATTGCTCTGACTTGGACGACTTGGACGTAGCGGTGTTGAGGAAGGCGCTGTAGCGCTCCTTCCATTGATCCTGGAAGGCCTTCCACGGCCGCTGTCCCCAGGCTTCGTCATAGAGAGCCCAGAACAGCGTGGCAATCAGAATCATCGTGGCAATCACATAATGGATGGCGTACGATTTTCCTGTGATCGGATCCTGCTCGGGAATCGGTTTCTCAGGCACCAGATTATCCCTCGTAAACGTTGAACCGTTCTTTCGAGAGCTCCAAGCTAAAAGCTAATAGCTAGGAGCTTCTTTTCTCACACGTTAAACCACGGCGTAATCCACACATACTTGATGTGCCACAACAGCCGCAGGGCCATTTTCAGGGGCAACGCCACCATCGTCAGCAGCAGGAACTGCATGATGGAAAATTGCAGCAGACTCATGCGCTGAAAGTCTTTCCCCATGCGCCGCCGGAACAGCGAATACACCAGGCTGCCCCCCACCAGGTAATACCCACCGACCACAATCGCGCCGAAGACCGCTTTGGCCATGTTCGACGTCAGCCCAAACAGATCCGGCAGATCGCGGTTCACTTCGTAGATCAGGCGGTTGTGGTCCCACGTCTGCCCCGGCCAAAACCATTGCCAGCCGGGCCCGCGGATAAACGTCCCGATGATGATCATCGCGACCCACAGAATCACAAATCCGAACATGAACGTCGAAATCGAAAACTTGCGCTGCTTCCAGGTGTAGTAGCCGCTCCCTAGCGGATTCGTATCGATGTAGGGAATGACCATGAGTCCGATGATGATCATCGTCGGCATGACTACACCGGCAATCCAGGGATCGAAGTAGACGAGCATCTCCTGCAGGCCGAGGAAGTACCACGGCGCCTTCGCAGGATTCATGGTTAGGTTGGGATTTGCCGGCTCTTCGAGCGGAGCGTTCAGGGTGATGGACCAGATCATCAGAATGATCGTGACGATGATGGCGCCCAGGAACTCGACCCGCAGCAAGAACGGCCAAACGTGCACTTCCTTCGCCCAGCCGGGCTTGAAGGGCCAGGTCTTGCGATGGTGGGTCTTGGCCATGGCGGGATCGGCTTCGAGTTGGTCGATCAGTTGATCGTTGGCCCGCGCCTGTTTCACCGCCAGATAAATATAGAACGCCAGCAGCGGGATTAAGCCCACGATCGGCACGTTGTCCGGCGCCGAACAGATTTCCCAGATTTGTCGCCAGTCCATAAGGTTTCCCTTACCTCGCCATCGTAGAGACGTAGCTTGCTACGTCTCTCTCGCCACCTGCAGGTCTGCCTGCGCCGGCAACACGTTGCAAGCAACGTCTCCACGAGCGGGATTCATTCTCCCGCCGCCTTCGGGCCACGCCGCGGCTTGTCCGCTTCTGCCTCCAGCATTACCGGAGCCGGACCGGAAATCCCGCCATCTTTGCGCACACGCCAGAAGTGCACAATCATCAGCACCGAGGCCACAATCGGAATCCCGATGCAATGCCAGATGTAGGACCGCAACAAAGCATTTGCATCCACGATCGATCCGCCCAACAATCCAAACCGCACATCGTTGTAGGGAGTCATGCCGAGCATCGAGCCGAACGGTCCTTCATGCCCCAGTAGCGGCGTAGCGCGCGCCATGTTCGTCCCCACCGTGACGGCCCAGAAACCCAGTTGATCGTCGGGCAGCAAATATCCCGTGAACGACAGCAGCAGCGTAAACACCAGCAGCAGTACGCCTATATTCCAGTTGAATTCGCGGGGCTTCTTATACGACCCTGTCAGAAACACGCGGAACATGTGCAGCCACACGCCAATCACCATCAGGTGGGCCGCCCAGCGATGCATGTTGCGCAAGATCTTCCCGAAAGGCACGTCATGCTCCAGATAAAGCACATCGCGAAATGCCTGCACCTTGCTGGGGTGGTAATAAAACATCAGCAGGACGCCAGTGTAGGTCAGGATGATGAACAGATAAAACGTGATCCCGCCCATGCCCCAGGTGTAGCTGTAGCGCACCGCATCGCGATTGATCTTTGCCGGATGCAAATGCAGGAACACGTTCGAAAGCACGCCCAGCGCCCTGTTCCGCGGCGTGTCGTCGTGTTTGTGGCGGAAGATTGACGTGTAGACCTGCGTCTTCGTCGGATCTTTCAGCCCCTCGATCTGTTCCTTCGCCTTGGCGGGGATGTCGGTCTTGAGCGCTTGAATGTCGTCTTTCACGCCAGTCGTGACGCGCTCGACCAGCCCGACTTTCCCGTTCTTTCCGTTAGAGCCGCCGTTGCCGCCGTTCGGATTGTTTTCGTCAGCCATGATTCAAAGCTACTTTCCTGTTTGTCATTCCGAACCGGGTGCCAACCCGGTGAGGACTCTGCTTTTTCTTCTCTTACACTCCGGTTAAAAATGCTCCGGGATCATTAAAATGCGACGGCTGCCCTTTCGGCCACTGGTACAGCCGTGAAGTATCGACGATGATCTGTCCATCGGGCGCCAATTCGATCTTCGCCCGGTCCATCGGCCTTGGCGCCGGCCCTTCGAAGTTGATCCCCTCACTGTCGTAGCCGCTGCCGTGGCAGGGACACTTGAATTTGTTCTCGCTGGGTTTCCAGTCCGGCGTGCAGCCCAGGTGCGTGCAGCGTGCGTAGATCACGAACAGCCGGTCGGGCGTGCGATCGATCCAGATGCGGTATTTCTGCTGGAACTTGGTATCTACGCCGAGGGCAAACTCGGACGGATAGCCGATCTTGAAAACCGTATTGGGTTCAAAAAGAGTGCGGGGCAGGAAGAAGCGGAAGAACGCCAGGAACCACGCCATCAGGAACCCGGTCACCATGGTCCAAACGAAGCGACGGCGGTGGCGGTCGATCTCGGTCGACGGAGCAGTCCCGGCCACACCAGCGGCTGCGGCCGCTTTCGAGGTTCCCACCGCCGGCGTGCCCACATACTTGGTGGCATCCTGCGTTCCCGCTGCGGGTTTCGCCGCTCCGGGATTCGGATTGACCTTTCCGGTCTCCTCCGCCATGAACTCCCTCCTGAGACTCGATGACTTGGGCCCTAATCCAAACCAGAGGCGGCCGCATACTGCGGTTGCGCCAACGTCCTCCCCGCATCATGAATCGGAATCAACGCATGAACTGCCTGAGCTAGCGCTGCATGCACGAGCCGCGCCAGGGCCTCTATGAATTTTGGAGAATCATTTAACCCGGCGCTCATTTCAAACTGGGCAATCCCGAGGCGGCGCGCTTCCGCACGGGCTTCGTGATCAATTTCGCCGAGAGTCTCGACGTGATCAGAAACGAACGCTACTGGCACGACGCACATTTCGCGCACGCGCTCGTCGGCCAACTGCCGTAGAGTTTGATGCAGAGAAGGTTGTAGCCAGCGGCTTGCTCCCACCTTGCTCTGGTAGCAGAGCCGGTGGGGGTTGCGCCATCCACCGCGCCCAGTCAGAAGGCGCACGGTTTCCTCGATCTGCCGCTGGTACGGGTCGCCCTTCTCAATCACCGACATCGGAATGCTGTGCGCGCTGAATACAATCTCCGGCCGCTCGGCCACGGGGAAGCGGGATAGAGCATCATTCACCTTCTCCACCACCGCATCCAGATACATCGTATTACGATAGAAAGTCTCGACGCAACGGACCGGCACGTCGTCCGGGAACAGCCGCCGCCATTCGTTCAAACTTGAGCCCGTCGTAGTCGACGAATACTGTGGGTACAAAGGTAAGAGCACCACTTCGTCACACCGTGCCGCCCGCAGCTGCTCGATGGCTTCGCGGGTAAACGGATGCCAGTACCGCATGGCCACGAAGCAGTGTGCATCGATGCCTTGTTCTCGAAGTTCGGCCTCCAGTGCTTTCGCCTGCCGTTCCGTGTGACGACGAATGGGTGAGCCTCCCCCGATGGTGGCGTAGTGATGCTGCACCTTTCTTGCGCGGGTGGTCGAGATCAGTTTGGCCAGCGGCTTGCGCCCGATGCGAGCAAAAGGGAAGTCAATGATGTCGGGGTCGCAGAACAGGTTATACAGAAAAGGTTCGATCGCTTCCAGCGTGTCGGGTCCACCGAGCTGAAAGAGAACTATCCCCACACGCCGTGATGTGCGCGTCATTTTCCCCAGAATCCCCAGAACGCAAAGGACTGTACTCCGAACCGAGCGCGCGAGTCAATGGCGGAATTGCAAAAGTGGATGACGATCCCGCCAGACATCCGCCGCACATTGAAAAAATCAAGACGCGCATGCAATCTGGTATATATGCCGGAGTTACCCGATATCACCGCATACATGGGCGCGCTCGAATCGCGAATCGTCGGTCAACCCCTGCAGCACATACGTCTGGCGAGCCCTTTTCTGTTACGAACGGCCCAACCTCCGCTTGCGAGTGCGGAGGGCCGCCCGGTAGAGAAAATACGCCGGATCGGCAAACGAATTGCGCTTGGATTGGAGAGCGATCTGTGGCTGGTGCTGCACCTAATGATCGCTGGGCGGTTGCACTGGCGCTCTCCTGACGCCAAGCTGGGGGGGCGGCAGAGTCTGGCAGCGTTCGACTTTCCCCATGGTTCTCTGGTCCTGACAGAAGCCGGCAGCAAGCATCGCGCTTCGCTGCACCTGGTCAGCGGCGAGGACGGCCTGCGTGCCCTCGACGCCGGAGGGATCGACGTATTTGCCGCAACTCTGGACTCCTTTCGCGCCGTTCTGACGGCCGAGAATCATACGTTGAAGCGGGCGCTGACGGATCCGCGTTTGCTCAGCGGCATCGGGAACGCTTACTCGGACGAGATCTTGCACGCGGCGCAGCTCTCTCCCATCACACTAACGAATAAGCTTACGCCCAACGAGTGGGAGAGGCTGTTTGCCGCTACACGGCACACGCTGCAAGTGTGGATTACCCGGCTGCGCGACGAAGCAGAAGCTGCCTTTCCAGAAAAAGTTACTGCGTTTCGCAAAGACATGGCCGTTCATGGCCGCTACGGCCTGCCTTGTCCCAGATGTGGAGATAAGATTCTGCGGATTCGCTACGCCGACAAAGAAACAAACTATTGTGCGCGCTGCCAGACCGGGGGGAAAGTTCTTGCGGATAGGAGTCTCTCCCGTTTATTGGGATCGGACTGGCCGCGTACCCTGGATGAACTGGAAGCCCTAAAGCACCGCTGAAGAGTAAAAAGCGAAATCCGGGAAGCGCTATGCCGGCGCGGGTTCGGTCTGCATTTCCTCAATCACCGCGTCGGCGAATCCCGAAGTCCCCGCTTTACCGCCGATGTCCCGCGTCAGCTTCTCCGGATGACGGTACACCCGCTCCAGCGCATTGCGAATCTGCGTGGAGGCTGCCTGCTCTCCGAGATGCCGTACCATCAGCAGTGCCGACCGCAAGAGCGCCGTGGGGTTGGCCAGATTCTTGCCCGCAATGTCAGGCGCCGACCCGTGTACGGCTTCAAACACCGCGCAGTCGTCGCCCAGGTTCGCGCTGGGCACGAACCCCAGCCCGCCCACAAAGGCCGCACATAAATCCGAAAGAATGTCCCCGTAGAGGTTCTCCATCACCAGCATGTCGTACTGGTAGGGATTCATCACCAGCTGCATGCAGGTGTTGTCCACAATGTGTTCGCCGTAGGTGATCTCGGGATAGTCCTTCGCCACATTGCGGGTGCAGCGCAAAAACAATCCGTCCGACAATTTCATGATGTTCGCTTTGTGAATGCAGTGGATCTTCTTGCGCTGATTCTTGCGAGCATACTCGAAAGCAAACTTGGCGATTCGCGTCGACGCCTTCTCGGTGATGATCTTCAGACTCTCCACCACGCCCGGCACCACCTCGTGCTCCAATCCGGAATAGAGTCCCTCGGTGTTCTCGCGCACGATGATCAGATCGACGTTGGGATACCTCGTCGGAATATGAGGCAGATTGCGAATCGGCCGGAAGTTGGCGTACAGCTCAAACTTTTTCCGCAGCGCAACATTGATGCTGGGAAAGCCGCCACCCACCGGCGTCGTCACCGGACCCTTCAATCCGACGTGGGTGCGTTCCAGCGACTCAATCAAATCCTTGGGAATGTACTCACCTGATCTTTCGTAAGCCTCCGCACCCACGGCGAAGGTTTCCCACTCAAATCTCACCCCGGTCGCTTCCAGGATGCGGACCGTTGCCTTCGTGACTTCCGGGCCGATGCCGTCGCCCGGGATCAAAGTTACTTTATGAGTCATAAAATGCAATGTCCTGGTAATTCTTATGCAGGCTTCACTTTCACTAGATCCTTCAACTCGTTCATGAACTCTTTGACGTCCTTGAAGTCCAGATAAACGGAGGCAAAGCGCACATAGGCCACCTTGTCGTAGCGCCGCAGCCGGTTCATGATCAGCTCGCCCAGTTCGCTGGTCTTGCGCTCGCGCTCCGCTGACTCGATCACGAACGACTCCGCCTCGTTCACGATCTGCTCCAGCTTGCTGATCGGCACGGGACGTTTTTCGCAAGCTCGCAGCAATCCGTTGAGAACCTTCTGGCGGTCAAACTTCTCCCGGCGCCCGTCTTTCTTCACCACCATGTAGGGGATTTCATCGATGCGCTCGTAAGTTGTGAAGCGCTTGCCGCACTTCAAACACTCGCGCCTCCGCCGGATCGACTCCGCTTCTTTGCTCTCGCGCGAGTCCACCACCTTGTCATTCGCAAATCCGCAAAAGGGACATTTCATGGCGCTTGATGGCTTCAGCCAGAGACAGTGGCCGATCAACAAAATTGTAACAGTTGAAGCGGATCGCGAAGGCTAAGACCCACCACGCCCAGTGCTTAGGCAAGCACATGCCGGAGTCGCAGGATGCGCAACAAAGCAAAACTGGCGCCCACACCCCCTGCGGTGCGAGCACCAGTTTTTCCCCATGCCTTCCCGGTGACGGAAGGCTTGAAGCTTGCGATCCCACTCGCGGAGGAAGGGAAGTCCGACCCGCCGCAGATCTATGTCGAAAATGCCCTACCTCGCCCTCCGTTTTGTCACGACGCTGTCTACAATTTGTAAAAACTCGCGATGCGGCATGGGATTTCCTCAAATGCCCTTGGTAATAAGGCCCTTGTGGGCATGACTGGTATCATGAGGATTCCCCCCAATCCATACTTTGCGCTGGATGCTTCACCTCGGAATCGTTCTGCTGGCTGTGCCGCTGTTTGGGCAGAGCAACGCGGGAGAACTCCGCCTCAAGGTCTCCGATCCTCACGGCCTCGGCGTCAAAGCCTCCATCACACTCTCCAGCGATGCAGCGCAACTTCACCGTAGCCTGGTGACTGACGATGGCGGCTTGCTGTCCACCCGCAATCTTCCCTTCGGTTCGTACCAGCTTAGGGTCGAAAGCGACGGATTTTCCCCTTTTAGCGGCGTCATCGAAATCCGCTCCGCGCTTCCGACCGAATATCTGGTTAAGCTGAGCATTGCCGCATTAAGCACCGCCGTCAACGTAACCGCGGAAAGCCCCCTGGTCGATCCCCAACAAAGCGGTGCCGTTAACCGCTTGGACGAACAGGCGATCGCCGATCGTCCTGCGTCTCTCCCCGGCCGCTCTATGGTGGACCTGGTCAATTCGCAACCCGGGTGGCTGTACGAAGGCAACGCCGTGTTGCATCCCCGAGGTTCGGAATACCAGACGCAGTTCGTCGTCGACGGCATTCCGCTTACCGATAATCGTTCCCCCAGTTTTGGCCCCGAAATCGAAGCGGACGACGTCGATTCGCTCACTATCTACACAGCTGGCATCCCCGCTGAATATGGGCGAAAAATGGGAGGCGTGGTCGAAGTCAACACGCTGCGTGACGACCAGCAGGGCCTGCATGGCCAAGCCATTCTTTCCGGGGGCAGTTTCGACACCGCCGGGGCCTTCGCCCAGGCGCAGTATAGTTGGGGACACAACACGCTCGGCGCCAGCGCAGCCGGGAACATAACGGCGCACTACCTCAATCCTGTCGTCCCGGAGAATTACACCAATCGAGGCACGACCGGAGATTTCTCCCTCAGCTTTGCACGCAACTTCACGCCCAAGGACCGTCTCACGCTCAGCGTCCGCCACGAGCTATCGCGCTACGAAATTCCTAACGAGCAGATTCAGCAATTCCCGCAACTGCAGGATCCTCCGCCACCTCCCGACACCCCGCCACAGCTTCAGACCGCTGACAATTTTGAAACCATGGGGATGGCCTCGTACCAGCATGTCTTCTCGTCCGACGTGCTCGCGAATCTTCGCGGCATGGTCCGCGAGAACTCCGACGATCTCAATTCCAATGCCTTTTCCTGGCCGATTGAGGCTTTCCTGCACAATCATTTCACCGAGGGATACTTCAACGGCACCGTTTCCGTCCACCACGGGAACCAGGAATGGAAGACCGGTATCGAATCCGATGCCATGTTCTTGCAGGAAAACTTCAGCGACGTCATCACCGTCAATCCCAATGATCCCAACAACCCGTTTGCTCCCGGGACCCCGACAACTTTCGCTTTCACCGGCAGCCGCTCTGACCTTGAACAATCTGCTTTCGTCGAGGGCCTGATCCACTGCGGCAAATGGACCATGAATGCCGGACTCCGTTGGGACCACTACCAGCTCCTGGTGAATCAGAACGCTCTCAGCCCTCGCATCTCGATCGCGCGTTATTTCCCATCGTTAAGCCTGATTGTGCACGGCTCCTACGATCGCGTTTTTCAAACGCCCTCGTTCGAGAACATTCTGTTGGCCAGTTCGCCCGAAGTCGAGTCGCTCAATCCCGACGTTCTGCGCCTGCCCGTCGAACCTTCGCATGGAAACTATTTCGAGTTCGGAACTACCAAGAGCTTTTTCAGCCAGTTTCGCTTCGATGCCAACTATTTCCGCCGCTACGTCAACAATTTTGCCGACGACGATCAAATCCTGAGCACGGCAGTGAGCTTTCCCATCGCCTTTCGCAAGGCGATTATTTATGGGGCCGAGGGGAAAATAGAGGTTCCGCACTGGAACCGCTTTTCCGGATTTCTCAGCTACTCCTATATGGTGGGCAACGCCTGGTTCCCGGTGACTGGAGGCCTGTTCCTCGGCGACGACGCGGTCAGCGCCACCACGCAACTCACCGGCCATTTCCCGGACTCGCAGGACCAGCGCAACACCGCGCGCCTGCACATTCGCTATCAGCTCACCTCACGATTGTGGATTGCCTCCAGCGTCGAATACGGCAGCGGCCTGCCCTTCGACTTCGCGGGTACGTATCAGCAGGCTCTGGCCGAGTACGGCCAGGCGGTCGTGAATCGCATCGACCTGAGTAATGGACGCATCAAACCCACACTCTCGGTGGATATCGCGACGGGATTCGATATCTATCAGAAGGAAAAGCGTTCGCTTCGCATCCAGGCAGATGCAGAAAACCTCAACAATCGCCTTAACGTAATCGACTTTGGCGGTTTATTCTCCGGAAACGCCATCGGTCCGCCCAGAAGCTATTTCTTTCGCCTGGCGACGACATTCTAGGTTTCTTCGAGCAGTAGAGGAAGGGAAGGGGACGTGAGACGTCCGCTTTTCATCTTCATGATGGCTTCATCCCTTTGATCCGTTTAAATCCGTGGCCAAGAAGTTCCTCCGTGTCCCCTGTGTTCTCGGTGGTTGAAGATTGTCTACACCACGAAGTACTTTGCCCCCGGATGATGCACCACAATCGCTGAAGTCGACTGCTCGGGTTCCAGCAAGAATCCCGAAGTCAGCCGCACCCCTACATTCTCCTCCGGTTTGAGAAGAGCGAAGAGCTTCGTCTGATCCTCGAGGTTCGGGCACGCGGGATAGCCAAACGAATACCGCGACCCGCGATACTTCTGATGAAACAGATCGCGAATCTCGGCGGCGTCATCCCCGGCGATGCCTAATTCCTCGCGCATCTTCTTGTGATGGAATTCCGCCAGGGCCTCCGCTGTTTCGACGCTCAGCCCGTGCAGGTAGAGGTATTTCGTGTACTCTCCACCTTCAAACAACCGCTGCGTCTCGACACTAGCCTTTGGTCCAATCGTGACCAGCGATAGCCCGATGACATCCATCTTGCCGGAAGCTTTTGGCGCGAAGAAGTCCGAGATGCACAATCGCCGCCCCTCCCGCTGCCGAGGGAATGTAAATCGCAACAGTTCGTGTGGTACCGGGTCTTTGACCCGCTCGGGCCGAGCGGAGTTCAGCTGCCCCTCCGCGTCATATACCACGACGTCATTCCCATCCGCCTGAGCGGGGAAGTATCCATACACAACTTTGGGCTCAAACAATCCCGACCCCGCGACCTCATCTTCCAGCTTCCGCAAAATCGGACGGAACTTTTCCTCCACCAACCGTATATAGTCCGACTGCGATGCCGTCTTCAGTTGCCACTGATTCTTGAACAGCGCCGTTTCGTTGATGTACTGAAACAGCTCGGGCAAATCGTAATCCCTGCGCACGTGCACGCCCCAAAATGGCGGAACTGGAATATTCGGAGCGTCTCCGACCACCGGACTGCGTTCCGCAAAGACTGGTCCGGATTCTTCATCAACAGCTACCGCCTTGGCGTATTCCTTTACTGTCCTTCCCTCGGTCAGCCGCGTCTGCTTCGCGCCATCCTCGGTCGCGAGATCCTCCATGATGTGCAGGCCCGCAAACGCGTCATCCGCGTAAAAGACGGCATTTGCGTACTCGCGGCGCAAATCGTCTTCTACATACTTGCGCGTTAGAGCCGCGCCACCGCAAATCACAGGAAACGCAAGCTTCTGCCGCTCCAGATCCTGGAGCACATACTTCATCTCGAGCGTTGACTTCACCAGCAGGCCGCTCAGTCCGATCGCGTCGGCCTGATGTTCCTGCGCCGCTCGGATGATTGTGTCGCCGGGCTGCTTGATTCCGAGATTGACGACTCTGAATCCGTTGTTCGACAGAATGATGTCGACGAGATTCTTCCCGATATCGTGAACGTCGCCCTTCACCGTGGCCAGAACGATCGTGCCCTTCTGTTGCGCCCCGGACTTCTTCTCCATCTTCGGTTCGAGGTAAGCCACCGCCGTCTTCATCACACCTGCGGAATCGAGCACGGAAGGCAACTGCATCTTGCGCGCGCCGAATAGGTCGCCGACGGTCTTCATCCCGTCGAGCAGGACGGTGTTGATCAGTTCCAGGGGGGAGTAACTGGTGAGGGCGTCGTCCAGCAGCTGTTCCAGCGTCTTTTTGTGCGCCCCATCTCCAACCGACTTCTCGCCATTGATGATAGCGAACTTCAGCTTGTCCTCCACTGACAGCGTGTCCAAGTGCGCGGTGGTCGAAGCGGCCGGCTTTCCCTTCATGCCCGCGAAGTGGGCCATGTATTTCTGAAGCGGATCGCCGTCGGAATTGGCATCGCGGTGGATCAGCTTGCGCGCCAGTTCCACTTCTTCCTGCGGAATCTTGTACAGCGGGTAGATCTTGGTGTAGTTCACGATGGCCATGTCGAGCCCGTGATCGACTGCCTCGTGCATGAAAACCGAGTTCAGCACCCGCCTCGGGTAAGCATCCAGTCCAAACGAAATATTGCTGACTCCCAGAATCGTCTTCACCGAAGGCAGTTCTTTCTTGATCCGTTCCACGGCCTTCAGAGTCTCCATTCCGGCGGTTCGATACTCTTCCTGCCCGGTCGAAATCGGCAGCGTCAGCGCATCGAAAATCAGGTCCGTGCCATCGAGTCCATACTTCTTTGTGGCCAGATCGTAGATGCGGCGTGCGATCGCGACTTTCTTGTCGGCAGTCAGCGCCATGCCGTCTTCATCGATGGTCAGAGCAATCACCGCTGCCCCATACCGCTTCGCCATCGGCAGAACTTTCGACGTCCGCTTTTCGCCATCTTCCAGGTTGATCGAGTTGATGATCGCGCGGCCCGGGATGCGCTTGAGCGCTTCCTCCACTACGTCAGCTTCCGTCGAATCCACCAGAATCGGCGCAGGAACGCGAGTGGCGATCTTTTCGAGAATGGAAGTGATGTATCCCTTCTCGTCTTCGCCCACGATCGCGCAACACAAATCAAGCATGTGCGACCCGTCGTTGACGAGTCGCTTGGCCAGTCCCAGAATTTCGTCGTACTTCTTTCCCTGAACCAGTTTGCGGAAATGCTCGACCCGCGTCGTCGTGTTCATTTCCTCGGCAACGATCAGCGGCTTGGGCTCCAGATCGAGAGGAACGGTGGTATAAGCACTCGATGCCGAGCCCACGCGCTTGACATCACGCCTGGCGGGTTCCACGCCAGAGATGGCATCGACAACGGCCTTGAGATGCTCGGGCGTCGTGCCGCAGCAGCCTCCGACGATGCGGACACCGTAGTCCTTCACAAAGTGCTTGTGATACTCGGCCAACTCTTCGGGCGAAAGTTTGTATACCGCATGTCCCCCAACGTTCTGCGGCAAGCCCGCATTGGGAAGCACGGAAACATCCTTGGTCGAATTCAGTGCGAGATAGCGAACGGCATCGTTCATCTCTTTCGGTCCGGTCGCACAGTTCAACCCAATCGCCTCCACGTCGAATGGTTCAAGCGCAGTCAGGGCCGCGCCAATCTCGGTACCCAGCAGCATGGTCCCCGATTCCTGCAGCGTCACCTGCACCTGCACCGGCAATCGCTTGCCCGCTTTCCGCATGGCTTCTAGTACGCCGATGGTGGCGATTTTGACTTGCAACAGATCTTGCGCAGTCTCGATGAGCAGCACGTCGACCCCGCCTTCGATCAGGGCCGCGGCCTGCTCCTCGTACGATGCGACCATCGCGTCGAAACTGATGTGCCCGAGCGATGGCAGTTTCGTGGTTGGCCCCATCGAACCCGCCACAAATCGTGGCTGATCCTTCGTCGAGAATTGCTGCGCTACTTCCTTGGCGAGTTGGGCGGCTTTTACGTTGATTTCGTGTACTCGATCGCGAAGGTCGAATTCCCCGAGCACAATCCCGCTACCGCCGAACGTATTGGTCTCAACAATGTCGCAGCCCACGCGGAAAAAGTCCGCATGAATGTCGCGAATGATGTCGGGACGGCTCAACACCAGCACTTCGCTGCAGTTTTCCTTGCCCCAGTAATCATCCAGGGTGGGATTGCGCTTCTGGATGTTGGTCCCCATCGCGCCGTCGTACACGACGACACGCTCTTTTACGGTTTGTAAGAAATCAGCCATTGGCAGCTTCTAGCTCCTAGCTCTTAGCTTTTTGATCTGTCCGTGCGCATCCGGGTTGATCTGTGGCTCAGAAGTTCCTTCCCCCATGCACAAACGCCGGTCTCGAGGACCGGCGTTGGTTGAACTCGAAACCCGTCTCGAAGTCAGCTCCCCGGCACCATCTGCGCCGGCGCCCCACCGTCCACGTCGGCCTGGTTGAATATGACGTTGGCTCCCATGTGTGCTGGCCGGGGGGCCAGCATTTGCTCCTTGCGGTAGACCAGGTTGCTGGCATTGAAGGTCGCCAGCTCGAATCCATGCCCGTGGGTGATCGCATCCGTGGGACACGCTTCCACGCAATACCCGCAGAAAATGCAGCGGTTGTAGTCGATGTTGTAAACCTTGGCGTAGCGCTCGGCGCCACTGACGCGGTTCTCCGCCGTGTTCTCGGCGGCCTCGATGTAGATGCAATTCGACGGACAGGCGGCGGCGCAAAGGAAGCAGGCCACGCACTTCTCCAGTCCGTTCTCGTCGCGCTGCAGAACGTGTGCGCCGCGGAAGCGGGCTTCAAAGCGCGCCCCTTTCAGCGGTCCCTTGCCGTCGGGATAGTTCTCCACGGTCGTGGGCTGAAACATTTCCATGAAGGTGATGCTCATGCCCTTGGCAATGGCGGCGATGTTCTTCAGAACCGTCATATCGATATTCAGTATACCGAAAGAGGGACGAACCCGTCCCCGCCCGAGATCGAGGGGACCGTGCTACTTGGTTGTGGGAGCTGAGGCCGGACGCTCCGGTACTGGGACGGCACTCTCCATCCAGGCGGTGTACCACAGGTCCAGCCGCATCTGCGATCCGGCGGCGAGACGGTGCGTGGTGAAGTCGAATGCGGCAGGAGTGCCTTTCCCTGCAAAGCCACCGGCCTTTTCCAGCGCGTAAACGTCGTCCACCAGGCCGTTCGACTGACGCAGGTAGGCAAGATAGCGCGTGAAGGGATCGTCGAGCCGCTCCGGACTCTTTACCAGTCCGGCGAAATCTTTGGCGGTAATGTTTGCCGCCACGTAGACGGTCTCAAACTGCGCATGGATAGTGTGCTGCGTGGTGTAGCCGTTGGGATTCGGGCCGACCCAACCGTTGTATTGGATGGTGGTGTGCAACGGCTGCGAGCCGTCGGCCACGTAATGGCCCAGCCAGCCGGCGTAGAAAATAATCGCTTGCTGCACCGCTTGCGTGGGTTGATGTGTCGTCAGCCGTTGCCGGTATTCGCGGAACGCAGCTTTCAGCCGCCCATACACCTCCAGCGTGATGTAGGGCTGCAGCCCAACGCGCTCGGGAAGATAGTCATCCGGATGGTCGGTGCTGGATATGGAAGCGCGCTTTTCATAAAGCTTGCGATAGAACTCGTAGCGGCCTTGAGGAAGGGGATCGAGCCACGAAACGCGCTCGAGGTCGATGAAGTGATCGGCCTCCTGCGCGTTCTTTAGGGCAAATTCCGAAGGGCTACGCCAGCGATCGGGTTCCGGCCCGAGGTAAGCGATCTCCGGGACCGCGCGGCGCAGGAAGCGCGGCATCGTGGCCGGGATTTTCTCGGCGGCCACGCGGTTGATGGCAGTGTGTCCCTCGTTACCCCACGCCACCGACGCGTCGCTCTGTACAAGAACGAGAGCGATTAGCGCCAGGCTGATCGCCTCTCGTCGCAACCGTTGCACTCTCAGTCCGCGGGGCAGAATGATCCGCTCCTCCGTTCGCTGCATCAGAAAGTCAGATGCAGCGCCATCTGAATAAACCGCGGGCTGCCGATGGAGTGCTGCAGAACGCCGAGGTTCCCATAAGGCGGGAAAGTATACGTATTGTTCCCCGTGACCGGATCATAGGGAGGGTTGGAGTAATAGGGGTTGAACTCGACGTTGTTGCTGGGAATGTCAAAGCTGGGATGGTTGAAGATGTTAAAAGCGAGGAAGTCGTACTTCAACTGAAACCGCTCCGTGATCGTGATGTTCTTCGTGACGCCGAAGTCGAAACGGTTCTGGAACGGGGCGCGGAAGATGTTGCGTCCTCCGCTGGTATAACCGTTTTCATAGGGATCGCAAGCGCCAGACACCGGGTCGCAACCAGGCACACCGTTGGCACCTGGTGCGAAGGGCGTAGGAATGCCGAACGCGTTGGCGTTCAACACCGGCTTGTTGCCGTTCACGCCGGTGGTGCCTTGTAGAACGGCGTTGGTTTGCGTGGCCCCATAGCCGCCGACCGGGACGATGGGATTGGTGGCAAGGTCGTTTCCGCCGCCCCAGTAGATGCTCGCCGCGCCGCCGCTGTAGTCGAACACGCTGTAGGGTTGGCCGCTTTGCAATACGGTCACTCCATTAACCGCCCAGCCGTTAACGACTTGACCCAACCATCCTTTGACCGTACCAGCTCTCGGCAAGTCGTAGTGGTAGCTGACCGTAAACACATGGGTGCGGTCAAAATCGGACGAAGCATAGGAAGACCGCGGATTATTGGGGTCGTTCCCGGTAAAGAACAGACCTAGACCACTCTGCTCGTCCAGTGTGTGCGAATAAGTGTAGGAACCAGACACTTGCAGGCCATGACTGAGCCGCTTAGTCACGTTGAACTGCAGGGCATTGTAGTTGGAAATGCCCACCGAGCGATTGAAAACAGAATTTGGATCGTAGCCGAGGTAAGGCGCACGCAGGGCGACGTTGCCCGTGCCATATCCGGCCACCAGGGTATTCACGCTCTCTGCAGCGAGGGCCTGCGACGCCGGGACCGTTGCCAGGTTCGCCGGTGTACAGGCCTCGTAATAAATAACGCCGCAGTTCACGTTGTAGCCGTAAGAGTAATTCTGCTGATACGGACCGTTCTCAAGCAACGGACTCTGAGGGGTGGCAATTCCCGCCTGATTGAAGGGCAGGGGGACGATTCCGTGCACTCCGTGATTGCCAATATAGCCTAAGGACATGACCAGGTTGTTCTTTGGCTGCCACTGCAGGTCCAGGGTCCAGTTCTCCGAGTAGGGCAACTTATTCTTGGGGTCATAGCCCCCGAAGAAAAGTGGACCGCAGCCTGATTCTCCGATCGATGTGCAATAGGGGGTGTTATTGGAAACCAGTTGTCCGGCATTGGGCAACAGCGCCTCCACCTGCGACAGATTCGAGGGTGGGGGTGGGGGCGCAGCCGTGCCGAACGGTTGTGCAAAGTTGTTGGCGACGGCGTAGAACGGAACTACAAACGGCTCTTCGACCGTCACGCCAAACGGACCGCTGATGCCTCCTCCGGCCGGAGGAGAGAGTTCGGTGAAGTATTCGCCGCGGTCAAAGTACAGGCCAAATCCCCCACGAACGACGATCTTGTTATCGAAAGCCTCCGGGCTGTAGGCGAATCCGATGCGCGGAGCGAGGCCCCACTGACGGCCCGTAAGCGTGGAGTTGCCGACACCTTTGGTGCCGAAGGTCTTATTATTTCCCGCGACCACCAGGCCGATGTTCGAGATGGTGTCGCTGGCTACGTCGTACGAGTAGTCCTGCGAGTAGAAGTTGGTGAGGTTCCCGTTCTTTTCAGAGAGCGGTCCATCCCAATCCCAGCGGAGCCCGAGATTGATGGTTAGATTCGATCTGAATCTCCAGTTGTCCTGAACGAATGTGCCAAGCTGTTTAGCGCGATAGTAGCGGTTCGTGGCTCCGCTCAGGATCTGCGACGGGTCCTGACCGCCGCAACCGGTCGTGTTCGGTCCACAGACTTCTCCCTGCAGGAACCCGGGAAAATCCGCGAAAGTGATGCGTCCGGTTTCGTTGTCTTTGTTGATGACGTTCAGTTGGAGATTATCGAAATTAAATCCGACGGCGATAGAGTGACGGCCGCGCACCCATTTCAGATTGCTGGCCAGCTCAAAGTTGTTCTGAAAAATGCCGGCGTTAGCGAAATTGTTGACCGGGCCGATAGATAGCGCGTTCGGGGCAGCGTTGTCTGCGTTCTTGATGTTGATTCCTGGGAACAGATTTGTCCCCGGAATGGTCACGCCGATCGTCGACGGCGACAAGAACTGGCTGGTCGTAGCATAAGCTCTTTCTCGTATGAAGCCAAAGCGTTGCTCCCATGTCATGTTGGGAGACAGGGCCGTTATGTTGTCGAGAGAAACCGTTTGACTGCCCGCCTGCATCGTTTGCGGGAAGCCGAGCAGGGAACTCTGAGCGAAAGGAGTGGTATTGGGATCGTTTTGATAATAGTACTTGACGGCAAAGCGGTCCTTCGAGCTGAAGTTGTAGTCCACATTCCCATTGATTTGATCCGCAGTGAACCGTGAGTTGGGACCCATGACTTCGGCATCGCCACCCCGGCCTTGCAGGTTGCTCAAATCGCTTGCAGGTGCCGCGTTTGGAATCCACCAACTGCCGCCGGGCGCCTTAGTGTTCATGATATTGACTGCCTGTTGTGTTACTTGGCTTGCCTGGATGTTGAGACACGGAGGGTTGGTTCCGGTTCCGCAATTTGGAGTGCTGAAGTCTGCGTTGGCCAAGTCTGCCAAGCCTTGGGCCGTGCGATTGGCGTCAGTAAGTCCGGGCGGCACAGCAACGATGGAGTTGGCCAGAAGTTGGTCACTGACGCGTTGTCCCTGGTACGAGCCGAAGAAGAACAGCTTGTCTTTCTTGATCGGGCCGCCGACGTAGGCGCCGAACACGTTGCGGTGCATCTGGGGACGCGCCAGTGGTCCGAGCGGCGGAGGGACATTGTTGAAGAACCACTGATTGGCATTCCAGCCTGTCTGCTCATGGTACTCATAGGCGCCGCCATGGAACAGATTTGTACCCGACTTGGTTGTCGTGCCGATCTGCGCGCCGCTGTTGGCGCCCTGCGACGCGTCGTACATGGCCGAGTTGACGTGCATTTCCTGAATTGTCTCCGGCGGCGGCGTAGGCATCGCCTGTCCGATCGCACCGTACACCGACGTGCTGGTGACAATCTCGCCGCTGGGGTTATTGCCATTGCCGTTTTCGCCAATATTGACCGCAACGCGGCTGGAGGACACCTGGCTCGTGGACTTGCCATTGAAGATGTTGTTGGCGTCGACGCCATTCACCGTGAAGCTGTTGCTGGTGTCGCGCTGGCCATTCGCCCAAATCGCCTGGTTGCCCAACCCGGCATTCGTCCCAGCAGTATTCAGCAAGTCTGCACTTACACCGGGACTCAGAATGGCGAGTTGTGTGAAGCTGCCTGTCCCGAGGGGCGTTTCTACGATTTGATTCTCATCCAGCGTGTACCCCGTGGTCGTGTCCGTTGAGTTCAGCAGTGGCGTCGCCTCGACCGTGACCGTTGACGAGACTGCGCCGGGCTTCAGCTTCGCGTTTACCGTCGCGGTTCGGTTGCCCTGCACGATGATCTGCGGGTACACAGCCGTATCGAATCCGTCTTTGACGAACTTGACCTCGTAGGTGCCGATCGGCAAGTCGGAAAGACTGAACGAACCGTCGCTCTTGCTTTGCGCGGTCAATTCCAGATTTGTGGCGAGGGCGCGAGCCTTCACGCTGGCTCCCGCGACGACTGCTCCGCTGGCGTCGGTGACGGTGCCATTCATCGAACCCAAGGTCTGCTGGGCGGACGCGAATTGGGTCAGGAAAGCAAGCGCCAGTGCAGCGACGAAAAGGGCGCGCAAGGACTTCGAAGGAGAGACGAAGATACCGACGCCAGGCCAACTCACGGTAGAACCTCCTGTAATGGGAAGCCCTTATAACAGAGGAACTTGGCAGGATTCAAGACAGATTGGTGCAAAAGTCGGTCAATATTGGATGAATTTTTCATTGGGTTCGAAGAAAGAAAATTGCTGTTCGCCCCGCGACAATCTCGATTGCTCCTGGCTCGCTAAAGGACTGGCTCAAACTTCGACCGTGTCCCCCCAGGGAGCGCTATTCTGTAACTGTGAGTCTGGAGAAGAAAGAAGAGCCTCAACTTCGCGTGGGACTTTGTGCGGACTGCCGGTTCATGCGCTTGATGGAGTCGGACCGCGGTTCGACTTTTTATCTCTGCGAGCGCTCCGCAACCGACCCGAGGTTTCCCAAGTATCCGCGTTTGCCGGTGCTCCGATGCGCAGGATTTGAGCCGTTGAGTTCCGACCACGAGCGCGAGTAACTCTCCGATGAACCGTAATTGCGGCCGGAGGAAGTGGCTGCCGCCACAGTCGCGTTCAAGACAGCGTGACTGGCATCACTGCGCGAATCGGGCGTTCCCCTCAGTATCAATTCGAGTCCAGCCTTACGTGGGCTCACCTTACAACGCGGAAGGAATCCGATCATGTTCCCCAAGATTCTCGGCACGGGCGCAATCGTATTGTTCGTGGTTTGAGTGGTTGCGGTGCTCCAGGGCTGGAGCAAGGGCACAACTACGGATCACTTCATTAGTGTCGCTTTTATCGCGGTGTTCGGCGTCGCTGCGGCGTGGGGCATGCGAACCCTGTTTGGGCTAGGGCACTGACATGCCAAATACCTGAGCCTGGTCAGAGGAGAAGATCATGTTACAAAACGCGTTTGCTGGTCAGGCCGAGCGGCCTACGGAGAGACAACTGGCGTCGGCGTTGGGTCAGGCGGACGTTTTGTGGAAGGAGCTCGTTTCTAATCTGAAGCGCGATCTGAAATTGGACGCAGAGGAGTGGAATACGTATTCCGTCAAGGCAGGATGGTCGTTGCGGCTGAAATTGAAGAAACGCAACATTGTGTACTTGGGACCTCGCGCGGGTTGTTTTCTGGCGTCGTTCATCTTGGGAGAGAAAGCCGTCGCAGCAGCGCGGCAGAGCAAGCTCCCACCGCGTGTCCTGAAGATCATCGACGAAGCCAAGCGTTATCCTGAGGGAACGGCCGTACGGATTGAAGTGCATGCCGCCAAAGACGCCGACGTGGTAAAGGCGCTGGCAAGGTAAAGGCAGAGCACTAAACAACGATCAACTTCGGATCAGTCAATTCCTAGTTCCTTGGCCAGCGTCTTCCATTTGCTGTCGACCAACGCTTTCGTCTTTGAGTCCATCACAATTTCGTCCGGCCAGGGGCGGGCAAAGCCTTCGCTGGCCCACTTGCGCGTGGCGTCAATGCCCATTTTCGATCCGTAGTTGGGCAGGCGCGACGCATGGTCGAGCGAATCCACCGGGCCCATCGTGAATTGAATGTCGCGTTCTGGATCGATGTGGTTGAAAACTTTCAGCGTGACGTCGCCTAGATCCTGCACGTCGATGTCTTCGTCCACCACGACGATGCACTTGGTGAACATTGCCTGGCCCAGCGACCAGATGGCGTTCATCACCTTACGTGCCTGTCCCGGATACGATTTCTTGATCGAGACGATCATCAGATTGTGAAATACCCCTTCGATGGGCAAGTTGATGTCGACTAACTCTGGAATCGTCAGCTTCATCAGCGGCAAAAAGATGCGCTCGACTGCCTTGCCCATGTAGGCGTCTTCCTGCGGAGGTTTCCCCACGATGGTGGTTGCGTAGATCGGATCTTTCCGGTGCGTGACGCAAGTGACGTGGAACACGGGATAGAGATCTTCCAGGGAGTAGAAGCCCGTATGATCGCCGAACGGCCCCTCGCTGCGTAGTTCGTCAAGATTTACGGAGCCTTCGAGCACGATTTCGCTCGCGGCGGGCACTTCCAGGTCGACAGTCTCACACTTCACCAGATCGACCGGGGCTCCGCGCAGAAAGCCAGCGATCAGGTACTCCTCGATCTCCGGCGGCGCGGGAACGATCGAGGAAAAAGTCACTGCGGGCTCGGTGCCGATGGCGACAGCCACTTCCATCTTGCCGGAGGGCCGGTCTCCCTCGGGAATGACCGAGCCGCCGGACGATCGCGCCATGATGTCAACCGCCGCCGCCTTTCCCTCCACCGCCGCCCGCATGCGTTCGCGCGCGTGTTCGGCCGCGACTTTCTGACGCTGCCAGTGCATCCCCGTCGTGCGCTCGTCGTAGACCTGCATCCGGTACATGCCGAGATTGCGTTTTCCAGACCTTGGGTCACGCGTAGTAACGCAAGGCAGAGTGATGAACCGTCCAGCATCTTTGGGCCAGCACTGCAGAATAGGAAAATCGAGCAAGGAAAAATTGTCGCGCTGGATGATTTCCTTGCAGGGCCCGGTGGGCACCGTGCGCGGGAAAAACTTGCCCGCTTCGGTCAGCAGCGGCAGCATCTTGAGCTTGTCGAGGAAGCCTTGCGGGGATTTCACATCCATAAACATGCGGATGCGGCCCGCAATCTCATCGAAGGAATTCACCCCTAGAGAAAGCTTCATGCGGGCGTCGGAACCGAACTGGTTGATCAGGACTTGAGAACCGGAATGTCCCTTGAGGTTTTGAAAGAGCAGGGCAGGGCCACCGTAGGCGCCCTTGGCATCGCGACTCTTAGAGACGCGGTCGGTGATCGCCGCAATTTCGAGAAGGGGATCGGCCTCGGTCTGGATGCGCTTGAGTTGGCCCGCGCGGTCGAGTGCAGCGATCCACTGGCGGAGGTCGTCGAAGGGCAAATGGATTCCTCTCTGTTTGACCGACGATTATAAGGGATTTGCAAAACAGGAAACTTCTTCGCCCGCGGATTGACGCGGATTGTAAGAACTACGAGCGGCAGTCCATCGTCAGATTTTCAGAGACAGCTATTCCACGACCGCGCTATTTCCTTTGTTCCAGTTTGACTGAGGCCGTGACGGGCTGCCCATCTCGCAGGACCTTCACTTCGACGACATCTCCCACCTTGCTGCGCCGCAGGGCGTCGGTGAAATCGTACAGATTCTTGATGGGTTTATCGCCGAACTGGATCATGATGTCCCCCGCCTTCAGCCCGGCCTTGGCGGCCGGGGAGTTCGGTTTGACATCGGAGAACTTTACGCCGTTTTCCGTTTGTCCAAAGTCGGGGATGGATCCGAAGTACGGGCCGTAGCCGCCACCTCCGCCGCCCGCGGCCGGCCTATCTTCGGCGACCACTTGAAATACGGGTGCATCTGAAGCGTTCGCCAGTTGCACCGCGACACTCCCCACCATGTCGAGCAGGCGCGCGGCCGACGGAGCGTTGATCTTGTCCCAGGTGTCAGAGGGTTTGTGATAATCCGAGTGCAGACCAGAAAAGAAGAACAATGACGGAATTCTTTTGGTCACAAAGGAGGTGTGGTCGCTGGAAGAATATCCACTAGCGGAGTATTCAATCTTGAAAGGCGCATCTTTCTGCGCCTGCTCCAGCACGGCTTTGAACGTGGAACCGGTGCCGACTCCGCCGATGTAAACCTTGTCATCTTTAATGCGGCCGATCATGTCCATGTTGATCATGGCCACGGCTTTTATGAGTGGCCGCGTTGGATCCTGCACCCATGCCGCCGAGCCCAAAAGCCCAAGTTCTTCCCCAGCAAAGTCCATAAACAAGATGCTGCGCTTCAGTTGTCCGCGTAGCGGAGCGAGCAGGCGCGCGAGTTCGAGCACTCCCGCGGTACCGCTGGCATTGTCGTCGGCGCCCGGATGAATCTGACCGATCTGAGACGGCGCCAGCGAATCGAAATTGCCGCGGCCGAGGTGATCATAGTGGGCCCCAATGATGACGTATTCGTCCGTCTGGCCCGGCAGCCACGCGAGAACATTATTGACTGTGGCGCGTGTGGTCTCGATGTCGATGTGGAGCGACAAATGAAGCGTGTCGGGGAAGGCAAAAGACGCTGGCTTTGTGCTGGAGTTGATCTGCGCCTGAACGTCCTGCAGCGATTTTCCAGCGGACTGAAACCATGACTCCGCGACCGCGTTCTTCACCTGCACCATGACCACACCCACATTTTCCGGGCCGCTGACGCTGCCGAAACGCGTGAGCAAATCTTCTTCTCCGTCACCGAGTTTTCCATTCAGCACGACGACGGCTCTTGCTCCATGATTGCGGGCATTGATGGCTTTAGTAATAAGCTGCGAGTGCTGCGTGAGGCCGTGGTTGCCACTCTTTTCCGCGAAGCCCGCAGGCTCGTAGCGCAGCACAACTACGATTTTGTCTTTTACATCGAGGCCGGCATAGTCGTCGTAGTGGAATTCATCGGCAGTGGCGCCATAGCCTGCGAACATCAGTGGGGCCGCGACCTGACCGGAAGCCGAGAAGCTAAAGGGGACGAACTCCTGGTTGATTTTCAGATCGCTCTTGGATTCGGCAGCCTGCACCACAAAGTGGTTGTCGGACTTGAGGCGGGCACCCGTCACCACCGTGAAAGGCTGGGCGTAGCCATTCACTCCCGCGGGTGGAATCCCGAGTTCCTTGTAGCGCTTCTCAATCAGATGCTGGGCGCGGGCCAAGCCCTTGCTGCCGGCGCCGCGGCCTTCCATAGCTGGAGCGGCAAGCGACTTGATGTCGTTGAGGTAGCGAGAGGGATCCGCCTGCTGAACCGGAGTGGATGCGGCGATGAGGACTACCGCGGCGGCGAGTACGAGCAGAGTGCGGTGCAAGCGTAGACGATTCGGCATGAGGACCATTGGGTGAACCGAGAATCGTATGAGGCGGCGCGGGAGGTGTCAATGACGCCGCATCCTCTGCGAATGGTCTCAGGACAGAGCGTCCGGCGACAATCCGGGCAGATTCCGTGGCTGAAGTCTGCTTCCGTATGGTTGCGGATGTAAGCCTCCAGGTTGTGCCAAGCACCCTCCTGGTCGCGGATCTTACGGCAGGAAGCACAGATGGGCAGAAATCCGCTCAAAGACTTGACGCGTCACAAAGCCTCCTAGAGTTCCTGGATCAAGCGCTCGCGCTCGGTTTCCGCCGCTCTTCGTTCAGTAATGTCGCGGATGATGATGCCGGTCCGGGCATCGCCTTCAGGACTCCGGAAAACCACGGACGAAATTTCGATCGGAAAAAACGAGCCGTTTTCCGCCGCGCTCTCAGTTCCCCGTGGGTCCTGCCCGTGCGTTGCCGCTCCTCGACCAAAAAGGGCAAGCCGAGGATCGGGGGCATCGATCAATCCCTGCCGGCCTTCCTGCAAAATCTCCTCGCGCGTGCGTCCCAGAATTCGGCAGGCGGCGGATTCGCCTCGATAATCGAGCCATCCGGTGCCGTCAGGATCAAACCGTCAAGGCTGTTCTGAAAGAGTAAACGGTAGAGTGCTTCGCTCGGGGCAATATCCCGCGCGGATGTTTCAGTCGAGCGTCGAGTGTCCTGATTCCGAATCTGACAGGTTTATCCCGCGGGCCCGAGCGCCACAGGAGATTAGCTGAAAGTTAGCGGAATTTTATGCGAGATCGTGAGCAGTGGAAACTGCCCAAGGTGCAGGGCCGCGTCCCAAGCCTTACACCGCTAACTGCACCACGGTCTCTTCGATCTGCTGCCACGCTTGCGTGCGCGGATCGATGAGGTCGAAGTGACCGGCGCCGTGGATCGAGAGCAGGTGCGCATCTTCTTTCTCTTGGCCCGACCGGTTCTGTTTCGTGGCGACGTAGTCGCGGCTGAAATCAGGGGGGACCACGTCATCCGCGGAACCGTGAATCAACCACTGCCTTGCTCGGGGGATGGAGAGCTTCATGGGGTCAGCTTCACGGTAGTGGTCGGGAACCTCGTCGGGTGTGCCTCGGAGAAACTCGACGACGGCGTCGTTACTGAGGTGGAGCTGGTAAGCCCGTTTCAAGTCAACTACCCCGGCAAGTGACACGACGCGGGTGACGCGAGTCTCGTGAGCGGCAAGGCAGAGCGCAAGCTGGCCTCCGGCCGAGTGCCCCATCACAACGATTCTTCCCGAGTCCAGGTTATGCCGCCGCGCATTCTGCAGAAGAAATTGATACGCGGTACGGATGTCGGCGAACGTTCCGGGCCACGCCCCGCCTTCGTTGCCCACGCGCCGGTATTCGAGGTTAGCTGTCACCAGTCCTTGCGCGGTGAGGGCCGCGCAAAGGTGTCCAGCGTGATCCAGATTGTATTTTACGCGCCAGTAGCCACCGTGGATGTTGATGATCAGGGGAGAAGGTGGCTTGCTCTTATGGTTGGCCGAAGGCCAACGGAGATCGAGAAACTGGTTTGGGTCCCTTCCGTAGGCTAGGCGGGCGTCAGCAGCCGGTGGTGGCAGAGTGAGAATGTCGTCAGACATGGCGGAGCATTGATTCTAAACATTGCCGAGCTGCGAGATCACAGCTCGCCATCGCGTCTCATTCGTACCGCAACGCTTCGATAGGATCGAGGTTCGCGGCGCGCAGAGCTGGCACCATTCCGCTGATTACGCCTACGACACCCAGAATAGACGTCGCCACGACCAGAATCATCGGCGACACAATGAGCCGGATGTCGGCAGCCTCGGCGTGCGAGGCCATCGCGCTGTAGAAAGTGATGCGACCCGCCATGATCGACACTGCATAAGACAGCACAATCCCAAACATCCCTCCGGCCGCAGTAATGACCATTGCCTCCGCGAGGAACTGGAAAAGAATGTGGTGCCGCCGCGCACCCAGTGCCTTCTCCACGCCGATCTCGCGCGTCCGCTGCGTGACTGAAACCAGCATGATGTTCATCAGTCCCACTCCGCCAATCCCCAGCGTGACCGTCCCAATGAAGGCCAGCAGAACTTTCAGGGCCAGCGTGATGATGCCGAACTGTTTGAGTTGTTTTTGGGCATCGAAGACGAACAGGGCGCGATGGTCGTCGGGTTTGAAGTTGTGGGCCGTGGCGAGGGTCCCTCGAATCGTCGCCTCCAGCTTGTCATGGTCGAGACCCGCGGAATCCATCCAGATCCCATCGAGATAGTGATTGTCCCTGAGGACGTCCATGGAGTTGTAGGGGATGTAAACGACGCGGTTGTTATCGTTGTCCCCCTCCTGCATGCGCGGTGCTCCCACTCCGATCACTTCGAAGGTCACGCCATCGATGCGAATGGACTCACCCACCGCCGGCATGCCCGAGAAAAGCTTGTCACGCGCTTCCGATGCTATGACGGCATAGAGTCCATGCTGCATATTGTCGGCATCGTTGAGGAACCGTCCTTCCGCGATGTCGAGATTCCAGATCTCCTGAATCGACGGGTCGAGACCCATCACGGTAAACGAAAAAGAGCGGTTGTTGTTCTGAACCGTAGAGTCCTTCTGCAGCATGCGCACGACATGCCGGCAGAGTGGGATGTTGTTGCGCAGCAATTCGATGTCGTCATTGGTGAACCGTATCGAGACGCCGGCTTTGTTTCCGCCGGCTTGCTGCGAAGTGCGCCCGGGGAAGATCCCTACCGCAGTTGCACCAAAGCTCTCAAAAATAGTCTCGATAGCTTTCCCGAACCCGTTGCCATAGGAGAGCAGCAGCACGACCGTCGCAATGCCCCAGGCCATGCCCGCCATCGTGAGCAGAGTGCGGCGCAGGTCGTGGCGCATGGCCGAGTACGCTTGTTTTAATAGGTCGCGGTGCATGCTATTCCTTGCGAAGGGCCTCCACGGGTTCGAGCAGAGCAGCCCGCCGGGCAGGGTAAAGACCGGCGGCGACGCCCGCGACTCCAAGTGAAATCACTGCCAATGCTGCCGTGGAAGCGACCAATCTGGGTGGGTCGAATCCCTCACCAAGATCAAACTTGGACAGGAGTGCCATCAGCCCGGCCGCGCCTCCTATGCCGATGCCGCCACTCAGCAGAGTCAAGAATGCACCTTCCACGAAAAACTGGAACATGATGCTGGCATTGGTGGCGCCGACGGCTTTGCGCAGCCCGATTTCGCGGGTACGGTCGGCGACCGCGACCAGCATGATGTTGATGATTCCGATTGCCCCCAGCGCGAGTGTGACCAATCCCACGCTGCCGAGGAACATGTTCATCGCGTCGAAAATCTTGCCGATCTGGTCAACTGTCTTGATGGTGTCCCATTCATCGAACGAATCCGGATTGTTCGGATCGAAGCCATGGTTGCGGGCGATGATCTTGTGGACTTCCAGTTGTGCCGTCTCGTGCAGGGCACGCGAACGCGGCTGGTAGTTAATGAAGGAGATCACATCCGTATCGATCCCCGCATTCAGCGGACGGAAATAATCCTGCATGGCGTGAAACGGAACAAAGCTCTGGAGATTCTGGTTCATGTTGTCCCCATGGCCGATCCGCTGGAGTGTGCCGATCACTTCAAACCGAATTCCGTTGAGAAGAATGGTGGCGCCAACCGAAGGGCGGCCCATAAATAGGGTTCGGCGAGCTTCATCGCCAAGAACAATCACTGGGCGTTTCTGTAGATCGTCCATCTCGTTCAGCCAGCGGCCCTCATTCAACGGCAAGTAGCGGATCTGATTGAACATGGCGGGAACGCCCAGGATGGGGCCAGCCGCCTGATAGAAGTCGCTCACGGCGCGGATGTCACTGCGCCGGATGACAGCAGCGGCGGCACCCACACTGCGGCATTCGCGGAGAATGCCTTCGTAGTCGCGGTAATCGAGATAGTACTGGCGCAGAGCGGTGAAACTGCCTTGCATCACCGGAGCCCGGCCCGACCAGATGAACATCACGTTTTCGCCGATCGAGTCAAACTGTTTACGGTTGCCGGCCCGGAAGCCTTCTCCCAGACCGACCAGCAGCAGCAGGGAGCCCACTCCCCAGGCGATCCCGAACATGGTGAGAAAGGAGCGCAATTTGTGTGCCCAGAGGGCCCGAAAGGTCTGCCCGATGATGTCGATGATGAGGCGCACGTCAAGCAATCATTATAAGGGCCTGGGACCCGGAGCTCCCCCTGGATGCCAGGTTTGGGGTGCTGACGTCCAAGGTCCGAAGTCCGAGGTTTGCTGTCCGATTTTCGTTCCGAATCGTTCGCGAGTTGGTTATTCTCTAGCGGGATGACAACTCTTGCCCTGAGCGAACTGTTGGGCGCCACCGTGTATGACCCGTCTGGCGCGTCCGGGCGCGTGCGTGAAGTGACGCTTACTCCGCAAGAGGACCGTTCCAAGATCTCATCCTTGATCGTAAAGACCAAGTCAGGGAACCGCGTTCTGCCATTTGCGGCGGTCTCGGCGATCAACGGCGGCATTCGGACGACTACCGCTGCGGCCGAGTGGCTGCCCGTGAATGGAACAGAGGGCCTGTTTCTGCTGGAACGCGACCTGTTAGACCAGCAGGTGATCGACATCAACGGACGAAAAGTGGTCCGCGTCAATGACGTCGATCTCCAGGTCGAGGCCCAGAAAGAGAAGGATGCCGACCGCAGCCATCCTGTGCTGCGCGTCCACTCGGTCGATGTCGGAGCACGCGGCGCCGTGCGGCGTTTGCTCCGTGGTGTGGCACCCAAGAATGCATTGCATGCCCTGCTGGTCAGAATCCCGCCCCGCAGTATTCCGTGGAATTTCATCGACGTCATCGAGACCGATCCCGCTCGACGTGTGAAGCTGAAGATTTCGTATGACGGCCTCGCTAAACTGCATCCGGCCGACATTGCCGACATTGTCGAAGATCTGGCGCCTGATGAGCGCCAGGCAGTGTTTCAGACCTTGGACGAAGAGACGGCCGCCGAGGCCCTCGAGGAGGTCGAGCCCAAGGTCCAGAAAGCCATCGTGGAATCGCTGGATTCCGGCAGGGCCGCCGACATTGTTGAGGAAATGGATCCCGACGCTGCCGCCGACCTCCTGGGAGATCTGCCCGAGGAGCGCAGCGAGCAAATCCTGGTCCAGATGGAACCGGAGGCCCAGCAGGACGTCGTCGAACTGCTAGAGCACCGAGAGGAAACCGCCGCCGGCCGCATGACCACGGAGTTCCTCGCCTTGCCGGTTGCGGCGACTGTGCAGAATGCCATCGATTCGTTGCGCGAGTTCGAAGGCGGAGTCGAGGTGGTCAGCACGATCTACTTGGTCGATTCTCATGGAACGCTGGTTGGCGCAGTGCCGCTGGCGAGACTTGTGCTTGCGCCACCGTCGACCCCAATGCTCTCGCTGACGCAGGAGCCGCTTGTTCTCGCTCATGAGGGCGTTGAGGAAAACGAAGTCGCGGAATTGTTCGATAAATACAACCTTCAGACGCTGCCCGTCGTGGACGAGCATAACAAGCTGACCGGCGTCATCACCTCGGATGACGTGATCAGCATGCTGCGAGCAAAGCTATAGGAAAAACCGGCTTTGGGTTTGAGATTCAAGGCTTCGAGGCAGCTGAATCCTGACGCCAGACACCCAAGACCCAAACCAAACCCGGCACCAACTCCGCCATCCCTAATTTCGTCTGCGGGTGCACTTTTCGTTTGGTCAGATTCGCTGCGTACATTTATCCTGTGGCGTCGTTCGTAGGCTAAGTCTGCGTCATTCATATGTCAGCGAAAAGTGCGCATGAAGTTCTTGAAACGCTCGAAAACCCGGATCCTGCTGTTCTTCGCCGTCGTCGGACCGGGTTTTATTACCGCGAACGTCGACAATGATGCCGGCGGCATCCTGACCTACTCCCAGGCTGGGGCACAATTCGGACATCTTCTCCTCTGGACCATGATTCCGATCACTCTGGCGCTGATCGTGGTGCAGGAGATGTGTGCCCGCATGGGCGCGATCACCGGCAAAGGCCTGAGCGACCTCATCCGCGAGGAATTCGGGCTGCGCATCACCTTCTTGATGATGATCGGAATCCTCATCACCAACTTCGGCAACATCGTGACGGAGTTCATCGGCATCGCCACCAGCCTCGAGCTGTTTGGTCTTCCTCGCTTCGCGACGGTGCCGGTGTGCTGCGTCATTGTGTGGCTGATCGTGGTGAAAGGCCAGTACAAGAGCGTGGAGAAGGTCTTCCTCGCCGCGTCGTTCTTCTACGTAACTTATATTTTTGCAGGAGTGCTGGCGCATCCCTTATGGAAGGACGCGACCATTGCGACCTTCAAACCGCCCGCCCTCAAGGCCTTTCGCGAGCAGGCCTATCTTTATATGGTCATCGGCGTGGTGGGGACCACGATTGCACCCTGGATGCAGTTCTACTTGCAGTCGTCGATTGTCGAGAAGGGGGTGACCCGGCGTGGCTTCAAGGCTTCGCGGCTCGATGTCGTCACCGGCTGCATTTTCACCGACATCGTGGCATGGTTCATCATCGTGGCTTGTGCCGCCACGCTCTATGTGCACGGCTTTCGCGACATCAAGTATGCCGCCGATGCGGCTCAGGCTCTGAAGCCGTTGGCGGGGGATTATGCGTACATCCTCTTCGCGGTCGGTCTTTTTAATGCGTCCCTATTTGCGGCGTCGATTCTGCCGCTCTCCACCGCCTATACGGTGTGCGAAGGTCTGGGCTTTGAATCCGGTGTGGGAATGAAATTCGGGGAGGCGCCGGCCTTTTACTGGCTCTATACCTTGCTGATCCTGGCGGGCGGCGCCGTCGTCCTCATCCCAGGCCTGCCCTTGGTCAAGATCGCCGTGCTGTCGCAGGTCGTAAACGGCGTGGTGCTCCCTTTTGTCTTGATCTTCATGCTGCTGCTGATCAACAAGAAAGAATTGATGGGCGAGTATGTGAACACGCGCTTGTTCAACGTGGTCGCCTGGGTAACGACCGTGGTTATGGTTGTTCTTTCGCTGGCGTGGTTCTGGACGCTCCGGTCAGGCTAGATGTTTTCCATCCGCCAACTCTCGTACCAATATCAGGTCCGCTTCCAGGAAATCGTACTTCGGCAGATCTTTCGGCTCGGCCCACTGCATGTCGCGAAATATGCGGTTCTCGATTTCCTTCTGATACTCGCGCACAACGTAAAAGCGGAGCTCCACCATCCCCCCGTTCGGGTACGCATGCCGAATCCGACGGACTTCGTCGCCAATGCTTGCCATGATTCCGAGTTCTTCTTCCAATTCCCGGCGCAGGGCGGCGCGCGGCTGTTCTCCTTCTTCAATCTTTCCGCCGGGGAACTCCCACTTCAGCGGCATGGTCTGGTGGCGCGTGCGCTGGCAGACCAGCAGCTTGCCGTCTTTTACGATGAGGCCTGCAACCACGTGCTTCATGGCTCGGGCACGCTGGCTTTCTGCAGCGCACTGGCCACGGGATCGACGCAACTGGTGAAGGTGAAGGCGAACGCGGCAACACCAGCCGAACAGCGTAGTTCCAGTTCGTGCTCGCCGAATTCATGATTGCCGACCAGGAAATACATGCGCGCCGAGTCGACAACTGCATAGTTTTCTTCCCCGCTTCCGGTGGCGCTGATTCGGAAGCGTGTGTCTCGCGTCGCCTGCTTGCGGGTCAGCGGCTTTCCATCCTGGAGGATGACGAGCTCGGCAGCGGGCATGTTGAAAAAGTTTTCTTCCGCTTTCCTCGCGAAAACGTAATCGGCGATCTGGTCCTCTTGAAATCCCCCTTCGTTGCCGATCCGTCCCCGCCGGTTTCCCAAGTAAAGTTCACCCGATGCCCGGTAACACACCGCGCGCACGTGATCTTCTTCGCGCAAAGGTTCCATGAGGGGCGGCAGAACTATGCCAGGATCAATTTCGCAAAGTAGCTCCTGAATCACCTGCTCGCACTCACCATACCCACCTTCGCCGAAGTGGCCGAAGCGCAGATACCCATCTTTGTCGAGCAGGTACTTGGTCGGCCAGTAGCGATTCGCAAACGCTTTCCATATTTCGCGATCGCCGTCGATCACAATTGGGTAGGTCAGTCCGCACTCCCGGATCCCCCGCTCCACATTCGACTCGTACTGCGCGAAGCTAAACTCCGGCGTGTGCACTCCGATCACGGTCAGACCCTTGTCTCGATAACGCTCGTGCCAGGCCTGCACGTAGGGCAGCGTGCGCATGCAGTTAACGCAGGTGCAATCCCAGAAGTCGACTAGCACCGCGCGCCCGCGCAACTGCCGGAAGCTCAGCGGAGTCGAATTCAGCCAGACACGGCCGATTTCCGGCGCGTGCACCTTCCCCTTTTCGACTCTCATTCTATGACTTTCATTCTTGGACTCTAGTGTCCGGAGGTTTCCAGCTTCTTTCCGACGAGCATGGCGCAGTGCTGCACAAGAGCCTGATGCTCGGGAGTGAACGCGGCGGGGAAGTGGCTGTCAATATCCAACTCGCCCACCACCTCGCCATGCACAAAAACTGGCACGACGATCTCTGACTTGGTTTCGAGTGAACATGCCAGATACCGTGGATCTTTGCTGACATCGTCAATCACGACCGTTTGCCCGCTCGAAGCAGCCGCGCCGCAAATGCCCTGATTGAGCGGAATGCGCGTGTGCGGCGTCATGGCGCCTTCGAATGCCCCCAGCACCAGCATCGGCGGCTGCGCACCCGGTTCCAGCATGTAGAAGCCCACCCAGTTATATTTCAGCATCCGCTCGTGCAGTAGTTTCACCATCGTCTGCATGAGTTCCTGGGCGGTGGGGACTGCCTGAGCCAACTCACTGAGCTCGGTGCGGATTGTCTCGATTCTGCGGGCTACGGGCATGAATAAAATCTTAACTCACAGCTCGGAATTCTCACCCATCGAAGCGGGAACCTCGGTAATCTGTCGGATTCCCTTCGTGCAAGGGAAGAGTTCAGGGTGGATCGCGAAGGCCAGCGCCTCCAAACCGCGAAGCAGCGTAGGTGCGGGAGTGTTGAGGAATTCATCCCGAACGCAGAAGACGCGGCCAGAGAGCGCCGCTGCGGTCCGCTGCCAGCCCCGCTCCACTATGATCTTCGCCAAAGGGACGCGGTCTCCGGAGCCGCACCAGGCAGCGACAATCACTTCCGGATTGAGCCGGCGGATGTCCTCTGCCGAGGCCTGCCGGCCCGGACTACCCAAGAAACTTCCTGCCGTGGACTCGACCAATTCCGCGACCCAACTCTGGGAAGCGATCAGGGGCTTGCCCCATTCCTCACACCACACTCTGGGCCTGGCAGTCGCAGCGGTTCGGGTGCGGACTGCCTCGATCTGGCACCGCATCGCTGCAATCACTTCTTGTCCGCGATCCAACGCGCCGACCGCTCCTGCCATGGTTGCGATGTCGGTGTAAATATCCGCCAAGGTCTTTGGAGCCAGCCCAAGAAACCGCGCACCCGCCTTGAGGATCTCGCTGACCGCCTTTTCCTGATAAGGGACCGCTGCAATCACCAGATCAGGCAGCGCGGCGACGATCTGGGTGGTGTCGGCGGTCCATGAATCCGCCAGGATTACGCGCGAACCGTCAGCGACCGCGGGCACCACGTCTGCGCAATACCGCGTGCAGGCCACCACGCGCCCCAGTTCGCCAATGGCTTCGAGAATGACAGTCGCGCTGGGCTGCAGACATGCGATTCGGCGGGGAGTATGGGAGCTCGGCATGGTCCAGTCTTAGAGTTTGAGTTGGCGCAGCGCCGCCGACAGCGTGTCCAACGCGAGTTGCGCCGCGTGCGTCGAAGCCTGCGGCAATCCACCGACTGCGGCGATCAAAGTTTCACGGCGCAGAGATCGAGTTTCGTCCAGAGTCTGCCCGGTGACCAGTTCCGTCAGAGCGGATGCACACGCCATGGAAGCCACGCACCCCTTGGCTTTGAATCGAATCTCCGCAATGTGCCCAGCCGTGATTCTCAAACTCAGGCGAAGCACGTCCCCGCAAGCCGGATTCTCGATTTCCGCGATGGCGTCAGCGTCAGAAACTTCGCCCGGGTTACGCGGATTCTGGAAGTGATCAAGCAATTGGGCAGAGTACATGCCAGTTCAAATTGTAAATGGCCCGCGTAGTGGTCCGACAGCGAAAGCGAGCGTCCTTCTCCTAAGGAAATACATGAAACGATCGCCGCCGTCCTCCGGTAAGCGTATATAGGGAAGGGAAATGGAATTGTTAGAAGGACATCCGAAGCTGTTGGCACAGTTCGCCGCGGGTGAACTCGAGGCCTTCGAGATGCTGTTTCGACAATTCCAGGGAGAGGTCTTCCGCTGGATTGTGCGGATCGTTCGCGATCCGGCCGAGGCTGAGGATCTGACCGTGGAGACGTTCTGGCGAATTTACCGTGGGCATGCGCGCTTCGACCCGGAGCGCAGTTTCGGAGCATGGGCCCGAAGAATCGCCACCAATGTGGCGATCGACTATCTGAAGACAGCGCCATCGCAGGACACGCAGTTTGCCGAGAGTTCGTCCCCAGAATCAGTCGAAGATCCCTGCGCCGGCAATCCGGCAATCCAGCGGGAACTGTGCGAACGCACGCAGCTGGCGTTCCAGCAATTGCCTGCCAAGCTGCGCGCAGTAGCCGCATTGGCGCTGATCGAAGAGTGTCCGCATCGCGAGATCGCTGAGGCTTTGAACATTTCGACCGCGGCCGTTAAGTCGCGACTGTTTCGCGCGATTCGAACGTTACGCAACAAACTTGGAAACCTGGAATACAAGCCATGACTGAACCAGAGCAAAAGCAGGTTGCTGACCGGTTGAAACAGTCGTTAGTACCCATGAACCTCGAACTGCATCGCGACCTGTGGCCCAACATGCTGCGCCGCATCGACGAAGGCGCCCGTAACCGCCAATGGTTCGCGGTCTTGTTCTCGCCAGCGGCGCTGTCGTCAGTGCCGTGGTTCGATTGGGCATTGCTGGCTGTGCTGGTCGTCGGGATCTGCGCTTTTCCAAAGTCGATCCCGATCTGGCTCTATCACTTTTGATTCTGGAGGACGCTATGAACTCACATCCTTATCTGCGCGCTTATATGGCCGGCACTGCCGTACCCACCATGATGCTGCTGGTGGTGCTCAGCGGTTTCCTGATCGCGCGCCACGCGTTCCAGATTCCCATTCCCATCGAGCGCGCCATTATCTTTCCGATGGCCTTGGTGCCCAACATTTTCGGCGTCTGGAACATTTTCTATTTATGGCTGCGCCCCCGTCCGCACCTGCCGATAGGGCTTCATGGGGCGATCCTGCCGTTTATTCTGGCGCCGGCGGGTTTCACGCTGGCTACGTTTTCGGGATTTCTGTCCGCTAGCTCCGGCGGGCTGGTGTGGTTCCACGAAGTTGTCGTACCGTACGGCCTTCTGGCGGTTGGGTTCTTGTTTGCTCTGATCGCCTACTACCTGGTGTGGAAGTACCTGGTGGGCTTCTTCAACGAAGTGTTGGGAATTGCCTGAAGGAATCTACTCGCGGGTTCCGTCCGGGAAGTAGATGGTCCAGCCCCGCTGGCGAGCAGCCGCTTCGAGGTCGGGATTGGGGTTCACGGCGAACCCATATTTAGCGATGGCAAGCATATCGGCGTCCCAACGGGAATTGCCGAAAGCCGCGTCGATCTCCTTCTGGGCGACTTCGCGCAGCGCCTTCGGCTTGCCGGGGCCTGACGGAATGCGAACCAGCCGGTCGCTGATCACCCCGTTTTCAAGTTCGACTCTCGTCGCGAGGATGCGATCTTCGGCGATCCCGAACACCTTCATGCCGGCGCGGATGACCCATTCGTTCGATGAAGAAACGGCCCAGACTTCACAGCCATTTTTCCGCAGGCGGTCCACCAGTTCGCGCATCTCGGGAAAGATTTGCCCGGGAAAGGCGTGTGCCATGAAATTCGACGCGGCCTTCCTCATTACGGCCTCGGTCATTCCCTTGTGCATCGTGACCATCTCGCCGCACATGTCATCTTCGCTAACGCGGCCAGCTTTGTACTCGACGTAGCGGGCACGCATCGCGCTGCCAACTTCAGCCGGGACGACGCCCTGATTGATTTCCCAGTCGAAAAATCGTTCTCCCGCGTCACCCGACCAGAGTGTGCCGTCGCAATCAAACGCCGCCACCCGCGGTTCCAGCCGCAGTACAGACTCGAGAAACTCGTGCTTGGTAGGATGTAACGCCTGCGTCCCGGAGGTATCCATGCTCTTCGACGATAACGTGTCGAAGCCAGAATGTGCAATTGTCGGAGGGTCGAGAATGGCTACGAACTTTTCGTCAGCAGGGCGGCATAATCGTCGGGAGTATTGATGTTCAGAGCCACAAACGGGTCGCTCACGGCGAGATACTGGATGTGATCCTGATAGCGATGCTCGATCTCTCGCGCGCTGGCGGTCGCCGGTGCCTGCAAGAAAACTTCGATCAATTCGCGGCCCGCAAGATAGGGATGCCCGTGATTGCCGGAAAACTCAGGCACCACCGCCCAGATGTTCGGCGGAGCGGATTCGAAGGCATCCCGCAACCATTGCACGGTCGCGCGCCCGACCGGCGGCCGATCCACGAGCGTGATCACGGCGGCGTCGCGGCCGCGGTTAAGCACTTCGTGCAATCCCGCTTGCAAGGAGCTGAACTGTCCCCGGCTGGGGTCAGGATTGGTGACGACCGACGCTCCGTTGGCATACGCGATGGGTGCCACAGCGGCTTCGTTCTTGCCCGCTACGATGACGACGAAATCGGTGGCGAGCATCAGAGAACGAATTGCAGCTGACAGGAAAGTGTCCTTCGACGACGGTTGTGCCTCGGCCTGCGGTGGCCAGGGCAGCAGGGCTTTGTCCATGCCCATGCGCAGGGATTCGCCCGCCGCCAGAATTACTCCCGCGAAACTGGGAGAGCGCGCCATGTTGCGGAAGATAGCAGAAAGCGACCGGAATGTCAGTGAGCCGGGATACTCAGAGGGTGTGGTCTGGCTCGTCTGCTTCCGCAATCGCCTCTTCAACTGACTCTGCGGCGGAATCCGCGCCTTTTTCCTCCCGCGGTTCCTTAAACCAGCTCAGATGCGGCAGAGCGGAGCTCGCGTGCCGGCGCACCGCGATTAACTCCGCAGTAATGGCAACGGCAATCTCCTCCGGCGTGATGGCTCCAATATCGAGCCCAACCGGAGCGTGCACCCGATCGAAAAGAGGCGCGGGAACGCCCTCCTTCTGCAGCGTCTTGAAAATTTCGATCACCTTCCGCTTGGAGCCAATCATCCCCACGTACCGCGCCCGCGTTTGCACCGCCCAGCGCAGAATGCGCATGTCATCGCGGTGCCCACGCGTCACGATGACGATGTAGGAAGACTCGTTCGGATCCAGCTTCTGCGTGGCCTCTTCAAAATCGAGAGCATAGACTTCGCGCGCGGCGGGGAATCGTTCCTTGGTGGCATAGGAGGATCGGTCATCGGTCACGGTCACGTCAAATCCAGCATTCGCCGCGGTCTGGCAAAGATTGAAAGCAACGTGACCTGCGCCGAATACATAGAGTAATGCTGGAGGTAGAAGGGGCTCCACGAAAACCTCCAGCATCCCGCCGCAGACCAGGCCCGTGTCGTACTTCGGATCCTGGTTCAAGTCAAACTTTAAGGTTCGCGGCTGCTCCGATTCCATCACTTCGCGCGCCGCCTGCCAGACCTCGGCCTCCACGCATCCGCCGCCAATCGTGCCCACAATCGAGCCGTCATCGCGCACCAGCATCTTCGCGGTGCGGAATGAGGGAATCGAACCGCGCACGTTGACGATGGTAGCCACCGCCCCGTGGCGTCCTCCCCGGCGAAGCTCGACGATCTGTTCGTAAATGTCCATGGCGAGCGCCTTGCCATGCTGATTATGAGTCGGTTAACAGGAGCGCGTCAATCCGGATCCGATGCTAGCGGGATGCTGATCGGCGTTGGGAGTCCCGGACAAGATACAATTCTTAGGGAATCTTCGCAGGCAAAATCATCCCGCTTGAACTCGAATTCATTCCGATAGGAGGATATCTTGAGGGTCAACGAACTGCCGTTTCTCCGGGTAGCGGTTGCGCTCCTGGCATTGACAACGCTCTCAAGTGCGCAACAGTCGAAAATGCCGCCGCCGGCGCCGGTGCCCCCACAGATCGCTGCGGCCGAAAAGGTGTTTATCTCGAACGCGGGCGGAGAGAGCTTTGAGAACGTGATCGATCAGACCGTTTTCAATGGCGGTCCAGACCGGCCCTACAACCAGTGTTACGCGTTGCTGAAAGAGTGGGGCCGTTTTCAACTGCTTTCCTCCCCGGCGGATGCCGATCTGGTTCTCGAAGTCAGCTGGGTGCTCACGGATACCGGGCTGAGACTCCCGGTTCTCGGACAACTTCGCCTGGTAGTCATCGACCCTAAGACTCACGTCACTCTGTGGAATTTTACGGAGTATGTGCGGGGAGCAATGCTGCTGGGCAACCGAGACAAGAACTTCGATCAAGCCATGACAACGATCGTGAACCGCACGAAGATTCTGGCAAACCCATCTGCAGTTCCTGCGAGCGCGCCCCGATGAAGGCCGTTCGCATTCATCAATTCGGTGGGCCGGAAGTCTTGGTGTACGAAGACGTCCCGGACCCGCAGCCTCGCAAAGATCAAGTGCTGGTGCGGGTGAAGGCTTGCTCGCTCAATCATCTCGATGTGTGGGTGCGCAAAGGACTGCCGGGCGTGAAACTGCCGCACATACTCGGCAGCGACGTTGCGGGCGAAGTCGGGGAGATCGGGGAGTACGTTGGCGGATTCACGGTTGGGCAGCGAGTGTTGGTGGCTCCCATGCATTTCTGCGGACACTGCGTGAAGTGCCTGGCCGGAGTGCAGAACCAGTGCCGTGAGTTCACGGTCCTCGGCAACGCCGTCGACGGTGGCAATTGCGAGTTGATCGCCGTGCCGGCCGCGAACGTGATTCCCATTCCCGATGCGCTCGATTTCAATCAGGCAGCCAGCGTCCCGCTCGTGTTCGTGACCGCGTGGCACATGCTGGTGGGCCTGGCGGCAGTGCGCCCCGGGCAAACGGTGCTCGTGCTGGGTGCAAGCTCAGGCGTAGGGATTGCCTCGATCCAGATCGCGAAGCTATTCCAGTGCCGCGTGATTACCACCGCAGGCGACGAAGCGAAACTTGAAAAGGGACGCGCGCTCGGCGCCGACCATGGCATCAATCACTACAAGCAAGAGATTTCTGACGAGGTCCGCAAGATCACGAACAAAGAAGGCGTCGACATCGTGGTCGAGCATGTCGGAGCCGCAACTTGGGACGAGAGCGTGCGATCCCTCAAGAGCGGGGGCAAGCTAGTGACCTGCGGGGCGACCACCGGACCCACCGTGGGACTCGATCTGCGCCATCTTTTCGCGCGCCAGTTGACCCTGCTCGGCTCCTACATGGGGACGATGGGCGAACTGCACGAAGTTCTAGGCCACGTATTCGCGGGCCGGCTCAAGCCGGTATTGGATCGGACATTTCCGCTCAATGAACTGCGAACGGCTCATGAGTATCTGGAAAAGAGTCAAATGTTCGGCAAAGTGGTCATAAACCCATAAAGATAGTTCGCCTCCGTGTTCTCTGTGTCCTCTCTGGTTTAGAATATCTTCATGGCCCGTGAACTGAATTTCGGACCCTACGTCGACGTCGAAAACGGCACCAAGACCGTCAAGGATCTTACCTTCGGCAATCCCACTCCCGAGGGGGTCGTGCTGACCACGCTCGACTCGGCTGTCAACTGGATGCGCAAGAGTTCCATCTGGCCCATGACATTTGGCTTGGCCTGCTGCGCCATTGAAATGATGTCCATGGGCGCTTCGCGCTTTGACATCGCCCGCTTTGGCGCCGAGGTGTTCCGCCCCTCGCCACGGCAGAGCGACCTGATGATCATTGCCGGACGCGTGTCGAACAAGATGGCGCCCGTCATCCGCCAGTTGTGGGAGCAAATGCCGGAGCCCAAGTGGGTGATGTCCATGGGCGCCTGCGCGACTTCGGGTGGTGTCTTCCAGAACTATGCGCTGGTGCAGAGCGTCAATCAGGTTATTCCCGTTGACGTATATGTTCCCGGCTGCCCGCCGCGGCCCGAGCAACTCCTCTACGCCATCACGCTGCTGCAGGAAAAAATCCAGAAAGAGCGCGGCACCATTAAGAAGGCTCTGAACATTGTCTAGAAGCCTTGTCGGGAACCCCGATCTAGCAATGGCGTATTGAAATCGTTGCCCCGCTTTCCTCACCGCATCCGCGTCGAGTCGTCACCCTGTGCTCGCAAATCTCTCACGGAAGTCTGAAAACAATTGTGATTCGTTTCTGGACCTCGATTGGTTTGTCGTCGAGTGTGGAAGGACTGTAGCGCCATTGCCTCACGGCTGCCGTGGCGGCAGAAGCCAGTAGTGCCGGTCCGCTGACCACCTTCACTTCGTGGATCGAACCATCCTGTGCAATGGTGGCCTCCAGGGTTACCGAACCCGCAAGCCTCTGGATCCGCGCCTGCGGCGGATAGGTTGGATTCACTTTGCGAAGCAGGTTTCCTTCGGTGACGCCCGTCGACACGCTGGCTCCAAACCCTGGCAGTGTGGCCGGAGACGAACTCAGGAGGGATAGTTCGGCCGGGGTCGCTGAGAGTATCACTTCGAGGGAGGGAGCCTGCTCGCTGGTCGAACTCGCAATCGGTGAGTGCAAGGCCGCCTTCTCCGGAGTTGCTCCCGACTCGTCCGTTGGACTGGCGCCGGGATTTGACGGATGCGGGCCCACCATTTCTGGATCGATCTCGGCAGCGTTTTGCAGCACGACCTTCGTTCCCGATCGATCAGACGGTCGCGCGACTCGAGGGTCGGGTTTTAGAGGAAAGACCAGCGGCGCGGGATGGCCGGAAGGATCTTCGGGAGTGCTGGACACCCGAGCTGGCGTCTCGTTAGCGGCGATCTCGGCCGCGGGCTCGCGCCAACTCCACCAGGCCACCATCGAAACCAGCAGCAAAGAGACCACCACGACTGCTGGAATCCAGTAGCGGCGCTTGGGGGAATATTCGTCGGAGAACTTGGCGGCACGCGTCTGCTCGGCGACGCCTGGAGGAGCGAACGGCGCGGGCCGGCTGGCTGTGGGAATTACGGAGGCGGGAGCAAGATTCTGGGAGCGGCCTTCGCGATCATAAGCGTTCTCGGCAATCTCGGCCAAGGCTCTCAAGGAATCAATCTGTTCGGTGCCGAAGGCAAATGCACGAGTGGAGAAGGCCTCCAGAATCCCGGCGCTTCCCGTGGCGCCGCGCAGGGGCACAACCACGATGGAACGGACTCCCAGGCCGAGGCAGGCCTCACGGTCTACGCGCTTGTCGGTGGCGGCATCATTGCAGATCAGGATGGTCGCACTGCGCAGACACTCGCCGGAGATTCCCGACTCCACGTTCAGCGGGGCACCCAGTTCCGGAGCGATGTCGCCGCTTCGCGCCCGGCATACGATGACCCCATCGGTTCGCAAGGCCAGCGCCGTGCCCTGCGCGTCCGTCAGAACTCGCGCAGCATCGGTAGTGGCACGCAGGATCGACTCCGTGGAGCGCGAGCCTTCATCGAGTGCCTGGCGCAGAACGTCGACCAGAGCGATGGGATCGGAAGTGCGCAGCTGGCCCAGCTGCCGGAGACGCAAAACAATTGGCGGGGCGTCCTGGCCGGGTAAGCCTGAGCCCGAGGCGTTTGGAAGCGGCGAATAGTCCATGGCACGGCCCGTATCAATCAGGATTGGCCAGTGACGAAGCCGCCTCAAGTCGCTCGGCGAAGGCGCGAGTGGCAACGAGTTTGGCGCAAATTGCGGGTGCTGTCAATCCCCAAGAGGGCTTCCCCAAGAGGGCTTCCAGGGCTTCCCCAAGAGGGTTCCGAACGCCGCACTGAGTAAAGACTTTTCAACAGCTGGAATCACCCTTCCCGCGGAGGTTGGGGACCCAGTGGCCTTTGGGATTGAACATTGCGCAGATCGCACGCCGCGCTATAATGGCCTCAAGTCGGCCTGGGGTGTTTTTATGCAGCGTCTTCACGTCGCGTCCCTGCTGTTTCTTCCCCTTCTTCTCCCGGCGATCCTTGTCAGCGGACAAAGCACCGATTCAGTTCCGTCGCAGGACCATCTGCCAGGGCCAGTTTCGAGCGCTCCATCGCCGCAGGCTCCGGTATCTGCGCCGCCCATACCGGCCAATGCTCCACACATGTCGAAGCAGACGCGATACGAAATCATCCGCGATTTCGAGACTCAGATCGTCTATGCGCGCGCGTTCTTTCCCATGGGAACCAAGGGAATCAAGCTGAAAGATGGCGTGGCCACGCCCAGTGGGCTGGAGTTGCAACAGGCTCTTGCCCTCTGGGGACCGGCGGTGAAACCGGGCGATCCGGCTCACATCTCCTATGTGCTGATCAAGGACGACCACATACATTTCGATCTGAACGGCGGTCCGATTCATCGCAAGAAATGGTACGAGCATGTCCAGATCGAGGGCGCGAATGGCGCTCCGGTTCAGATGGGGCCGAATGAGTCGACCCAGAACCCGCATGGAACCTACCTAGATGTCTATTTCGACAAATATGTTCCGGAGATGACTGCTCAGCAGTTGCGCAGTCTGCTCTATCCCGTGCTCGATTTCAATGCGCGGAACAAAGAAGAAGCTTATCTGGATACCGTGCCTCCCAAGGTGAAAGCGGCCATCCAGGCGCACCAGGTGCTGGTGGGAATGAACACGGAAATGGTGCTGCACGCCAAAGGCAAGGCGCCGAAAAAAGTTCGAGAGAGGGATGGCGAGACGGAATACGAAGAGTGGATCTATGGCGAACCGCCGCAGGATGTGGACTTCGTCCGCATCGTGAGCGATGAAGTGGTGCGCGTCGAAACCATGAAGGTCGGCGGCCAGAAGATTGTGCGCACCGAAAAAGAAGTGATCCTCGAGAAGCCCGACAAAGACACCGAAGCGAAGAAGGAGCAGGAAGACCGGCCGGCGAATGCCCCCAGCCTGCGCCGTCCCGGAGAGGATTCTGAAAACGTGCCTAAGCCGGCCGACGGAGTGTCGCCGGTCCCAGTCGCCACGCCGCCCGATGTGCCGCAGTCGCCGGGAAATCCCGGGCCGGGCGACATGGTCGCAGGCCACAGGTGAATCGGTTTCGGCGGCGGCCGGAACCTGCCTATACGAGACTCATTTGGGAGCTACCGTGGGCGCCACGTCCGCGAATGAGAATTCCAGCGAGACACTGGGATACTCCTGCCCGTCCACTTCCACATAAGGATAAACAAAATAATTCAGCGGCTTGCCGTCTTGCGGGGGACTCAGGCGCAGGTCGCGGCCCATGCTGAACTGTATGCGGTTCACGTCGTGTGATCCGAAGAAGTAGTCGTGCTTTTCCGGGTGCTTCCAGGCTTCGGAGATATCGACGGGAATCCATCCCTTGCCGTCGACGTAGAAATCGGACCAGCAGTGGTAGCCGGCGATCTCGGCGGAATGCTTGTCGGGCGGTAGAGGGAAGCCAATTTCGAAGCGGGCGGGAATGCCCTGCGATCGCGCCATGGCGATGAACAGGGAATGGAAGTCGGTGCAGTTGCCTTTCTTGGCGTCGCAGGCGTAGAGCACGTCGCCGTGTCCCCAGCCGGTGCCGGTCTTGTCATACTTCATCGTAGTGAAGACATAGTCGTAAATGGCGCGCGCTTTGTCGAGCGGCTGTGTCTTGCCTTCGGTCACTTTGGCGGCTAGGTCTGCGGGCAGGCCGGTGACCGGGACGAGAGTGTCGGGCCGCAGATCCTCCTGGCGTTCTTCATTGCTTAGAGCGGTCGTGAATAGGCGCGGAGCCGGGTTCAGGGCCACGCGTTCATGGCGCACCACGTCGTATTCCACCTCGAAGTGCAGTTCGGGCTGAGTTGCGCCCCTGGTCTCGGCAAAGTAAATCTCATTGCCATATTTCGAGTCGCGCGTTTTCGTCAACGCTAGGCCGCCCTTAGCGGAGACGATCTTCACTTCCTGGTAAACATCGGACTGGGAGGCGGGTATCCAGATGCGAATCTTCTTGCCCGGCGGCAGATTCTTCACGGTAAAAGCGTAGTGAAGCGTGAAGTGGCGCGAGTCTTGAGCAAGGGCGGCCAGGGTCAGGATAAGCAGAGGCAGCAAGGCAATCAGCTTGCGCAGCATAGGCGGCTTCCTTTTCATGTTCTCACCTGAGAACTGAGAACCGGGAACCGAGAACCGGGAACTGAGAACTGGGACTGGGAACGACACACGGGCGTCTTAGAGAGAACGCCGTCAAGTGAAGCCGCGCTTAGGAATGTGCATTGAAAAAGATGCGGGAAGGGATTCCCGCGATGCGGTATTTTAGCAGGACTCGTTCTCGCGGGGGGAAGATGATCTCAAGGAAAGAAGCCGTTTTGCTCGCCAGCCGAGCCCTTGCCGTTCTTTTGACCGTGTGGGCCCTCACCGATGTCTCCTATCTACCAGAGCGCTTGCACTCGTTCCTCCACTACATTAACCGAGAGGCGGGGTCTTCCACCGCGATTCAGTACTGGCGACACTATTACCTCATCGCACCAGGGTTTCTTATTACCAGGATCATCGGATAGGCTCTCATGGCTCTGTGGCTCCAACAAGTGCGGCCCAGAAGTCGAGGAGCTACTGTTGCCCTCCGAGCCCGAGCAAAACGGGGCTCTCACTGATTCTGCACGCCCGACGAAGGAAAACAATATTCGGTAGAATCTCTCAATGCCCGCCGCCATCCAATGTCGCGACCTGCGCAAGACCTACGACGGCAAGCTCGAAGCCGTGCGCGGGCTCAACCTTGAGATCCAGACCGGCGAGTGCTTCGGCCTGCTCGGCCCAAACGGGGCGGGGAAGACCACTACCATCGAAATCCTGGAAGGGTTGCTGGCACCAACGTCGGGAGAGGTGTCCATTCTAGGCCACAGCTGGCGCGAAAATGAACGCGAGATGCGCGAGTGGCTCGGGATCTCGCTGCAGGAGACGCGCCTGTCGGAAAAGTTGACGGTGCGCGAGACCATTGAATTGTTCGCCAGCTTCTACCTCGAGCCGCGCTCTTCGGAGGAAGTTCTCGACCAACTTCAACTGACCGAGAAAGCGGATTCCTGGGTAGGCAAGCTTTCCGGCGGACAGCGGCAGCGCCTGGCAGTAGCGACGGCCCTGGTCTGCAATCCAAAGATTCTGTTTCTCGACGAGCCCACGACGGGACTCGATCCCCAAAGCCGCCGCCAGTTATGGGACATTATCCGCGGATTTCAGCGCGATGGCGGCACCGTGCTGCTTACCACTCATTACATGGATGAAGCCGAGCGCCTGTGCGACCGGCTCGCCATTGTGGATCACGGGCAGATCATTGCCGAAGGCTCGCCTGCCGACTTGATCGAGCGGCTGGGCGGACATCATGTGGTCGAGTTTTCCGTCAGCGGCGGCTCGGATGGCGGGGCGCTAGAAGCTTGGCATGGATTGCCTAGCGTCGAGTCGGTCCGGGAAGATGATGGCATGGTCGCTCTGAACGTGAAGCAACCGCACTTGACGATCCCGGCGCTGCTCGAGGCAATCGACAAGCAGGGAACGCAGTTGCAGCATCTGACTACGCGGCAGGCTAGCTTGGAAGATGTGTTCGTACGGTTGACGGGACGGCATTTGCGCGAGGAGTAATCCCCAACCGGAAGGGATGAGGGATCGAGATGAATCGGGCGTTCAAGTATTCAGCGATCACGGCACTGGCTATGATGGTGTCTTACGCAAGCGGTCAGGCAGCGGACGCCGCCTTTGCCCCATTCGAGCAGTGGAAGGCTGCAGTCTTAGCCGGTGATGCGGCCGCCCTTACCGCCCTCTACAGCACGGATCCGCCTGCTCAGGTCAGCGTGAAGCTGGAAAAGGGTGACGGCGCGAGCGATATCGCCTTCTGGCTCGGCCTGAAAGCGCGCAGCATGAAGACTGAGGTTGTTCGCAACGAGCTGCGGCACGGCCATATCAGTTACATCTTTCGTGCCGAGGTGCAGCCGGCCGATGGACCAGCGATCAGCATTACCGACGACCAGTCATGGCAGCAGCAGGGTGACAAGTGGCGGCTCATTGCGCTGGAAAGAACCGACGCTCCCCGCCTGAAACAGCCATCGGACATGAAGAAGAACATCTATCCTGCCGACGTGGATGCTCACGCCGAGATTAAGGAAGCTGAAGAGCGAGCGGCCAGAGAACATAAGCGTCTACTGCTGATATTCGGCGCGAACTGGTGCTTTGACTGTCACGTGCTCGACCTGGCGTTTCAAGGGCCCGATCTAGCGCCGGTGCTGGCGTCAAATTATGAGCTTGTGCACGTTGACCTGGGGCCGGACCAGCACAAAAACGCAGACCTGGTTCAGCAATTCGAAATCCCCCTGAACAAAGGCATCCCCGCGCTGGCCGTGGCCGAGAGCGACGGCAAGCTGGTGGTCAGCCAGAAAAATGGAGAGTTCGAAGATGCCCGCGGGCTCACGCCGGAAGTGCTGCTGGAGTTCTTGAACAAGTGGAAGCCACAAGCACGGTAATGTAACGCGGTGATGAACTCGCCGCAAATTCTATGAGCGTTGCACAGCAAATCCCGGTCACAAAGAGACCAGCGCCGCAGGCTCCCCCGCGGCGCAACGGCCGCTGGGCCGGCTACAGCCATCTGCTGATGGCGCGCATGCTCGAACTCAAGCGCGAGCCGGAAGTCGTCTTCTGGGTATTCGTGTTTCCTCTGCTGCTTGCGCTCGGCCTCGGCATTGCCTTCCGCAACAAGCCCGGAGATGTGGTTCGCGTCGCGATCGTCACGGGAACCGGGTCGCAAGATGCGTCGGCGCTGCTTGTGCGGTCTTCGCAGCATGAGCTGTTCAAGACTCAAGTGTTGCCAGCCAACGAAGCGCAAAAAGGATTCCGCCTCGGCAAGTTCGATCTGGTGATTGAGCCCGACGGCAAGGGAGGCTTCGAATACCGCTACGATCCCGCTCGTCCCGAGAGCGTGCTGGCCAAGACCGAGGTGAACGACGCGCTGCAATCCGCAGCCGGCCGCAAAGATGCGGTGGCGACCACTGCGGTAACTTCATCGGAGCCGGGCTCGCGCTATATCGATTTCCTGATTCCCGGTCTGCTCGGCATGAACCTGATGAACTCCGGCATGTGGGGCATCGGTTTCGCGCTGGTCGATATGCGCCAGCGCAAACTGCTCAAGCGCTTCGTAGGCACGCCGATGCGGCGTGGAGATTTCCTGCTGGCCATCATGACCAGCCGCCTGCTGCTGATGGTCATTGAGATTGGGCTGCTGCTGGTGTTCGGCGTCATCTTTTTTCACATGCGGGTTCTCGGGTCGGTATTTTCGATTGCCCTGATTGGCGGCCTGGGATCGCTCACCTTCGGCGGCGTCGGCCTGCTGACCGCCAGCCGTGCGCAGAAGATCGAGAGCATTAGCGGACTCATCAACCTGGTCATGATGCCGATGTGGATTTTCTCCGGGGTCTTCTTTTCCTACGAACGATTTCCAGAGGTGATCCATCCTCTGATCAAAGCGCTACCATTGACCGCATTGAACGACGCGCTACGGGCCAGCATTTTGGAGGGCACGCCACTTTTGCAGCAGTGGCCGCGACTGCTGATTCTGGGGCTGTGGGGTGGGATTTCGTTCGTGCTGGCGCTGAAGTGGTTTCGCTGGACCTAAGTGTGGAATTTCTGAGTTACTGCCTGAGTGGAGCCCCGCGAACGCCCCGTCCGCAAGTTCTTGGGAGAAATTACGAACGAGGCCGTCTGCGGTGCTTGCGAAATAACTGCAGTTATTATTTGACTAGCTTGGCGGCTTGCTTCCGCACTTTCGCCCAGCGTAGTCGTTGCGCATTGGCGATCCGCTTGCGGGCTTCTTTGCTCAAGGTTCGTCCTGTCTTCTTGAGCTTCGTCCCGCTCGCATGGCCTAGCGCGTCCAGCGCCCTCCCCACTCTACCCATCTCCTTTTCGAGACGGGAATACTCGTTCCGCAGGGAAGTGACTACCTTGTTCAGGTTGGTCATTATTACCCCCTCATAAGTCAAGGCTAACATGGGGAGGTAAAACGCAGAAGCAAGATAAGAAATTCGCCACGCTTTACTGCGGCGCCGGCGCAACCCATAGCATTCCCTGGACCTTTTTCCAGTCGTCCGTTGCGCGATTGAAAACCACCTCCCGCCGAGAGTCCGAATATCGCGTATCGAGTAACAGGAACGTCAGGATCGTATCCACCACTCCGCCGTTGGCATCGTAGTCTTTCCGGTAAGTCACTCCATAGCAGACGTACATATGGGCGTTCCACGCCATGAGCAGCGCATGCTTGGCCTGCAGTGTTTTGATGAGCGCATCTGCCCCAATGGTGTCCGGTGCCAGATATTCCGCTGTTACCATGATCGGCCGGCCATCGCTCAGCAGATGCCGGTCCTGCAGCTTCGCGGCAATGTCCTTCAAAGACGTCGGATCGGCCTGTTGCGCGCTGTCCCCGAGAGCCGAACCTTTCCCGCAGCAAACCTGGCGGTCGTGCAGGATCGTATCGAGCGACGTCAGCAGCACGTCGGAAGGATCTTTGGTCCGCGCCATCAGCCTCGGCAAATCGCTGATATGAACCTCCAGGCTAGGGTAAGACACTTGCCCCAACGCGCAGCCACCCAGCACCAAGAACCAAATTACGCATCTGGTCCGCATCCGTATCCGTCCCTCCGTTGTCATCCTTCGCGAAGCGAAAGCCTGCCCTGAGCCTGCCCGAAGGGACCTGTGCAACTCCTATGCACCACGAGCACTTCCTGAGCAATTCTAGCCCTGTCCGATGCTCGCCAGAAACTTCGGCGCTTGCCGCGCCTTCGTAGCTTGCTCAAACGAATAGGCCAGCTTAATCAGCGTCGGCTCGCTCCACGCCCGCCCGAAAAATGATATCCCCACGGGCAAGCCCGCAATAAAGCCCGCCGTCACATTGATGTTGGGATAACCCGCGACCGCTGCGGCGTTCGAACTGCCTCCCGCCACGTGGTCGCCATTGACCAGATCGCTGAGCCACGCCGGGCCTCCAGTGGGAGCCACAATGGCATCGAGATGATGCTTGTCCATCAGGGCGTCGATGCCCTCGGTGCGTGCCAGTTGATGATTCTTTGCCAGCGCATCCAGATACGCCTGGTCAGTCAATGGCCCTTTAGCCTGGGCTTTCAGGAATATGTCCTGCCCGAAGTAGGGCATCTCCTTTTGCCGGTTGCGGTCATTGAAATCGATGATCTCTTGTAAGCTGCGCACGGGCGCGCCCGGGCCGAGCCGGGCGAGATACGCGTTCAGATCAGCCTTCAGTTCGTATAGGAAGACGAGCAACTCGCTCTCGTCGAACTTTCCGAGCGTCTCAATATCGGCGGGATCGACCAGCGTCGCTCCCTGCTGCTCCATCGCGGCGAGCGACCGCTCCATGAGCGCGTCTACGGTATCGCTGAAGCCGAAATATTTTCGCGCCACCCCGATACGCGCGCCTTTCAGGCCATTGGGGTCGCAGAACTGAGCGTAGTCGGTTTGCGATTTGCCCGCGCTGGCCGCCGTCGCCGCGTCCTCGGGATCGACGCCCGTAAGCGCGCCCAGAAGAATCGCCGCATCGCGCACCGTGCGTGACATGGGGCCGGCACCGTCCTGGCTATGGGAAATCGGGATGATGCCGCTCCGGCTAACCAGTCCTACGGTCGGCTTGATGCCGGCCAGTCCGTTCGATGACGACGGACAGACAATGGACCCGTCGGTTTCCGTTCCAATTCCAACCGCAGCAAGATTTGCGGAAATGCCAGCACCCGTTCCGGAACTCGACCCGCAGGGATTGCGATCTAGCGCGTACGGATTTCTGGTCAACCCGCCGCGCCCGCTCCATCCGCTGGTCGAGTGGCTGGAACGGATGTTCGCCCACTCACTCAGGTTGGTTTTGCCGAGGATCACCGCGCCGGCAGCCCGCAGTTTCTGCGCGACGAAGGAATCCTTCGGCGGTTTCGAGCCGACCAGCGCCAGCGAACCGGCCGTCGTCATCAGTCGATCCGCCGTATCGAGGTTGTCCTTGATCAGCACCGGGACGCCATGCAGTGGCCCCCGCGGCCCCTTGGCCTTGCGCTCCTGGTCGAGTTCTTCGGCTATAGCGAGCGCGTCCGGATTGAGTTCGATGATCGCGTTCACCGCCGGGCCGTGCTTATCGATCTCGTCAATTCGGGTTGTGTACTTCTCGACCAGAGATCGGGAGGTAAATTTGCCGGACTTCATCCCATCCTGCAGTTCCGGAATCGTGATCTCATCCAGTTCGAACGGCTTCACCTCTGGGCCCGCAGATTCCGTCGGCGGAGCGAAGGTTCGGCCCGCGCTCAGTGCGGGCAACAAGGCGGCAGTTCCACCAGTCGTGAGAGCAGCTTGCAAGAACCGGCGGCGCGAAGAAGAAAGACCGGAGTTGGACGATCGCATAGTCTCCCGGGATGCGGACGAGAATTGAGCTACAGGCCGACTATTTAAACATGAAAGGCCGCACGAGTTCACGAGCGGTGGTCAACGGTTGTGACGGCTCTGCGGGGATGATAAGCTAAGGTCGTTCCTCGGCTGAGCGGGAGTAGTTCAGCGGTAGAACGCCAGCTTCCCAAGCTGGATGTCACGGGTTCGATCCCCGTCTCCCGCTCCATCTTCTCAATACTTTACGCTTGACGCCTGTCGTCCACTCAGCACACACTCAGCACATGAAGTCTCAGGAAGGCTATCTCACTCGGCAGTCGGGCGCATGGTTAGGGCACTATTCGCGCTGGGTCACCGACTACAAGACAGGTGAGAGGAAACGTCAGCAGCATGCGTTCAAGATTGGTTCGGTGAAGGAATTCACCAAGAGTGCGGCACGTGATCTTCTGCGTGAGCGTATGGTCAGTGAACTTGGATTGACTGCCGACAGACGAGTGACGCTGGAATGGTTCGCTATGCAACGTTGGCAACCGATGAGGGAAGGAAACTGGCGAGACTCCACCAGACAAACGAATCTCGAACTGCTGAAAGTCATTTACGCTCGCTTCGGGAAAGTGGCACTCGAAGACATGGATGGAGTTGCAATGCAGTCGTGGTTGAATGCAATCGCCAAGGAGCGCAGCGGTTCAGCAGTGAAGCATCTTAGGATTTTCCTGCGTTCTATTCTTGCTGAGGCTGAGGAGCAGGGATACGTCAGAAAGAACCCAGCACGTTTGCTGCGCGTTCCTGCCGTCAAGAAAGTCAACCGTCCATTCCTGACGCTGGCGCAGATCAAGAGGTTGCTAAGGCTTTCATTTTCGGTGTTCCAATTCCGTGACAACACGTTGCTGAGTTTGATCCTTGTGACAGGGCTTAGACCATCGGAGGCGTTTGCCTTGAAATGGCAGGACTTCGATAGTGAGAAACACACAATATCCATCAGGTTTTCCTTGTATCGTGGTGTCCTGCGCCCGTACACAAAGACGAGTGTAGAGGGCGACAACGTGCGGCTGGTTGTGCCTGAACTCGCGGTAACTGCGTTGGTGGTTTGGTATGGTCGAACGGAATGGAAGGGTGAGGGCGATTTCATCTTCCCAAATTCAGATGGTGGATGTTTGCAGCGAGAGAATTATCAACGGCGTGTGCTCAAACCTCTGGCACAGTTGGCTGGAATCGAAAAACTGAACTGGCAAATTCTCAGGCGCACAGCGGAGCAACATTTCCGCCAACGCTGACTGTGACTGTGACAGGTACAGCCATTAACTTGAGCGGCCAAGGGGTTGAAGGCACGCCGTATACCCTAAGCGGTACACTTCAAGAGGTAGCTGTGCCCAGCAACAGCATTCCGTTGGCGTACGGACCCTCAGACCTTACCTTGAGTTCAAATGGGTCTACCGAATCTCTAAGCTACAGAGTGGCTGGACAAGTTCAGTCTGGAACCTGTGACATCAGTTCTTTCGACTTGTACAGCGGTCCCCTATCGGCTGGGTACAACTTGCAGTGACCAAAAGCACGGGGCACCACTCAGGCTGCTTCATTCAATTCACAGACTGATGCTTCCCACTGCACCATTCAACCCCGTGGTCACTCGTATTCGACTTGCACAGGACAGTCTGTCATAAGCGTATTTCTCACTTCGCCAACACCTTAGCTGCCAGTAGTTCACTGGTCTCCCTGACGGTCTCGTCTATGGCTTGGATGTAGTGCTGCTGCGCGGTCTCGACTTTCTTGTGTCTCATCAGTGTTGCAATGTCCTTGGGACTCCCGAGGTGTTGGGCATGCGTTGCCACGCCTTGTGCCCGTTAAATCGCTTGCTGGCACTCTTGCGTCCATGCCGCATCTCGGGATCATGGACACTGAGGACCCGATCCTGGGCGGTGCCCGACTTTACTTGAAAGCCGCCCTCCGGTTT
>Ga0181532_10000185_pt1 | contig 64215 bp, 51 predicted proteins | sample PEATcosm2014_Bin_33_FD_119768 | JGI IMG/M metagenome (GOLD analysis project Ga0181532, IMG submission 119768) | Peatland microbial communities from MTU Mesocosm Facility, Houghton, MI, USA - PEATcosm2014_Bin11_30_metaG | ecosystem: Environmental > Terrestrial > Soil > Wetlands > Peat | place... | reverse complement strand
TACTCAGTTACCCCCAAGAGGTGTCCGGGCTGGGCGAGCTGGTACAGGCGAATGCACAACGCAACGAGCGCAATGAACGCCGTGACTTTCGCATTGGTGCTTATGCGTCCGCGTCCCAAAGTTGACGCGCTTTTTGCGTGGCGAGCCGAGCCTTTGGTCTCTCGCGCCTGGCCGATGTCCACAACTGCGATATCGCCAGCTGGACCCGTTACGAAGATGCGCGCATCTGGCTCTTCCGGCATCGGCTCCAGGCTAGGCACAACTGGACCCGTCGGCACGGGCAAGCGAATTCTCAGCTGCCACCCACGATCTCAATGGGTAATTGCGAGTGAAGTCTTGGTGAGCTCATGGGAGTTCTTTGTTACAAACCGCTCTGGTGGGCTCACATTGTCTCAGCGCGCCCCTGCAAGGGGGCGCGAGCCAACGATCAGATCGTTCGGTGCAAGCTCTCGCGCCCGTCATGATGACACCGCGGCATCCGCAATGGACGTCAGTCTTGGACCTCAACTTAGGGAAGCTCGACAAAGAGATCCGGGTATAGGCAATGGCTTCAATGACGATGGGGTGAGATGGATATCTCGATGACAATGGCCCCACTAGGTGTCCGCGCCCTGCCGCCACGTCGTGCTACTAGTACCCAAGCAACAAGGGCGATAGCTTCGCGGGTTGTGAAGCGTCACGTTCGGAACGTTTTGACGCTTGTTGCTCGACAGCGCGAGTTCAAACGATGGACCTCAAGGCGTTTCGCCTTTCTTTCTGGGCTCATCGTCCTTGGAATCGGTTGCTATCAGCTGAGCCTGCCAAACGTCCTTTCTGGCGTGCTTGGATGGAATCTCGGCTACGACGACGGCGTCTACCTGGGTGTCGCGGTGCGCTTCGTGAATGGCGTGCTTCCCTATCGCGACTTCGTCTTCGTGCAACCCCCGGGGATCGTCTATGTGATGAGCCCCATCGCTTTGCTTGGAAGAGTGCTCGGGACACACGACGCACTCATCGTCGCGAGGTGCCTGACCGTCTTCGTCGTTGCTTGCAACGCGGTTCTCGCCGGACTCCTCATGCGCCACCGTGGCCGGATAGCCGTAGTGGTAGCGGGCCTTGCCTGTGCCCTGTGGCCGCTTACCGTCTCAGTTGACAGGACACTCGAGCTCGAGCCGTATCTGATCTTCTTCTGCTTGATTGGCGCGTTGCTTGCGTTCGGATCAAACGAGTCGTCGTCGCGCCGTCTTGTCGTGGCTGGTATCGCATTCGGGTTCGCGGGCTCAGTGAAGGTCTGGGCAATATTCCCGATCGTGGCCGCATTGCTCTGCCTGTTGCCAGACTGGAAAAAGTGCAAAGCACTGTTCGTCGGTTTAGTCATCGGCGGCGTCGTTCCGTGTCTTCCGTTCTTACTTTCCGCGCCAAACGCGTTTGTGCGCGACGTCATTCTCGCGCAGCTCGGCCGCAAGGCACCTTGGGACGCGGCGGCGTCAACTCTGGGCCAACGAATGCTCTATCTGTCCGGGATCCTTGGGATTCAGCCGTTCCATGCGACAGTTGTTCTCGTGAGCGTGATGTTCGCAGCTTTCGGCGTTCTCATCGTCTTCGTTGTTGCGCGACATTGGAGAATGTTCACGCAAGTCGAGTGGTTCGCGCTTGCAGCTTCTGTGACAACGGTTGGCGCAACGTTCGAAACGTCTAACTTGTATGACCATTACGCGTACTTCCCAGCCGTGTTCCTCGCTCTCTTGTTGGGTGTTTGCGCAAGCCGCATCGGCGCTTCATTCGCGGTGTTCCTTCGGCGCGTGCACGACGGGATAAGACCACCGACGAGGCTCGCCACACGCCTTCTTGCGATCGTCGCTTTCTTGGGAATCCTTTCGTGGACCGTGGCACAGGAGGCGGCATACGGGGCCGCATACCTCGACGAGGCCTCGAACCCAGCTCAAGCAATTGATGCCGTGATTCCACCTGGCGCGTGCGCAATTTCAGATTTCCCCGCAGACCTACTGGTCGCGAACCGGTTCACACCGAACAAACCGGGTTGTCCGGCCATCGTCGATCCCTACGGGATGAACCTCGTCTACAACAACGGGAAACCACCACAACCCATCCCTCCGTATCCGCCCAAGTTCGTTGCACTTTGGTTAGGAGACCTTGAAGCCGCGAGCTACGTTGATCTGCGGATTCCCTACAGCGACTTCTTCCCCTGGTCGACTTCTGCTATGTCGTGGTTCAGCGGCAACTACTTCCAAGTTGCCGAGATCAGCTTTTCTTTTCCGAAGGGGATGTTCGACACGATCAAGGTGTCCTACATCTACACGAACGTTCGCAAGCTGAGTCTTAGAACTTCGACAACAAATGGCTGAGTGGTCTCACTCCAACCCATGGATTCCGAGAAGAACTCGACCGATCCCTTGATGCAATTGCGATCTCGGGCGCCAGGTCCACCGGATGCCAGATGATCGAGCTCGAGCGCGCATTGGCCATCCGTGAACAACTCGGCGAACCGACTGTAGACGTCCTTGGGCTTGACAAGGGTCTAGGCTTGTCTACGGATCATCTCGATGACCGTTGCCCGACGATCCGCCGGGTGCGACCGCGAGTCACCGGGCCGTCAGGCTCCAACAAGCCGACCAGGCCGGTGACCGACCAGCGTGTAGCCAGCGGATCATAAGCACAGGGCTCGCCCAATCGGACGTCGCGTGCCAGGTTTGCAGAGGAGACAGCGTGCAATACGGATACTTCGATGACGATCGGCGAGAGTACGTGATCACGCGGCCCGATACTCCGCTTCCTTGGATCAACTATCTCGGGACCGAGGATCACTTTGGCATGATCTCCAACACCGCAGGCGGTTGCTCGTTCTACCGCGATGCGCGTCTGCGCCGCCTTACCCGATACCGCCACAACAGCGCGCCCTTCGACCTCAACGGCCGTTATTTGTATCTTCGCGATGACGTCGACGGAGACTACTGGTCACCTTCATGGCAACCCACCCGAAGTCCGCTCGATGTCTACGAGTGTCGCCACGGTCTTTCCTACACGTCCATTTCCTCAGAACGAAGCGGCATACGAGCCGAGATGCTCTACTTCATCCCTCTCGGCGAAACGCTCGAAGTCTGGCGGCTTCGTGTGCAAAACCATCGCGCCAAAAGGTCCGACCTCTCGGTGTTCTCCTCGGTGGAGTTCTGTCTCTGGGATGCCCAGGACGACGCCACAAACTTCCAGCGAAACTTCTCGGTAGGCGAGGTTGAGGTACACGACGGGATCATCTATCACAAGAGTGAGTACCGGGAGAGACGCGATCACTTCGCCTACTTCGCGTGTTCTGAAAAACTTGCTGGCTTTGACACCCAACGCGATGCCTTCCTTGGTCCCAACCGGGGCTGGGATTCACCGCTCGTCGTCGAACAGGGCCGATCCTTTGACTCGCTCGCTCACGGCTGGGCGCCGATCGGATCTCACCACATCCGGCTTTCCCTCGCACCCGGAGAGACGCGCGAGGTCATCTTCCTCCTCGGCTATTCCGAGAATCCCGCCGATGCGAAGTTCGACCCACCCGGAACCCAGACCATCAACAAGGCACGAGTCCGACCCGTGATCGAGAAGTGGTTGAAAACACAAGAAGTGGAAAGCGCGCTTATTGCACTTCGTGATTCCTGGGACGAGGACCTGTCCGTTTTCCAAGTCGAGACACCCGACCCCGACACGAATCGCATGGTGAACATCTGGAACCCCTACCAGTGCATGGCTACGTTCAACTTGAGCCGGTCGATGTCCTTTTACGAAGCCGGAATCGGCAGAGGCATGGGGTTTCGCGACTCGAGTCAGGACATCTTCGGCTGCGTTGCCAGGATCCCGAAGAGGGTCCGCCAGCGTGTCCTCGACCTTGCCTCCACACAGCTCGCATCTGGCGGCGCGTACCACCAATACCAGCCGCTCACAAAGCGCGGTAACAACGAAATTGGATCTGGTTTCAACGATGATCCCCTTTGGCTGGTCCTCGCTGTAAGCGCTTACTTAAAGGAGACGGGCGACATTGGGGTGCTCGACGAGCCCGTACCCTACGACAACGAGCCAGGAAGCGAGACCCCTCTTTATGAACACCTCCAGCGTTGCCTGCGCTATTCGCTCGACCGTCTTGGACCGCACGGACTGCCGTTGATCGGGCGGGCAGACTGGAACGACTGTCTCAACTTGAACTGTTTCTCGGAGGTCCCCGGCCAGTCCTTCCAGACCACGGAGAACCGAGAGTCAGGCGTTGCGGAATCGCTCTTCATCGCCGGACAGTTCGTCCTCGCGGCACACGAGCTCGCCGATATTGCCCGTCTGCGAGGGTGCCCCGACGACGCCGCGTCCTATGACGCCGATGCCGATCGGATCGCTTTTGCGGTCGACGAGCACGGATGGGATGGCGCGTGGTTCCTCCGGGCCTACGACGCCCTCGGTGGCAAAGTCGGCTCGCACGAATGCGACGAGGGCCAGATCTTCATCGAGTCTCAGGGAATGTGCACCATGGCCGGGATCGGAACTTCAAACGGCCGGGCAGCCAGTGCTCTCGAGAGCGTGCGAGCAAGGCTTGCTACCGAGCATGGGATCATGCTCGTGCAACCCGCGTACACCCGATACCACCTCGAGCTTGGAGAGATCTCCACGTATCCGCCGGGCTACAAGGAAAACGGCAGCATCTTTTGTCACACGAATCCCTGGATCATGATCGCGGAGACGATCCTCGGCAACGGCGAGGCCGCGTTCGACTACTACAAGCGGACCAACCCTTCGGCGCGCGCCGCGATAAGCGACGTGCACCGTTGCGAGCCATACGTGTACGCGCAAACGATCGCCGGCGTCGACGCGGCGGCGTTCGGGGAGGCGAAGAACTCCTGGCTTACGGGATCTGCGTCGTGGCACTTGACCGCGATCGCGAAGTGGATACTCGGAGTGCGCCCCGAGCTCGATGGACTTCGCATCGACCCGGTCCTCCCGCTCGCGTGGAAGGGATTCACCGCCCGCCGTCGTTGGCGGGGCGCGACCTATGTGATCTCCGTTCACAAAAAACCAGGTACGAACGGGCGTGTCCAGCGGCTCGTCGTCAATGGAAGCGATGTCGAGGGCAACTTCGTGCATCCGGCGCCCCCAGGGACGACCGTTACGATCGAGGCAACCATCGAACGCGACGGCACGCCCTCCTGATCGCTCGGAATGCTCCGACACCGCCAGCACACCTAGGGCACGCGACCCGCATCGTCGGTCCCAAGCGGTCACCGGCCCGCTCTGGCGGTCCTCAGTCACCCGCCGACTTCGGCAACGGGGCGAGGAGTCACCACGGGAATCGCCGTCGTTTCCCACCTTGGATGGCGCTTGCGACACCAACCGTAGAGACCTTCGTCAAGAGCACGAAGCTCGCGCTCTTCCTCAGCTGACCGAGCGATACCCGGTCTTTGCGAGCGCGGCCATGAGCGCTTGGAGCTTTTCCGGCTCCAAGGGCCGACTGAGGAGAAAGCCTTGCGCGCTGTCGCATCCGGCTTCCTGCACGGCATCGAGCTGGCTTTCGAGCTCTACTCCTTCCGCGACAACTTCAAGACTGAGGTTCCGCCCGAGCGCAACGAGGGTCTGTACGACCGAAGCGTCTTCTGGCGACTTCGCGATCGACTCGACGAAGGAGCGGTCGATCTTCAGAATGTCGACGGGAAAGCGCCGAAGCGAGGAGAGCGACGAATACCCGGTGCCGAAGTCGTCGATCGCGAGACGCACCCCGAGGCTCTTCAGCGCGCCCATGCGCTCGACGATGACGTCAGGGGAGTGCATCATCGCTGTCTCTGTGACCTCGAGCACGAGCCGTGCCGGATCGAGACCGCTTTGCTCAAGGGCCAGCGCGACGTCACCGACGACCTCGTCGTATTCGAGCTGGTGAGTCGACATGTTGATCGCGACGTCGAGTTTGACGCCCTGTCGATTCCACTCAGCAGCGGCATTGCAGGCTTGTCCGAGCACGAACTTGCCGAGGTCGATGATGAGCCGCCCAGATGCCTCGGCAACCGGAAGGAATTCGATCGGCGCAAGCAACCCGCGTCGGGGGTGCTGCCAGCGGACGAGCGCCTCCATCGCGCAGATCTCGCGATCCGCGAGGTTGAAGATCGGCTGATAGTGGATGCGCAGCTCGCCTCCTGTGATTGCAGCGGCAAGGTCCATCTCGAGTTCGAGGCGCGTCTGCACGGCATGGGCCATACGGGGTCGGAAGCTGACGTAGCGGTCCTTGCCCGAAACCTTCGCCTGGTACATCGCGACGTCTGCCTCCTGGAGGAGGTCCTCGGCCGCGCCGTTATTCGAAGTGGCGCTCCCGATGCTCGCACTGATGTGGTACTCATGGGCACCGAGGCGAAACGGCGCGTGCAACACGTCGCGTATGCGCTCGGCGAGCAGGTCGGGCGCTTCGGGTGTCGCGCTGCTGTCGAGCAGGACGATGAACTCGTCCCCACCGAGGCGGCCCACGGTGTCGCAGTCTCGAGCCAGTCTGTGCAGTCGCGCCGCAACCGCGACGAGCATATCGTCTCCCGCCGCGTGTCCGAAACCGTCGTTCACGTCCTTGAAGTTGTCGAGGTCGAGGTAGAGCACGGACACCGAACCATGGCTCCTTCGGGCACCTGCGAGCATCTGCTCGGTCCGGTCGAGCACCAATTCCCGGTTCGGGAGTCCCGTCAACGCGTCGTGGAGGGCGCGATGGCGGAGCTGGTTTTCGAGGTCGCGTTGGTCCGTGATGTCGGTGATGGATCCGACAAGACGAGTAGCCCGTATCGGAGCACCGGGGATTGCGAGCGCCTGGCACGCGAAGAGCCGGTACGAGCCGTCGCTCGCGCGCAGTCGGTGCTCGGACGCAAGGGCCGTCGAGCGGCCGCTCCGGCAATCTTGGAGCGCGGAATCGAGCGTCTCCTTGTCGTCGGGATGGACGCGGTCGAACCACACGTCTGGGCTTGTTCCGACGTCGTCAGGCTGACAGCCGACCATGGCCATCCACCGCGGCGAGAAGTAGATGCTGTTCGAGACGAGATCCCAGTCCCAAAGTCCGTCGTTGGTGGCACTCGCGGCGAGCGCATAACGCTCCTCACTCGAACGCAACTGCTCTTGCTTGGAGCGAAGCGAGGCGAGCATCTGTCCCTGCTCGAGTGACACGCTGAGTAATGTCGTGCACTGAAAATAGGAGTCGCGCCCGGTCTCGAGCGTTGTCTCAAGCGGTCCGACAAGGGCGAGCATTCCCCAGTTCTTCGTCGCGGTCCTCACAGGGAGCACAATCGTGATCTCAGATGAAGAAGGGTCCGCGAGGGAGATCAACGAGGAGGGTGGGAAGGACTCGACGGTCACGACACTTCCAAGCGGGAGCAAGTCGGTGCCCGCGGCTGCGTAGGAACCCGTGAGCTCGAGGCTCTCGCCGGCGTGTTCGGGTTCGGAGTCCTCGAGAAGCGCGCCTTGCCAGAGACCGAGGTAAGCAGCGCGCACGCGCGTCCCGGCGAGGAACGACAACTCTCCTTGCGCGCTGTCCGGGTTGGACAGGAGGTTGACGCTCATGTGGTACTCGTCGCGGCGCGCGCGTTCGAACCGGTGCATCTCGTCTTGCTTTTCGCTCGCGTAAGCCCCCGATAGGGCCAACAAGATGTCGGTGGTACGAAGATCGAGGCCCTTTCTTGCTCTAGCGCTCGACTCTGAGTCTTCGTAACAGAGCAAACGCATGCATCCGAGCACGGCGGGCACGATCTCGTAGCGCCGTGACGCGCCGCAGAGATCGCCTGCCACGAGATGAAGGCGCGCGGAGAGCTCCTCATCGAGTTCTCCTTCGGGAGCTTCGAGAACGTCGGCGATGACCTCTGCTGCCCGACCGACTACCGCGGCCGCCCTGTCCTCGTCGACCGCCTCTTCGGTCAGGGTGCGAAGAAGGGCGTCGCGCAGTTGCACTCGTATCGGCGCGCACGATCCCTCACCTCGGACATGGTGGTGCTCGGGCAACGCGGGTGAGCACCCACAAGATGACCGCGGAACGTAGTGCGTCGGGACGCGATAGTGGATCGGTGGAACGTCCTTGCCTTCGATGAGTTCGAGAATGAGCTCAGTCGCGAGGACGCCGAGCGCGCCTTCGTTTTGTTGGACGCTGGACAGCGCCGGGACCGCAAGCGCCCCGGGTTCGATGTCGTCAAAGCCGACGATCGCCTGATCTTGGGGGAGCGCGAGCCCCGCTGCTTTCAAGACGTCCATGATCCCGATCGCGGTGTGATCAGTCCCGGCGACGATCGCGGTTGAAGAGAGCCCCGCTTTAAGCATGGCCGCCGCGGCTTCTGCGCCGCCCCGCTCGACGTTGTCACCGGCGTCGAACGCGAGGTTCTCGTCGGGCACGATGTCGTGGCGAAGGAGCGTCGCCCGGTACGCTTCGTAACGTTCGCGTATGTCGATTTGCGTCATGTTCCCGACAAAAGCGATCCGCTCATGTCCATGCGCGATGAGATCCTCGACGGCTTCAACGACCCCGGGGCCGTTGTCCGAAGACACGACCGGACAGGAATGCCCCTCGGCCTCTCTGCTCACCATCACAATGGGGATACGAGCGTCTTCCAGTGCGTCGAAGTATCCCGATTCGACCGCGTTCGAGATAGCGATGACGCCAGAGACGCGCTCCCAGCTCACGTGCCGTTGGAATCGCGACGCGGCGCGGTCGAAGTCCGCGTCGCCTGGGTCGAACGTCTGGATCCCGACGACCGCGACTCCCTGTTGTGCTGCTGCCCTGGTGATGCCTAAGACGATCCCGCTGAAAAATGGCGCCGCGAGCACGGGTGAAAGGACGCCAATCGTGCAGAGGTCGTCGCGAGGAGCGAGCGGCGAGCGGCGCTCAACCTTCGCCGTACGGTGCCTAGGAACCCGCACAACATGCTCTTGACACGTAGCCCGAGCCCATTGCAGCGGAGCTGTTCTTGGGCACGTCGCCAAGCATACGCCAGCGCCAATAAATGGGACCTTGACATCGATGTGCGGCATTCATATGATCACTTAAGCGCTTACACGTAAGCGCTCATGGAAGCTGAACGATGCGCGCACCGACGATATACGACCTTGCCGAGAAAGCTGGCGTCTCCATCGCGACCGTCTCTCGTGCGTTGAACGAGAAGACGGGCATGCGACAAGCAACGCGTGACCGGGTGCTCGCCGCCGTCGAGGAGCTCGGCTACATCCCAAACGAGATGGCGCGGGGCCTCAGCTACGGAATGACGGAGACCATCGGCGTCGTCGTCGCGACGCGCAATGTGAACGTCGCACGAGCGACCGAGGAGCGCGAGAGCCTGCTCTTTAACGACGCGGTGATCCGCGGCGCCGAACGCTCCGCCCAACGCAACGGTTTCGCCCTCCTCGTGGCGAGCATTGCGCCCCGTTCGGGGTGGCAGGCTGCGAAGAGAATGCTCGGCCGCACGGACAGTCTCATCATCGTCGACCGCGCCGTGACCGAAGAAGCGATGACCTGGCTCGCAGAGCGACACCCCGTCGTGGCGCTGGCGTGGGATAGCCCAAAGGGCAACGAAATCGTCATCCGCGCGGACAACTTCGGCGGCATAAGGCTGCTCGTGGAACACCTTGTCACCGGTCACGGCTACACCGAGCTCGGGATCGTTCGCGGTCCGGTGTCAAGTCCGGACGCGAACGCACGCTGGCACGCGGTCCAAGAGACGACGACCGCGCTCGGCGCTCGGATCGTAGGTACGTGGACCGGTGACTTCAGCGAGGCGAGCGGCGCTCGGATCGCGCGCAGCATCGGGCGCGACGGTAAATCCCCACCCCGCGCGCTTTTGTGCATGAACGACCTGATGGCCGTGGGTGTCGTCCATGTCCTTGCCCAAGAGGGACTCTCCGTGCCCGGCGACGTCGCAGTAAGCGGCTTCGACGACATCATCGTCTCGCGCTATTTGCGCCCTGGTCTCACGACGGTCCGCCAGCCCGCCGAGGCCCTTGGCGCGACGGCCGTTGAGTCCCTCTTCAACGTGATGAGCGGCGAGACGGTCTTGAACAGAGAGATCGTTCTGCCGACCGAGCTCATCATCCGGGCGAGCTGCGGCTGTGAACAACAGCCGACGTCAGGCGCAGGAAGGGCATAAAGGCCGATGGCCTTCGTGGCCGTACGATTCGGGCGCCCGCTCGCAATCCACGAGTCGGTACGTGACGTCCATCAAAGACCGTGCTGCACCTCACCTCCCAGGAGCGAACAGCACCGACCCAGCCCCCGCCCGGACATGTTCCTGCTCCGGGCGGGGGCTGGCCCCCTCCCCGGATAGTACCGATCCGCATTCGACGAAAGACAACGCCCCGAGCGGCACCTATAAGGTTTTCACCGATGAAGTTCGCACCCGAGGCCACCCTCGACAGCCTCGAGCGGAAGGAAAAGATCGCGCTCGTCGCCGGCACGGACATGTGGCACACCGCGGAGATCGAGCGACTCGGGATTCCCGCTCTTTGGATGAGCGATGGCCCGAACGGTTTGCGCGGTACGCGGTCCCCCGTTGAATCAACGTCTCCGTGCTTTCCGTGCGGTGCGGCACTCGGCGCCACGTTTGACCCCGAACTCGTCGCTGACGTCGGGGCAGCGCTCGGCCTCGAGGCGCGGCGTATGGGTGTCCACGTCCTTCTTGGACCGACGATGAACATCATGCGGCTCCCGATCGCGGGCCGGAATTTCGAGTGCTTCTCCGAAGACCCCTACTTGAGCTCACGCCTCGCGGTCGCCTATATCCGCGGTGTCCAGTCCCGCGGCGTCGCCGCGGTTGCGAAGCACTTCGTGTGCAACGACTCCGAACGCAATCGTTTTACGACGAGCTCGGAGGTGGATGAGCGTGCTCTTCGGGAGATCTACCTCCCGCCTTTCGCCGCGTCGGTCCGTGAAGCCAACGTTTGGGCGGTGATGAGCGCCTACAACCGCATCAACGGCACCTACGCCTGTGAGCACGAGATGCTGCGCGACCTATTGAAGGGCGAATGGGGCTTCACGGGGGCGGTGATCTCGGACTGGTTTGGCACGATGAGCACGGTCGAGGCCGCTCGAGGGGCCCTCGACATCGAGATGCCCGGTCCACCCCTTCGTTGGGGGAAAAAGCTCTTCGACGCCATCGACTCGGGGGAAGTCGACATCTCCGCGCTCAACGACAAGGTCCTGCGGATCTTGCGGCTCATCGAGCGGACAACAGGCCCAGCCCCCGCCGATGACGGAACACCTCCTGGCCCGCTCATTCGCCGGGCAGCAGCAGAAGGAACGGTCCTCCTCCAAAACCGCGGCGCGCTGCTCCCGCTCGATCCCTCGCGCCTCGCGAGGATCGCCGTCATCGGGCCGAACGCGCGAAACGTTCAACTCCACGGCGGCGGATCTGCCCGCGTGAACGCGCCCTACGTCGTCACGCCTTTCGATGCGATTCGAGAACGCTGCGATGGCGCGACAGAAGTCGCGTACGAGCCGGGATGCCTGTTGGACCGGGCCCTCCCGGTGCTCGGGCAAGGCTCTCTTCTTGGGCCAGACGGTACCGCCGTCGAAGAACCGGTCAATGTCGAGTACTTCGACAATCCCCACCTCGAGGGCAACCCCGTTTGCGTGGAGAGCGCGCCGGCCATGCACTTCGCGTGGAACGGACCGCCCGTTCCTGGTCTCAAGGTCGGTGAGTACTCGGTGCGGCTCACATCCAGACTCTTTCCGGATGCCACTGGGCGCGGCGAGATAGGGATGCACGGCGTCGGCAACATGCGTCTTCTCCTCGACGGCAAGATCGTCATCGACAACTTTGACGCTCCGCTCATTGCACCAGAGCCCTTCGGCAAAGGTCCAGGACAGCTGACCGCGCCGATCGAGTGCGTCGCAGGTGTTGAGGTCCACGTCGAGGTGGACTTCCGGGCGCCGGATCCTGAAGTCTGCCGTGGCGCGCTCGATGTCTCGCTCATGCCGCTCACCGAGCACGAGAAGTGGGTCTTCGGTCTTTCAGGCGTGACCGTGGGCTATCGCGATCCCGCGCCGTCTGACCTGTTGGGACGCGCCGAACGACTCGTTCGCAACGCCGATGTCGCGGTCGTCGTTGTCGGAACGAACGAACAATGGGAAACCGAGAGATTGGACCGAGAAGGCATCGCGCTTCCAGGCGACCAAGATGCGCTCATCGCCCGGGTCGCAAAGGCGAACCCGAACGTCGTCGTCGTCGTCAATGCAGGCTCTCCGGTAGCAATGGACTTTGCGCAAGACGTCGCGGCCATCCTCCAGCTGTGGTTCCCCGGTCAAGAGGCCGGGAACGCGCTCTGTGACGTCCTGTTCGGCGACGTCAACCCCTCGGGGCGCCTCCCGGTCACCGTGCCCGTTCGCCTCGAGGACAGCGGTGCCGCCTACGGCTACCCGGCGGTCGACGACCGGCTCCGCTACACAGAGGGCGTGTTCGTCGGCTACCGGCACTTCGACGACCGCGAGATCGCGCCGCGTTTTTGCTTCGGGCACGGTCTCAGCTACACCACCTTTTCTTACGGCGCCCTTTCCGTCGCGCCAGGGAAGGAAGGAGTACTGCTGGCAGAGGTCGAGGTGACGAACACCGGCACGCGCGCTGGGGCCGAGGTCGTCCAGTTGTACGTCGATGATATAGAGGCCTACGTTTCGCGCCCACAACGCGAACTGAAAGGCATCGCGAAGCTACGGATCGAAGCAGGGGAAAGGGCGACGGCGGCGTTCCCACTTACCAAAGAAGCTTTCGCGTTCTGGGACGTGGCTCGCCACGACTGGATTGTCGAGCCCGGAGAGTTCGAGTTGTCGGTCGGCGCGTCCTCGCGCGACATCCGCTCGAGTAAGAGGATCTTCCTCGACGCTGACGCGAAGCTCGTGTGACGAGTTTTCTTGTGTCAGGAAGGGTCGATCGAGACGCTCCTATTGGCCTTATAGAGGTCTTCCTCGGCGTCGCTCAACGCGGATCATGACGAACGGCGTTGCAAGCGAAAAGGACGAAACTTCTTGCACGTTGTCGCTTCTTGAAGCGAAACGTTCAAGCCATAAGAAATACTGAGCAGGTGGACAGCGCCCTCGGCCCGCCAAGTAAGGCCGCCGAGCCTTCGCTTGTTCGCGCAGGGTATCTGCTCGAGACGCTCACCCTGATCTGGAACGTCATTGGTGTCATCGTGTTGGCGTTCGCGGCGTTCGCTGCACGCTCGGTCGCACTCGGCGGGTTCGGTCTCGACTCGCTCATAGAAATTGGCGCCAGCACCGTGGTCATTTGGGAACTAAGAGGTGTGGGAGAGGAGCGTCAGCACCGGGCGATGTCCATGATCGGTACCGCCTTCCTTTGCCTGGCGATCTACCTCGCGATCCAAAGCTCAATTGTTCTTGAGGCCGGATATCACCCCCGACACAGTCCTTTGGGCATCGTGTGGACCGCCCTTACCGCGGCGGTCATGTTCGGCCTTGCAACGGGCAAGTCCCGCGTCGGGAGGAAGCTTGTGAACCCCGTCTTGACAACGGAGGGACGGGTCACCTTTGTCGACGGCGTCCTGGCGTCAGCGGTGCTGCTGGGTCTTGTTCTGAATGCCCTAGCCGGGTGGTGGTGGTGTGATCCTGCTGCTGGATATGTAGTGCTCTACTACGCCACAAGAGAGGGCATCGCCGCATTGTCTCGTTAGGTCTTTCAAAAAACGCGGGTCCTGCGATGCGCGCTCGAGCGCCAATGACGAACCCGGTAGCAGCTCCAAGAGGATCCGAACCCGTGCCTCAGCCGAAGAGCGCGCTATGTAGCGGTTCTTACTCGGGGTGAGCGAGGATTTCGATGATCGACTGGTTCGTTTTCTCGTGCCGAGTCGTCGGCAATCACAATGAAGAGGGGGCGATGAACCGTGAGAAAGAGCTCCGAAATGTCGACGGATCGGACAAGATCAAAGCATCGCCATCAAGGCCATCCTCGATGGTCATGAACCGTGACCTCGGTGTGCAGCCGTACCGGTGTTTTGCGTCCCGATCGTTCGACACGGAAAAGCCCGCTGCGGAGTGCCCTTCGATACAAGAAGAGAAGTGCTCGTCGACGCCGCTGCATCCAACGGTGCTCCATCGTCTAGGAGAGCTTTCGTCATGAAGGTCGCGGCGATTCAGTGCGACATCGATTGGGAGGACCCTGCGTCGAATTTTGAGCGGCTCGCACCGAGGATCGCCCGGTCGGTTGACCGTGGTGCGCGGCTCATTCTCCTTCCGGAGATGTTCGGGACGGGGTTCTCGATGGCGGTCGACATCGTCGCCGAAACCGATGGTGGGCCGACCGAAGAATTCTTGCGGGCACAGTCAAAGACGCATCGAATCTGGATCGGAGGCTCGTGTCCTATAAGGGGCGGGTCGTCCCCCCGGCCGTTCAATCGCTTCCTTTTCGTTTCGCCCGATGGTGTGGTTTTCCACTACGACAAGATCCATCCCTTTGGCTTCGGTGGAGAAGCCGAACACTACGGTCGGGGAACGAAGAGCGTCACTTTCGATGTGGACGGTCTTCGCTGCACCCCGTTCATCTGTTACGACCTGCGTTTTGCAGATCGATTCTGGGAAGTCGCAACGGGCACTGACTGCTACTTCGTCGTTGCGAACTGGCCAGCGTCTCGAATGGAGCATTGGCGGACGCTCATCACGGCGCGCGCGATCGAGAACCTTGCTTACGTCATCGGCGTCAATCGAGTCGGCCATGGAGGTGGTATCGCCTATCAAGGCGGCAGTCTCATCGTCGATCCCTTCGGAAAGGTTCTCGCCGAAGCGGGCTCCGATGAGGACATCCTCATGTGCGAGATAACGGGCGCGCACGTGCAAGCCGTCCGCTCCACGTACCCCTTCCTCATGGATCGCTAGGACGAAGCTGTCCTCACAAGGGCTGCACAGCCCCATTCCTCGGCAACGTCGCGCGCGTGCTGCTCGATGTCGATCGAAGAAGTCGGCTGATGAGCTCGAGCTACCTTGGGTCAAAGCGCGCTGGAGCGTACGGCGAAGTCGTTCTCCAAAGCGGTGAGATCGCTTGACAACAACGACAGCGTCAAGTTCTCCGGGGTATCTGCGCGAGCAAGCCGCCGTCGATGACCAAGGTGGCACCGTTCACGAATCGGGCTTGAGGGGAGGCAAGCCAGGCCACCGCTTCGGCAACATCCTCGGGATCGCCGAGCCAACCGAGTCGGCGCGGATCCTGGAGGAAACCAAGCTCGTGTGTGTCCGCCTCGAGCGCGAGCGCGGCACTGTAGCTCGAGGGTGTGTTCACCGCGCCGGGCGCGACCGCGACAACGCGCACTCCTGACGGAGTGAGATCGACCGCCATCTGGCGCGTAAGAGCAACGATGGCACCCTTTGACGCCGCGTAGGGCGCGCTCTCCGGCAAGGACGCAAACGCGTGCACCGACGCCATGTTCACGATGACGGGATATGCGTCACAGAGTTCCAGGTAGGGCAAACACGCTCGGCTCATCAAGAAGATGGACTTCACGTTCACAGCGAACACTCGGTCCCACAACTTCTCGCTCGCATGAGCGATGCCGCTTGAGAACGGGCTGATCCCGGCGATGTTGCACAGCACCCGAATATCCCCGAGCCCTGCTGCAAGCTCCGCTGCCTGTAGGCAGTCGGCGTCTCGGCTCACATCGGCTGTGCACGCGGTCGCGTCCCGGTCGTGCTCTCTTAGCATCGCGACGGTGCGTTCTGCGGACTCGGCAACGCAGTCGACGCAAACGACGTGCATCCCGTCCTCAGCGAGGCGCGCCGCAGTCGCCTTACCGATCCCTTGACCGGCTCCCGTGACGATCGCCACTTTGGTCGTCAAGACGCGCAGCCCGAGATCACGACGGGCGTCCAATGCTCAAAGTGCCCCACGTGTCGAGATTAGACACCGTGGCCTCGCTCTGTGCTCGAATGAAGTATTCACACTAATTGCATGAGGTTACTAGCTCTACGTCGTCTGCTTCTGCCGCGACACGACGCATAGCGGCATCTCTTCCGCATTTCGGATGCGCTTAGCGCCGCGTGTTCTGGGACAAGCGCCGAACGCGGGTCGCCGAATGCGGTGTGGCCTGTCGCCCACAATGGTCTTGCCCGAGCACGCTGTGCGCCCCAATCCCGGCAATATGTGACGCGCCATAAAGGTCCGCTCGAACCGGCAATTTCTGGAGCGGAGATTGCCGGGGGTCAATTGGCAGCTCGCTAGAGACGGGTGTACGTAACAGTTCGTCGAACTCACCAAGTGTGCGAAAATCGATCGACGAGCAACGAAAAGAGCACACTACTCGATTCCCGCGAAAACCAACGGCAGCATGTCATCGGCATACTTGACGGGCTCACGAGTGAGCAACTGCATCAACCCGTTTTGCCGAGCGGTTGGTCCAGCCTTGGGCTAGTGCAACATCTCGCCGTGGATGTCGAGCAATTCTGGTTCCTTCGGGTCGTCGCTGGCGAGACCGTTGAATCCAGCTCCAAAGGCGACCGATCGTCAGCGTGGCAGGTGACACCGGACACGTCTCCCGAAGTCGTATTCGATATTTACCGAGCAGAAATCGAGCGAGCCAACTCCATCATCAGTGGAACTGCCCTCGACGCCGCTCCTGCAGCTTGGCCTGACTTCTTTGGTGAATGGCGACTCGACAACCTGCGTGCCGTAATGCTCCACGTGATCGCCGAGACCGCATGTCATGCCGGTCACCTCGATGCCGTTCGTGAGTTGATCGACGGCCGCACATGGCTAACGCTCAACTAGCCCCAAGAATCGACGGGGGTAAGTGGCTTGTCACCGACCCGGCGTTCAGGGACAGGTCTCAACCGAGCCACCAGGGACTCGACAGAGACGATCAACGTAAGGCCGAGAGCAGTGGCAGCTCGGCATCAACCCTTCTGAGCGCGAAGCTTCTGATGTGTATCGACAAGCAAAGCGCACGGTAGGTGTCGCGCTTTTTATAGTCGCTGCGTTCATGACGGTGAACCCCGTCTCAGCCACCACATCGCCCAAGGCAACCATCACGCTTTCAGGGGATGCTGTTGGGTCCGTTCGCTTTGGCGAGGTGCAAGGCGCCTCGGTGGCCGCGCTGCAGAAACTCATAGGGAAGTCCGAAGGCGGTGTGCGATGCGCGAAAAGCAATTGCACGATCGATGCTGCGCTCTATTGGATGAGCTTTTCCGTGTACTTCTTTCATGGGAAGTTCGTCGGCTATCAGACCGCCAACTACCTCACCCGTGGGCATGAATCGACGTTCAATGAAGCAACGCCATAAGGTCTTCGTGTTTGAGACACACTGGATACGGCACGAAAGCTTTATCCAGGCGACGTAACGACGAGCGGCGAGAACGGTGGAGTGTACGCAGCCACTACGAATACGGGAACGATCCGCGGCTACTTGTCCATGGAGATCATGTGCCTGCCGACGAAGATCTAGATCGCGACGATCTCGACGGGTCGGTCGGTTGTCCCGCATCGTCACCTCGATGACCCCAAGAGGAGATACATGAAGCCATCTCCGAGGCCAAAGCTCAGACGACTCGGGGCGCGAGCCTTCGGAGGAGCGGTGGGTGGTGACCACCGCGTCGGTTTTTGCGGAATCGACGTGGGCACTCGGAGCGTGCGAGCGGCCGTCCTCGACGAGCACGGCCGGCTGCTTGGCGACGGATCGGCCGTGATCGCCTCGGACTGGTGCCTTGGGCCGCGACACGAGCAGTCGGCTGATTCGTGGTGGATGGCACTGGTCGAGGCCGTCCGGAGTGCCCTAGCTGCGCTCTCCGACCAGGTCGTCATCGGCGCGGTGGCGCTGGACGCGACGTCGGGCACGCTGCTCGTCGAAGGCGCTGACGGATCGGCGCGGGGTCCGGCGCTCATGTATGACGATTTGCGCGCTGCGAGCGAGGCGGAGCTCGCCCAGGCGGTAGGGGCACGGCTGTGGGATGTGCTCGGCTACCGAATGCAGCCATCGTGGGCACTGCCGAAGGCAATGTGGCTGGTGGCCCGAGGCATGGTCGGTGCCGGGGAACGAGTCGTCCACCAGTCCGATCATTTGGTGCGCCGTCTGGTCGGTGCGCCGGTTCCGACGGACACGTCCAATGCCCTCAAGACCGGTGTTGACCTGCGTGTCGCGACATGGCCGGCAGACGTTTTTGACGAACTGGGCCTTTCGACCTCGACGTTTCCTGAGGTGGTACTGCCCGGCACGGTGATCGGAGCGGTCGGAGTGGAAGGTGCCGTGGCAACCGGACTGCTGACGGGTACGCCGGTGCGGGCGGGGATGACCGACGGCTGTGCCGCCCAGATTGCGGCGGCAGCGCTCCGCCCCGGAAGATGGGTCAGCGTGCTCGGCACGACGCTCGTGGTGAAGGGCTCGACACGTGAGGTGGTGCGTGACCCGGGGGGAACCGTCTACAGCCACCGCCACCCCGATGGCGGTTGGCTCCCCGGAGGGGCGTCGAGCACCGGCGCCGGGGTGATTGCGCAACTCTTCGGTACCGACCCTGAGGTTCTGGACGTGCTCACGGCGCAGGCGGCGGCGCTTCCTCCGGTGTCAGGCGTGACCTATCCGTTGGCTGGCACGGGGGAGCGCTTCCCTTTCGTCGCGCCCGCGGCACACGGATTCCTCGCCGAGGATGCGCTTACCCCGGCTGCACATTTCGCCGCGCTGTGCACCGGGGTCGCGTACGTGGAACGCCTCGCCTACGACGTGCTCGCCTCGCTCGGCGCAGACGTGTCGGGCCCCGTGGCCCTAACCGGCGGTGCGGCACGAAACAACTGGTGGAATCAGCTGCGGACCGACGTACTGGGCCGGCCGACCTTGCGTCCTTCATCGGTCGAGGCAGCGGTGGGTATGGCGGTGCTCGCGGCCGCGCCCGAAGGCCAGCTCACCGAAACAGCTGAGCGGATGGTCCAAGTGAGCGACGAGTACCTGCCCGATGAGGCACGCGGGCGAGAACTGCGGTCGGGATACCTCCGACTGGTCGACGCGCTGTGTGAGCGCGGTTGGCTCGACGCTGGTCTCGCCGAACGGGCGCTCGCGACCGGGACGCTACCGCTGTGAGCGAGGCGCCGGGGCCCGTCGGGCGAACAGCGCGTGACGGTGAGACGAGATTGCTGCTCGTCCGTCACGGAGAAACCGGATGGGAAGCACAGAGGCGGTACGCGGGGGGACTCAGCGACATTGGCCTGACCACGTCCGGCCGACGCCAGGCGCGCCAGCTTTCCGAGCAAGTGAGGCACTGGCGTCTCGACGCCGTGGTCAGTTCGCCGCTCCGCCGGGCGATTGAGACGGCTGCGCCATGCGCGAAGGCAGTCGGGGTACCGCTGCAGACCGTCGACGCGCTTCGAGAAATCGAGTTCGGCATCGCCGAAGGCCGCAGCATCGATGAACTGCTCACCATGGACGAGGAGATGGTGCACCGATTCCGATTGGACCCAGTCGCCCATCCGTTTCTCGGGGGCGAGGAACCAGCGTCAGTGGCACGACGGATAGACGAGGCGTTGCGCGAGATCGCACGCCGATACACGGGTTGCAGCGTCCTCGTCGTAGGCCACAACACTTCCTTACGGCTCGGGCTATGCGAGCTGCTCGGATTGCCAATTTCTCGGTACCGGCAGATCTTCCCGCGCCTGGAGAACTGCGCATTGACCGAACTCGTCCTGCCGACTGGGGAGTTGGGACCCGCCTCTTTGCTATCACTGAACGCTCCCGGTTTCCTCGGGACCCGTGAACACGACGGTTGACCGATTTGCAGCGACCGGTTGAGACCGCCTGTCGATTCACGGCCCATGATCACGACGAACTCGGAGTCGATGACGAGCGTCACAATTCAAGCTAAGGACAAGGAAAAGTGACCGCCATGCAACCCGGGTCTGTCCGAATCACCTAGTCAACGCCACTTTTTACTAACAGCCCCAACGGGATTCGAACCCGCGCCTCCACCTTGAGAGGGTGACCGAGCAGAAACTTTTTGAGACGGACTGAGCCGCGTTGGGACAGTGAGTCCTGATCAAGGTCCATTTGTGAAACGAGGTGAGACGGAGCTGGAATAGGCGATCCGGGATGGGACGCGCGAAAGACGCGCGATGGAAAGTGATGTCCTAGCGTCCATGACCGATTCTTCTTTGGGACATTCTCGAAGAGTGCCGATTGCAAAGCGACCCGTGCTTGCGAGCCTCGGACCGATCAGATTCCCTTGCGGCTGTTGAGCCGACTCACCATGGCGGGGTCGCGGTGGTCAAAGAAGAGGGAGGCTCCCGTGTCCATCGTGGCGATCTGAGACATGTCGTCGTCGGTGAGCGTGAAGTCGAACACGTCAAGGTTCTGTTCCATGCGTTCACGACGCACTGACTTCGGGATTGCGACGACATCGCGTTGGATGAGCCATCGCAAGACGACTTGCGCGACGGCCTTGCCGTGCGCATCACCGATCTCGGTCAGCAGCGGATTCGTGAACAGGCTGTTCTTACCTTCCGCGAACCCGCCCCATGACTCCATCTGCACGCCGTGGGCACGCATGAGTTCTTGGTCGGCGCGGCGCTGGAAGAACGGGTTGACTTCGATCTGGTTAACCGCGGGCGTGACTTCGTTGTGCTCGATGAGATCGACGAGCCGGTCAGGATAGAAGTTCGCAACGCCGATGGCGCGGACAAGGCCTTCGGTGAGCAGCTGCTCCATGGCTCGCCACGAGCTGTAGTAGTCGCCGAGGGGCTGATGAATGAGGTAAAGGTCCACGTAGTCGAGACCGAGTCGTCCAAGGGACCGCTCGAACGCGGCCCGGGCGTTGGCTTCTCCGGGATCTTGAATCCACAACTTGGTGGTGATGAACAACTCGTCGCGGAAAAGGCCGCTACTGCGCACCGCTCGGCCGACCGCCTCCTCGTTCTGGTAGGAGGCGGCGGTGTCAAAGTGACGGTAGCCAACTTCAAGTGCGGTAGCAACGGCCTGTTCGGTCTCGTCGGGTGGGATCTGAAAGACGCCAAAACCGAGGATGGGCATCTCCACGCCGTTGTTGAGCGTGAGTGCGGGAGTCCGTGTCGTTTCCATTCTTGGAGACAACCTTCCCAGCCGACCTGAATGATCGCCCCGCGGCGCTGGCATCACCGAACGCCGGGACGGGACATCGGCCTTTCGTTAGGAAGCTTTGGCCCGATACTCGTTAAGCGCGTCGACCGGGATATGTGCAATGCCTTTGACCATGACGAAGCGAATCTTGCGATCGTGAATGAGGCGCAAGAGGTCTTTCGTCGGCATGTCCAATTGCCGAGCAGCCTCGGAAGCTCTTAGGAGTTCAACGGCCATTCTGGTCGCCTTCGGTTTCGTCGAAATGAAGTTTACGGCTCAGTTCAACAACCTGATGTTCAATTTGCGCCAAGACGGCCACGTGGTCGCTCTCGGCGAGAACGTCGCGCGCGTCCTCTAGGGCCGCCAGAAGTTCGAGAGCTGCCTCGAGGTCGTACGTGATCTCGTCGGGGGGGCCGTCTGACGGGCCTGTCATGTTGTCAAGGGTGGCGCAAGGCGGAAAGCGAGCATCAGCCAACGATAGAAAGCCGATGCGACACTCGGCGCCGGACCAAGAACCGAGTCCGAACTCGGATTCATCCAGGTCGCCGCCGGCGTTCGGCGTCGGCGGCGTGACACTTTTGATCCCGTAAAGAAAGTTCTCACAACGCTAGGTACTCCGGTAAGTTCGACTCCGAGTCTGGAGAGGCTCAGCACCGCTGTTCGAGACGCCGATTGCCTCGTCGGGTTGTCGAAAGCGGCCGACATACGACGAGGAATCCGTGGCCCAGTTCGTTCGGCGCAAGACGCTGAACGGCGAAATCAGATACGACGTTCGTACGCGGATTAAAGGGCGAGTTCTCACGCGCAAGTTTGCGCGAAAGCACGACGCTGAAGCCTGGGCGTCACAAGTTCGAGCCGATCGATCGCACGGGCTCACAATCGACCCTCGAGCCGGCAAGATCAACTTCAAGGAATTCGCTGAGGGGTGGATCAGTAGGCGCCCGGAACTCGCGGTACAAACCCGAGAGGACTACCGACGCCTATTCGACGTTCATTAGCTTCCAGCACTTGGGTCGCTCGCGATTGGAGGGATCCGGGCTTCTGACGTTCGAGCCTGGTGGGCGTGGCTTGCAGCAACGCGTCATGCCCTAGCTGCTAAGGGCTACCGCCTTCTCCGGACGATCCTCGGTTCGGCAGTAACCGATGGGCTTCTCGCGCGAAATCCGTGTCAGGTCTTGGGCGCGTCGCACGAGCGATCACCAGAACGGCCAACAGCTTCGATCCCGGAAGTGAAAGCTCTCGCCGGCGCAATCGGCTCCCGCTTTTCCGCGCTCGTCGAGCTCGCCGCGTGGTGCGGCCTTCGACGGGGTGAGCTGCTCGCGCTGCGGCGACAAGAAGTGGACCTCGAGCTCAACGTCATTCGAATCGAACGTTCGATGGTCTTTCTTCGAGACGGCTCGATCGTGATCAAAGAACCGAAGACTGCTGCAGGTAAGAGACGGGTGTCGATTCCGCCGCACCTTCGAGAATCCCTCGAGCGCCAAATGACCGCCTTTGTGGGCCCAGAAACCGATGCGCTCGTCTTCACAGGTGACAAGGGTGGGCCGCTTCGGCCAAACGTCTTACAGGCGGCGTGGAATGACGCGAGGCGCTCGATCGGACGAAGCGACCTTCAGCTCCATGACCTTCGCCATAGCAGTAACACGTGGGCCGCGGCCACGGGAGCGATCACGACGGAGCTGATGGCGCGCATGGGACATGCCAGTGCCGTTGCGGCGCTTCGCTACCAGCACGCGACGGCAGAACGAGATCGCGCGATAGGAAGCGCGCTTTCGGCACTAGCCACTACCGCGGCCGCAACAGCTTCGGGAGTCTCGGATGAAGCGCGCGAAAAACGCGCGATAGAACAGGCAAAGCCGCCTTGGACCAAGACCCAGAAGGATCAAAGAAATACGCGCCTAGCTCGACAAAGGCGTTGGCAGCCCCAACGGGATTCGAACCCGTGCCTCCACCTTGAGAGGGTGGTGTCCTAGGCCACTAGACGATGGGGCCGTGCCCTAATGCCGCGCTCACCTGACACAACGCGTGCTGAAGTCGGCTAACACGTAACAGACAACTTCTGCCGACCAACAACTGGTATCGCTCGGGGGGGAGGACTTGAACCCCCAATTACAGGGCCAGAACCTGTCGTGTTGCCGATTACACCACCCCCGAATGAGCGCGCCGAATCCTAACAGCCACTGCAAATTGCCCTCTTAGCCCGCTGCCCAACTAATTCGGGGATACCCGAAGATCCTCCCAGCGGCAAGGGCAGTTGCTTCGCGAAAAAGCGACTCGAATTCGGTGAAAAAGGCCCTATTGGAACCGACAGCAGGAGAGATCTGCGCGTTCAACCCGAGGTTCGCGGCTGCGGATCGATCGTATAGGGCGTCAACGGCGTCGGTGACGATGATCGTGTGCGCACCCGCAGAAAAAAGTCCCGACGCTTGCAAGAGACTCTGCGTGACTCCGGTCACCGGCGCGCTCTCGAGCGCAGTCTTGGGCACTCCGTTTCGACGAAGCCAACTCAACTCGATCGACGTTATCGATGGGAGACCGACGGCGTTGGGAGGCCCGGTGACGACGATGATGGGTGCACGATGCGTCTGATAGAGCAGGAGCGCTTGACGCAAGCGCCCAAGCAAGTCGCTGCTGGGCTGCATCCCGACGATGGGTCCTCCCATGACGACAATGCCTTGGGCAGGTCCGACTGATGAAGGCGCCCCCGAAAGCTGGGAGGTGGTCGCAATCTGCACCGCGCACACGATGACGAAGACCAGCGCGGCCGCAACGGCGATTCCAATCACGCGCATGATCCAACGAAACACGGTGAAGATGAACATTCAGCCTCGGTCCTCGCGTGAGGACACGGTCATTGCTCGAGTGCTCTTTGCAGCCGGTCGAGCGCGCGTGAGCGTCCGATCACCTCGAGGGACTCAAAGAGTGGGAGACCGACACTTTTCCCCATAGTTGCAACCCGTATCGGTGCTTGTGCCTTCGCCAGTTTGCGCCCGTAGATTTCGCCGATTGCTTCGACGACTTCGCGAAGCGTTGCCGCGTCAAAGGTGCAATCCTCGAAGGCATCCTTCGCAGCGACAAGAATCTGCCGTGCCTCGCCATCGCCCCCAAGTACCTTTGCGACCGACGCCTCATCGAGCCTCAAGGGTTCAACGAACGCGAACTCGACCATGCCGGCAACTTCAGCGAGAGTTGCAACCCTGTCCTTTGTCAAGGTTGCAAGGCGAACGAAGACCGACTCGTCGAAGTCGGAGCGTCTCCATGGGACATCGTGACCATCCATGTAGCTTTTGGACCTTGCGACGAATTCCTTGTCGCTAAGCGCACGAATGTACAAGCCGTTGAAGTGCAAGAGGCGCTTCTCATCGAAGAACGCGGGCGACCTTATGACGTCTTCGAGCCGGAACTCGTCGATGAGCTCGTCAAGACTCAAAACTTCGCGATCGTCCGTTGGCCCCCAGCCGAGCAGCGCAAGATAGTTGCACATCGCTTCGGGAAGAAAACCGGCATCGCGATAGTCCTCGACGGCAACTCGGTCGCGTCTTTTTGAGAGCTTCTGTCTCTTTTCGTTCACCAATACAGGTAAATGGGCGAATACGGGGAGCTGCGGCCCGCCGAGGGCTTGCCACAACAAGATCGCCTTTGGCGTCGTTGGTAGGTGCTCTTCGGCGCGTATGACATGGGTAATGCCCATGGAGATGTCATCGACGACGACTGCAAGGACAAAGAGGGGATCGCCATTGGACTTCACGACGACAAAGTCCTCAATTGAAGAGTGCGCGAACTCGACGTCTCCGCGGACGATGTCATGCACCACGGTCGCACCCGAGTCGGGCACCCGGAATCGCAAGGCACGACCCGGTCCTCGTTCAAGGCCTCTGTCTCGACAAAACCCGTCATATCCGGGCGTCTGGTGATCCTTCGCGCGCGCATCGACGTCGTCTCGGGTGCAATCGCACGCATAAAGGTGCCCCGACGCGAGCAGCTTGCCAACTGCTTCTTCGTAGCGATCCCGTCGTTCTGACTGGAGATACGGGCCTTCGTCCCACGTAATTCCGAGCCACATGAGAGCGCCGCAGATTCCGTCGATGTAGCGCTCCTCGCTTCGGTCTGCGTCGGTGTCCTCGATGCGCAATACGAACGTGCCCCCAAGGCGCTTCTTGAAGAGCCAGTTGTAAAGTGCCGTCCGCGCCCCTCCTACGTGGAAATACCCCGTCGGAGAAGGAGCAAATCGGACGCGCGGAACAGCACTCAGTGTGCTCATGGCAACAGACGTTCCCTCATTGCCAAGCACGGAGAGAAAACCATCGCGCGCAAGGCTCCGCTCAAGGCATCACCCTCGTTCTTCGTTGCAGCGCAATGCCTGGCTCTATTCATATGCGATCCACCGGCGTCGATGGACGCGATGACTCCAGCTGGACCGATCGCGATCGCACGGCACGACTTCACTCCTCAGCTGCGGATAATGGTTCGCTTGCGAAGCGTAGCGACCAGAGCGATGCCGACCCAGTACCCCAGGTACGCTCGGTCAATGCATTCGAAGCCGCACCGTCTTCGCACCACTTTCGTGGTGCTCATCATCGTCGGCGGAGCACTCGGCGCTGCATTCGGGCTGGGCGCTTTCTCCGGGCCCTCGCTCACCCCCGCCCAGATCGCCGCGCGAGCTGCCGCTGCACGCGCGCGAAAGATCATCGCTGCCGAAAAGCGCGCTGTACGCCGAGCCGAGGCACAACTCGAGACCGTGCTTCCCACGAAGCTCGCGACGCCCGCGCCAACGGTGCCGGCGCAGCTCTTCGCGAACCCCCTTAGGCCACACGAGGTTGTCGGATTCGTGCCTTACTACACGTTGTCGACGCTGAGCCCGGCCGATTTCACGGACACGAGTGTGCTTTGTTACTTCGGTCTTGGACTGACGGCCAATGGATCGCTCATGGAGCCGGTGAGTTGGGTCAGCTTGCAATCGGACACCTTCGCGACATTCCTTGCATCTGCACGTGCCGCGAACGACGAAACGCTCCTCACCGTCTCGAGTTTCGCCCGCTCAACGATCGGTGCGCTCACGCGCAACGCGAGCACGACAGCCCCGCGTCTCGCAGGAGAACTCGCCCCGCTCGTCACCTCAACTGGACTTTCGGGCGTCGACATAGATATCGAAGGGCGATGGAGCGCGGATCGAGCCGGGTTTGTGAGATTCATGAACGATTTCTCGAAAGCTTTCAGATCTGCAGATCCGAAAAGCGTGATCTTGCTCGACACCTATCCACAGTCGGCGGCGGGAACGAGAGACTTCTTCAACATAAAGAAGCTCGCGCCGGACATTGACCAATTCTTCGTCATGGAATACGCAATGGAGAACGTCGACAATGCGTCGGCCAATGCCCCCGCGTTCAGCCCCAACCTCGGAGTCTCCACGGTCCAAACCCTCATCCAGTACAAAAAGCTCGTGCCTTCTTCGAAAATTATCCTCGGACTTCCCTTTTATGGCTATGACTTTTCGACGATGTCTGGAAGACCAGGAGCAGACACGACGTCGCCTGACCCCGAGGCCGTGACCTATGAGGCAATTGCCTCGATCGACAGGCCAGCTCTTTGGGATCCGGTCTCTGAAACGCTCTTCACACGCTTTGAAGAGGCGAAGCAGTGGCACGAGACCTGGTACGACAACCCCGTGTCCCTCGCGCTCAAAGTTGCACTCGCCATCGACTTTCACGAGGCTGGCATCGGTGTTTGGGCGCTCGGCATGGAAGGAAGCGACGCTGCGATGTTGTCCGCGCTCGATGGCGGCACCGCACCACTAAAGGGTTCCCTCCAACCCGCGCCCGCGAGCGCGGCGTCGAACTAGGACGAAGCGGGCGACTCTCCTGAGCTGTTCGCGTGGCGCATCAGGCGCGACTTGCGTCGCGCCGCCTGATTCGGATGGATGACCCCGGCGCTCGCTGCTTTGTCGATGCGCTTGGCGGCAACTCGAATCTGCTCGTCAGCGTCGTCGGCGCCGTTTTCGGCCGCGACGAGAGCGCGCTTGATCCGGGTCTTGAGCTCAGACCGCACCTTCTTGTTCCGGTCGCGGCGAGCTTCATTCTGTCCGATGCGCTTGATTTGACTCTTGATGTTGGCCATGACTTCCCCAAGATGCGTTGCGGTGACGAAATGAGCAGGCTAGCAGGTGTGGGACGAGCGCCTCATCTGCACGTTTCATACGAGCCGGCAAGAGGAGGCACTCGGGAAATGGCACGATGGTCACGTGGTTGACCCGCGCCAGATCCGCAACTTCTCAATTATCAGCCACGTCGACCACGGCAAATCGACGCTTTCGGACCGCATCTTGGAGCTCACCGGGGCGGTTGACCCACGGGACATGCGAGAGCAGTTCCTCGACTCGATGGATATCGAGCGCGAGCGCGGCATCACGATCAAAGCCCAGAACGTGCGTGTTCAATGGCGCGACCACATCCTTCACCTCATCGACACGCCTGGGCACGTGGATTTCGGCTACGAGGTGTCCCACAGCCTCGCCGCGTGTGAGGGCGTCGTCTTGTTGGTCGACGCATCCCAGGGCATCGAGGCACAGACGCTCGCAAATTGCTACCTCGCGCTGGAAAACGACCTCGAAGTGGTCGCAGCGCTCAACAAGATCGATCTGCCAGCCGCAGATCCGGATCGCTATGCGGAGGAGATCGAACGCGTACTCGGAATCGATGCCCACGAAGTGCTCCGCATCTCGGCAAAAACCGGCGAAGGCGTGACCGGGCTATTGGACGCCATCGTCGCACGCATACCTGCGCCATCCGGACGAAGCGACGCGCCCTTGCGCGCGCTCATCTTCGACTCCTATTTCGACCAGTACCGGGGTGTCATTAGCGCGATTCGTGTCGTCGACGGTCAATTGAAGACAGGCATGAAGATCCGCTTCTTCCAAGCTGGCCTGACGCACGAAGTAGAAGAGATCGGCGTGCGCCTTCCTGCGCCGAGCCCCGTGGACGTCCTCGGACGAGGTGAAGTCGGGTATCTCGTCGCGGGAGTACGCACCATAAGCGAAGCGCGTGCGGGCGAAACCGTGACGGACGCTGCCCATCCGGCTGCCGAAGCACTCCCGGGATACCGAGATCCAAAGCCGATGGTCTTTTGCGGGCTGTACCCCGTCGACGGCGACGAGTTCCCCGAGCTTCGCGACGCGCTCGAGAAACTGCAGTTGAACGACGCGAGCATCACCTACGCGCCCGAGACCTCCTTGGCACTCGGGTTCGGGTTCCGCTGCGGCTTCCTCGGCCTGTTGCACATGGAGATCGTTCGAGAGCGCCTAGAGCGCGAATTCGACCTTTCGCTCATCGCGACAGCTCCGTCGGTTGGATACGTCGCGTACTTGACCGACGAGACCTCGCAGGTCGTGGACAACCCTTCAAAGCTCCCGGAGCCACAGTTCATCGATCACATCGACGAGCCGCTGCTGCGGGTCACGATCGTGACGCCGGCGCAATACATCGGAACGATCATCGATTTGTGCCAAGTGCGGCGCGGTCGACAGGAAAAACTGGCCTATCTGTCCGCAGAGCGTCTCGAGCTCGTCTACACCATCCCGCTCGCAGATGTCGTCGTCGATTTCTTCGACCAACTGAAGAGCAGGACGAAGGGCTACGCGAGCCTCGACTATGAACCAGCGGGACTCGAGACGGCGAATCTCGTCAAGGTAGACATCTTGTTGAACGGCCAAGCCGTCGATGCGTTCTCCTCAATCGTCCACCGCTCGCGCGCGGAGGAATACGGCCGGAAAATGGCCGAGAAACTGCGCGAGCTCATTCCCCGCCAGCTCTTCGACGTCCCGATCCAAGCGGCGATCGGGGGAAGGATCATCGCGCGCGAAACCGTCAAGGCAAAGCGCAAGGATGTCCTTGCGAAATGCTACGGCGGGGACATCACGCGAAAGCGCAAGCTCTTGGAGAAACAAAAAGAAGGTAAGAAGCGGATGAAGTCGATCGGTCGAGTTGAGATCCCCCAAGAAGCGTTCGTCTCTGCGCTTCGTCTCGATGAATGACAACTTGACGTCCGACGTGCGTGCTCATGAGCACGCTGTTGGCCATGCACGACAAAGCTGCCAGGAAACGAGCGTTTCAGCCAAGCTGCGCGAGCTGGTCGTCGGCGGGATCGCCGAGGCAGTCGGGCTCGATGACACGCTCGAGCAGTACGCGAGCCCCCGTGGGGACGCCGGGCTCTTTGGCCCGTCTTCACTCACTTGGGTCGTACATAGCGATCTTCCGGCCATGCTCATCGGGGGACTCGCTTCGCTCATGCTCCAAACCCTTCATCCGCTCACGATGGCAGGGATCGAAGAGCACTCACATTTTCGCGAGGATCCCCTCGGAAGGCTTCGCCGAACAGCCGAGTTTGTCGCGGGCACGACGTTTGGTGGCACAGCACACGCGGAGGCGCTCATCGAAAGAGTGCACGACGTCCATGACCGCATCCACGGCATCGCACCCGACGGCCGAGTGTATTGCGCGAACGATCCTGAACTCCTGACGTGGGTGCACACGACCGAGGTATGGAGCTTCCTGCGTTCATTTGAGCGGTATTCGGCGCACCCGCTCACCATGTCGGAAAAGGACCGCTACTTGCGTGAGGTCTCGACTCTCGCGTATCGCCTCGGAGCGACGAGCGTTCCACAAAGCGTCGCGGAGGTGCGCGCGTACTTTTCCGACATGAGAGGCGAGCTCGTTGGGTCGAAGGAGGCAATCGCCACCGTGGCGTTCTTGCGCGAACCGCTGTCGCGTGCGCCGCTCGAGGTCCTCGCCCAACAGGTCGTCGCCGATGCAGCCATCGATCTCCTCCCGAGCTTCGCCCGGCGCGCTCTTCGACTCTTCCACGTGCCGTTCGTCTCGACGGCGGCCGCGAGAGCGGGAGCTGGAACCTTTTCTGCGCTCCTACGCTGGGCAATTGGGCCAAACGTGCTCGTGAACATCGCACGCGAGCGCGCCGGGGCCACGTGAGCCCGCCTTAGGGCCAACGAGGCTCTTCTCCTCATAGTTCACGTGATGCCAGCACTCGGTAGAATCGAGTGCCAACACGACGAATCGGACGCAACCCATCGAGCGGGGGTCTCCGCGACAGACAGCGAGGCGGACAAGAGCAGGGTGCTAGACGCCAGGAAGTCAAAGATCCTTGAGAAGATCGTCGCGGAGCACATCGAGACTGGCCAGCCGGTTGGCTCCGCCCATATCGTCCGGGAAGGCGACATCGAAGTCTCCCCTGCCACGGTCCGCTCCGACATGGCCGCACTGGAGCGCGAGGGATATCTGTCGCACCCCTACACGAGCGCAGGACGAGTACCGACGAATCTTGGGTACCGCTTCTTCGTCGACCATCTCACCGGCCTCGCCGATCTCGATCCCGCCGGTGAAGAAAAGGTAAGCGAGTTCTTTGGCCGCGCGCACGGAGAGCTCGAGCGGATGCTGCGGGACACTTCACAACTTTTGTCTCAGCTCACCGAACACGCCGCGGTCGTGACCGGGCCAACCCATGAAACGCTCACCGTACGCTCGGCTTTGCTTACCAAGCTCCAAGGGCGCGACGCGTTGCTTATCGCGGTGCTGTCGAACGGTGTCGTCGAAAAGCACGTCCTCGACTTGGCCGCGGACACCTCGGACAACGACATCGAAGACGCCAATGTCGCCTTCCGCACCTACCTTCCCGGCCAAGTTCTCGGGCGTCTCAGCGCTCCGAGACTCACGGGCAAGAGCTCCGTCGACAAGCTCGTCATGGCTTGCCATCGTGCCCTCACCGACACCGAACGATCCTCGATGCCAACCGATGAGGTGTACGTCGGCGGCACGGCGCACATGGCCGAGCAGTTCCCCGCGGTCGATACCGTTCGAGAGGTCCTTTCGGTCCTCGAGCAATCCTTCGTCGTCGTCTCGCTCTTGAGAGACGTCTTGTCCCAGGGTCACAACGTTTCGATCGGTACGGAAAACGCCATGGAATCCCTCTCTGAGTGCTCGCTCGTCGTTGCGCCCTATGGCCTTGGAGGAGAAGTCGTGGGGACAATCGGCGTCTTGGGACCGACGCGGATGAACTACCCTCAAGCGCTCACCGCCGTCGCGGTCGTAAGCAAGCGCCTCGGACGTCAACTCGCGAGCGGGTAGGAGCACCCCATGGCCCAGGATTACTACGAGCTGCTCGGTGTCTCGCGCTCCGCGACTGAAGACGAGCTGAAACGCGCCTACCGCAAACTCGCGCGTGAGCTCCACCCGGACACGAGCGGGGGCGACCCGGTTGCCGAGGCCCGCTTCAAGGAAATCTCCGCTGCGTATGAGACCTTGCGCGACCCCGAGCGGCGACGCCGATACGACATGTTCGGCCCAGACGGTGCGCGCATGGGCCAAGGTGCCGGCACGAATCAAGGCGATATCTTCGGAGGCGGCTTCGGCGACTTGTTCGACGTCTTCTTCAAGAACGGCCCCTTTGCCAATGCCCAACAGAGCGGCCCACGGCGCGGCAACGACGTCGAGATCACCGTAGAAATCGAATTCGAACAGGCGCTCCACGGCGTTGGACGACCGGTGACCTTCCGCTGTGCGATCCCGTGCGACGCGTGCGAGGCAACCGGGGCTGCACCAGGCACGAGCGCGCGGACCTGCAAGGAGTGCTCGGGAACCGGCCAGGTGCGCCAGGTACGTCAGTCGCTCCTCGGCCAGGTCGTCACTGCGGCACCATGTGGGACCTGCCGGGGCCTCGGCACGATTATCGACGTGCCCTGTCCTCATTGCCGCGGGGAGGGAAGGCGCGACGAGTCCCACACCGTTACCGTCGAAGTGCCGCCGGGGGTCGACGACGGGACGACGCTGCGCATCACAGGTGCAGGAGGTGCCGCGCAGCGTTCAGGCATACGGGGTGACCTCTACGTCCATGTGCGGGTCAAGGATCACGAACGCTTCGAGCGGCGTGGGTCAGACCTCGAGATGGGCTTGCACATCGCGTTCACCCAGGCGGCGCTCGGTGCCGAGATCACGATCGATACTTTGGATGGGCCCGAAATCATCCACGTCTCGCCTGGCATGCAAACGGGCAAGGTCTATCGCCTCAAAGGACTCGGTGTCCCGGTCGTGCGCGGTCGCGGCCGCGGCGACTTGAACGTCTTTATCTTCGTCGACACCCCGACAGACCTGTCAAAAGACGAACAGGACCTGTTGAGAGATCTTGCTCGCATGCGTAACGAAGAGATCTCGAGCGTCGAGCCCGGACTCATCTCCCGCATTCGCTCAAGCTTCGGTTGAACATAAAGGACGCCGATCCGGCTACAGCGCTTCGAGAAGCCGACGTGCTCTGCTTTGTCGAAGACCTCGATGCGCCGATGCTCACGTCTGATGACGCGCATCATCTTTGCAACGTCCTTCGCTTGCAGACCGGCGCGACAATCGCCGTAGCAGACGGCGCTGGCAGCTTTCGACTTTGTGCCCTGAGCGCCGGACCGACACGACCAGGCGGGAATGAAGCACCTGAACACCCAACGGTCGCGAAGCGACGCGTCCGCGAAGTGTCGCTCGAGCCGAGCGGCGCGATCACCTGCTTTCGAAACGAGCCGCCGCTCACCGTTGCCTTCGCGCTCACCAAGGGCGACCGCCCCGAATGGACCGTGCAAAAGCTCACTGAGCTCGGCATCGACTCGATTCGCCCGATCATCACCGAGCGAACCGTCGTCCGACTCGATGATGACGCTGCCAAGCGACGCGGCGACCGGTTCCGCCGCATCGCACGCGAGGCAGCTTCCCAGTGTCGCCGCCCAAAGCTTCCCGACGTCGCCGATCCGGTTTCGTTCTTCGAGCTTCTTAGCTGCCACCGAGGTGCTGTGGTGCTGGCGGAACCCGGAGGACCCCCGATCGCACCCACGGCGACGTTTGTCGCCGTGGGCCCAGAGGGCGGGTGGTCTCCAGCCGAGCTCGAAAGCGGATGCTCCCTCGTCGGTCTCGGTCAAACGGTCTTGCGGTCCGAGACCGCTGCGATCGCCGCAGGCGTCCTCCTTTCGATCCGGCGCAGCGGGGGCATCGACTCGCGCTGAGTGTGGTCACGGGCGCGGCAATACGAGGTCGGCTACCCTGGGACGGTCGCACAGAGCGCGATCGCGGTGATGGGCATGATGAATCCTTCGTTTGAGAACGAGACAATTGATGCGTCTTATGCAGCCACCGTTGGTGCGCGCCTTCGCGCGGTTCGACGTCAAAAACAGCTCTCACTTCTCGCCGTCCAAGCTGCATCCGAGCAAGAATTCAAGGCATCGGTGCTCGGCGCCTACGAGCGAGGTGAGCGCGCGATCTCCGTTCCACGACTGCAGCGCCTCGCAAAGCTCTACGACGTACCCGTCGATCAGCTCCTGCCTGAAGACTTCGGCGACGTGCGAGGTCGGATTCACGCGACAGACGAGAACGATCAAGTCAGCGGCACGCGCCACGCCAAGGTCCGCATCGACATCGCGCGCCTGCGTAGCGTCGACGCACCAGAAGCCGTCGCGCTCAGTCGCTTCCTCTCGACAATCCGTCTCGAGCGACAAGACTTCAATGGCCAGATTCTCACGATCCGTTCTGATGACTTACGCGTCATCGGCGCGATCTTTGGGCTCGGAGTGAAAGAGATGGTCACTCGGCTCCAAGAGCTCGGGGTCGTCTTCGACACCTAGTGCGTATCTTTTCTTCGACCCAGGTTCTGCCGAACGAGGGTTCAGATCCCAAAGCCACCGAATCCTTCGGGGTGTACGTCCACATCCCCTTTTGTGCTCAGCGCTGCGATTACTGCGCCTTTTCAACCTGGACGGACAAAGGACATCTCGTCGCTCGCTACATCGACGCGTGCCTTGTGGAGATAGGGCGCGCCCAAAGGGACGGCGTGCTCGGAAGCTGCACGACGGTGTTCATCGGCGGGGGAACCCCGTCATTCATCGGAGCAGCCCCGCTGTGTCGAATTATCGAGGCGTTGCCATGCGCGAACGACGTGGAGATCACCGTCGAATGCAACCCCGAATCAACGACACCTGAACTCCTGCGCAGCTTAGAACTCGCCGGTGTCACCCGGATTTCTCTTGGTGTGCAGTCCTTTTCGGAACACGTCCTCAAAAGCCTCGGGCGAACAGGAGATCCGACCGACGCAGCGCGCGCCGTATCGATGATCGGTGCTGCCGGCTTTACAAACTTCAACGTCGATCTCATCTTTGGTGGGGCGGGCGAGAGCGCGAGCGACTGGGCGGAAAGCCTTGAAAGAGCGACCACGCTCGACCCGGTGCCTCCTCACATCAGCGCGTACGCGCTGAGCGTCGAAAGAGGTACCCCCCTCTCGCGTGATTTCTCGCGACATCCCAACGACGACGTGCTCGCTGATCGGTACGCGTTCTGCGACGCATATCTGAGCGACGCCGGGTACTCCTGGTATGAGGTGTCGAATTGGGCGAAGCGAGGTCACGAGTGTCGCCACAACGTCGATTGCTGGGCACAAGGCGATTATCTCGGGATCGGGTGTTCTGCCCACAGCCACCTCGACGGGAAGCGGTTCGCGAATACGCGCGTACCCGAGCGCTACATCAACGCCATCGAACACGGGCGCTCGCCCCTTGAAACGACCGAGACCCTCGCGGGAAACGACCGGGTCATAGAGGCGCTCGAGCTCGCTTTGCGCACGCGTTGGGGAGTACCAAATTGGGCGTTGCCGAACGACCCGGACCTTAAAGGTCTCGTCGTGCGCCGCGGCGGACGGGCAGTGCTCAGCGTCAAAGGGCGCCTCCTCATGAACGAAGTGGCACTCCGCCTCCAATGTCCCCCCTCGGGCGATCCCACCCCCGAGACCCAAACTCCCACGTTAGGTGGTTTATTTGATACGGCAATAGCATGAAAGTTCACAAAAAGGGGCGGATCTGTTACCCTGAGCGTTCATGACAGGGAACCCGCACTGGCTATCGACGAAAGAAGCAGCGCAATACCTCGGCGTCAACCTACGCACCTTGTACCGGTTCATCGACGTCGGCGGGCTCACGGCGTATAAGTTCGGGCGCGTGATCCGGCTGAAAGAAGACGACCTCGAGCGCTTCGTCGACGCCGCCCGGATCCCGCCGGGAACCCTCGAGCACCTCTACCCGGAGCCCGCCCACTCAGCGATCTCGTGAGCAACGAAGCGGGAGCGCCGAGCAAGACGGACTGCGTTTTTTGCCGAATCATCACGAAGGAATTGCCCGCCGACGTCGTAGCCGAGAATGCGCACGCACTCGCGTTCACCGACCTCTCACCGGGAGCGCCCACCCACGTGCTCGTCGTTCCCAAGCGCCACATCCGCGACGCGACCGAGCTTTCGACAACCGACGGGGCGCTCCTTTGCGCGCTCATCGAACTCGCGAACGACGTGGCACATAGGAAGGGCATCGACCGATCGGGCTTCCGCCTCGTGTTGAACGTGGGCGACGACGCGGGGAACACCGTCGAGCACTTGCACCTGCACCTGCTCGGGGGGCGCAGCTTCTCCTGGCCGCCGGGCTGAAGTGCGCCGACAATCACCTGTTCGCGTGGCCGTCCCACTAGGTCCGAAAGCGACCACCTGCTGGTAACCTCGCTTCCGTAACCGTGACCGACACCCAACTCAAGATCCGCGTCGAGAGGAACGACCTCATGGTCGGGCTTCTCGGCGAACGTGACGAGCTGCTCCGACTCGTCGAGGCAGCTTTCGGCGACACGACCATCCATGTACGCGGCAACGAGATCACCATCGCCGGCTTGGACGCTGTGCGCGTCGGTCGGGTCTTTGATGAGCTCGTCTCGTTGCTCGAGCGCGGCCAGTGGCTCGACGGTGCGCACGTCACGCGCGCGATCGAGATGGTCAAGGCCGACGTGCGCCCTTCTGAGGTCCTAACCGCCGAGGTACTGCGCAGCGCTCGCGGCAAGTACGTCCGGCCAAAGACCGCTGGACAAAAGCGCTACGTCGACGCCATCGGTGCTTCCACGATCACCTTTGGCATCGGTCCTGCGGGAACGGGCAAGTCCTACCTCGCCGTGGCTCTCGCGATCCAGGCCCTGCAGGCCAAAGAGGTGACGCGCATCATCCTCACCCGGCCCGCGGTCGAAGCAGGAGAGCGTCTCGGTTTCTTGCCGGGCGATTTGATGGCAAAGGTCGATCCCTACCTTCGACCGCTTTACGATGCGCTCTACGACATGCTCGAGCCCGAGGGCACCCAGCGCCTCTTGGAGCGCGGCACGATCGAGGTCGCACCCCTCGCCTTTATGCGCGGCCGGACACTCAATGCGAGCTTCATCATCTTGGACGAAGCCCAGAACACCACGCCCGAACAGATGAAGATGTTCTTGACCCGCGTCGGGTTCGGGGCAAAAGCCGTCGTCACAGGCGACATCACCCAGATCGACGTACCCGGCGGACGCTCGGGTCTCGTCGGCCTCGAGGAGATCCTCGGGGAGATCAACGGGGTGTCCTTCGTCAACCTCGGTGAAGCCGACGTCGTGCGCCACCGGATCGTCCGCGACATCGTGTCCGCCTACGACAAGGCGTCGTCGCGCTCACCTCAATGACGCGCCATGGGACTTGAGGTCTTCGTCACCGACGAGCAAACAAGCTGTCCGATCGACGCAACCCATTGGGCCGAATTCGCTCGGGCGGTCCTCGGCTCGCTCGCCATCGAAGCAAACGCCGAGCTCGCCATCTCCTTCGTCGACGAATCAACGATCACCGGTCTGAACGAGCGCTTCATGGGCCATGCCGGTCCGACCGACGTGCTTTCTTTCCCCATCGAAGACGATCCGCTTTCCATGAACCCACCGTCTCGAGACCGCGCACGCTCTCGGATATATGACGGACGAGACATCGCTCCATTGATGCTCGGTGACGTCGTCATCTGTCCTTCAGTTGCAGAGCGCAATGCATCGGCTGAAGGCGTTGGAAAAAACGATGAGATCGCGCATCTCCTCGTGCACGGCATCTTGCATCTGTTGGGAATGGACCACGAAGACGATGCCGACGCCGAGGTCATGGAGGAAAAAGAGCGCAAGCTGCTCCGCGCACACCGTGTCCAACAAGACAAGCCCACGACATGACACCTTTGTTCGCGGCGAGCCTTGGTCCAAAAGACGCCATTGTCTTTGGCGCGGTTGTCATATTGTTGGCGCTCTCCGCTGTGCTTGCTCTCGCTGAGACCTCCCTCGTGCGCACGAGCCGATCTCGAGCGCGCGCCCTCGTCGATCAGAAGGTGCGCGGAGCACGTTCGCTCGCGCGCCTCATCGAGCACCCTGAGAAATTCCTCGCACCCGTGCTTCTCTTGGTTCTCATATGTCAACTCGTCTCGGCAACGCTCATCGGCGTCGAGGCAGCGCGCCTTTTCGGGGCGCTCGGTGTCGCCGTCGCGACGGTCTTCGAGGTTGTCGTCGTCTTCATCGTCGCCGAGGCCATCCCCAAGCACTGGGCGGTCCGCTACCCGGACAGGGCGGCCCTGTTCGCGGCGCCGTTCGTCTCCGCCATCATCTCCTTTCCCCCCGTCAGGCTCATTGCCTCTGGGCTCATCGGCCTCTCGCGGCTCGTCACACCGGATGCCGACGGTCAAGTGGAATCGGACGTCACTGAGTCCGAGCTGCTTGCTCTCGCCGACGTGGCGGCTGAAGAAGACGTCATCGAAGATGAAGAGCGCGCGCTCATCACCTCGATCATTGCCTTTGGAGATACGATTGTTCGTGAGGTCATGGCGCCGCGCCCTGACATCGTCGCGGTCGACCAATCGATGCCTGCCGGAGCGGTGCTCGAGCGCGCCATGAGCTCAGGGCTCTCGCGCATACCGGTATATGCGCAAGGCATCGACGACATCGTCGGAATTGCCTATACGCGTGATTGCATGCGCGCCGTGCGCGACGGTAACGACAACCAACCGGTATCCAGGCTTTGTCGGCAGGCACACTTTGTCCCTGAGACAAAGCGGGTCGCTCCGCTGTTGCGAGAAATGCAGCACGACCAATTCCACTTGGCAGTCGTCGTCGACGAGTACGGCGGAACCGCAGGAATCGTGACACTCGAGGATCTCATCGAAGAGCTCATCGGCGACATCACTGATGAATACGACGTCGAAGAGCCGCTCATCCAGCCTGTTGGGGACGGAGAGTACCGGGTATCGGGAAAGATGGCCGTTGACGAGGTCAACGAGCTGTTGGGCGCCTCGCTTCCTGTCGGGGACTGGGACAGCATCGGTGGGCTCCTCATGCATCTACGCGGTCAAGTCCCGTCGGAGGGCGAGTCGATCGATATCGACGGCCACCGCCTCATCGCCGAGAAAGTGCAGCGGCGGCGCATCGGAATCGTCCACATCGTCGAGCTCGCGGCGAAGAAGAACGCTCCCGCCGAAGAGAACCGGCAGTAGTGGATCGCCCGCCTCGTGCATCGCCCATTCGTGGGCTCGATCACCCCGAGAACACAGGTGCTCCGAACGACCTGCCGTTTCGCTCAGGTTTCATCGCCGTGCTTGGGCGTCCGAACGTTGGCAAGTCGACATTTGTCAACCGCATCGTCGGGGAGAAGGTCTCGATCACCGCGAAGAGCCCGAACACGACGCGCACCCAGCTCCGGGGAGTGCTCCACGGGCCGGGCTTCCAGGCGATCTTCGTCGACACCCCCGGCATCCACAAGCCAAGGACCCCCCTCGGCGAGCGGTTGAACGAGGCCGCGCTCAGCGCGCTCGGTGACGTCGACATCTGCATCCTCATCATCGACGCATCCAAGCCAATCGGCGTCCTCGAGCGCTCCATCGCACGTCGCTTGCCACGCGAGAGCGTCATCGTCTTGAACAAGATCGACCGTTTGAACCGAACGGGTTTGCTCCAACAACTCGCAAGGTCAGCAGACGAGCTCACCGTCAAGGACGCAGAGTACTTCCCTGTCTCGGCGCGCACGGGTGAAGGGATGACCGAGCTCGTCTCCTACCTCACCTCTCGCCTGACCGAGGGCCCACGCTTTTATGAAGAAGACATGGTCCGCGACACCCCCGAGCCCTTCTACGTCGCTGAGTTGGTGCGAGAGCAATTGCTCATCCGCGCGCGCGAGGAGCTTCCCCATGCCATTGCTTGTCGCATCACCGAATGGGACTGGCCGTATATCGCGTGTGAAATCCTCGTCGAGCGCGAATCGCAAAAGGCAATCGTCGTCGGAAGGGGCGGCTCGGTTTTGAAGGACGCGGGCATTGCCGTGCGCCAGCACCTCCCTCCCGGCACCTATCTCTCCCTACAGGTAAGAGTCGAGCCAAACTGGCAAAAGCGGACCGATGTCATCGAGCGTCTCGGCTACTAACCCTCCGACAGCGTGGGTGCCTTCCCTGTCGCTACGCCAAGCTCATCGTGCACGGGCGCGATGCTTGCGGGTTGGCATCGACACAGGCGCGCGACACGTCCATGTCGTCGACAACTCCATCTTGCCGTCAGCGGCTGCAACGATGGCGACCTTGACGGAGATGGCCAACCCGCACCGCTTTGCGAATGTTGCTCTTCGGTCTCAATGTATCGGAATGCCTTTCCCGTTGGGACTCGATTGGCCTAGTCGCTCGCCTCATGCGTCGCGCGCAGTTCTTCTAGGAACGCGCACGCTTCGGCGCGGTCATCGGTGCGTCGCATCGGCGGAAGTGCACGGATGAGCTCGAAGCGATAAGAGGCGCTCGCGAGGCGCGAATCGAGCACCGCGACGACGCCTTTGTCTTCGGGTCCTCTGACGAGGCGTCCAGCGCCTTGCGCCAAGAGCGTCGCCGCGCGCGGAAGGTCGATTGCCCGAAACGCGGACGCTCCGATGCGGTCTCGGCGCGCAGACAACAGTGGGTCGTCCGGCCGCGGGAAGGGGATGCGGTCGATGACGACGAGCGAAAGCGTCGGCCCAGGGACGTCGACGCCTTGCCAGAACCCCATCGTTGCGAACAAACACGACTTGGGCTCGGTTCCAAATGCCTCAAGAAGCGCTGTCTTGCCGCCTTGTCCTTGCAGCAAGATCGGATACGAAACGACGTCGCGCAGCGCTTGCGCGGCCCGGTCCATGACCGCAAGGCTCGTAAAGAGTGCAAGCGTGCGACCACCCGCGGCTTCAATGAGTACCCCGAGTTCTTCGATGAGCGCTTTCTCGGCGTCCGGGTGTCGACGATCCGGCAGGTGAGCGGCACAATACAAAAGCGCGTGATGCTCATAGTCAAAAGGGCTCCCGACGTCGAGTTCATCCACATTCTCAGGCGACGCACCAAGACGGACCGCGAGGCCAACCGGCAGCGTCGCGCTCGTCAAGATCACGCAACGGCGCTCGAACAACACCTCAGACAAAACAGCGGCGACATCTATCGGTGCGACATCGAGGCTCAATCGATCGCGTCCTTGTATCCAGGCAACGCTGTCGTCATCTAGGCGAGCGAGCACATCAAGCACGTCGCGGATGCGCCCGGACATCGCGAGCGCTCGTACTGCGCGCTGTGCATCGCTTGGACCGTCAAGGACGACAGCCGATCGATCATCGGCGAGGTTTCGGAGATTTTCCTCGAGATGTTCCACTCGTTGGCGAATGAGATCGATCATCGCGGCCGAGTCTGTGTCGATGGGGGTGGGAACGCGGCCTTGGCCCCGAGATGAAAGATGTTCATCGAACAGGCGTGCTGCCTCAACCATGGCATCGACCGCCTCAGCAGCAGAAGATCTCGCGGCGGAATTCGCTCGCGCCCTCGATGTAGAGAGCGCCTGACGGCCAGCAGCGGCGAGGCTGCGAAGCTTCCCACCCGAGAGGCTCACGCCCAGGCTCACGCTCGCGACATCTTCGAAAGCGTGTGCCTCGTCCAGAACGAGAACGTCGTATTCGGGAAGCAGTGACCCTTCGCTCGCGAGGTCGGCGCCGAGCAGGTGCATGTTGACAACGATGAGATCCGCTCTCCCAGCTCTTTCTCGCGCAGCTTCGGCAAAACACACGCCACCCGAAGGGCACCGATACGCCCCGGGGCATTCCTCAGCAGAAACGCTGAACGCATTCCAGACGCGCGCGTCGGGTTCGAAGGACAGCTCGGCGCAATCCCCCGTGGAGGTCTCGCCGGCCCACGCGAGAACAAGGCGTGCCTGCGCGCCGCGGCGTTGATCAAAAGGAGCGCCGTCTTCACCGACTGATTCTTCGTCGCCTTCTCCTCGGCCAAGTTCGCCCTGCATGCCCGCGGTCGCGACCTCTTTGATCCGCTGTGCACAGAGGTAGTTCGAACGGCCCTTTAGGACCGCAAAGGAGAGCCTCGAGCCGATCCTCCCTTGGATGAGCGGGAGGTCCTTCGACGCGAGCTGGTCTTGGAGTGCCTTCGTAGCCGTCGCGATGACGACGCGTTTTCCCGAGAGGGCCGCCGGCACGAGATACCCGAGAGACTTGCCCGTGCCGGTTCCAGCCCTTACGGCGAGGTGTCGTCCCGTTGTGATCGCACGCGCGACCGCGTCGGCCATGGCGCCTTGACCAGATCGGTCTTCGCCGTTCGGGAGGTCCGAGACGATCTTCGCGAGCATCGGGGCAACGTCGCTCTTAGTGCGCGCCATCACCGCCGGCTTCCAATGAAGCGCCCTTTACCAAAGGAACGTTCACGAGCGCGTCGCGAGCTTCATTCATGACCTGTTCGATGTTGTCTAGGTCGACTTCTACCCCTGTTTCTTGGTACGAGAGAAATAGGAGGACGCATCTCCCGATGGGGACGGACATGAGGGAACTGAGCGCCAACGCGTACGCTCCGAGCTGCAATCGATACTTCGCCGCTTTCTCTAAAGCTTGTTCTTTGCTCTCGATCGCATCGGTTTTGTAATCGACAATGACGAAGCGGCCATTTTCGATGTAGCACAAGTCGATGACGCACTCGAGGAGGCGATCGCCGACAACGGCGGTGAGGGGCAGCTCTCGCCAACAAGACTCGACAGATCGCGAAGCGATGACAGACGGCGCACGTAAGGCAACCCGCGCGAGCTTGCGAGCCTCGTCAGCTCGATCTTCGCAGCCCTCTCTGCTCGAGATGGCCGAGCTCAAGTCATCGATTCCTTCGCCGGTTGTGAGATTGACATGTTGCAAGATGCCGTGGACGACTCGGCCGAGCGCGCTCGCCTTAAACCGGGATTCGATTGCCCGCAAATCCCCTCCCCCTTGAACGTCTTCCTCAGAGCTCGCGCTCAACCCGTAGCGCTCGTAGGTTCGCTCTTGCTGGTCAGACTCGGCACTCGTCGCGAGCTCGCTTGCTGAAACGCTCGGCGGGATCGCGGCGCGTGCGCGAAGCAGCGTCCAACGCCGCTCCTCTCTTTCGAAATGCGCAGCCAGTTCATCATCACTCAGCCCAACCGGCGGTTCGCCGACAAAGGGCACGTGAACGCGGCTCGTCGTGTGTTCCCCGTCATCGATCCCATCGCGCCACAACGCCTCGTGAGATGCACAGACACCGTGGATGATCTCAGCGAGCGAGCGAGCTTTATCAGATGCTGCTCGATCGTGGTGGAGGGAGATGACGAGGTGATCTCGCGCCCTCGTGGCAGCTACGTAGCAAAGGCGCAGCTCTTCTGCGAAGGATCGCGTCTCCTCGTCAGCAGCGAGAGACCCGTAGCCCTTCGTCTCCTGGTCATTCCTAAGACGAACTTCGACATCTCCGGTTCGGTTGCGCAGCACCGTCGGTCCGCGCGAGCTGTGTTGTCGCGATCCACCAAGTTCTGTAAGAACGACGATAGGAAACTCCAGGCCCTTTGCTCCGTGAATGGTGAGGATCCGCACTGCGTCCTCGTCGAAGGAGGCTGAGGATGGTTCCACGCTTCTCACGGCGAGTTCCGCTTGAAGGTCCATCCATGCAAGGAGTTCGGAGATCGAAGATCCCCCGGCTTCGACGAAAGCTCGTGCTTGGGCGAGCACAAAGCTGATGCGCCGGATCGCGTCTTGCGGATGTGCACATCCCATGCAGAGCTGGAAGACGCACCGGCTCGTCACTATGGACTCGAGCGTGCCGAGAATCCCTCTGACAAAGCGCTCGCGTGCAAGTACACGCAAGAAAGAAAGCGCCCGAACGACTCGGCTTTGCGCGAACCCCTCGGGAGCTTCGGCATCGAGTCTCCACTCGCCGCCGGCGCGCCGATAGGTGATCAGTTCCACGTCACTACATGCGAACTCCGGTGTTCGCAACGCCGCGATGATCGCTGATTCATCGGCTCGCTCGTCGACAGCCCTCAGACACGCAAGAAGATCGCGCACCTCTGTCGAGTCATAGACGAGCGCGTGGGAATCGAGGCGATACGGAACCCCCTGAGCATCGAGAGCGTCCTCGAGTTCAGCCAATCCCGTGCGACGCGGCACGAGGACCGCAATGTCTCCAAAGCGCGCGGGCCGCAGGGCCGAGGAGTCCTCGACGAGCCAACCGTCGGCAACAGCGCGGATGATCGTCGACGCGACCTCCTCGGACTCTCTCGCGCGTCGTTCGCTCGCGCTCGTCCGATATTCACTTGGGCCACCAAGAAGCAGGACGGGTGCAAGCGACGAGGTGGCGGAGCGATGGGGCTGAAGCGGTGTATATGCACCGAAGGCTTCTTTGTCCGATACGTCCCCAAAGAGCTCACCAAAGACGGCGTTCACGAAATCGATAAGGCCGGGAACCGAGCGGAAGTTCGTCGTCAGCCGCTGGGTCTCGCCTCCGACCAGCAGCTGACGTGCGACCTCGTAGACTTCGGCGTCGGCTCCACGAAAGCGGTAGATCGACTGCTTGGGGTCCCCGACGAAAAACAGCCGGCCCTTATCGAGGGTGCCGCCTTTTTCCTCGGCACCGAGAAGACAAACGATTTCGAGTTGCATGGGATCGGTGTCTTGGAACTCATCGATGAAGATACGTGCGAACCGCTGTCGGAGTGCTCCTCTTACCCGCTCATTTCGCTCCAACAGGTCGCGGCAATGCACGAGGAGGTCGTGGAAGCTGAGCTCGCCAGCCACCTTGCGTTCGAGAGCCCACGCATGGGCCTCGTCCAACATCTTGTCGGTGAGGCCGCGAAGAACGATGTTCACGAGGTCATCGACATAGGATGCTCGCTCGGTCTCAACCGCGGCGAATGCCGCACGCACTTCAGCGACATCGCAGCCGACCCATGAATCTCTTCTTCCAAGGTTCCCGACTCTTGGTGGGCGAAACTCGAAGAGAAAGGAAAGTCCATCGAGCCAGTCTTGTACCCTCGCCATTTCCACAAGTGCGTCATTGAGCTCATCGAAGCGGCGAAGAAGCTTGTCCTCGGGATCTGCGCAACAGCTGCGTTTCACGAGCACATCATTGATCCCTACCGTTAGTCCTCCCAACGCATCATCGACGCGACGAGACATGACCTCAGATATCGACTCGTTCCCTGTCGTTTCGCGTCGCTTTGGTCGAAGTTCCCACATGTCGTCGAACGTCCGCATTAAGACACCTAGGTGCTCGGGCGTGACGCCCATGTGTACCGCCGCCGCGATGAGCGAGGAGGAATCTGCGTCGTCGAACAGCGTGTCCAAGAAAACTGAGAATCGCCGATCAAATGCAAGGAAGGACTCGACCTCATCGAGAACCCGTACGCGTAAAGGCAACCCGGCCTCGATCGGGTGTTCGGCCAAGATGCGCTGGGCAAATCCATGGATGGTCGTGATCGCGGCCTCGTCGAGCTCCGCGAGGGCTTGGTGCAGTTCTGGTTGCACACATTCCGAAGCCCCGATGCGATCGACGAGTGCTCTGTGCAGGCGCTCACGAAGTTCCGCGGCGGCAGCCTCGGTGAAGGTGATCGCGGCGATGTCCCTCAGCGCGACGGCACCAGCCGCTACGAGCTCGATGATCCGAGCAATGAGCTCCGACGTCTTCCCGGTGCCCGCTCCCGCTTCGACGAACAGGGTCGATTCGTGGTCATGAGCGACGCGATCGCGCACCTGCGCATCGAAAAGCTCTGCCCCTGAGACGTTGATCTTGTCTGTGTGCTCATTCGTCATTGCTGCGCATCCATGTGTGTTTCGCCTTCGATGAGCGCTACGTAGTCCGCGAGAATGTCTTGTTCTCTTGCGCTCTCCCAAAAGCGTGCGCGATCGACCGGGCAGATCACGTCGAAATCGCACGAGCGGCAGTTCGCGTGATGGTCAGCTTGTGAGTGTCCCGGGTGGAAGGGAAAGCACCCTTTTTCGATATTGGAGGCGAGAACAGAAAGGGTGGCTTTGAGGCTTTTCTCGCTCTCATCGCCGAGGAGGAAGGGGAATTCCCTTTCCTCGCCTCCGACGAAGCGATACAGGGCCTCAACAGGACTGTCAGCTCCGCGTTCGGAAAATGCTTCACGCGCAGCGAGCGCGTACACCGGAAGCTGAAGCCGCTTGCCCTTATCGAGTGGGTCTTTGCGCATGGCGCTGTATGTCGCGGCGTTACCCGTCTTGTAGTCAATGACAACGACTTTGGAATCCGAGGAGCGATCGACGCGGTCGATCTTTCCCCGGAAGTGAAGGGAATGTGTACCTAGTGCGATCTCAACCGGTTCAACCTCCCCGTAACCAAAGGCGTATTCGACTGCGATCGGCCGCTGCCCGCTCTGTGCGCGACGACGTTCGTCCCGTTCACACTCGGTCTGGATCGCGGAAAACAAACGGCGACGCTCGAGCGCCCAAAGAATGGGCTTCCCCGTTCTGCCGAGACGCTCGTATCGACCGGTGACCTCAGTCATGATCGCTTCGAGGATTGCGCCGTCATCTCGATGACGTCCTTCTCCGTCTCGATCGCTATACATGAGTAAAGCAACGAACCGTTCGAGAACCTTGTGGGCGATGAGTCCCTTGTCCCGCGCATCGATCGTCCAACGCCGCTCTGGCTCTTCGAGGTTTTCGCAGCTCAACACGTGTGAGAAGAAGAATCGCATGGGGCACGTCGCGTAGGCCTCGAGCGTCGTCGGGCCGAGCCACTCGCTCGACAGTGCATGCCCCATCTCGGCATCGCGCACGAGTCCCGAATAGATGCCGAAGGCCTTCCTGCGACGTTCGCGGACAACATTGAGGCCGTCAGCCAACGCGGGCGATCTCACAGCGATACGGTGACGCACGGGGTCGTTCCCGCGACGAACGATTGCGAGAAGCTCGGCGCATTCTCGCGTCGTTTCATCTGGCGAGAAACATTCGCCAGTAGCAGTCCTTGATAAGAACGTGAGAAAGCTCGGTACGAAATTCCTCGCGCTTTCTCTCGGGAGAAAGCGCGAGGCGATCCTCACCCGGCGTGCCGGTGAATCGAATTGCGGCACCGTGGCAATCCTCTCGGCTGCGCCAGCGAGCGCGATGAGCAATCGTCGATAGTCGCGTTCTGCAGCTGCGCCCGAGGTCATCGGGCCGAGCCCGGCTCGCTCCCGATCGACGGCGCTCAGCAGGGGGGACGCGGACGAGCGCGCCGGTAGGTTCCCCTCCACGCATCCGAGCACGACGACGCAATCGAGGTCCAGCCCGACGAGTGACTCGAGCGATCCGACAACGATGCCTGAACCCGCCCGTCCGACACGCCGCGAGGGGCGCGAGACAGCGAACTCAAACGCATCTGCAAACCCCGCGGCGCCCCCGAAGGCACCGTGGCCGTCGAGCTCGCCGAGCGCTTCGAGCACGCGGACAACAAGCGTCGAATCCGTGATCTCTCGATCGGAACCACTCGATTGACTTCCGTTCGCGCACACATATCGATCGAACGCGGCAATGCATATCTGAGAAGTGTCAGCCCAAGTTCGAGCACGTCCTAAGTCGCGAAGCGTCACGCCGAGCTCGGACAAAAACACCGACAGTCCTTCACACCCCGAAATGGTCCTTCGCGCCCTTTTCTCCCTTCGCACACTCGAGGAGTGTGGGCATTCGCCGTCGCGGCCTTCGTCTCCCTCGAGACCAGCGAGTTCTTCTAGTGCGTTCTCGCGTAACTCCGCAAGCCTTGCTTGGAACAACGCGACGTCACCTTCGCTGAAACCAGCGAGTCTCGAGCAGCGATCCCATTCATCGAGGGGAATCACATCGCCGTTTGCGTCGAACACCGATGACGACGAGACGAGCTCTATGAAGCCGCGCCGCGTGATGCCGGTAACAACTAGTGACAACAACGAAGAGACGAACCGAGCGCTCGGCAGCACTGCCAGTGGGTCCGGGGACGGTCCGCTCCACGGAAGGCGCGCGGATGCGAGGTAGTGCGCGCATAGCCGCAGATAAGGTGTCGAGGTCGGATAGCACAGCGCGAGACGCTCGAGGCGCGCCCCGCTCTCGAAACGCTCCGCGAGCACACCCACGCCTTCGCGGACCTCGGCATCGGCGTCTGGAGCTACATAGATGGTGTCGAACAGTTCGCGATCGCCGCTCGCACACGTTGGTGACGCACGCGCCGAAAGAGAAGAGATGATCTCGCTCGCTTGAGGGACATCTTCCACGGCACCTTTTGACAAAAGAGCGTCACAAAGCTCAGCTCCAGCGCGATCGGCTCTCGAATCGCCGAGCACACCGATGTGGACAACGGCGTTCCCCGATTCGCCCAGTGCCATGAGAAGCGCCACTTCGCTCTTGCGCAGCTCATCAGGAAGATAGACGATGACGGATCCAAGTTCATCACGCTGGAGCGAATGAAATGCATGCGCTGCGGCCATCTCGCAGAGGTCGTCATCGTCGTAGGAAATCGTTCGAAGCCGGGAACGAACAGCCTTGAACAAGACAACGAGATCTTGTGCCAAAGGCGCGCCGTTACCAAGCAGCGCGAGATGATCCTCGTCCACATCGCGAAGATCTACATAGCGCGCAGCGAGTTCGTCTTCCGTCGAGCGGTGCGATCCGAGACGGAAGAGCACGCCACGATGCGAAGCGAGCTCTGCGCGAATCGCGGCACCGAGCAACAGACGGTCGAGAGAACGCCGCGACAAGGAATCGAAAAAGGACGCGCCGAGTGCCTCTGCGACGCGAGACAAGACCGTGAAGGAGACGTTGACGAGACCTCCATGGCCCTTTGCGGCTGCCATCCTCGCGAGCTCATGGCGCAGATGGACCGCGGCTCGGGCATTGGGAGCGACGACCGTCACGGCTGCGAGGAGGTCGCCGGCTTTTTCTTGGAAGATCGCCTCATGAAGGCCGGCCTGCCCCGGTGCGCCGTAGGAGATGAGCGCGACCCGAAGCGGCACGCGCCGAGCTTACGACCGGGCTGTGTCGCAGCCCGGCAACGCCCGAACGGCCAGTCTCGGACTCAGACGCGATCGACGAGACGCCTGTTCACCCTGCCGATGAGCCCGTCTATGAGCTGCGCCCAGGTCCTTTCCCCCATGACCCACAGCCATGCCTCGCGGCGGTCATCAACGAGCACGGCCCGCACCTCGCTTCTCGTCACTCCCCTTGCCCGAAGTGCGTCGCACCAGGAGCGCCACAGCCACAAAGACAGCTCTTTCCCGATGAGGACCGAGGCGCCGTCAGGGTCCTCGACGGCTGCTCTGTGTAGGGTCCCACGCAGTGTTGAAGGCTCACGCGGAACGTGAAGATCCGGAGTCGCTTCTCGCTCGGACCTCAACGACCCCGCCACATCGGCGCCCTTTCGGTGCCTTCGTAACAGGCGAGGTGCTCGGCGAAATCAATGAACAATGGCCCCGCTGGATCGAATGGCCGTGCGAGAGAAGAGAACGCGGCTTTCTTGTCGAGGCGATCAAGAGTTGCGAGGGCATCTGGAGCGCTGAGCTCGCCGAGCTCGAGCTCGGATGCGACACGTTCGAAAGCTTGCGCACCGGCAGGGCTGCGCACAAGAACACTCGAGAACCCAGCCTTGCTGCCGACGCTGCCAACCGATATGTCGGCGCCGCGCCCGAGGAAGTCCGCGCACTCGTCACAACCCTTGAGCGCAGCCCCATGGAAGGCCTTAATCGGTTCGTCGAGCAACGTCGCGCCCAACCGATCCTCGACAATGAGCCGCCCGTGTATGACATCGACCTTGCCCACATCGGTCAAGTCGATGCCGCGGTCGCGCGACAGTGACTCGACCATCAGCTTCTTGTAATCGAAGCTCTTCGTGCACATGAGCGCGATGGTGAGCGCGATTGCGTCGACGCGAGATGCGCCGCGTCTCCAAGAGCGCGCTTGGAGGGCACGAATGCCCTGCACCTCACAGGGCGTGCCGACAACCGCGATGCGCGCGTTCGGACCGAGCCCGACGCTCGAAAGATCTAGCGCCGAAAGGGCCATGGTCTGGTTGTAGAAGCTCCCAGCAGCATCGATGATCTCTTCGCGCGTCGTCGCGACAAAAGGAACCCCTCGCCAAGGACTCACGGGATCTTCGCGCGCGACGAGGGCACCGTCGATCGCATTGTCCTCGAGCGCAGCGAGGAGTATCGCGGTGACCACGCCGCCATCTTGAGACGACGTGGATCGGTACTTGCTGTCGAGCTGCACGCGTGCGGCTACACGGGAGAGCTCGACTCCGAACCCGGGGGCGGGGTCGACGCCGATGATGCACCAGTCATCTTCCTCACTTTGGGATCGAGCAATGTGTTCTCCTCCGTCGGTGAACCACGTCGCCTCGTAGCGAAGACCACCGCGGGGACAGAAGTCCCAGCACAGCGCGCAACCTGTGCACATCTTCACGAGCATGGGGAGGTTCTCTTTGCTCAGCCCGATCGAGTCCGTCGGACAAGCCGCGACGCACGCGCCGCATTGGACGCAGCGATCTGCATCGATCACCGCAGCTGCAAGTTCGAAGAACCACACTTTTCCTGGCGCTTCGACAAGGCTGTTCATCTCCGCGCGCAATCGGAACGGTGGCGGTGCGCTTCGTATGCGCTCGATCGCCGAACTTTGAGCAGTTGGCCGGGAAAGAACGTCGGTCATGGCATCGTACCCACAGATGGCGTTCCGACCAAGGTGGCATCGAGCTCGTCGAGGTCATTGCGTCGCGCCCACGCGTGGAACTGTTCGCCGACGCGGCGCTCTGAGAGGTATCGGTGTACAACGCGCCCCAAGGCATCGGGCACGTCGGAGACGGGAAGCGCCCCGAGGACCCAGCGACCAAACGCAGCATCGGCACCGAGACTGCCGCCGAGCCCGATGTCGACGGCCTCGACGATCTGTTCACCGACGTGTGCGGTCTCGCCCCTGAAACCGATGTCGGCGATCTGCGGTTGGCCACAAGAAGCCGGACACCCCGAAAAGTGCATGCGAATGATCGTGTCGTCGCGCGTCTGACCTGTGTCGTCGCTCGAGGAAAAGGACCCTGCGAAGCGTCGGTCCATTTCCTTCGCCCACGAAAGGGCGCGCGCTTTGGTCTCGACGATGGCGAAGCGACAGAACTCACTCCCCGTGCATGCGACGACGCCCCGGCTGAACGGACCTGGATAGGGCGAGTAGGTCTCGAAGAGCTCCTCTTCCAAGAGCTCTCCCACCCTCTCGCCACTCACGCCGGTGAGCACGAGATTTTGATCCGTCGCCAGGCGAATCTCGCCGTCCCCGTAGTTCGCGGCTAACCCGGCCACATCGATGAGATCACGACCCGAGAGCCTCCCCACGGGAACCGAGCACCCCACGTAGAAAAGACCCGCCTCGTGCTGGGCATGCACGCCGACGTGGTCACCCCGGTATCGGCGCGTGAGCGCGGCCCCTCCGGGGCGTAGAACGAAGTTCGCCCGGCGAGCGAGCTCGGAGCGGAACACCTCCGGCCCGAGCTCTTGGACGAGATAGCGCATCCTCGCCTGACCTCGGTTCTCGCGATTGCCGAGCTCGCTGTACAGCTGGGCGATCGCCCGGCAGCATTCAACCGCTTCGTCTGGGGCCACAAAGCAGTCGATGTCACTTGCCATGCGCGGCCCGTCGGAGAGTCCTCCGCCGACCAACACGTTGAACCCGACAGAACCATCCGGCAGGCGTGCCGGCCACAATCCGATGTCGTTGATCTCTGCTTGTGCACAATCATCGAGACAACCCGTAATTGAGATCTTGAACTTGCGCGGCAAGTTCGCGTATTCGCGATTTCCAGTGAAGAACCGAGAGACCGCGCGCACGATCGAGCTCGCGTCAAGGACCTCTTCGGCATCGACCCCGGCAACAGGACAGCTGATGACATTTCTCGCGGTATCACCGCACGCTTGAACCGAGGTGAGGCCGACTTCTTCGAGTTTGCGCCAGATCTCGGGGATGTCAGCGATCTTGAGCCAGTGGACCTGGATGTCTTCGCGAGTCGTGATGTCGCAGTAGCGATCGCCCCATATGGGATGGGCCTGCGGCCCGTTCGCGAACGCGTCGACAAGTTCACCGATCCTCGCGCCCTGCGCGGCGAGCAATCGCCCGCCCGGCACCTTGATGCGCAACATGAAGGCGTCCCCACCTTGGCGCTGGGGGTAGATGCCCACCCACTTCAAGCGCTCGAACTCACCGGGAATTGCCGCTATCGACTCAACACCCTCGTGCGCGTAGCGGTCGCGCACCGATGCGGCAACCTCGAGGGGATGGCGTTCGAGCTTCCACCGTTCGATCTGGTTCAGCTCGGCACCGGCGCTTAACGGCCGGACGAAGTCCATTGGAGCTCGTTGCTGGAGGTCTTAGAGACGTCGACGCGAAATCAGAGGTGGAGCCCACACTCGGTCTTGGCACTGTCTGGCCATCGACCGTCACGCGGGTGCTCTCCGACTCCGATAGGACGAGTCGTGGGAGCACATCCGATCGAAACGTAGCCTTGCGCGTTCAGCGGGTGGCGCAAGAGATCGTGTTCGACGACGTAGGACTCGATATCTTCGTCTGTCCATGTCGCGAGGGGGTTCACCTTCACGAGACCCTTCGTGTCCCAGTTCACGACGGGCGCGTTCGCGCGCTCGGGCGTGTCGATGCGCTTTAGGCCCGTAATCCACGCGCTGACGCCTGCAAGAGCTCGGTTCAAGGGCTGCACCTTGCGGAACTCACAACACCTTTGCGACCCACAGGGCCAGACGTCGAGGGGGACGTCCGGGGCGAGGATGTCGATGTTCAGGTCGTAATGCTTCGAGACGTCGTCCAGGAACGCAAGGGTCTCGGGGAAGTGATAGCCGGTATCCAAGAAGATGAATCTGATCGACGGCTTCACCTTGACCGCAAGGTCAATGAGCACGCAATCTTGGAACGACGTGGCGACGAGGAGGTCGTCTCCGAACCGCTCGACTGCCCAGGCAAGAACCTCTTCCGCCCGGGCGTGTTCCAAGTCAGCCGCGGCCTGTTCGATCTCACGGGCGAGGACGGCCGGGGGCCCCGACGAGGAAATGGGGAATTCGTCGAGGTCGGGAAGCCTTTTCACAATCGTCTTCACGATACTTCGTCCTCTCGTCGTTCGGGCGAGTATACCTGACTTATTAAGTCATGTTTAAAATATGATTCCTTTGGTCAGGTTTCCTAGACTCTGAAACACATGGCAGAGAACGCCCCGACCTTTCCCGTCTCCCTCGTTCTTTCGGACCGCCCCTGCCTCATCGTCGGCGGAGGCAGCGTCGCGGCCCGCCGGCTAAGGACGCTCCTCAGCGCGGCTGCTCTGTGCACCGTCGTGGCGCCAACGGTCGAAGAAGACATCGCGCGATCACGGGCGACGGTTTGCCTTCGACCCTACGCACAAGGCGAGGCGGCGGACTATGACCTCGTCATCGCGGCCACCGGTGACGCTTCGATCGACCGAGCGGTCGCGGCGGACGCGAGGGCGGCGAAGGTGCTCGTCAACGTCGCCGACGACCCGGCGCACAGCTCCTTTCTCATGCCGGCCGTGGCTCGATGCGGCTCGATTTCTCTCGCCGTGTCGAGCGACGGGACAAGCCCGGCCCTTTCTGTTTGGTTCCGAAACGAACTGGCGGGCGCCGTCGAAAAAGACGCCCCATTCCTCGCCCCGATCCTTTCTGACATGCGCCGCGCACTGCACGTACAAGGCCTCACGAGCGAGGGATACGACTGGCAGGGTTTCATCGGTGACATACGCGAAATCCGTGCAGAACGTGGCGACGAGAGCGCCAGACAATACGCGGCGCGCGTCATCGCACAATGGCTCACTTTTGGGCGAAAGGGCGCGACCTAAGCGCTTGGCGCAAGACGAGTAGTTTCCCCACTATGGGCACCGAAGGCATCGACACCGAGCGCGTCCCGTCCCACGTCGCATGCGTCATGGACGGCAATGGCCGTTGGGCGCACCAGCGCGGGCTTTCTCGTACACAAGGACACGCCGCGGGAGAAGAAGCGATGCTCGACGCGGTCTATGGCGCTCTCGACATCGGGATTTCCTGGCTGTCGATGTTCGCGTTCTCGACGGAGAACTGGCGACGTCCCGCCGATGAGGTTCGCTTTCTCATGAACTTCAACGAGGCGATCTTGCGACGTCACCGCGAAGAGCTGAACGAGCACGGTGTGCGCATCTGCTTCTCGGGACGTCGAGACTGGAGGGTGCCCAAACGATTGGTTCGCCACATGGACGATTCCTGCGAGCTCACGAAGGACAATCGGTTGCTCACGTTGAACGTCTGCTTCAACTACGGAGGTCGAGCCGAGATCATCGACGCCGTACGACAACTCGTCCGAGACGGGATCGACGCGAACAAAATAGACGAACGTCAGATCCGCGCTCACCTATACCATCCGGAAATGCCCGATCCTGACCTCGTCATTCGGACATCTAGTGAGTATCGGATCTCAAATTTCTTGCTGTGGGAGATCGCCTATTCCGAATTCGTCTTCATGGACGTCTTATGGCCGGATTTCCGGCGCGAGCACCTATTCGAAGCAGTACGAGAGTTCCAACGGCGCGAACGGCGCTACGGGGGCGTGAACACATGAGCACCGGTGCTCCCCAAAACGGCACCGCCAACAACGAGGGAAGCTGGTTGTGGAACCACATCGGTCGGATCGCCGGTACGTTGCTCGGGGTATGCGCGTTCGCCGGCATCGCATTTCTCGCAGCGATCGGCTCAAGAAGCGCTCTCGGATTACTCATCGTGCTCGTCGTGTTCTTCTTGGTCATCACGGTCGGTGCACGGATCCGAGGTCGCTGAGCGCCATGGCGAGCTATCACGACGTAGGCGTCGCGTTGCGCACCGTCCGACTCGGCGAGGCGGACCGCATCGTCACGTTCATCACGCGCGAGCATGGAAAGATCCGCGCCGTTGCCAAAGGCGTGCGCAAGACGAAGAGCCACATTGGTGCGCGAGTCGAACCACTGAGCCACGCGACATTGTTGTGCTGGCGCGGGCGCGAGCTCGACGTCGTTACCCAAGTCGAGGTGATCGACCACTTCCGTGCGATCAGAGAAGACCTAGACCGACTCTCCCAAGCGATGACGATGCTCGAGATCATCGATCAAGTCACCCTGGAGCACAATCCCGCGCCTGAGCTGTACGCGTTGTTGGTCGGGGCATTGCGCGCCCTCGATGAGGGCGGCTCGCCGCTCGTCCTCGGCGCGTTTTGTTGGAAGCTCCTCTCCCTTGAAGGTGTCGCTCCGATCATCGATTCCTGCGCACGTTGTGGGTCGAAAGAGCCGCTCGTTGCCTTCGACGCATCCGAGGGAGGATTCCTTTGTCGATCGCACCGAAAGGGACAAGCCGTCTCAGAAGATGTCGTCGAGCTCGTCCGTCGCATCCTCAGCGGTGGACTGGCGAGGGCATTGAAAGAGCCGACGAGTCCGGCCGCGGCCGCGGTCGAGGATCTGGGCACGAGTGCAGTCGAGCACCACATCGACAGGCGGTTGCGCTCGATGCGCCATAAAGAACGCTCCGAGGTGCGCTCTGCTCTTTAGACGCCGCTTCGCGCAATTGCCCTCATGGGTACAGTGTCGCTAGAGGAGGCAAATTCCGCCACGGACTATCCTGCGAGAATGCAAGATGTCTCTTCCCCCGACGAAACGAGCCCGAATTTCGATCCGGGGCTGTTCGACACGATCGTCAATCTCTGCAAACGGCGCGGCTTCGTCTTCCCATCGGCGGAGATCTATGGGGGCATCCGCTCCACCTATGACTACGGTCCGTTGGGTGCGCTCATGTTGCGCAATGTTCGAGACGCGTGGTGGCGAGCGATCGTTCAAGAGCGCGATGACGTAGCACCGATCGAAGCCGCGATCTTGACGAACCCGAAGGTCTGGGAAGCCTCCGGACACCTCGCGACCTTCACCGATCCCCTCGTCGATTGCCGCAACTGCAAGGAGCGCTGGCGAGCAGACCAGATCGAAGGCACCTGCCCGAACTGCGGGTCAAAAGACCTCACCGAGGCACGCCCGTTCAACTTAATGTTCAAGACCCACGTCGGCCCTGTCGAAGATGGCGCGTCCGTCGCGTATTTGCGGCCCGAAACCGCACAAGGCATGTTCGTGAACTTCTTGAATGTCATGACGACGATGCGCTTGCGCCCACCCTTTGGCATTGCCCAGATCGGGCGGAGCTTTCGAAATGAGATCACACCGGGGAACTTCGTGTTTCGCACGCGCGAGTTCGAGCAAATGGAGATGGAGTTCTTCGTGCCTCCCTCCGAATCTGCCACGTGGTTTTCCTACTGGTGCAGCGAACGAATGGACTGGTACAAGCGCTACGGAATCCCCGATGATCGCCTCCGTTTGCGCCACCACGAGACCGAGGAGCTCTCGCACTATTCCTCGGCTACGGCCGACGTCGAGTTCGCCTTCCCGTGGGGATGGGGTGAGCTCGAGGGCATAGCGAACCGCACCGATTTCGACCTGCGGGCGCACACGGAGCACTCCGGAGTGCGCCTTGAGTATTTCGACCAGGCTTCCGGAGACCGCTACGTCCCTCACGTGATCGAACCCGCGGCGGGCGCGACACGAGCGATGATGGCGTTCTTGGTCGCCGCGTACGCCGAAGACGAAGTCGCCGGCGAGAAGCGGTCCGTCTTGAAGCTCCATCCCCGCATTGCGCCGTACCAAGTTGGCGTGCTTCCGCTTTCGAAGAAAGACACCCTTTCACCCCTCGCGCACAAGGTGCTCACCATGTGCCGAGCGCGATTCATGTGCGAATTCGACGACACCCAGTCCATCGGACGTCGCTACCGCCGCCAAGACGAGATCGGTACGCCGTACTGCGTCACGATCGATTTCGAGAGTCTCGAAGACGACGCAGTCACCGTGCGCGATCGCGACACGACGGGGCAGGTACGTGTCCCGATCTCTTCTCTGCTTGGCGAATTGGACCGTCGCATCGATGCGTTGAGCTCGTAGGGACTCCTCGCCATCTCGCAGGTCATCGACTTGACGAGGTGCAACGACAAGGGCAACAACGAGCGCGTCAGCGCGCTGCGATGCGCCGATGCTTCGGAGGCGATACCGTCCGGGACATGGCGATTCCCGATGAGGACGTGGCGCAGGTGCGCTCGGCCACCGACATCGTCGCCCTCATCGGGGAGCACACCGCCCTAAAGCGTGTTGGGCGGCGCTTCGTCGGGCTGTGCCCCTTTCACGGCGAGAAAACCCCGTCGTTCAGCGTCAATGCCGAGGAGGGCCTGTACTACTGCTTTGGGTGCCAGGCCTCGGGCGACGCAATCTCTTTTGTTCGTGCTGTCGAGGGATGCGACTTCGTCGAGGCCGTCGAGCGCCTCGCGGGCCGTGCCGGGATCACGATTCGCAACGAAGATGACCCGCAAGCCGCTGCGGAACGAGGTCGGCGACACCAGATCTATGAAGCGATGCAAGCAGCGGTGAACTTTTACCATGAGCGGCTTATGAACGGGAAGGACGCCCGCTCCGCGCGTCAGTACCTGCGGGCACGGGGCTATGACGGAGACATCGTCCGACATTTCCAGCTTGGCTTTGCGCCCAATGCCTTCGATGCTTTGTCACGGGCGTCTTCGTCACCCAAAGGGGTGCTCGTTGCCGCGGGCCTCTCCTATGAGGGTCCCCGCGGCCAGCTCCAAGACGCCTTTCGCGAACGGGTGATCTTCCCGATCTTCGACGTCGCGGGTAGGGCGATCGCGCTCGGTGGTCGTGTCTTGCCGGAAGAACTCCGCCAAGACACCCGCGATCCGGGGCCAAAGTACCGGAACTCACCAGAATCCTCGATTTACCAAAAGCGCCGCACGCTTTACGGGCTCAATTGGGCCAAGACCGAAATCTCCCATGCTGGCGAGGCGATCGTGTGCGAGGGATACACCGACGTCATCGGCTTTCATCTTGCGGGGATCCATCGTGCCGTCGCGACGTGTGGCACCGCGCTCACAGAGGACCACTTCCGTCTCCTCTCGCGCTTCGCGAAGCGCATCGTCCTCGCGTTTGATGCTGACGCCGCTGGAGAAAGCGCCGCGGCCCGTCTTTATGAATGGGAGCGTCGACACGAACTCGAGCTTTGCGTGGCGATGTTCCCTTCTGGCTCTGACCCCGGCGAACTCGCCAGCACCAATCCCGAAGCGCTGCGCGAGGCGATCGCGAATGCCCGCCCGTTCCTCGCGTTTCGCATCGATCGGGCACTTGGCGCAACTGAGCTCGCGAGTCCCGAGGCGAGATCCCGAGCCGCAGACGCAGCCATCGCCGTCGTCGCAGAGCATCCGGACAATCTTGTGCGCGACGAATACCTGAAGGCGATCGCGGACCGCACGCGCTTCGATCCAGATGACTTGCGGACTCGTCTAGAGCGCGCCCGCCAAGCAGCCTTGCGTGGAGAGGCCCCCGTTAGCGCACAACGCTCCCAGCAGAGTGCGCCTCGTGTGGCGAAGTCACTCGATGCGGCGATCGACCGCGCAGACGAACAAAGAGCACCGGATTACGCGCGGACAAGCCCCGTCAAAGGGCAGCCAACGGAGATCCGAGCGGGTAGGGACGCGCTCTGTCTGGCGATTCAAAGACCGCGTGATGTCGCTGGTCGCTTCGATGAGCTGCTCTTCGTCGACCCTCTGCAAAAGCGCGCCTTCTTGGCGTTGGAGGACGCTTCGGAACTCCACGAAGTCATTCGCTCCGCGGACCTCGAGGTCGCCGATCTCTTGAGGAAGCTCGCAGTATCCGAGCTCCCCGCGGATATCGACGTCGATGGCACCCTCGTGGCACTTTCGCGTAACGCAGCGCAACGCATGATCCGGACCCTTGACGCAAAGGCACGTCAGGCAGATGACAGCGGTGACTCCGAAGCCCTCAGCGAAAGGGAAGCGGAAATACGCTGGCTCAAAGCCGAGCTCGAGCTCCTGCGCGATCCGCTCGTCCAAGTCGGTAGCCCATCTCCCGCGGTCGAGGCAGCCGACCGGTTGGTAGCCTGGCTTCGTCAACAGGACATGGACAGATGATGACTGCGAGCGTCGATCCACCCAAGGACAAGCCCAAGGCCCGTCGCCCGCGCGCGGCCGAAGAGGTTGGCACTACAAAATCGCGAAACAAGACGAGCCCGTCGACAACCTCGGCTCGCCGAGAGGCAAGCCCCTCATCAAGGGCGCGAAACGACGAAGTCGTAGACGAAGAAACAGAGGTGATCCGTTCCCTACGCAATGGAGCGCTCACGAACAGTCTCGGTGGTGTGGCAGCGGACACCGTTCACGCATATCTACGCGAGATCGGCAAGGTATCGCTGCTGTCGGCTGATCTTGAAGTGCTCTGTGCAAAGCGAATCGAAAAGGGCATGCAGGCCGCTCAGCGTCTCCAGGCATGGAAAGACGAGGGTGTCTACGACAAGATCTCTAATGAAGAGCGCAAAGAAACGGCGCGCAGCATTGACGAAGGTCAAGAAGCCAAGGATCTCTTGACTGAGGCAAACCTCCGGCTCGTCGTATCCATTGCAAAGCGTTACCGAAACAGAGGGATGGCTTTCTTGGACCTGATCCAAGAAGGAAACCTCGGCTTAATGCGTGCCGTCGAAAAATTCGATTATCACCGTGGGTTCAAGTTCTCGACATACGCAACATGGTGGATTCGCCAAGCGATCACGCGCGCCGTTGCCGACCAAGCAAGAACGATTCGCATTCCTGTGCACATGGTCGAGACGATCAACAAAGTCGTGCGCACGCAACGCCAATTATCCCAACAACTCGGTCGCGAGCCAACAGCTGAAGAGATCGCCATCGGGATCCAGTTTCCCGTTGAGCGCGTGCGCGAGATCCAACGCCTCAGTCAGGACACGATCTCGCTCGAGCAGCCGTTCGGCGACGCGAACGATTTCAGCCTCTCAGACCTCGTCGAAGACCAAGGAGCAGAGGTGCCCGTCGACGCGGCAACGCGCATGCTCTTGAACGAGGCAGTCCAACACGCGCTCCTCGAGCTCACCGAGCGCGAACAAGAGGTCGTCCGCTTGCGCTTTGGTCTCGACGACGGACGAATCCGGACCTTGGAAGAGGTCGGACAGATGTTTGGTGTGACACGAGAGCGCGTGCGCCAGATCGAAATGAAGACGCTCGCGAAGCTGCGTCAACCTTCCGTCGCACGGCCGTTGCGCGATTACTTCATTGCCGAATAGCACGATCGCGATACCAATGCGGCTGGTAGTCGGATACTTACAGGAGAAAAGCGTCCGCGCTGGATCCCGCGACCGAGATGCTCGGCTCCGTGGCAAACCGAAGGCCCTGTTCATGGTGTAAAACTGCACTGCTATCGTGCCTAGGTTCTTTCCGGGGTAGCTCAATTGGCAGAGCGTGCGGCTGTTAACCGCAGGGTTGAGAGTTCGAGTCTCTCCCCCGGAGCTTCCATTTCGATCCCAAGGCCCTAGCGCAGTCGTCGGAGCAGGGAACCCATCATCCCTCTACTCAGCCCCACGAACAAGCTTCGCCGGGCAGCGGCCGCGTTCTCCTCAGTCAGAGCCCTCACCTCCGCATCGCTTCGTATGGCAACCGATCGCGATTTGTGGGATCACATATGGAATAGTGACGCGACCGAGCGCGATTCACTGCGCGGTGGGACTCGCATCAGGAGTTTGGAGTTGTTGAGGGGTCTTCAGGCTTTCGATCGCGTCGAGGAGGACCTTTATCCCGCCTTCGGTGTGAATATCCAAGAGCGAGAGCGCTTGTTTGATGTTGTTGCGCGCCTCTTCGACGTCCTCGAACGTCTTCGCGGCTCGAGCGTCAGCTGCTTCGTTCTGTAGGTTCTGGCCGACCATCAGCGCGGGCAGCAACACCAGCTGGATGAAGTCCTGTGAGATCCACGAGACAACGAGAATGAAACCGTTTGCTGTGAGGAAGCCCACCGTACCGATGATGTGCGCCGCATACAAAACCGCCAAGATCGAAGAGAGTGAGATGATGCAGAACAGCCAGAAACACGTCATAGTGCCGATGTTCTTGGTGATGAACAGGGCAAGGTGTTTGTTGAACCGCTGATAGGCGGTACCGGAGGGCAGGTGATCAACAGTTCGCTTATGCACCGCCTGCCCAAGTCTTGTGAAGCCATGTTCCGGGAGCTGTTGGTCAAGCATTGTCACGTGTCTCTTCCTTTCTTGTTGAGTCCAGCCCGCGTCGTCCGGGTTGCCAAATCGGTCTTGCCCAATGATGCGACGGCTCAAGCAATACAAGACCGATCACAAGTATCGCCGTGCCCAAGAGTCTTGTTCCGAGGTCTCTCTCATGAATTGCTCGCGGGCATCACGCTCGGCAAATGTTATTTCGGGAATCTTCCTTGGTCGGTCGATTCACCGCATACTTCTGAAGCTCGGAAGATGCCCCTTGTGTGATACAGGTGTCGGCGACAACTCCTAGCAATAGGTCGTCGGCATCGGACGCCAGGACGAGAATTAGGTTGGATTTGACCCGCTCTCGTAGACCATTCATTCTCGGACGAGCGTTCGGTGTGTTCCTCGTTAAGTAGAAAGTACGCGTATCCGGCAATCTGTTGCGTGAAAACGAAGCTAGACAATGAGATACACCGATACGCTCTGCAACCGAAATGAGAGGGCTAAGGGGTGTTCGATGAATGAGCCTTTCTTCCACGACGGGTGCTCGTAGCGGCCAGTGAATGAAGATTCCATGGGACAAGTATGGGATGGACATGAGTCGCGGAACGTGAATCGTGCCAACTACAAGCTAGGGGCCGTAGCTCAGTGGTCAGAGCAGGGGACTCATAAGCCGTCTATTTGGTCGTCACGAGCAAACTTCGCCGAACGACGACCGCGTCCATCCAAGTCAGAATTCTCACCATCGGAGTGCTTCGCACGACAACCGACCGCGATCTATGGGATGGCAGTTCATACAAACCAGTGATCGGCGTTCCAATGGTCGGGTCTGCAAAGTTTCGTGCCAAAGCGGACCGTGACCGTTCATTGGAAATTCAACAAGTGACTTCAACACCTCTTCGGTGGAAGGAACGATTCGCTGACTCACGCGCTTGCCGTGGCGGATTCCCAGCTGCAGCGGACGCGCCTGATCGAACACATCGTCACGCACAATGCCAGCGATCTCCTTAGGGTTACACCTCGCCCCGGCCGCCAGGTGATCTCTGCAGTGGTCGACCGGAGCGTCAGGTTCTCGGCTCCCAGCTGAACTGCCGTATCGCGATCAGCAGTCCGGCTGCTCCCCACGCTGCGACGATCCCGACGTCCACCCAGTCGAAACTCGTGCCGAGAAAGCCAGCTTGTAGACCGAGCGCGAAATGTCGAACCGGGAATATGCGTGCCACCCAAACGATCCAGCTCGGCGCGTTGGCGCCGAGTGGAATGAAGATGCCTGAGAGAAACAATAGCGGCAGGATCGTGGCGTTAATGATCGCTGGCGCGGCGTCGGCGTTCGGGATCACCGTCGTGATAGCGAATCCGAGCGCGCAGAAACTACCGGCACCGACGACGAGCATGACGAGGAAGCGGAAGAGTGTGATGCCACCCGGGACGGAGGCCTCGTAGGCGAACTTGCCGAATGCCGCCGTGATGGCGACGAGGAGGATCGCGACGAAAAGCGCATGCAGAACCCTCGCGGCGAAGTAGACCCCTGCTGGAAGCGGCGTACCGTCGATTCGCTTCAGGATGCCTGCGTCGCGCTGAAAGGTGACCGTCATCGCGATGTTCGTATAGCAAGCACTTATCACAGCGAAGGCTGCCATCGCGGCGACGTAATATGTCGACTCTTTGACCGTGCGTCCGACGAGGTGCACGGTCCCCGAGCCGAGCAACGCGGTGAAGATCACAAGGAACATAAGTGGAAATGCGAAGGTAAAGAACGCGGACGCGGGGTTGCGCCAGAACGCCTTGTTGACGTATCCAACTTGCCGGACCGTGAGCGCGATCGCCTTCATCGAACGTTCCGCCTTCCGGTTCGGCTAGGGCGACCGCGCCGCTGTTGGCGTGGTGGCGGATCTTCGGTCGCAAAGTCATCATCGGACTCGCCCGGCAGTCCCCCGATGAGTTCGAGGTACACGTCCTCGAGCGTCGGCCGAACGACGCGAAGATCGTCGAGCTCAATGCCACGCTCGACGGCCCAGCCAGTCAAACGATGAAGCGTTGTCGTGAGGTTCTCGACGAGCAACTCGACACGGCCGTCCGGCATGGGGTCGTGGCCCATGTCGTCGGGGAGAGACGTGCCAGGAGGAAGCGTGAAGATGACCCGAGGGCGCATCTGAGCACGATCGGCGAGGTTCGAAGGCGGACCTTCGGCGACGATCCGACCGGCGGCGATGATCGCAACCCGGTCGGCGAGGAATTGTGCCTCATCCATGTAGTGCGTCGTGAGCAATATGGTCTTGCCGAGCTCAGCGAGGTTCTTCACTACCTCCCAGGCATCGCGGCGAGCCGAGGGGTCGAAGCCCGTCGTCGGCTCGTCGAGGAAGAGCAATTCGGGGTCGCCGACGAGGGCGACTCCGACATCGAGGCGGCGTTGCTGGCCGCCCGAGAGGGTTGTGACACGGGCGTCGCGCTTTGCGGCAAGTCCGACGAGGTCGATAACTTCCCCTGGTTCTCTCGGGTGCGGGAAGTAGTCCGCGTACATAGCAAGTGTCTCGGCAACGGTGAGGTAGCGATCGATCCCGGTCGATTGCAACACGATGCCGATGTGGGGCTTCAAGGCGGTGCGCTCGTGGCCCGGGTCGTAGCCGAGCACGGTCACTTGCCCCTCGTCACGAAGGCGATAGCCCTCGAGGATCTCGACGATCGTCGTTTTGCCGGCGCCGTTCGGCCCGAGCAACGCAACGATCTCACCCCGCGAGATCTCCAGATTCACTCCGTCGACGGCACGCAAGGCACCGTAGGACTTGCGGAGTCCACGAACCTCGATCGCTACTGCCTCTGTTCCAATGTCCACAGTGGACAAAGCTACACTGTCCATTGTGGACAGTCAAGACCTCCGATTGAACTCGACGGCCGCGGCGCTTCTCGGCCTGCTTCGCCAGCGCGGGCCGATGAATGGGAACGCGTTGACACTCACTGCGAAAGCTGCAATCAGTGATTATTGGACGGTCACACGCAGCCAGGTGTACCGAGAGCTCAACTCGCTGAGATCCCGGGGATTGGTGTCTTCGGGTCCGCTGGGTCCGCGGGAGAGTCGTGATTTATCGGTGACCGAGACTGGCAACGCAGCGTTTCTGTCGTGGCTCGCGGCGGGTCCGGCAGACGACGTCATCCGCATGCCCTTGCTGCTCACGGTCCGATTCGGCGCAGACCTTCCTCCAGGACGATTGGCTGAGATTCTCGAGAAATTCTCTAGTCGCCACGGCAAGACCCTCGAACGATATCGGCAACTCCAAGCTGATTTGGCGGGAACGCCAGTAGACGATTACGCGATCGCGACTTTGCGGTTTGGCATCGCATTCGAGGAAGCGATTCAACGATGGATCGAGGAACTTCCGTCGGTGATCGATGTTCCGTGCGAGTGATCATCCCTTGTGAAGTGCGTTGGCTTTCCACCCATAGGTCGGCTTGGTCGAATACCGAGAAGTCGAGGCCGCGTTTAGTACGGGCCATTGAACGTATCTCGACGCATTGACCTGAGCCTGCAATCTGTGACATGCGGGCATTGGTGCACATTTGAACACGCCGATGTGCACTCCGATCGCAATGAGAGCACCCGGGCATGTTTGAGCGATTGACCTTTCATGCAATGCACGTACCAGCAGTGGCCAAGGACTGAAGATTCCATAGGATAAATATGAGATAGACACGATTTGAGAAATTCAACAAGGGCATCTACCAGATTGGGGCCGTAGCTCAGTGGTCAGAGCAGGGGACTCATAATCCCTTGGTCGAAGGTTCGATCCCTTCCGGCCCCACCGAAAGCCCTGTGTACCTGCGCCTGAGGCTTTCCATTTTGCGGCCGGCTGATGCTTTACGCGATGTCGGTTGATGCTTGACGCGATGTCGGTTGATGCTTTACACCTCGCCCCATCTTCGAGTCGGCTTT
>Ga0181532_10000183_pt1 | contig 64281 bp, 50 predicted proteins | sample PEATcosm2014_Bin_33_FD_119768 | JGI IMG/M metagenome (GOLD analysis project Ga0181532, IMG submission 119768) | Peatland microbial communities from MTU Mesocosm Facility, Houghton, MI, USA - PEATcosm2014_Bin11_30_metaG | ecosystem: Environmental > Terrestrial > Soil > Wetlands > Peat | place... | reverse complement strand
GAAATTCCAACTTCGCCGAAGTTGGAGTCTGCCGTAGCTACCTGAAACGAAACCGTTGCTTTAACCCCGATCCCAAGTACCAAGAAACGAGCAATCGCAAGACTCAACTTCGGATTTCAGGCTGAGCTTAGATCGCAATCCAACAACCCGTCGATGCTAACGTTGCGTGACGCCAGGGAAGGTTCCAGCCCTTCCAATCCGCTGCAATTTGTTGCGGTGGCGTCGTGCCGCGTGGTGGATACGCGAAATGGTCAGCCGATTCAGGGCGGAACATCCCAGAGCTTCCCAATTCCTCAGGGTCCTTGCAATATCCCCGCTAGCGCGGGCGCATATGTGCTCACAGTCACGGTGATACCCAACGGGCGACTCTCACTTCTGACGGTTTATCCCACCGGAAAGAACAGGGGCGCGGTTACAACCATGGTTTCGCTCGACGGACGCATCAAGTCCGTACCCGACCATCGTACCTGCGGGAGCAAACGGGGCCGTCAGCGTCTATGCCAGCGACACTACCAACGTGGTGATTGATATCAGTGGCTACTTCGCTCCTGTCTCCCAGAGCACGCTGCAGTTCTATCTGCTGCCTCCTTGCCGTGTAGCAGACACGCGTGGTCCCAATGGTCCGCTGGGAGGACCGTATCTGGAAGGCGGCGTGGTGCGGAATTTTCCCATCCTGGAAGCGAGCTCATGCAACATCCCCAGCAGCGCGCAAGCCTACTCCCTCAACTTTACTGCCGTGCCGCATGGTCCGCTCAGCTATTTGACGGTGTGGCCGGCTGGCGAGACACTGCCTATGACCTTCACCTTGACCGATCCAACTGGGACGGTCCTGGCCGACGCCGGCATCGTGGCCGCCGCTACTGACGGAGCGATTTCGGTTTATCCCAGCAATGACACCGACCTGGTCATCGACATCGACGGGTACTTTGCACCGCCTGGGTCGGGCGGGCTGTCGCTGTATCCAACCACCGCACCTTGCCACGCCTTCGATTCCAGGAAAAGCGTCTTTGACCTTGGGTTCAGTGGGATGATCGTGGCTCCAGTGGCACTCCCCGGCAACCCCTGTGGCCTACAGGCTAGCGCGCAAGCGTTTGTCTTCAATGCCACCGTCTATCCGCAAGGTGCGCTCGGGTACCTGACCCTGTGGCGGACGGCGACCCACAACCCATTGTCTCGAATCTGAATGCGTTGGATGGGTCGGTCACCTCGAACATGGCGATCGTACCAAACTTGGATGGCCGCACCGACGCTTATGCGTCCAACACCACGCAATTGGCGCGGGACATCTTGAGCTACTTCGCTCCGTAAATGACTTTCGTAGAATCTTACAAGTTGGTCGAGTGCCCCACCCAAGCCGGTTTTGCTTGGGTGGGTAGTTCAATGTCGTGCCGGGTACCAGACACATTTGCTTTTTTTGCGAATGTGTGAGAGAGGACGATGTGATGGCGGTAAGGAGAACATGAGCAGGCCAGTTCGAAGTATCCCACCCAACCAAGAGAAGGTCGGGTGGGGCACGCCGCTCCGCTCGGGATGACATCACCAGAAAAGAACGGCGAACAGCAGGTCCCTCGACTCCTCGCTCGGGATGACAAAGTAAGAGGAACTGAAGTCGTCGTTCAGAATGTCAAAGCAGGAAGAAGCGAAGTCCTCGATCGCGAACACAACACGATAAGGTTTAGCTGAGTGCTAAATGCTGAGTGCTAAATGCTGAGTGCTAAATGCTGAGTGCTAAATGCTGAGTGCTGAATGCTGAACTGACTACTGAACTAACTACTGACTGACTACTGACAACTGACCACCGACAACCGCCTCTCACAGCATCTGCGTTCCCCACAGATCGTGCAGATGCAACGCGCCTTGAAGATGGCCAGCATCGTCAACCACAGGAAGTGACGTGATCTTCTTCTGCTCCATGATGTCGAGCGCCGCAATGGCAAAGACTTCAGGTCCGACAACCTTGGGCGAGCGCGTCATACATTCGCCGGCGGTGAGATCGAACACATGCTTGCCGTGATGCTCCAGCAAGCGGCGCAGATCGCCATCGCTGATGAGTCCGACAAGCTTCCCGCCTTCCACGACCGTTGTCATGCCGAGGCCTTTGCGCGACATCTCGTAGATGACTTCCGTCATGTGAGTCGAGGGATTCACGATTGGAACAGCAACTCCTGTGTGCATGAGCGAGGAGACCCGTGCGAAGCGCTTGCCCAGCTTGCCTCCAGGATGAAGATTGGCGAAGTCCTCTTCCTTGAATCCGCGACGCTCGGAGAGCGCGACCGCAAGTGCGTCGCCAAGAGCGAGCATAGTCGTAGTCGAGGCCGTTGGCGCCAGTCCCAGCGAACAGGCTTCGTGGGCGACGGAGCAGTCGAGAGCGACCTCGGCGGCTTGCGCAAGGGTTGAGCGGCTCCGCGGTTCCTCGGGAGTTGAGTGGAGATCGTCGCAGGTCAAGGTGATGAGCGGCACTCCCAAGCGCTTTACGGTGGCCAGCAGTTGCAGGATTTCGTCGGTCTCTCCGCTGGCTGAAAGCGCGAGAACGACGTCGCCGCGAACCACCATGCCGAGATCGCCGTGCAGCGCCTCCGCGGGATGGAGGAATAGCGCGGGACTTCCAGTCGAGGTGAGCGTTGCGGCAATCTTACGGGCGATGAGTCCACTCTTGCCCATTCCCGTGACGACGACTCGTCCGGCGCAGCAATAGAGCAACTCGACGGCGCGCTCGAAGTCGGCCGCCATCGGGCCGGCAAGACGGTCTGCGAGGGCGCGCAAGGCGTCGGCCTCGATGCGCACCACGCTTTCACCGATGTTCTTCATGATGAGCTGTGCGGCCGACCTGCCGCGCGATTGCGTCATTGAGTCGCCGTGTGCGGTAGCAGTCCGTGTGAATTGAATACGAGCACTTGCTCACCGTTCTCGCCGCCAGTGAGAGGAACATTCTTGCCATTGAACGAGATTTCCACCTCGCCAGCATTGCCGGTCCAAAACACGACCTTAGTTGTGGCGTGGATGGTCTTGACCTCCGGAGGTTTGATCACTCCCCGAACCAGGACCTTGCCATCAGACGAGATGGAAACCCACGCACGATCTTTGGCCCGAACTGTAACCTCGAACGGAGCGGTGCTTGCGGCTTCGGCAGTTCCGGAGCCGGCTGGATGCAAAGAACTCTCCGCAGCCTGCACTGTGTGAACTGGCGCATTAGCTGAGCCGGTCGAATTCGGAGGCACTTGCGAAATATCAGCATCCCCCGACGGTGATATACCGGGAGCAGAGCCGGTTTGTCCCAGCGCGGAGTTTGCGCTCGCATTGGAGCCAACTGTTTGCGCCGTACCAGACTGTCCCGCAACCATGTCCTGGGCGTTCTTCACTGCGACCGACTGCCGGCGTTCCCCCTGCCGCTCCTGATAGAGCTTCCAGCCTCCCACAGCGCCCACAATCACGACCACTAGGACAAGAACCGGGATCAATGGAAAACCGGCCCGCCGGCCGCCAGCGCCCGTGCCCTGCCAAACGTCAACGTCCCGCGCAGATGCGTTCTGGTGGGCGATGAGATTGACGTCGGGAGGAGTTTCTTTAGCCGCTTTCAGATAGTCGGCAAGCGCTTGTTCTTCGTCAATGCCTACGTGTCTGGCATAAGCGCGCACATAACCTTTGTTGAAGATGCCGCCGGGGAGCCGATCGAACTGTTCCTCTTCCAGCGCTCGGAGCAGGCGTGTGCCAATCTTCGTGGCTGCGGCGACATCGTCGAGTGAGATGCCACGCATCTCACGCTCCCGGCGCAGGCGTTCGCCGAAGCCGGTTCCCTGCGTCTCGCTCTGTTCAAATGACTTGCCCACTTGGGTTTAGCCGGATTCTTTGTCGAATCATATGAAGTAGTGCTGGCAGTGTCAAACCCCAGAGGAGGATTGGGCTACGCCTGAGTCTGCGCGAACCAATCTGATAGGTGCGCCCAACAGAATACGTACCCGCGTTCAGCCGGAGGAACAGTCACGACTTTTCCGGTAAGATAAATATGCGCCCGGAAGTTCCTGTTCCAGCCAGAGTGTTCTAGAGTTGCGGGCTACCGGGGCCTTGGTTCACTTTTGAGTGCACCGGAGATGACATTCGCATCGAGTTCCAGCATGGCGTTCCAGACAACCGACTCGGCCCGCCAGTCCCACCAATTGAAGATCTTCCACGACGTGGCCAAGGCCCTGACGTCATCGCTTGACCTCGACATTATCCTGCAAACCATCATGGAGAAGGTAGCCGCCTACTTTGAGCCGGTCACTTGGTCTCTGTTGATGCTCGATGAAACCAGCAAGGAGTTCTATTACGCGGCTGCCGTGGGCCAAGGCTGCGAGAGTGTCAACGCGCTAACCTTGAAGACTGGTGAAACCCTGGCAAGATGGGTGGTCGAGCACGGCGAACCAATAATTATCTCCGATGTCAATCAGGACCCTCGCATCCAGCAGACCAGCAAGGATGAGTTCTTCTCAGACGCGTGTTCTGTAGTGTGCATGCCTATTCGGACGGGCGGCAAAGTACTGGGCATCATCCAACTGGTGAAGGTTGACATGCAGATCTATTCCCGCAACGAGATACTGCTGCAGACCCTTGCCGATTACGCTGCAATCGCCATCGAGAACGCCCGCGCCGTCCACCGCATTCAGGAACTCAGCATTACGGACGATTGCACTGGCCTGTTCAACGCGCGCCATCTGTTTACCGTGCTTTCCGAAGAAGTCCACCGCTCAGAGCGCTTCGGGTACGAATTCGCCCTTCTGTTTATCGATCTTGACCATTTCAAGCGCGTCAATGATGACCATGGGCACATGATCGGCAACAAGTTGCTGGGGCAAGTTGGACAGTCCCTTCGCGAGAACCTGCGCCTGGTGGACGTTGCCTTTCGCTATGGCGGTGACGAGTTTGTCATCCTGCTGCCGCAAACTTCCAAAAACGCGGCCTTGCTGGTAGCGCGGCGTCTGATGGAGGATTTCCACTCCAATCATTGGCTCGCAGATGAAACGCCCCATCTGTCACTGCGTGCCAGCGTCGGAGTGGCCGGTTATCCGGTGGATGCCACCGATCCGCAAGCCATTGTGAAGCGTGCCGACGAGATGATGTATCAAGTGAAGCAGGCCGGGCGAGACAACATAGGAGTCGCCGGAGTCGGGATCGTGGGACTGGAAGAAGGACCACAATAACCCGTACGACTTGGCACCGTGACCGCTAGTTGCTCGTAGCTGTTTTCGCCGCCGGCTGCCATGTGTTGGGATTTGCCGGCGCGCCCGGATTGACGCCGAAGTCCCACACGTACAGGTTCATCTCCCCCGGGCCAAGCATCTCGACCAGTGCATACTCCCCGGGAGCAAGATCGCCCGCGGGAGTGACCTTCGCCCATTCGCCGGTCCCGAGTTTCTCAACCGTGGCGGCGACAACGTTATTCTGCTCGGTCGTCTTGCCGGAGGCCGTGGTCTTGAGATTGCCGACTACCCGCACGCCATTCTTCATTTCAGCGCGCACAATCCGGAAGCGGTCGTTCAGCGCAACCTCGTTTTGCGGGCCTTCGTCAATGTCAACGTAGATCGTGGGCCGCGGCACGTGGGACTGAATCTGCGCGTGCGCGCCTTTGAGCTCGAACGTCTGCTTGGTACTGGCTAGCGGGTTGAGCGTCGCGCGAAGAGTATTCTTGCCGGTGCTCTTGTTCAGCTCACTGCCGTTCTGCACAATCTCCGCCAGCTCGGGTTTGCTCTGGTATTGGTCGAACAGGAACACCCCGCCGCTTCCCGGCAAACGGAGACCGGAGGCGATCTCAGGCGAATTGGCTTCTTCCTGTTCTCGTTCCTCCTTCTCCTCCGGTGTCTCTTCCAACTTCGTGGCCAGCTTGCCGCTACTCAGGTCCGCCTCGTACTTCTTGGTGGCGTCCCAGTCAACCAGCGAGTTGGGAATATCTTCCCACTCGTAACGCTCGGCGCTGAGATAGTGCACGCGATTTCCCTGGATCTCGTACTTCACAACCGATTGGTAGGAGCCATCCTTCAAAATCAGACGCTTCGTTTTCTGCTGCGCTTGGGCGCCAGCAGGCTGCAACACCACAAAGGCGACAGCCGCCAACAACGTTAAACAGATTATGAAGAAAGAGCGACGCATCGTTACCAGTTTAGACCCGGTCGTGGGTGGAAACACTCGGTTTAGCGCTACAAGGCATTTGAACCGAAGCCTATTCGGTCCATCGACGAATTCTTTTGCGCCGATGGAAGCCAACCACGTTGGACGGGCGTTTCACCGCGGCTTGTGATGCGAGTCACAGCTAGAGGTGCGCCCGATGGCCGACAATGAGCACACGCTGTTCCGAGCCGTTGGACGCGGTACAACACTGCGTAATCTTTCAGGGCAGCGCTTCATATCGAGGTCCATGCATGGATAGCGCACTCTTGATCCACCGCCTGCACTTCGCGTTCACGGTGACTTATCACTATTTGTTCCCACAGTTGACGATGGGATTGGCGCCGCTGATCGTGATTCTGAAAACCCTCGCGCTTAAGACCAATGATGAGCGCTACGACAAGGCCGCCCGTTTCTGGGCAAAGATCTTCGGCATCAATTTTGTCATCGGTGTGGTGACCGGAATACCGATGGAATTCCAGTTCGGCACCAACTGGTCGCATTTCTCGCGCTTCGCCGGAGGCGTAATCGGACAGACGCTGGCCATGGAAGGTTGTTTCGCTTTCTTCCTGGAATCGACATTCCTCGGTTTGTTCCTCTACGGCGAAAAGCGACTGACCCGAAGTCAGCACTGGTTTGCCGCGCTGATGGTTTTCCTGGGTTCGTGGCTCTCGGGTTACTTCATCGTCGCCACCGACGCCTGGATGCAGAATCCGGTCGGCTACGAGCGCGCTGCCGACGGTTCGTTACAACTGACCAGCTTCTGGCAACTGGTGCTGAATCCGTGGGCGTCGTTGCAGTATGCGCACAACATGAGCGGCGCCGTCGTCACTGGCGCATTCGTTATGGCGGCCGTGGGCGCGTTCTATCTGCTCAGCCAGAAACACGTGGAGCAGGGACGGATCTTCGTGCGCCTGGGCGTAATCGCGGGGCTTATCTTCAGCGTGTTGCAGCTCTTCCCCACCGGCGACTGGGCAGGCAGGATGCTCGCGCAAAAACAGCCGGTCACTCTGGCAGCCATGGAAGCTTTATGGGAAACACAACCGGGCGCGCCGCTGGTCATTCTGGGCCAGCCCAATGTTCCGGAGCAGAAGATCGACAATGCGATCGTCGTTCCCAAAATGTTGAGCTTCCTGACCTGGCGAAGTTGGAATGCGGATGTGCAAGGCCTCAATCATGTACCCAAGGAAGACTGGCCCGACAATATTCCACTGCTCTATTACGCCTACCACATCATGGTCGGCCTGGGGACCATTTTCATCGCAGTGTCGGCAATTGCGGCTTTGTTGCTTTGGCACAATCAGTTGTACGGCGCGCGCTGGATGTTATGGATACTGCTGCTGCTGGCGCCCTTCCCCTACATTGCGAACACGGCCGGCTGGATGACCGCTGAAATCGGTCGTCAGCCCTGGCTCGTTTATGGCTTGCTGCGGACGGTGGATGGCTACTCCAAGCTGGTGTCGGCTGGCAATGCCTGGTTCAGCTTTCTTGGCTTCATGGGGATGTACACCATCCTTTCCATGCTGTTCCTGTTCCTGGTGGCCCGCGAGATCCAGCAGGGGCCTGAACCTACGGATGGACCGCTGCTCGAAAACATCCAGATTCCGGTGGAGGTGCGATAGCCATGGCAACCCTATGGTTCATGATCGTAGCGGTGATGGTCGCGGTTTACGTCCTGCTGGACGGCTTCGACATTGGGGCCGGTGCCGTGCACCTTTTCATCGCCAGGAACGACGACGAGCGCAGCACGGTGCTGCGTGCCATCGGTCCGGTGTGGGACGGCAACGAAGTGTGGCTACTGGCCGCGGGCGGAACGTTGTACTTCGCATTTCCTCTGCTCTACGCCTCCAGTTTCAGCGGCTTCTACCTGCCGTTGATGATGGTGCTGTGGCTGCTGATGCTGCGCGGCATCGGCATCGAGTTCCGCACCCACATCGGCGACAAGCTATGGAAGGGATTCTTCGACGCCATCTTCGGATTGGCGAGCATCCTGCTGGCCATCTTCTTCGGAGCGGCTCTGGGCAATGTGGTGCGCGGTGTTCCGCTGAATGCCGATGGCTACTTCTTCGAGCCGCTGTGGACCAACTGGCGCGTGGGCGCACAGAACGGCATCCTCGACTGGTACACCGTGATCTGCGGCGTGGTCGCGCTGGTGACGCTCGTGGTCCACGGTTCGCTGTACCTTGCAATCAAGACGGAAGGTAACCTGCACTTACGTGCGCGCAAGGTGGCATCAGCATTCTGGCCGGTGCAGGTGCTGGTCACCATCTTCAGCTTGATCGCCACCGTGTTCGTTGTTCCGCACGTGCTCGACAACTATCGCAAGTGGCCCATCGGCTACCTGGTGCCGGCAATTGTGATCGCCAGCCTCGCGTACCTTTACTTTGCCCATTCCCGGAGAAACGAGAAGGGCGCTTTCCTGGCATCCTGCGCGTACATCGTAGGTATGCTGGTGGGCGCGGCGTTCGCGCTCTATCCCAACGTGCTGCCCGCGAGCACGGATGCTAATTACAGCCTGACGATTTACAACACCGCGACCGGCTCACACGGGATGAGCGTTGGCTTCGTCTGGTGGTCGCTGGCGATGATCATCGCGATCGGATACTTCGTCTTCATCTACCGCATGTTCCGCGGCAAGGTGAAGCTGGAAGAAGGTGGCGGGCACGGATACTGAGAGAAGAAGAGTCACGCTCCAATAGCGGCCTCGGTAACTGTCGGCAACTGCGCCTGCTGCCAGGCATCGAATCCGCCGATCACATTGATGACGTTGTTGTGGCCTGCCCTTTGCAGCAGGCTGCAAGCGATCACACTGCGATAGCCCCCTTTACAGTGGACGGCGACGGGCCCGTTCTTTTCAAGCTGCGGCAGCGCGGCCTTGAAGCGATCCAGCGGATACCAATCCGCGCCAGCGACGTGACCGGCGTCCCACTCGCCTTCTCTGCGAACATCCAGCACGTACAGTACGCGCTTATCCCGTTGGAAGTTGAGTTCCTGCACGGTGATCTGCGGCAATTCCACCAGAGTGAACCCAGCCTGCGTCCAACCCTTGGTCCCGTCTTGGAGATAGCCAGTCAGATCTTCGATTCCCACGCGCGCCAGACGAAGGCGCGCTTCGTCCCGTTGCTCCGGAGTGTCAGCAATCAAAACCGGATGCGCAGCAAGACCGAGGACAGCGCCAGCCCACGAGGCGAACTGACCGGAGAGGGCAATGTTGATTGACCCGGGCACGTGGCCGGCTGCGAACTGATCAGTGGGGCGGACATCGAGCGCGAGCGCGCCACGCTCAAGCATGGCCTTCAATTCTGCCCCGGAGATTGGTTTCAACTCCGGCAATTCGGTGAGCGGCGTCGCGCCGGCGCGATTGATGGCCGCGTCTTCGAGGAAATAATCCGGACGAGCGGGCAGCTTGGTCGTCATCTGTTGGATGAACGCATCCCGGTCTTTGATCTGCAGGGCGTAATTGGTGAGCCGCTCCGTGCCGATGGTCGAAGAGCGCTCGGCGCGCATGTTGCGACCGCACAACGAACCGGCGCCGTGCGCGGGATAGACCAGCACTTCGTTAGGCAGTTGCAACAGCTTGTTGTGCAGCGAGTCATACATCAGGCCCGCGAGCTGCTGCGGAGTGTGCGTTTTCGACAAGTCGGGCCTGCCCACGTCGCCGATAAACAGCGTATCTCCGGTGAGCACGGCCCACGGCAGCGGCGACTTCTCTTCGTCCGCGATGACAAGGCAGATGCTCTCGGGCGTGTGCCCCGGCGTTTCGAACGCCGATATGCGCAGCTTACCAGCACGCAGCTCGAAGCCGTCGGCGACACCCACGTGCGGGAATGTTACACCCGCTTCTTTTCCGATGTAAATCTTTGCGCCGGTGCGGGCCGCGAGCTCTCGGTGGCCGGAGACGAAATCGGCGTGCAGGTGTGTTTCGAAGATGTGGCGGATCTCGAGATGCTGCTTTTGCGCCGCCTCCAGATAAATCTCGACATCCCGCTGCGGATCGACGACTATCGCCTCGCCCTCCGATCCCAATATGTATGAGGCGTGCGCCAGACATCCCAAGTAAAACTGTTCGAAGTACATGGCTTTCTCCTGGGCGGAAAACATGATAACCCGCAGAATGCGACAGGCGAAGATTTTTGTTCGGATATCGGCAGATACGCAGCGCGCGATTCACTTGGAGCGGGCGAGAGCCTCAGCTTTGCGAATGGCCGCTTCGTGCAAATCGTAAGCTTCGAGGGCTTTGCGAGCTCCTTCGCGGGCCCCACTCGTACTCATTCGCTTCTCTGCTTCAGCGAAGACATCTTCCGCATCCTCGTGGGCGTTGTAAGCTTCGTCGTCCGCTTCCTTCACCCGCTTGATGGCGGCCATGACTTGGGAATCGATCTTCGGCGCCTCTTCTTTTTTCCTGGGCTTGGCGTTCTGGCGCGCTTGTTTGGCGTCGCCATTTTGCGACGCCAGGTGATTATAGGCAATCTTCAGATCGTCGCTCCAAGTGGCCTTGATCTTCATCTCGAATTCATCGAGGGCGGCCCTGGCTTCATCGGCAACTTCGCGCACTCGTTTTTTTTCCAGCAGCCACTTCCAGACGCCCCATTCCATTCCTTCCGTCATGATTGCTCTGGCTTCCTCGACCGCGGGAAGTTTTCGCATGGCAGACCTCGCAAACAAGAAAATTGTGGACTAAGCAACGAGAGTCCACCTAGAGATTATCGTTGTGTTCCGGTGAGCGGACAAGCAAAGCTCTCTCGCACCAGACACACCCCGGACGTCGCCCGCGCAGCCTTGCCGGTCGCGCGGACATCGGTTCGGCTCATGTTTGGGGCCAACAGGTCGGTGGCGTTCCGAGCGCAGCATCCCCCTCAGGCAACGATGCGGCCACCGCCCAACCATCCTGCAGCTACTTGCCCAAAATGTTCTTTCCGAATGAGAACTTCGTTCCCACCACGACCCGCACGCTGTTACGACCGCCGTTCAGTATGTTCGAGAAAAAATTATAGTGAGCAAGGTCGGCGGCTACACGAAGACCAAAATTCGGAGTGATCTCCCAGGTCGCCCCGCCTCCGAAGCCGTAAAACACTACCGTGTCAGAGCTGGACGTCTTCCCGTTCAGGAGGCCGCTGACAACCTCTGCGATGACGGGGTTGTTCGGCTTGGCCGTGAAATCCGCGTGCAGAGCCCCGAGCGCTGGGCGCGCGAAGAGGGTCACCTTTTTGAAATGGCGGTAATTGAATTGCGGTCCGCCTTCATACGTATAGGTTGAAGAGTTGTAAGGTACCGCGATTGGGATCCCCAACTCTTGGAAGATCGGCAGAAACGGCGCTAGTTTCGCCTGGGTTGCCAAATTAAGATCGTGCGGCAGCAGCGTACTGTGGCCATTGTTTACGCTGAAATCGAAACCGAGCGTTAGCCAACTTTTCCAGTTGTAGCCAAAGTCACCATCGAATCCGCGCTGCGTCAGATTCAACGACGGCGTGCTGAGATAGGAAAAGGCGCCAAAAGCGCTGAACTGGCGGATGTCGGTTTGTTGTGAGAAACAGGTAAGAGAAGTTGAAAGCAGGAATAAAGCAAGGACGCAGACCAATAAGCGCCGCATATAAAATCTCCTTGCGACTCGCCCTGATCGGGGCAACTCGGCAGTGATAGTTTTCAGCTGAACTCGAACCGGCGGCGTTGTCACCTCGCGTAACACACCCCCGTGGTCGGGCCCAACTGTGTTTCCATCCCATTCTGAACCTTGGGAGGCGTCCTTGCACCAACAAAAATAGGAATACTGTGGGGGAGATTCCCATTTTGGAACTGAGTTCGTGTCACAGCACAGGTGTGACGGCGCTCGTTGCCAAATCGGAACGGATGTGCTGCGTAGTAGTACCCTTTAAGTTGTCATGGTATCTCGGCGCATTTTCTGCGGCATCGTCATAGCTCTTTTTCTGACAGCTTCAGCGCTTCCGACGCTGGCGGAGACGCCGGTCGACGCAGGCGACCGGGTACAGCTTCGCTTCGACACCTCGGAGGCGGAAGCGGTGCTGGCCATCCTGGCAAAACGCAAGGCCAAACAACCGATCGCTGATGCTGACTGGCAGCGGCTGTTTACTACAGAGCCTTACGTCCGGCTGAAAAAGCGGGAGGCAGGATTGCACCGCGACTTCTCCGACGCCGACTTCCAGAAGTTTGTGCTCTCCGACGACCTGGCGGGCCGCGCACCCGCGCTGGAGAAAACTCTCGCGCAGTGGAAGCAGGCCGACCTGAGCCAGGCGGCCTCCCGCGCCCTGGCCTACCTGCCCAGCGACGCGGCCATCCACGCCAAAGTTTTCCCCGTCATCAAGCCAGGGACCAACAGCTTCGTCTTCGAAGTCAGCAGCGACCCCACCATCTTTCTCTATCTTGACCCCGGCCTGAACCGGGCGCAGTTCGAGAACACTGTGGCCCACGAGCTGCACCACATCGGCTATGCCAGCATCGACGCCCGCGTGGAAGCCAAGCTGAAGAACCTGCCGCCAGATGCGCACGCGGCGGTGGAGTGGGCGGGCGCATTCGGCGAGGGCTTCGCCATGCTGGCGGCAGCAGGCGGACCCGATGTGCATCCCCACGCCGTGAGCAAGCCCGAAGATCGCGCCCGCTGGGACCACGACATGGCTAACTTCAACCAGGACTTGAAAGCGGTGGAGAATTTTATGCTCGACGTCGCCCAGGGGCGCTTGAAGACGGAGGAAGAACGCGGCCAGGTGGGATCCTCATTCTTCGGCGTGCAGGGGCCCTGGTACACGGTAGGCTGGAAGATGTCGGTGCTGATCGAGAAGCGCTATGGTCGGGCCAAGCTGATCGAGTGCATGACTGATCCGCGCGAACTGCTGGTCACTTACAACCAGGCCGCCACCGAGCACAACCACACCCACCCTGACGACCAGTTGGCCCTGTGGTCACCGGAACTGCTACAGGCGATTGCGGCGGGGAAACCGCAGACGTAGCCGGCGGTCCTACGCAGAAAACAAAAACCGGCAAGAGATTTTGCCGGTTAAGATTGCCTGCTAATCGTCGGAATGGGCCTGCGCCAGGCGGTTGGCAATGATGGTGTAGGCCGATGAGTTAAATACCAGCCCAATATGAGTGCCGGGAACTTCGAAGTCGTTGCCGGGCTTTCCGGTCAGGCAATACCGCCAATCAACGATGCCATCGTTTTGCGTGTAGATGGCGGTTTCCATCACCGAATCAGGCATCTTTCTCCGGAGCGAATCAAGAAAGCTGCAGGTGCAGCGCCCGGTGTAGCAGGTGGGCAGCACTCCAGCGCCGTGCTCCGCCAGGATCTGTTTTCGCACATGCTCGGCGGCCCGCAGCACGGTTCGATGAGCGACAGTGCCGCGGAACGGTGCGGCGAGCGTAATGACAGACGCGATGTCATCCGGCCTCTGGTTGGCAATGGAGCGGGCAATGATGCCACCGAGGCTGTGGCCTATTAGGTGAATCTTTCGCTCGGTTTCCAGCAGCGCCTTTTCGACATTCTCATTCAGGCGGCGCTGGATCAGGATGTTCGGGCAATCGGCGTTCAAGCCAATGCCGGAAAAGTACGCGCGATAACCGATGCGCTCCAGCCAGGAACGCAAGCGTGTCAGATAACGGTCCGTACCCAGGAAGCCTGGAACCAGAACCACAGCGGAGCCGTCGCCGCGTGGTATGCCGAGGCCATAGTACACAGGTGAGGAATGAAGTAAGAGAAGGTCTGCGCCAAATAGCGCTTCCTTCCAAATTGTGATGTCAGCTTCAGCGAGGTCTTGTTGATAACCAGTTCGCGGCGGGACCATAGATGATTCCGGCTCTCCCTGTCCCTGTGAGTAGTAGCTAGCGGCCTCAAGATCGCCGAAGCAGAACGCGCACTCGAGCCGGCGACGGTTGAGCGCTGTCCCGGTGCAGTAGTGTAGCTGGAGTCGCCGCGAGTTGCCAGAGATTTTTTGCGCGCGTAATTTTTGCGGTTTCAGCTAAGGCTGAATGAGTTCCCTGTGGCGTCCTCTTAGCCGCCGGGAGTTTCCGCTCCCCGACTGAACCTTGCCTGCGCAAAAAACGGCGTGCCGCTACCCAGGCAGCGGCACGCCAGCGAAATGCACTCTATCACTCCCTGGTTGGGGCCAAAGATAAGTTGCACTTCGCCAATACTTCACGCCTTAGACAACGGCAGTTGTCATTGGGACCTTGCCGTGCCGTACCGGGCGCTTCCCATGGCTGTTGGCCTTATGAACTACTTTGGGCCGATTCACCACGGTGTCGATCAGGGCCTTTTCGGCTTCAACGAAGCTCTTCACCCCATCACGCGTCAGGTCCTCGAAGGGCATGCGCGGGAACGGAGTAATCATGTTCAGGGCTTTTCCAGTCGCTTTCAGGTCCGCATTCACTTGCTGGCCAACTACGTCAACCAGCTTCTTCTGGGCGTCAACGAAGGCATCCGTAGCTTCGCGGGCAAGCACCAGCAATTCCGTCTTCTGAACCTTCTTGACTGGCACATGTTTGCCATTGGTCGCGTTGGACGTTTCCTCGGCAACGACGTTCAGAAACTTCTTCTGTGCGCGGACGAAGATATCGAAGCTGTCACGGGCCGCTTCGACCAGCTCCTCGCCGGTGTAGCCCTTGCCGACTTTCACCTGAGCCAGCCAAGCATGTGTCTGTTTGCCGGCCACCTTCAGGAAATCGTGCTGCATCTCGACAAAAGTGTCGAAACCACGACGCATCAGATCGGTGACGGCGACGGCCACAGGATAATCACCAACGCGCTCTTTCACGCCGGTGTTAACGATTTCGTATTCCCGCTGCGCCAAATTGAGGAGCAATTTCTGCCCTTCAATGAAGTTGGACATTCCCTCGTTGGCCAGTTCGGTCAAAACTTCAACCGGGCAATAGGCAGGATCGTTCACCCGCTCTTTGACGAAGTTCATTGCGCTGACGTTCTGCCGCATGGCCAAATCAACGAGGATTCGTTGCGTGGCAAAAAAATTCTCAACCCCCTGCTGCACCCATCCGGTCAGCAGGGAAACAAAGGATGACTCCCGAGTGTGGGGTGTGGTGGACTCTTTCTTAGTTACTCTGGGCATTATGACCTCCGTTTTGCTGCATTGCAGCATCAACTAAAATCTAGTATTCCCTGTACAGTTTGTCAAGGTCAAAGTAAAATTTATTTGCGTTGCAGCAAAGGAAGTGCTCCGATGAAACCGGACAAGGTAATCATCAAAAAGTACGCAAACCGGAGACTCTACGACACTTCCGGCAGCCGCTACATCAATCTGGAGGACATCGCCGCCCTGGTCCGAAATGGAACAGACTTGCAAGTGGTGGACGCAACAACGGGTGAGGACATCACCCGCGTGACCTTGACCCAGATCATTGTGGAGGACGCGAAGGGGCAGCCCACCGGGCTACCGCTGGAACTGCTGCGCCAGCTCATCGTCGCTTCTGACCGGGTCGGTCAGGAGTTCATCATGTGGTACCTGAAGTCCGCATTCGATGCCTACCAGAAAGTGCAGAGCACGGTCCAGAACCGTTTGAACGAGGTGCAATCCGCAGCCCTGTCTCCCTTGAACATGGTGAAAAACCTTGTGCAGGGGGCGGCGAAAGAAAATCCGGAGGAGTCCGGCGGAGAATTGCAGGAATTGCGTAAGCGAATTTCCGAACTGGAAGGCCGCCAAAAACCAAAGCGCCGGAAGAAGCGGCGTTCCGCAAAGGCGTAGCTGATGGCTCTCCCGGCCACAGCACCACCATAGATTTATTCGTTAGTTGATTTGACAACCTTCCATTCGCGGCTCACGATTCGTAATAGGCCAGCAGTATGGCGCAAACCGCGAACATCGTGCAGTTGAAGCCTCGCACGCTGGAGGCTTTCGAGGTCCACATCCGCGAGGCCGAGGCAGCAATGGAGCCGGCGCTGCACGGCACCCGCCCGTTCCTGTGGTCTGACACGAATTCCGAACGAGCACAGCAGGTTCGGCAGGGAAAGATCGTGGCGGAATTCTGGTCGGGCCGGACCGCGATCGAAGTGCCCAATGGCTTGATTCATGACTGGGTCGCGGCGGCATTCATTCCTCAGGCGACGGTGGAAAACACCCTGGCGCTGGTCCAGGACTACGACAATCACAAGAACATCTACAAGCCCGACGTGATGGACTCCAAGCTGATCAGCCATGACGGTAATGATTTCAAAATCTTCCTGCGGCTGCTCAAGAAAAAAATCATCACCGTCGTTCTCGACACTGACCATGACGTGCATTACTCGTCGCTGGACGATACGCGATGGTCTTGCCGCTCCTACACCACGCGGATTGCTGAGGTGGAAGATCCCGGAACCGCGAAAGAGAAAGTCCTGGCGCCCGATACCGGCTATGGATTTCTGTGGCGACTGTATTCCTATTGGCGTTTTCAGGAGAGGGACGACGGCGTGTACGTCGAGTGCCGGGCCATCTCACTAACGCGCGACATTCCGGTTGGGCTGGGATGGATTATCGAACCCATCATCCGCAAGCTGCCGCGCGAGTCGCTGATCAACACCCTGAAAAATACGCGCGACGCACTTACAGCCGCGTGACAATCTCACTTCGGCTTGCTGCTTGTTCCCTGCTTTGCCGACGCTTTCGTAGGCTTCGCAGCCGGCTTGGGATGGGCATCGTCCGCAATCTGCTGATTGACGCTGTCGGACTCCATTACAAACGTAGCCATAACCGCGTTGACAGCTAACTGATTGGCGTCGGCCGCCAGAGGCAGATCCTTGAGCTCAGGAAGCGGCTTGCCCACCTTGTACAAGGTTACGTCGGTCAAGGCCTGAAATTTGGCCGCGTCTAGTGTCACCCCTTTGGCCAGCGAGGCCGGTGGCAGACCGCCGCTGCCGGGCTCCTTCACTTGAGTGGAAACGGTATAGAGGATGTAGTCGCACTGCTTAGAGCTGGCTTCACTCTCCACGTCCGTATGCGGCGCTTCGGCATCCAGCGGCACCGCTTCCATTTGATGGCGGGCGATCTCGCTCATCAAGTTGAGGCGCAGGCTGTCGGTGGGCAGCGACTCGCCGCTCATGTCCTTGATCTTGACCACGCCGATGCGCACCACGCCAGCGGTCTTGGGCGCGACAGCAGCCGCGGGAGGTTGTGCAGGTGGAGTTGCTGCCGCTTTAGTCGGAGCCGCGGCCGGCTCTGGCGCCGCCTCCGAGTGCGCTGTTGCCGGCGCGCCGCCCATCATGGCAGACATGTCCATGACCTTGCAGCCGGGCGGCATGTCGAACAGGGGCGCATCCAGAGTTGCGGTGGTTATCTCCACCACCTCCGTCGTGGTGGTGAAGGTTCCCTGATCTGACACCATGGTCATGGTCTGCTTGAGCGGGTAGCCCAGCGCGCCGCCACCGCCGCCCTTCATTACAATGCGATCGCTGCAACCGCGCTTACCGCCGCCGCAGGCCAACGCGCGATACGACTCGTCGCCACAGGAGAATCCTGCCGAGAGATCGGCGTACCAACCATCCGTTTCCATCTTCATGTGAGACTGGTTGCACGCGTCGGGGCTGGACTCCATGGTCATCGAAGTCTTGATGTGGCGGGCCTTGTAGCCGAACATGTCCTGGCGCTCGCCGGTATCGGTTGAGGTGCGGGCGATGGTCACGACACCGCCTTTACGTGCAGGCATTTCGGGTTCCTCCCGGTTGCGTCCCATGGCTCCAAACGCGGGAGTTTGCGGACAGGAGGTTTCGCCACCACCCATTGACATAACAGTGCAGCGGTCGCCGCTAATGGTGACCATGCGCTTCTGGTCGCACTGGGTGATCGTGACGGCGCCACCGTGGCCGCCGAAGCTCATCTCGCGGCGCTCGCGCCCTCCCTTGATGTACACCGTGCTCTCCGTGGTGTGGCCCATCACCGTGGTGCGGGTCTTGATCTTCAGGTCGGCTGACGCGACGGTCGAAAAGCAGACTACGGCTACTGCAAGAACACAGGAGTAATGCAACAGGCGGTTCACAGCAAGCCTCCTTAAGAAAACGCGGACATTTTCCCGGATGAAACGAGGGCTCGGCGCAATTCTAAACAAACCAGGTCGAATGCAACAGGTGTGCTTCGTCGCATGGCCCGCCGAGTGCCGTGCTCTCGCCAGACTAGGAGATGTCATTGGTTGATTTTGATCCAAACCGCAAACAGCGGATCGAGGAAGAAGTAGGAGTCGCGGTACCGGTCAACAACGTCCTGGGCATCGAGCGACTGCAGCGCCTTCTGCACGCTCGAAGCCGGACCCAGGCGGTAGGTTTGCCGCACAGTTTGCGAATAAATTTCTTTCGGTCCCTGTGCTGCAAGCGCTTGTAGCACAGACCTCTGTCGCGAAGGCAGTTGCTCCCAAAGGCGCTCGTAGTATTCGGCTTGGCTTGATACAAGTCGCTTCGTGACACGCTCTACGTCGGCGATGCCCAAAGCGTGAGCATCGCGCAATTCAGCCTCGTCCCAAAGCTCATGGGCAAGCCTCTGAACATCGTAGGGAATCAAGTCAGACGTTCTCAGAAGGTGCTCCAAGCCTTTCTCGCTGAGTGCGCGCCCGCGCCGCCGAAAGTGTCCGCCGATGAATTCCCTCCACGCTCCTTCAGGGATCTTATCCAGAAAGAGTCTTGGCCCCGCTTTATGGAACGGATGTTTTGGGGAAAGCATTTGTTCCATCAACGAAGGTTGCGATCCCGCGAACACGTATCCCACTTCGCGCTGTACCTGCACAGCATTGCGGAGCGCGTTTTCGACCGTCTTGCCATTGAAAGCGTGAATTTGTTGAAACTCATCAAGACAAATAGCCATCCGGAAACCGCCGTTCTTTGCCACCTCCCCAGGAAGTGCGAATACGTCTGGTGCGATCGGCGCTGGATCAAACTCGACGCCTTTGCCGAATGAGAGGCTAACCTCGCCGCTTGAGAGATCAACGTCAGCCTGGGGCTTTACGCGGCGCACGAACCGACCGATCCAGTCCTTCACCTTCTCCCATGGTCCAGCTGCGCGCAGTACCCGGTCGGCGAACTTCTCGAGGAATTGGGTATAGCTGGCATAGCTGCTCACGGGTATGATGACCGTCCGAATGCCCTCCTGTTCCAGCCGACGGAACGCAACCGACACAAGTGAACTCTTTCCAAAACGACGTGGGGAAAGCAGGAAGACTTTCTGTCCCTCACTGACGTCCCGCACCAACTGACCCAACTCCTCCGTTCGGTCCACGAAACCGGATTCTGTGATGATTTCGCCAAATATGAATGGGTTCTCTTCCGTCCTTCGTTTCATGGCGCCTGTCACTCCTCGCATTACGCTATTTGGCGTTACGCCATATAGGGTAACGCCAAATAGCGTAAAGAACCAAGTCGCCACCTGTATCCGACCACCCTATGTTCGGGCTTCGCGCAGGCCCGCACGCGCATAAGTGAGCGGTTCGGCCTGAAGAACGTTCACGTAACGGGCAGAATGCCAGGCATTATCTACAACGCCCGAGGTCCCTATGTCACATTGTCGCGGGTGTGCACGCACCTGTCGGGGAGAAGGCTTGGGCGGATCTTGCGCATAGATCGTCGGCCCCATTTATCCGCAATTTGCAAGCTCCGGGGCGGATCTCTTACGCTCCTGCCGCGAGCGGTTTCTCCAGCACTGCCGTTTGTTCGGCCTGAGAGGCCGTCTCTACCGGCTTGATTTTCGGAGTTTTCGGCACAGCCTTCTTGCGAACCGTGCGCGCCTTGGCCAGCGGAACCTTCGCCTTCGCAGTTTTCGCAGCCGAAACCTTCGCCATCTCAATCTTCGTCACCGGAATCTTTGCATTCCGTTCGCGTTTCGGCCGCTGCGGCTTCACATCGGCAGCGACAACGGTGCTGGCGCCGCTCCGCAATTCTGCAAAGCTCTTGACTACAAGCTCTTCCAGCCGCTCCAGGTCAGGCGCAGCATTCACATCTCCGGTGAAACCGAAATACGCGGTGCCGTTATAGGTGAGGATGGCGCAATTAATGCCCATCAGGCCGCCGATCGGCACCCAGGGATACCACGACAGCATCTTGTGGCCCATCAGGTAGAGTGGCATTTGCGGGCCGGGCACGTTGGTACAAATAATGTTGCACAGGCTGAGCGGCAATTGGCTGACCACCGGTCCAGCAGTGGCCCAGAATGCGCTCGGAAGAGACGACAACAGACCGCCAAACAGGCCCACAAATTCGGCGGCGCGCGCGTGCTTGAGGAATTCCACTCGTTCGCGCACCACGGCCAGCAGCTTCAGCGGATCGCGTATGTCCAAAGGAATCGGGACCGGCACGAAGGAGATTTTGTTTCCCAGCTCGGTCGCACTTCCGTTGCCGCGCACATTCACCGGAACCACAATGCGCAGCGATCTTCCCTTCAGGTCGACACCGCGGTGCTGTGCGTAGCGGCCAAACGCTCGGGTCACCGTCGCCAGGATGACATCGTTCACGGTTCCCCCGCAGTTATTCTTGACCGCTTTGATGTCGGCCAGCGGAACCTGGGTCCAGGCAAACTTTTGCGGACCGCGGCAGATGGTGTTGAACGGCAACCGCTCTGCCGGCGCAGCCATCTCCGACAACATGCGAATCATTTCCGCTGGAGGGCCGGTGGGATTCGCCACCGCCTCCTGGGCGATGTTGAGCAGTCCCGTATGCAGCGTGAGCGCTCCGTTCACCAGCGACTGGTACGACTTGGCCAGCCCGCCGAGGAAGACGGCGGCCGGGTCCTTCTGCAACGCCGGGGGCTCGACCTCAGGTTTCTGGCGCGTGATCGGGGCCGGGGTCGGAGTGGTATCCATGATGGTGTTGATCACACCGACGCCGGCAATTCCATCCGTCATGCAGTGATGAATTCGAACCACGAGCCCCGTACGACCACCCTGCAACCGTGCCAGAGTGAAATCCCAGAGCGGCCGTTGCCGGTCCAGCCGGGTGCTCACGATTTTCCCGGCCAGCGCCTTGAGCTCCTGCTCCGTTCCGTGCTTGAGTTTCACCTCGCGAACGTGGTTCCGTATCTTGAACTTCGGATCGAACTCCCAACTCGGAAGGCCGAGGTCGAAGGGAGGAAACACCACCCGCTGGCGGTAGCGGGGAATCAGCAGAAGCTTCGATTCGACGAACGCGGCGCAATCCGCCAGCTTGATCTCGCCCTCGAACACGCTGACCCCTGCGATGTTGATGGGCTGGCCCTCGCGTTCGAGATACAGAAAAAGCGCATCTCCCCAGGAGAGACTGTTGCTCGGTTGCTCGTTCGACATATCAGCTACCTTCGGCGGAATTACTTGCGGTTGCGCCCAGTGTTTTCGCGGGCAGGCACACAATGCTCCCAACACTGCTCCCATGATTGGCTAGAATTACCAGCAACGCAGTGACGCATGACCCAAGCCGCTGTGATTGCCGAACAGACGGGTAGTGGGGTCGTAGTGTGGACACGAGCGGTTAGCGAGTGAGTGGCGGGCGTCTGGGGGAGTTTCGTTTTCGCGAGTTTCTTCGCCGTAGCAAGCGGCTGACGCGGCTCACCTACGCTTTCTCAAAGAAATGGGATAATCTGAGAGCGGCGCTTGCGCTTCACTTTGCCTATTACAATCTGTGCAGGATTCACGGCTCGCTGCGGATCACGCCAGCGATGGCAGCGGGTATCACGGATCATGTCTGGACACTAAGAGAACTGATCAGATGAAAATCACCACTACCAAAAATGCCATGTGTTGTATCGCTCTATTAGTCGGCGCCATTTTTCTCGGAAGTGCGCTTATGAGTAATAATTTGGCTCGTGCTGTGGTTGGCTCATGTCTCTTGATTTGCGGCGTGAGTATTCTTCTTGCGGGTAGGCGTCCATCTCCACGCTAAAGCACCACTACCGACAGACCCTGTTTGCTGACAACGATTTTACAATCCTTTATACGGCTGGCGAATCTATATACAAAGAGGACGGCTAAGCGTTGCAGTCGTTTCCACAAATTCTGACCCGGTCGAAGGCCGCCATTGCGTTGTTTGCGCTCATGGGCGCGAGTCTTGCAACTTACGCGATAGATCCGACGCCGCAGCCCGACCTCGACCGCGGTTTCTCGCAGATGTACAATCTCGATTTCCCCTCGGCCCACGCGACTTTCGGGGCTTATCAGCAGGCGCACCCCGAAGATCCGATGGGGCACGTGTCGAATGCTGCCGCTTATCTCTTCTCCGAGTTCGACCGGCTGCACATTCTGGAGTCGGACTTGTTCACCGACGATCACAGGTTCGATAACCGGGGCAAGCTCACTCCCGATCCGGCGGTGAAAACCGAGTTCGAGAAGGAACTGGCGAAGAGCACCGATCTTGCCAACAAAATCCTGGCGCAGAACGCGCAAGACAAGAACGCCCTGTTCGCGCAGGTTATGGCGAACGGGCTGCGCGGCGACTACGCGGCCATGATCGAGAAGCGGAACCTTGCCAGTCTCGGCTATATGAAGACCTCGCGGACCATCGCGCAGCAACTGCTGCTGATCGATCCCACCTGTTACGACGCCTACCTCGCCATTGGCGTGGAAAATTACCTGCTGGGAAGCAGTGCGGCGCCGGTGCGCTGGGTGCTGCACATGACCGGCTCACAGACCGACAAGGAAGAAGGCATGCGACGGCTGCGGCTCACCGCCGATAAAGGACGCTATCTTGCGCCCTTCGCCCGGCTGCTGCTGGCGGTGGCGGCGTTGCGCGACAAAGATCGCCAGACCGCGCGCACCCTGCTCGCATCACTGGCAGTCGAATTCCCCGGAAACCTGCTTTACGCCAAGGAACTGGCCCGCATTCAGTAGACGCCGAGCAGGTAGTCCTGTTAGTACTGTCATCCTGAGCGCAGCGCCCGCCTGATCTTTCCGACCCGCTTCTTTTGCGAGTCGGGCGGGTGCGGAGTCGAAGGATCTGCGTTTATTCCCGGCGGCAATGACGACAATCTGCGAACCGCAGATCCCTCGGCTCGGGCCGCGCGGCGCATCCAGCCAGAAGCAGGCGGGATGCAGTTCTGGCCCGGCCCTCGCTCGGGATGACACTCCAAATTATTTACGCTCATGAATAATCCAGGTGGGGATCCGCTCTTCCGAACGGGATATAACAACTACCAAGCACCCATGCTTGGCTAGACTTAGACTAGCTTTTCGTCCGCGCCAGCGCCCGCTTCATGGTTTCGTCCAGCGCGGCCTTGGCTTTGGCGTATTCTTCGGGACTGACCTTGCCCTGCTGGCGATCAATCTCCAATTGGAACAACTCTTCCTTCATCGCTTCCAGCACCAGGGCGTTGCGGTCGCGCAGAGGAACAGCCGGATCCGTGTAGTCTGCCAAGTCCGCAGCGGCCCTGCCGGCTGCAGCAGTTGCGGGATGCACGTTTGATTTCGAAATCACGTAAAAGCCGCCCATCACCAGCACCAGGGCAAACGCGGCCAGAATGAACGCGCGATAATCGTGCAACGGGTCGGGAGCATCAATCGGCGCACCCAGTCCGCCTCCGGGACGGTTGTCGGCCGCCGCTTGCCCGCCGCCCATCGTTCCGCCGCCCGCGTCGCCCCCGCCCTGCGCGCCCAGCTGGCCTTCAGCCTGGAAGATGCCCGTGCCTGCAATGCGGAAGCTGAGGTCCTGCCCCGGCTTGACGTTGGTGGCCACCATCACGCCCGGCTGGTCCGGCATGGACTGAAACTGTTGCGCATTCTTGGGCGTGAAGGTCATGCCGCTGGGAACCATCACTACGAAGTGCTGCACCTCACCCAGCGGCGTGGGCGAGATGCTGGCCTCGCCGCTGTATGGCAGGTGAAACGAGATTTGGAATTGCGTCTCGCCGGGACGCAGCGGATAGCTGAATGCGTAATGGTTTTTCTGCGACGCGGGCGAAGCGTCCACCGCGATGGGCTGCCCGCCCGGCCCCTTGGCCTGCGCCGATTCCAGCTCCGCCCCATCGGGCAAAACGAACTCGAAGGTGCGCTTGTCGCCAGCCAGAGTGCGCGGCGGCTGCGACTGGTTGGCGATCGCGAACAGCGCGATCCCCTGCAACTGCTTGCCATCGCTCTGGTAGCGGTCCACTTCTACTGTCTGGCTGAGGCCGTCCACTTTCTTGGCCGAGTCGTACACCGTGAGCGCGGCCGTGGTCATGCCCGGCATCAGCGGCCCACCCTGCGGGAAGTAGTTCACGCCGTCGTGCGTGGCGCGCACCATGTGGGGAGCGTTGGCGTCAGCCGGAGCCGCAAACGAGAAGTGGCCGCGCGCGTCGGTCTTGGTGCTGGCGACCTCCTGCATGCCTTGCGAGAGCGCAAGCAGTGTGACCTCGTCTCCGGCGGAAGGCCTTCCGGTGGTGGCGTTGGTGACCGTGCCGGTGATGTTCTGCGCGGCGGCGAAGGAGGCCAGGAGTAGGAGGCAGGCGATTGAATACAGCAGGTCCTTGGTAATTGGGAAGAACTTTAATTCTGTCATCCTGAATTGTTGTTTGATTCGGCCTTGAAGGAGATTGCGTTCGCTCAAGCCCGTCCTCCGTTTTGCACGCCCGCGCGCCTTGTCCCGTGCCGCACCACGGCACGCGCCTTCTCAATCGACTCAATTTCCGCCAGGATCGCCGCCGCTTCGTCCTCCAGCGACGCCTGTTGGACGGCGTAATCCTTCTCGCTCAACTTGCCGGCCTTGTACTCGAAGCTGAGGTCGCGCAGGTTCTCGTACGTCGCCTCTTTGCGTTCCAGCAGGTATACGAGGCGCGTTTTCTCCTCCACCGTCTCCACCTCGCCCGGCTGATAGAACACGTAAACGAACAGGCAGGCCGCAAACAACGCGCATCCGAAGAGCACGAACGCGGTCTCCTGACCTGCGATTGCAAATGCCATGAGTGAATACATCAAAAATCAGTCTCCTGACGGGCCTTCTTGCGCAGCTCGTCGAGTTCCGTTGCGTCAAGCGTTGGACGCGCCACCGGTTGTGCCACGGCGCGCGACTTCCACATACGCACCAGCCAGATGGTGAGTGCAAGTGCCGCAGCGAAGACCGCAAACGGCATGATCCACGCAATGCGATTGAAGCCCGTCGTCGGCGGCGCAGACAGCACCGTGTTGCCGTACTTCTGCACGAAGCTTTGCAGCACCAGGGAATCGCTGTCGCCGCGCTCCAGTCCGGCGATCAGTTCGTTGCGCATGCGCTCGGAGTAGTTGCAGCCCACATGGTTGCACTCCAGCAGCACCTGATTACAGCCGCACATGCACATGAGTTGATGCCCGAGCTTGTTAAAGCGCGCGTCGCTGTCGGCGCCCATGAAGCCGATGGCCAGCACGGCAATGAGCAGGAGCTGGGCGATGCGCAGTTTCGAGTTTCGAGTTTCGACTTTCAATTTATGAATGCCCGAATTCCATTTGTCATCCCGAGCGAGGACTTCAGTCCAAGTCGAGGGACCTGCTTTTTCTGCCGTCCCTGCGGGACTCGGGTTCTTAACAACGTTTACCCAGCGCTCCCGCGCTGGGCTAAACTGAGTCGTCCCTTCGAGACTCGACTCTTTGCTTTGCGAATATCCTTACGGTTTACCCAACATTTCACATTGGTCGTGTCATTCCGATCAACTACCCAGGGCTTGCGAGTTTGTGTGAGAACTGTGCCGCCGCTACGGATATTTCTGGTGACTTCGCACCGTAGTGAATCCTTCTACTCCGCTCAATCGTGCACCGACATCACTCCGTTCAGGATGACAGCATTAAGAAACCCCTGCTAACTGACGACCGGTCACCGACAACTGGCAACTGACAACTTCTCGTCAGTCTCCTCCCACTCCCACCGCTCCGCTGCGCGCTGCCTCCGCCTCCGCCCGCTCCTTATCTTTCACCGTCACCTTCGCCGGCTTCATGTTGGGCAGCAGCGCGATCAGCGTTCCGATCAACACAACCAGCACGCCGACCCAGAGCCACATCACCAGCGGATTCACGTGCGCCTTGATGATCGGCTTGCCCGTGTCCGGATTGCGCCCGGTGTACACCAGGTACAAATCCTCGTTGGGCCGCGAGCGGTTGGCCACCATGGTCGCGGTCTGCTCGCTGGCTTTGTAGAAGCGCCGCTCGGGAAACATGGTGTCAATTTTCTTGCCGTACCTGTACACATCAATGACGGCCCACTCGCTCGAGTAGTTCGGCTTGTCGTCCTGGGTGTATGACTGGCACACCAGCGTGTAGCCGCCAATCTGCATCTTGTCGCCGAAACCCATCTCCTGCTCTTTGTCCTGATTGAACGGCAGCCCCGCGAATCCGATGATGACCAGCACCACGCCGAAGTGCACTAGATACCCGCCGTAACGGCGCGTGTTGCGGCGCGTCATCATCACCATGCCCTGGAAGATGTTCGCGCCGGTCTGCCGCGCGAAAACACGTCCCCCGCGCCAGAACTCGCCGGCGACGGTTGCGATCACCAGCACCGACAGCGAAATCGCCATCAGCGAGTAGAAATAGGCAGAGTCCTGCCACGGCCTCATGCCGCCCATAATCAGTGCGAGCGCGGTCAGCACCGCAAGCGCCGTCGGAATGACGAAGTTGCGCCTCACCCGGTCGAGCGAGGTCTGACGCCACGCCAGCAGCGGGCCCACGCCGGTCAGGAACACGAGGAACAATCCGATGGGTACGTTCACGCGATTAAAGAACGGCGGCCCGACCGTGACCTTCGATCCCGTCACCCACTCCGACAGCACCGGAAACAGCGTGCCCCACAGCACCGCGAAGCACGCCACCAGCAGCACCAGGTTGTTGAACAGGAAGCTCGACTCGCGCGACACAAGCGACTCCAGACGGTGTTCGCTCTTCAGCGTCTCGCGATTGCGCACGAAGAAGAACACGCAGGTGGCAAACGTCAGCGACAGGAACCACACGAACCAGATGCCGATGCCCGACTGCGCAAACGCGTGCACCGAGCTCACCACGCCGCTGCGCGTGAGGAACGTCCCAAAGATCGCCAGCAGAAACGTGGTGAAGATGAGCCACATGTTCCACATCTTCATCATGCCGCGCTTCTCCTGCATCATCACCGAATGCAGAAACGCGGTCATGGTCAGCCACGGCAGCAGCGACGCGTTCTCCACCGGGTCCCATCCCCAGTAGCCGCCCCAGCCCAGCACTTCGTACGCCCAGTGCGCGCCCAGAAAGATGCCGCAGGTGAGGAACAGCCACGCCACCATGGTCCAGCGGCGCGTGATATGGATCCATTTCTCGCCGGGATACTTCATGATGAGCGCGCCCAGCGCGAAGGCGAACGGCACCGTCACGCCGACGTAGCCGAGGTACAGCATCGGCGGATGGATGACCATCTCGGGATATTGCAGCAGCGGGTTCAGGCCGTTGCCGTCGGGAGGAATCTGTCCGCTGACCAGGCCGAAGGGATGCGCCGCGAAATTCACCAGCAGCAGGAAGAACACCTGCACTGCGGCGATGATCGCCGAGGCATACGCGGTCAACTGCGGATCGACTTTGTAGCGCAGCCGCAAAACCAGCGCGTAGGTTGACAGCAGCCACGCCCAGAACAGCAACGAGCCTTCCTGCCCTGACCACAGCGCGGCGAACTTGTACGCGATGGGCAGGTCGCGGTTGCTGTGGTGCATGATGTACGAGACGGAGAAATCGTTGCCGAACGCGGCCATCACCAGTGCCACCGAGGCGACGGTGACCGCGGCCCAGCAGGCAATTCCGGCGCGGCGCGCGGTCTCGCCCAGGCGATCGTCCTTGCGCCACAGCGCCAGCGCGCCCGCGATGAACGAATAGGCCGCCAGCGCCAGCGCCAGCAACAGCGTGAAACTTCCAATTTGCGGCATGAAAATTATTTACCCGTATAAATCCACAAATAATGTTGTCATCCTGAGCGAGTCCGCGCGGCTTTTCTTGCGCGGGCGAGTCGAAGGACCCCTATACAGCGAACGATCTCGCTCGCAAACAAAATACAAAATTGTCATCCCGAGCGAGGACTTCAGTCCGAGTCGAGGGACCTGCTTTTCGCTTCTTCTACCTTATATATTGTGTTTACCGCCGGACCCATCCGGCACTTGCCATCCTTGCGCGATTGCTCTCATTCTACCCGGTTCCCCGATGTCATGTTGAGCGAGCACGGCCCGCTCTTGGCCGCGCGAGTCGAAACACCCCTATACAATCCGGACCGCCTCACTCCCAATATGGGTCCGTCGACTCCTCGGTCGCCGCAGCGACTCGTCGCTCAGGATGACAGCCTTGCCGTTCTTGCAGAAGCGATTCTCGCCCGAAAAGAATGAAGATAAACTTGCGCTGTCATCCCGACCGAGGACTTTAGTCCGAGCGAAGGGACTCTGCGGTTCGAAGGTGTCACCATTGAAGCCGGGAGCAACCGCAGATCCTTCGACTTCACGCCCGCCCGACCCGGGGTCCCTAGCGGGCGCTGCGCTCAGGATGACAACCGTATTAGCTGCCCTCCGCACATTTGCACGGACGCCGCCGATTCTCTAGATTAGCTTGCAGACTTATCCGCGTTGGTCCGCGCTAATCCGCGGTTCGAAAATTCTTATGCCCAAGAAACTCGATCACACCGCCGCCTGCCAGCATCTTTCGCAGGTTGACCGCAAGCTGGCGCGCATCATCGCCAAATCCGGCCCTTGCCGTTTGCAGCAGGAAACCACGCAGAGCATCTTCGAGGCGCTGCTGGAATCCATCATTTATCAGCAGCTCAACGGACGCGTCGCGGCCACCATCACCGAACGCGTGAAGGCGCTGTTCCCGGAGAGCAGCCATCGCATCCGCACGCGCCGCGGACTGGTCGCTGCGTTTCCCTCGCCGGAGCAGATTCTGGCGGCGACGGAGGAACTGCTGCGCTCGGCGGGACTGTCGCGCGCCAAGATGCTGGCGATTCGCGATCTTGCGGCCAAGACGCTCGACGGCACTGTGCCCGCCGCAAAGCAGGCCCACCGCATGAGCGACGAGGAACTGGTCGAGCGCCTGGACAGCGTGCGCGGCGTGGGCCGCTGGACGGTCGAGATGCTGCTGCTCTTCCGCCTTGGACGTCCGGATGTGCTGGCCGTGGACGACTACGGCATCCGCAAAGGCTTCGCCAAAATGCACAAACTCGTCGAGCTGCCCAAGCCAAAGGAGCTGCTGGCCTACGGCGAGCGCTGGCGTCCCTATCGCAGCGTGGCAAGCTGGTATCTGTGGCGCGCGGCGGAGATGAAAGACTTGCCCATGGCGTGCGCGCCAGCAAAGAAGACAACGGGCTCGAAGGCAAAGAAATCTTCACCCCAAGCAAGCGGCAAGAAGAAAGCGCAAGGCGCAGCGGACCGGCTCTGAAGCCCCTTCTGTGAGCCGCGATTGTTCGCCAGCCTAGAGGCCCGCGCTTCCACCGAAAGCTGGTGGACAATTCTTCACGAAACAAACTCTATTTTTTAGGAACGAGGTCTTGGACGGACTCCTGGTCGAAGGACGCAGCCCGCTTCATGTCACCCAGGGACCTCCAGGCGGCCGCACGTCCCTGGTCCACCTCGAACTTGAGACTGCTTCCTCCGGTTGCGGCGAGGACATCAGGGGGAGCGCTGCTCAGCGCTTCATCGAATACCTGCAAGGCAGCCTTGGGTTGCTGGATCTCCAGATAAAGTCCCGCCAGCTTAACCAGCTCCCATGGCTGCGGCAGCGACGACAGCTCGATCGCCCGTCGCTGGGCGTGGATGGTCTCGGGAATTCTCCCCTCGTCCTTGTACAAGGAGGCGAGAGAGAACCAGAAGGGAGCCTCGCCAGGTTCAAGGGAAATAGCTGCGAGATACTCGCGTTCGGCGTCGGAGCGAAGACCCGTAATGTGGAAGATGATTCCCCGCAGCCAGGGCACGAAAGAGCTGTCGGGAACAATCTGGCGCGCTTTGTCGGTTGCCGCGAGCGCCTCAGAATTGCGGCCCAGGGAGGCGAGAACACTGGCTGCGTTGGCCCATTGATTGAAGGCCCCATCGATAGCATGGACGAGTGGTCGGGCCGGCAGAGGGGCTGTCGAACAATCCACTTCTGAGCGCTTGATCAGATTTTCCGTTTCCGGCTTGCGGCGCACAAAGACCGCGGATACCTCGTCCAGGTACACCGGCCGCCAGTAGTTGCTTTTGCAGAATGCCCTGGGCACCCGTGGGAGGCCTTCAAAGCGAGCCACTGGGAGAATGATGGTGTTGATGTTGTAGCGGTCCGCTTCCTTCTGCCACAGTTCGGAATCAGGCTCTGCTTGCAGCAGCTCATTCTCATGTCGGAAGCATTCTTGTCCGAATGGAATCGCTCGGCCATCGAGGTAGTCGCGATGTTTTGGGCCAAGTCTCCAGACGAGGTAGCCACCTTCGTTATAGGTGTTGAAGATCTCTCCGGGAGGGTTCTCGCGCTCGATGAACTCGGCAGCACGTTCCGGAAACCACCAGCTCAATCCCGTCCCGAATACCAGAAGATAACGGGCGCGGTCATTCGCCGCCAGACTACGGCGATTCGTTACTACGTCGACGCAGCGCACGAAAACAAGCACTGCAAACATGGCAACGATGGAAGCTGCGAGGAGCAAACGAATTCGCTCATTCGAAATCCGCGGGCGAATCTGTTGCACCGCCGAAAACAGGATTGACCCTCCCACCACCACCACCACAGACGCAGTTAACGCCTCCATCCGAACGTGCTGCACCGAGAGGTAGGTCGCGCCAATCAGCAGGATGGCTGCTCCCAGTTGACGTTGAAGCAATGCCGCCAAGGCAGCGATGGCCGCAATCACCAGCAGCAGGTAGAACGCACCCTTGGTGTCCCTCAGGGAAAAGGCAGCTGCGACTGCGGGCCAGTTCAGGGGAACACTGCCCCACTCGACAATCCGCCCCGAGTGCACGGCCATGGCGCGAGTCTGGAGAACCAGCGCCTGATAAATTCTCCATCCCCAGGGATTTGCCAGAGTAGCCACTACCGTCGCCGCAAACCACGGCGCTAAGCGTCTGAGTCGCTGAACCGCCTCACGCCGGCGCGCGCCAGGAAAGAACATTTCCAACAGGTCAATGCCGGCAAATGCGAGGATTGTCGCGAGGCCCGCCACGAAGCCGAGGTGGAGATTGACCCACGCCACCATCAGCGGCGGCAACAACCAGAGGGGCGCCCGGCCCGTCTGATAATTCTGCCAGAGGATTGACAGGTACGCCGCGAACAGAATGACGGTAAACATCTCGGCGCGCGGCCCGCTGCGCAAAGCGATCAGAGGCACCGCGAGGATGGCGATTCCCGCACTTACAGCCGAGCCTCGGCGGAGCAGCAAAGCGAGGGTGCCTGAGCACGCCGCCGCCCCAATCCAACAAATCAGCGCGTAACCCCCGAGCAGGTACGCGGCGTAGAACAACAGTCCCGAGCCTACGGGATAGATCCAGGGTTCTCCCTGCGCGGTGTAGGAGAAGACGTCGGTTGAAAAAATATGATGATGCTGCGCTACCCAGCGCCCGGTCGCCAATTGCCAGAAAAGATCTGGATCTGCGAGCGTCCGCAGGCTGGCTAAGAATGCATATACCAGCGCCATCGCGGCGAGCATCAGGAACAATCGTCGGCCAGGAGGAGTAGCCTCCACCACGTCTGTTGTGCTCAGATTCATGACGCAGGAATTTTCATGCTGTCATCCTGAGCAGTCTCATTGCGAAACTGACAACTGGCGACTGCTTCTCGCAACTGACGACTGACAACTGCTCTTACGACGTCGGCGTATTCTTCAGCAGAAACTCCTGGAATTTCTGTGCCGCCTCCAGGCGCTCGCCGTCGGTGCCCGACGGAATGATCGCCGGCACATTCTGCGGGCAGGCCTTGAGGGCGGCACAAATGTCCACGGCATGCGCCATGTCGGCCTGTACCCCGGAATTCATGGCCGCGTCCTGCGGCGCGTCGAGGATGATCATCTCGACCGTCGTATCGACGCCGATATGCTTCTGCAGCATGTCCTTGTAGTCGCCGATTTCAACGATCTGCACGACGATCTGCCTGCCCGACGCCGTGCGGGGATTGCTGGTCTGGAAGTCCAGCAGCTGGTGGTCCAGTTGATGACCGTAAGGAGACGCCAGGTTGCTAAGCACACGGACATACACCGGCTTGGATTTTAGCCTCGGCTTGCAGCCCGGGACGACGGTGAACAGGAGTGCGAGTAGGATTGCGAGGGCAAAGCAGGATTTCCGCGTCATGCTCAACATAATAACCGCAGCAGCGCTGGTTGTCTCGCATCCGGGTGAAACCGGGGCGCAGTCGTAACCTGCTTTGATTGCAAGCTGCACCCGTGCTCGCCCCTCAGGGTGCATTGTTCGTGACCGTGAGTAACTTGGAGTGTCATCCCGAGCAAGGGCCGCGCCGCCCTTCACGTTTGTCATCCTGAGCGACGAGCGCAGCGAGGAGCCGAAGGACCCCTATAGCTACCAAGAACCTCGGCTCAACTATAGGGGTGCTTCGACTCGCGTTCGCAACAACGGCGAACGCTCGCTCAGCATGACAGCATTAGGATTCCTGCCACAATGAATAATCCAAGCGAGGGATGGGACGTTCTTAGAATGATAGGCTGTGCGAAGCCCAGAACCACAGTCGAGAATCGGGCCGCAAACCGCACGAGAACGTCCGTCACTAAGGACTTACGCCTAAACGCTTACGATCTTCCTTCGCGTCTTGGTCTCCGAGTTGAGCCGCCTTGCGATACCAGGCGATGGCTTGCTGCTGGTCCTTTTCCACTCCCCAGCCGTTTTCGTACATCCTGCCCAGGTTGTACATCCCGTTTACGTCGCCCCCCTCGGCGGCTTTGCGTTCCCAGGCGAAGCCTTTCTGGTAGTCCGCTTCCACCCCCTGGCCCCTTTCGTACATAACAGCCAAGTTGTGCATCCCGTCCGCGTTACCAGCTTCGGCGGCTTTGCGATGCCAACTCACGGCCTCGTTGTAATCCTTGTCCGCTCCGTACCCGTTTTGGTACATAAAGCCCAGGTCGTTCATCGCGTCTGTGTTGCCCGCCTCGGCGGCTTTGCGATACCAACTGGCGGCTTGCTTGTAGTCGTTAGACACTCCTCTTCCGAAGTAATAGTCATTGCCCTTGTCGTACATTGCCTGGGCGCTCAACGATTCCGTTGCCTGTTGCTTCACCGCGGCAGTCTTTTCCGCAGCCGCTTTATCCGCGGCGGCTTTATCTGCGGCCGCCTTATCCGCAGCGGCCTTATTCGAAACGACTTCATCCGCGGCCGGCTTATCCGTAGCGGCGCTGCCAGATGAGCTTTCGGCTGCGGGCGGAGGGCTGAACGGTTGGGTTTGGACCTCCGGCTTCTGAGTCGCTACCTCCTCCTGCTTGGGACGCGTCGCCCAATACAAAACCAAAGCTGCGACCAGAATCCCGCAAACTGCGAGAGCGATCTTCTTGAGGGTTGGCGAGACAATCGCAGGCGATGGCACTGGGGCGGCGCTGCGTTCTTGTTCCAGCCGTTCGCGTTCTTGCTGCTCCAAGCGAGCTTTCTCCGCAGCCGTCGACAGCCCGCGCTTTTGTTGCTCGAAGCGAGCCGAGATATTCTTGAAACGAGCCTCCTCAGCCGCGGCCAGCTTGCGCTGTTCTTCCACTCGCTTTTGTTCCGCGGCCTGCCTGCGGTCTGCTTCCAGCCGTGCCTGTTCCGCAGCCGCCAGCCGTTCGCGTTCTTGTTGTTCGAGCCCACCCTTCTCGGCTGCCGCTTGCTGCTCCACAGCCAGAGTCTTGAGCAGCGCCTTCAGGCCGCGAGCGTAATCGGTGCGGAAGTCAACGTGTTGAATGCGGCGCAGTTGCAAGGGAACCACGCAATCCTGATAGAGAACGGGGATGATGGTTTTTCCTTCGTCCAACGCGAACGCAATTTCGTTGCGCACTTTCTTGGATTTGACGGAAGCCGCGGTGAGGATGAGCAACATGCGCGGACACTGGGTCACCGCGTCTTCGATGGCGTTGTCCCATTCCTTGCCCGGCTCGATATCGAGTTGGTCGATCCACACGACCGCGCCGGCTGCCTTCAAGTCTTCGGCGAGCCGAATGGCAAATTCGGAATCCTCGCGGCTGTAGCTGAAGAAAGCGGTTGGCGCGTCTGTGGGCAAGAGTGCTCTCCGGGCGCAAAGAGTTTGCTGGAACAAATATTAGCCGATTTGAGCAGAAATGAAGCCGTATTCATGAGCGCAACAACCATGATGCTGTCATCCTGAGCGGAGCGCCCGCCCGGCCTTTCCGACCCGCTTCTGTTGCGGGTCGGGCGGGCGCGGGGTCGAAGGACCCCTATGCGCGCTCAAATCTCTGGAATGTTGTTCTCACCGGCTTTTCGTACCAGGCGCGGCTTAAGTCTTTCCACTCCGGGTTGCTCTTCTCGATGAGCACAATCTTCTTATCCCGCTTCCAGCCTTTCAACTGCTTTTCGCGAGCGATAGCCGTTGCAACTTGGCCATAGGTTTCGTAATACAACAGCCGTTCAACGTCATATTTGGCGGTGAACCCGCGGAAGGTATGGTCTTTGTGCTGGCGCACTCGAAAGACCAGATTGCTGGTGACACCGATATACAAAGTACCGCTGAGGCTGCCTACGATGTAAACCGAGTAGCGAGGCTCACGCTGTTTACTCATGGTTTCGGCCCAGCTATAGGGGTCCTTCGACTGCGTTCGGCCGCTGCGCGGCCTCACTCCGCTCAGGATGACAGGATGGAAGATTTTGGGCGGTGACGGACAACCACAGCGCATGTGATGTCTTGCGCGAGGGTACTTACTGGATGGGAGCGAGTCTCGATTTCGAGTCTTGAGTTTCGAGGTCGAGTTTCAACTCTCTTACGAAGAAACAACGAGCTTGTCATCCTGAGCGAGGCCGCGCCGCTTTTGCGCGGCCGAGTCGAAGGACCCCTATACACGCTCAAATCCGCGGTAGTAACGTGGCACGCAACAAAGGCTCCAAATTTGCTTCAACGTTAAAATATTTTCAGGGGAAACAAGTCGCGGTTCAAAAAGGGACTTCCCTTTCGCGATTGCGCCTTTTGTCCCGCATGACAATTGTCATCCTGCGCCGCTGACATTCCACACTACTGCTCTGCCTGAAACTCCGCGAAGATGGATTCGTGCTGTTATGAGCAAGGACCTGGCAGAGCCCGTAGTAACGCGTTCGCAACATCCAGGTGCGCCTGCGCCCTTCCCAAACCCTGCGGGGGAAAGCGATACTAGGGGTATCCATCTCTCGGGGAGTCGAAGCAATTCCATGCAGGACCTGAAGGACGAGCTGGCATCGCTACGCATCGATCGCGAAGCCCCGCGCCGGGGACGATGGCGTTGGCTCGTCATCTTGTTGCTGTTTGCTGTTGTCGTCGCTGGCGCCCTCTACTTTCTCCGGGTCCGGGCGGGGTCTGCCTTGTCCAGCTTTGGCGCGCTGGAGGTTGAGACTGTCCAGGCCAGCGTCCTAAGCAGCAACGGCCCCAACGCCGGGACTCCCATTCTCACCGCTTCCGGATATCTGGTGGCGAGGAAGCAGTCGGTGGTGTCGTCAAGGATTCAGGGACGCATTACCAAGCTGCTGGTGGAGGAAGGCAGCGTCGTCAAGGAAGGAGACGTCCTGGCGACCCTGGACAATGCCGACATCTTGGCCGCTATCGCCAAGGCCAAGGCTGATATCGAGTACTCTAAGGCGGACCTCGCCGAGGCGCAGCGTCAGGAGCGTCTACAGGAGAGCATGTACCGTGACAAGGTCGTCTCTCAGGATGCCTATGACGCTGCCAGGGCCAAGGTGGCATTGGCACAGGCCGCCATCGAGCAAAACAAGGCGAGCCTGCAAGTACAGGAAGCCAATCTCGACTTCACTACCATTCGAGCTCCCTTTGCCGGCATCGTAGTCAAGAAGATGACCGAAGCCGGCGAGAGCGTTGCTCCCATTCCTCCGGGCGTAAATATCTCCACGTCTTCGGGAGCTATTGTCGCCATTGCCGACATGAATTCGCTGGAGGCAGAAGTTGACGTCAACGAGTCCAACGTTGCGCAGTTACAGTCAAGCCAGCCGTCGGAGATAACGGTCCAGGCGATCCCCAACCATACTTATAAGGGAGTGCTGCGGCAGGTCATCCCCACGGCAGACCGTACCAAGGCAACGGTAACGGTGAAGGTATCCATAGTAGACAAAGACAAATACCTGAAGCCGGAGATGAGTTGCAACGTCACGTTCCTCCAGCCACAGAAGGCGGAGAAAAAGGACGCGCCCCCACAGCGTATTGTCACCATCCCCAAGGATGCGGTGACGACGCGCGATGGCAAGCCAGTGGTGTTCCAGATTGAGGATAACAAGGTGCATCAGCTTCCTGTTACTACGGGAGCGGATCTCCATGGACAAGTCATTGTTATCAGCGGACTCGCTGGCTCAGAAACGCTGGTGAATAATCCCCCACAGAAGCTGAAGGATGGGGATACGGTAAAGGTAAAAAGCTGATAAGACATAGGATAGAGTGGCAACCGAGCCTCGGAGCAGCACAGCCGCACAAGACTTAAGTGGTGAATTTGGGATGAATCTTAGGTGATATTTTGCAAACCACCATTTTGCTAGTTCGGACATTGCGTAGAATGCCATTTGCGGAGGTTCACCGGCCCGTAGGCGGGACTTTAGGGTCGCGGACGGCCCAAACACCATGTCCGAACGGAACGACGGCCTGTAATGGCTCCTAGAGGCCAATTACGGCGGTTCGCCGTTTTGGCACTTCGGGCGCGATTAAGATTGGACGGTCTGCCCCGCCCAAGACATAGATTGGCAAAGAATTGACATTGGAGATCTCATGACTACAACCCCAGCAACGGCCACAACAACTGCCGTCAGCGTACAGAATGTCCGCAAGGTATATCAACGCGATAGCTTACAGATCAAGGTGCTGGATGGCCTGAATCTGGAGGTACCCCAAGGCGAGTTCCTGGCGCTGATGGGCCCTTCCGGCTCAGGCAAGACGACGCTATTAAACCTGATAGCAGGAATAGACCGCGCAACATCAGGCCGAGTCCTCGTCGCCGGTACCGATCTCGGACCGCTATCGGAGGGAGAGCTCGCCAAATGGCGTAGCCGTAACGTTGGCTTCATCTTCCAGTTCTACAACCTGATACCGGTGCTGAACGCGCTAGAAAATGTCGAGCTACCGCTGTTGCTTGCGCCACTGTCCAGACGCGAGCGTCGCGAGCGCGCCATGACAGCGTTGAAGATCGTAGGGCTCTCAGACCGCTCCAAGCATTATCCTCGCCAGCTCTCTGGGGGACAGGAGCAGCGCGTTGCCATTGCGCGCGCCGTCGTTACTGATCCCACTGTCCTGGTTGCTGACGAGCCTACGGGCGATCTTGACGCCCAGAGCGCCGAAGAGATCCTGGACTTGATGCAGACCTTCAACAAGGACTTCCACAAGACCATCATCATGGTGACCCACGATCCGCGCGCGGCCGCGCGGGCGCACACGCAGCGCCATCTGGACAAAGGAGTGCTGACGAACTGACATGAAGTTTCTTTGTTCATCAAGTCGTGTGGGAGATGCCTTGGTACGTATCAGCAAACGCTCCGTATCAGGGCACGACTTCAGTCGTGCCGAACAGATACAGCCTGAGGTCAGGGCTTTAGCCCCTGTTAGCAATGCAGGGGCTAAAGCCCTTTTATTTTTCATGTCTCTTACGGCACGACTGAAGTCGTGCCCTGATACAAACCCAACCCGCAACTCCAGATTTTTTCTTATGCCACACTGTACGACTGCTACAGCGTATGAGTCACACAATGTAGGAGCACCATGAAATACGCACCGCTTGTCCTGAAGCATCTGCGCAGGAATTGGATCCGCACCCTCAGCACGGTACTGGCGATGTCGGTGTGTATCTTCCTGTTCTGTACGCTGCACACCGTGGTCGAAGCGGTGAACTTTGGATTACACGCCGGCAATTCCTCACGTCTGGTGACGCGTCATTCCGTCAGCCTGGTGTACAACCTGCCCTTGACCTACAAAGCCCGAGTGGCGGCAATTCCGGGAGTAACCAATACCGTCACCAATGCGTGGTTTGGCGGCATCTACCGCGATCCCAAGAACTTCTTCGCCAACTATGCGACCGAACCCGAAGCCTTCCTCCAGATCTACCCCGAGGTGATACTGCCGCCAGACCAGAAGGAGAAGTGGTTTCACGATCAGCGTGGCGCCATCATTGGACGAAAGTTGGCTGAGCGTTTTGGCTGGAAGGTAGGCGATACCTTCGAACTGGAGAGCAGTATCCCGCCTTATCGCATTGGACATCCCTTCGACTTTGTAGTGGACGGCATCTACGACACCAATAGTCCGGCGTTCGATATCAACTCGATGTACTTCCATTACAAATATCTGTACGAGGCCACGGGGCGGAACGTCGGCATCGGCTGGCTGGTGGAGTCGATTGACGATCCCAAGCACGCTGGCGCCATCAGCAAAGCCATTGACGCCGAGTTCGAGAACACCGACGCCCCGACCAAGACCGAGACGGAGCAGGCTTTCCTCGCCGGTTTCGTAGCCATGGCCGGCAACCTGGCGCTGCTGCTGAACGGCATCGGCCTCGCCGTGGCGTTCACGATTCTGCTGGTGACCGCCAACACCATGAGCATCGCCGTGCGCGAGCGCCAGCAGGAGATCGCCGTCCTCAAGACCCTGGGCTTTCCCAGCATGCTGGTGATGGCCCTCATTCTCGGCGAGGCCGTGCTGATTGGCGTGATGGGCGGCCTCGTCGGCATTGTGCTGAGCAGAGCCATTCTGAAGGTATTGCCTGAGATGCCCATGATTGGCGATGTCCTTAACGGGTTCCCGAACTTCGGACTCTCGGTACAGACGACAGCGATTGGTGTTGGCGTGGCTCTGCTGCTGGGCCTGGCCGCGGGATTCTTTCCCGCCATGACGGGCTATCGCGCGAGGATCGCAGAGTCGTTGAGGCAGATATGAAGGTAGCAATTGGTATTTGGCACTTAGCAATTAGCAGGTTACAACTAGCAATTAGCGACTAGCAATTAGTACTTAGCATTTGGCACTTAGCAACTAGCGATTAGCAGTTAGCTAAGAGAAAAACTAGCCGCGTAGCGGCGACAGAGTCCCTAAGTTTTCGCAAGACATTTCTTAGCGATCTGATTCGCCAGATGCTAACTGCTAACGGCTAATTACGGGGTTCTCAAATGGCACTACCGCTTTCCTACAACGTTCGCAATCTTCGCCAGCGCTGGAAGGTCACGCTGCTGGCCATCTTCGGCATCGGGCTGGTAGTGGCAGTCTTTGTCACTCTGCTGGCGATGCAGACCGGCTTTCGTCTTGCCTTGCGGGACACCGGCTCGCCACAGAACGGGATCGTGACCCAGCGCGGCTCCATGTCGGAGCTGACCTCGTGGATGAACATCGGCAATGCCAACGTCCTCATGGTCGATCCCCGGGTGGCGCGCGACAACGACGGCAAACCGATGGCTTCCTGCGAGGTCGTCATCCTCGCCAATCGCCCGAGAAAGTCTGACAACCAGCCAGCCAACATCACCTTTCGCGGCGTATCGCCGATGGCGTTCAAGGTGCGCAACAACGTGAAGGTCGTCGAAGGGCGCAACTTTACCCCCGGCTTGTACGAGGTGATCGTGGGCAAGAAGATCAACGATCGCGTGCAGGGACTCGATATCGGTTCGGTCCTCAACCTCCAGAAGAAAGACTGGAAGGTGGTTGGGCTCTTCACCGCCGATGGCAGCTCTTTTGAGAGCGAAATCTGGGGTGACTACGACGCCATGGCGCCCGCCATTCATCGCAATGGCGGCTGCGAGTCGCTGACCTTGCGCCTGACCAGTCCGGCGGTGCTGGCTGGCTTCGACAAAGACATCCGCGCCAATCCGCGGGTGCAGTTGGAAATGGATTCCGAGCCGAAGTATTACGAGAACCTGGCCGGGCCTACGGCGCAAGCGCTGCTGGGGCTGGCGGCGTTCGTCGCCGTGGTCATGGGCATCGGTGCGGTCTTTGGCGCAATGAACACAATGTACGCCATCGTCTCGCAGCGCACGCGGGAGATTGGCACTCTGCGCGCCCTGGGCTTCTCGCGCTTCAGCATCCTATTTTCGTTTGTGCTGGAATCGGTGCTGCTGGCCGTGCTGGGCGGCGTGCTGGGATGCCTAGTCGCCTTCACCATGAACGGCTATACCGCGGGGACGGGACAAACCAACAGCTTCAGCGAACTGGCGTTTGCGTTCAAGATCACGCCGGCAACACTGATGGTGGGCATCATTTTTGCCGTGGTGATGGGATTTGTCGGCGGATTGCTGCCGGCACTGCGGGCTTCAAGGATGCCGATTACCAGGGCGTTGCGGGAAGCGTGAAGCATTTGTCAGTTGTCAGTTGTCAGTGGTCAGTTAGACGGCTCGGGAGAGTACGACTGAACAATCGCGCGTATTTCGCGATGTTGTCATCCCGAGCGCAGCGAATCCGGGGTGGAGGAGCGGAGTCGAGGGATCTGCGGTTCCAGAGGTTATTGTCTCTGAGACTCTGGGTGCCCCACCCAAGCCGGTTTTGCTTGGGTGGGTGCTCTGCAACTCCATCCACAATAAAGAGGATTCAAGGATTCTCCGTGAAAACCAGCCCCGTAGTGTGTGCGTGAGAACCAGGTTTGGGTTGCGATGGTGGTACAAATCGCGAAGAAACCAGCCCCGCAGGGGCGACTCAGTCTAGCCCAGCACGGAGCCGCAGGCGAAGTGCTGGGTAGAATTTATGAACAACCTGAGCCCCGTAGGGGCGGCAGAAGTTGTTCTGCCGTGCCTACGGCACTCGGCCCCCAATAAAACGCTTAGCCCAGCGCTGAAAGCCTGCCCTGAGCGCAGTCGAAGGGAAGGCGCCTGCCGAGTATGGAGATTTGGTAAGAGTGAATTATACGTTTGCGCTGCGTGTCATCCTGAGCGAGTCCGCGCCGCCTGTCATCCTGAGCGACGAGCCCCCTGTCGCGTGGGTCGAGCGCCGAAGGCGCGAATCAGTTTTAGCCCAGCATGGAGCCGCAGGCGGAATGCTGGGTAACGTGGAAAATTGATTCGAGCCCCGTACGGGCTTTTGCAACCGCTCGTGTCGTCCCTACGGGAGTCGGGTTGTTTATCTACGCCCACCCAGCACTCCGCCTGCGGCTTCGCGCTGGGCTAAACTGAGCCGCCCTCCGGGCTGGTTCCGTGCGTCTTCTTTCCACTGCCGCACACCTAACCACGCTCACATATCTCGGACTCGCGGTGGGCGCTCCGCGTCTGTCATCCTGAGCGACGAGGCCGCCGCGGCGACCGAGGAGCCGAAGGACCCCTATTGCGCGCAAGAAGCCCCGCCGCCGCTACGCGGCTCGGATTCTTTTAATGCATCTTACCCCGGGGCTCGCTTGCACCCCACTAGACGCCCTGGGCTAACACCAAAGTCGTCGCTGCGCGGCTGGACCCGCGATTGTCCTCGTTCAGCGCGACCTGAGCCATTACGCTCGCTCAGGATGACAGAATTCGCAGTTCCTTACTTGAAACTCGAAATCTCGCAACTTGAAACTCTGCAGCTAACCACTGTCCACTATGCACTACTGTTAATTTAATTGAACAACCAATTATAAGTTCAGGTGTGGTCTTTCTTGACCAGACTGCTGGAGACTCGACCTGTCACACTCTTCACAGACTTGGAGTTTATGCAGGTCTAGAAGAGGTTCAAAATGAGTCTAGAATTGATCCTGGTTATCGTCCTGGTTGTGTTTTTGCTTGGTGGAGGCGGTTGGTACTGGGGACGCGGCCGCGTTTAACGCGACCGGTTCTGGAACGGAAATAGCCGTTTAGATTCCCAATCCCGTCACTCTCCATCCCGCGCCGTGTACCTTGTGACGGATGTTGAGAGTGATGAGCAGTGCGGTCATGGCTTCCACAATGCGCGCGTTCTCCAGCTTGCCGCCGTCAATGGCGCGCACGCCGGGAATCTTGGTCGCCAGCTCGGACGCGACCTGTCGCGCGCGGTCATCGTCGCTGCACACGATAACGTCGCAATCCACCGGCTGATCGCCTTGCAGCACGGTTGCTGAGAGGCTGTGAAAGGCCCCGGCCACGGCAACGTTCTTGCCGACGATCTCGGCCGCCTGCTCGGCCGCCGAACCTTGCCAGACGCCCAGCACGCGCGTGGGCCGTCCGCCAACCGCAGCGGCGAGCGGAACGGTCGCGTCGATGAGCACTGTGCCCGGGCGGAATGCGGGTTTGAGCTGCTTCAACAACTCCGCCTGGCCGGCGAATGGGACGGTGAGCACAACCGTGTCGCACATCTTGACGGCGGTGGCGTTGTCCGCGCCTTCCACGCTGCCCAGAAGGCCGACAGTCTCGGCAATGCGCGCGGCGGTTGCCTGGGCGCGTTGGGCGTCGCGCGAGCCGATGATGACCGATTCGCCTACGCGCGCCCAGCGCAGCGCCAGGCCCAAACCTTCCGGACCAGTGCCTCCGACGATCGCGATCATGCCGCGCCGCCAGCCACAACAGGTCCAGGGGCAGCCGATTGCATCGGATAGGTGTACTTCGTATAGAGCGTGTTGCGCTGGGCGGGAGTGCGTCCCAGTTCGAGAATGCGCTCCTGGAATTCAGCCGTGGAGATGTACTGCCCCGCCCTTGCTCCCGCCAGCCGCGAGATGTTCTCCTCGAAAAGCGTGCCGCCGTAATCGTCGGCGCCGGCCAGCATCGACAACTGCGAGGCCTCGCGGCCGAGCTTCACCCACGAGACCTGAACGTGATTGATGGAGCCCGCCAGCACAACTCGGGCCAGCGCGTGAACCTTCAGGTGCTCTTCCAGCGTCGCGCCCGCGCGAGCGAGTCCCTGCGCGTAGAGCAATGTGTTGTCGTGGATGAATCCCAGCGGTACGAACTCGGTAAAGCCGCCGGTACGCGACTGGATTTCGCGCAGCAGCAGCAACTGGTTTACCCAGTGCTCGGGTGTTTCCGCGTGGCCGTACATCATGGTTGAGGTGCTGCGGATGCCGCACTGGTGCGCGGTTTCGACGACCTCGCGCCACTGCCCCGTGGTCAGCTTGTTGCGCGAGAGCACCAGGCGCACGCGGTCGTCGAGGATTTCGGCCGCCGTGCCGGGCAAGGTGTCCAACCCATTTTCCTTCAACATTAAAAGATATTCGCGGATCGGCATACGCGTCAGTTCCACGCCGTAAACCATTTCCATCGGCGAGAAAGCATGGCAGTGCATCTTCGGCGTGGCCGACTTCACCGCGCGCAGGATGTCGCGGTAGTAAAACGGCGGCAGATTGCGCGGCAGGCCGCCCTGAATGCAGACCTCGGTCGCGCCCCATTGTTCGGCCTCGCGCGATTTCTGGGCGACCTGCTCGAGCGAGAGAAAGTAAGCAGTATGGTCGCGCGGACCGACACCGAACGCGCAGAACTTGCAGCCGACGAAGCACACGTTGGTGAAATTTATGTTGCGGGTGACTACGTAGCTGACCAGGTCGCCGACCAGGCGCTGCCGAATCTCGTTGGCCGCGACCACCAGCCCGAACAGCTCGTTGGCGGTGCAGTTGGCGAGCAGCAGACATTCCTCGCGAGTGAGCGCAGCGCCATCGAGCGAAGCGAGGATTTTTTCGAGCGCCGCTCGCACCCCCGGAGACACGCGGTGCGCCACGTCCTCCCAGGTTGCGTTTCGAAGCGTTTGCTGATTGGCCCAACTGATGTCGTGCATATTTCTCCAACAGTTACCGGAACAAATCTTTCTCCGCCGGACGCACCAACTGCCGCGCGCTGCCGCTGCCGCGCCGGTACCGGTATCCCCGGATTATACAAGCCGGAACGCGCGAATCTTTGCCGCAGACCAGGCCTGCGACGGACGCCAATTCGTCGGCCGCAGCCTCCTCTGTCGCGTGCATCTTGTATCCGTAGGGATCGCGCTTGCCGCGATAATCGTGGATCACTTTCATTCCGGTGACGCCGATCGCGACGTCGCACAGACCCTCGCGCCACGGACGGCCGAAGCTGTCGGCAATGATGACCGGAATGTAAAGTCCGGTGCGCTTTTTGAGCTGCCGATGGATGCGCGCTGCCGAGCGGTCTGCATCAGTGGGCAGTAAAACTGCGGTCTTGCCGCCGTCCACGTTGGAAACGTCCACACCGCTGTTGGCGCAGACCAGCCCGTGCTGCGTCTCGGTGATGAGAATGTGCTTGTTGCGCACCACGCGCTTGGCCTCGCGCAAGGCCAACTCCACAACACGCGCGTCAACGCCATTGGTTTTGGCAAAACGGCGCGCGGCGGCGGATGGTTTCACCGAGTCGAGCACGACCGTCCGGCCCTCCGCCTTGGAGACGATCTTGTGCTTGACCACAAGGATGTCGCCTTCGTGCAGCCGCAAACCGCCGAGGGCCAGCGCATCCACGACGAGGTCTGCAATGGAATCGCCCGCGAACACGTCACGAATGCTGAGCACGGGAAGTGCGCGGAGTTCGCCGATGTTGACAATGGAGGAAGATGGCATCAGAGGGTTCTCACATTGTAAGTAACTTGGAGTGTCATCCTGAGCGAGCGGTCGCCGTATTTGCGACCGCGAGTCGAAGGATGTCTATCACCGCCATGAAGTTCGGTTCACCTATAGGGGTGCTTCGACTCGCGTTCGCTAACCCCTGCGAACGCTCGCTCAGCATGACACCTTCAAGGTTATGGCGCTGCCCCACCATTCTGAAAATACATCAGACGGCCGCTTCCCAAGGGTCGTCGCGCTCGCCGAAACCCCATGAGCGCAGTAGTCGCTGCGCGCTGGTGTCGCCATCGCGCTGCATAAGGAGTTCGAGTTCGTGCGGATTATCAATGTCGAGCCCGATGCCCAGCATTTCGAGGATCACCAGTTCCCTGCCGGTTTTCCGCATTGCATCGCAATGCGGCAGGAAGCTGTCATTGCCGAAGCGCAGCGAGATGAGCGATGCCGGCCGCCGCAGGATGCAGTTGCTGCCGCGGCGATCGTAGGCGGGAACAAAGACTGCGCCCTCCGCAGGGGCCGCGTCGAGCACGCGATGCAGCTCGCCGCTGGTGATGAGCGGAATGTCACCGGGCACCACGACGGTTGTGTCGTATCCGCGCTGCTCGCACCGGGCGGTCGCCATCTCGATGGCAGCGGTCTCGCTCTCGTTGCGGGTGTCCTCGATGACGCAGAAGGCAAACTCGCGGGCGAGATGTTGCGCTCGAGCGTCGCCAGTGACCAGCGCGACGTCAATGCGATCAAGCACGCCCGAGGCGGCCGTCATCACGTCGCGCAGCATGGCTTCGGCCAGTTGCGAGCGTTGCCATTGGCTCAGAGCGTCCGCCAGACGCTGCTTTGCCGTCGAGAGGCTCTTCACCGGGATGAGCAGGATGCCACGCATGGATTATTGGATCGGATGGAGCAGAACATTGTTCATCATCACCAAATCTTAACTCTGTCATGCTGAGCGGACGGCCTCGTCGCTCAGGATGACAGAAAAAAAGCTCAAACACCGCGCTACCACCGAACTGCATTAGACGCTCGTGCTTTGCTTCACGCTGCAAGCGTCCAGCGTAAACCCCGCCAGGTCGCGCTTGGCGTCCATCGAGTTCATGATGGTATTCGTACAGAGTACGCGTAAGGTTTCATTGCGCATGGCAGACGCATCGGCTTCGTCGGCGCGATCGGCGATGAGGACGTCCAGAAAATCCTCATAGGCTTTGGCGACCCCCGCAATCGTGCTCGGCCAGCCCATCATCTTCATCAGCGCGCCCGCAGGTCCGGAGACCGCCGCTCCGCCGACGATTGGGCTCACGGCCGCCACGGGGGCCTTGCTGCGGCGCAATGCGTCGCGAATCCCCGGCACCGACAGAATCGGCCCGATGCTGGTCACCGGATTGCTCGGTGCGAACACGATCGCCTCCGCCGCCTTGATGCTTTCGATCACACCGGGAGCAGGGCATGCGCGGTGCGCGCCTTCGAAGCGCACTCTGCGGACCTCGACCTGGTGACGCTCGCGCACGAAATATTCCTGAAACGTTAAAGTACCTTTGGCGGTGTCGAGCATGGTCGAGGCACGGTCGTCCGACATGGGCAGCACGCGCGCGCGAATACCGAGCTTCGCCGCGAGTTCGGCCGTCGTCCGGCTGAGCGACTTCCCTGCCCGCAGCATCGCTGTGCGCGTGAGATGCGTCGCCAAGTCGAGGTCGCCAAGGCTGAACCAAGACGGCTGTCCGAGCTGCTTCATGCGTTCCAGGCAGCAGAAAGTGTCGTTGTCCACGCCCCAGCCACGGTCCGCGCTGAGCAGCCCGGAGAGTGCGTACAAAACCGAGTCCACATCAGGCGAAACGTGCAGGCCCCACCAGTCGATGTCATCGCCGGTGTTGACGATGATGGTGAGATCTTCCGGCGCAACCACCTGCTGCAAACCCTGCACCAGCTTGGCGCCGCCGGTGCCGCCCGTGAATACGACGATCATTATGCGGCCCTCGCATACCGATGCTCATCCATCGCAGCTTCCACCCGGTCAGCCAGCAATCCGCCGCGTGCTCGAACCCAGGGTACGAACTCCGGATACACCGGCAAGCGCTGCTTCAGCTTCTGTCCAGCCACCTCGGTGCGGCGCTGCAAGTCCAGCAGGTGCGGCCAGGGCGCTTCAGGGTTGATGTAGTCGGGCGTCAGCGGCGAGAGGCCGCCCCAATCGTTGATGCCGCCCTCGAGCAGCCGCTCGTATCCGTCCTGGGTGAGGTTCGGCGGCGCCTGGATGTTCATGTCGCGCAGCAGCAGGCGCGCGACGGCAATGGTGCGCAGCATGTCGCCGGTGTCCGGCTCGGGCCACGCCGCCATCGGAATGGGCGGCTTGACGCGGAAATTCTGGATGATGACTTCCTGTATGTGTCCGTACTGCTCGTGCAGGCGCCGAATGGCCAGCAGCGACTCGACGCGGTCGCGCATAGTTTCGCCGATGCCGATCAGGATGCCGGTGGTGAACGGAACGCCGAGCCTGCCCGCGTCTTCGATGGTCTTGAGCCGCAACGCGGGGCGCTTGTCGGGAGTCTGTCCTGACGGATGCGCCTGCGGTAGATGCGGGCTGGTGCTCTCCAGCATGAGTCCAAGGCTGGGATTGCTCGCGCGCAGGCGCTCGATCCAGTTCGCGCTGAGCAGGCCGGGGTTGGCGTGCGGCAGCAGGCGAGTCTCGCGCAACACGAGCTCGCACATGGCCTCCAGATAATGCAGTGTGCTGCGATGGCCGAGCCGGCGCAAGGTCTCGCGCATCTCGGGAAACAGCGTCTCGGGCTTGTCGCCGAGCGAGAACAGCGCCTCGGTGCAGCCCAGCTCCTCGCCTTGCTGCGCGACCGAGAGCACCTCGTCCGGCGTCATGGTGTGCGCGCCGGGGTCGCCGGGGTCGCGGCGGTAGGTGCAGTATCCGCAGTAGTCGCGGCAGAGGTTGGTAAGCGGGATGAAGACTTTGCGGGAATAGGTGATGACGCCAGGCCGATATTGCTCTTTCAGCGCGCAGGCGGCGGCAAGCAATTCGGGGAGGAGGTCGTCGTCGCAGGTCAGCAGTTGGCCGGCGATTTCGGGCGAGAGGGGATGACCGGTAAGCACGTCGCGAAGATGTCTCCCAATATCTGCGGACGATATCTCCGCCGTCCCGCGCCGCATTGTATTTCCCGTTAACATGGAAAAGTCACAATTTTGAGATGTCATCCTGAGCAAAGCGACCGCAAAGAATTTCCGACCCGCTGGTTTTCGGGGTCCCCAGCGAGCGCCGCCTTTGCGCTCGTTGGGGCGATTGTGCGGGTCAGGCAGGCGCGGAGTCGAAGGATCTGCCGTTGTTCTCGCCTGCAATCGCAACACGGGTGAACCGCAGATCCCTCGACTCGGTCCAGCCAGCGCATCAAACCAAAAGCAGTTTGATGCGTTCTTGGGCTGGACCTCGCTCGGGATGACAGGTTAATAATTTTCACTCGAAACTGACAACTGACAACTGCTTTTTCTCTACGGCTCCTGCGCCACCGCGGAGATTCGATACCGCCCGCGAAAGTACAGCAGCGGAGCGCCCTCGGCGACCGTCACTTCCCTCACCTCGCCGACGAAGATAGAGTGGTCGCCAGCACCGTAGGCATCGACCACAGAACAATCCAGATTGGCCAGCGCGTCCTGCAGCACGGGCACGCCGCTCTGCATCTGGCGATATTGAACGCCGAGACGATAGCCCGCGTCGGGATTGCGCTCCGGGTCGGCGAAGAATTCCGAGAGCGCTTCCTGTTCTTCTTTGAGGATGCTCACCCCGAACTGGCCGCGCTCGCGGACGTGCAGATAGGTTTCGGCGAGGTGATCGATGCACACCAGCACCAGCGGCGGGCGCAACGACACCGAGCAGAACGCGCTGGCGGTCATGCCGTGCACCTCGCCCGTTGCGGTCTCGACAGTGATGACCGTGACGCCGGTGGCGAAGCGGCCCAGGGCGGATCTGAATTCGTCGGGTGTGACCAGGTCGGACATGCAGTGCAATTAGCGCGAAAGCGAGACGCAGAGGTCAATATATCCCATCACGCCCGCCGAGGGGCGCGCTGGTCGGGAGTCATCCGCGCAATCAGCGGGGGAAAAAATCGGCCACGGATGTACACGGATTTCACAGATCGGTTTTTTTCATTTTCATTTTCTTTTTGTTTTTCTTTCCTTTTGATAAATCCGTGTTGATCCGTGAAAATCCGTGGCAAACAAAACGGCGGTCTTTGTGCGCCGGCAGTTCCTTCGGCTCGCTCTGCTCGCTCAGGATTTCGTCTGCAGGCTCCCGTCGCTTCGCTCCTCACGCCTGCAAAACGCCTCAATTTGCGATATTCTTACCCACCGCAGGCGCAAGTCCGCGCAAACCGTCGTGGGGTCGGGATGTATCCTCGAGCGTTTGAGTACCACCGGGCAAAGTCATACCCGGAAGCCGTGTCGCTGCTGGGCGAGCTGGGCGAGGAAGCCAAGCTGCTGGCGGGCGGCCAGAGCCTCATCCCGCTGATGAAGCTGCGGCTGTCGGCGCCGCGGCACCTTGTCGATCTCAACTTCGTGCCTGACACGGCCTACATCCGTAGTAATGGAGCGTTGCGCTTCGGCGCCATGACGCGCCACGCCGCGATCGCCGGCTCGGGCGCTGCCCCGCGGATTCCCATTCTGCGCGACTGCGCCGCGGGTATCGCCGATCCGCAGGTGCGCAACATGGGAACGATCGGCGGCTCCATCGCCGAAGCCGACCCTACCGGCGACTGGGCACCGGTGCTGCTGGCCACCGGCGCGACGGTGAAGACGCTCGGCCCCAACGGCGAGCGCAGCATTGATATCGGCGAGTTCATTCTCGATGCCTACACCACAGCGCTGCAGCCGGCGGAAGTCGTGACGGAAATCACCGTTCCGCTGCAACCCGAGCGCAGCGGCGGAGCCTACATCGCCCTGAAACGCTGCGCGCCGGTGTACGCCAGCGCCAGTGTCGCGGTGCAGCTCACGATGCACGACGCGCAGACGTGCCAAGATGCGCGCATTTATCTCGGCGTGCTGGGCCTTACGGCGACGCGCGTCAGTGCCGCCGAGGATGCGCTTCGCGGCCAGCAGGTCACGCCACAACGCATGGAGAGTGTCCGCAAAACGGTGATGGAGATTGCACAGCCCCAGTCCGACATGCGCGGCTCGGCTGAATACAAGCGTCACGCTGCCGGGGTATTAGCGAAGCTCGCGGTCGAGGCCGCGCTCAAACGCGCCTGCGGGGAACACGCGGAGGTCGCGCATCTTTATGCCTGAGGAGATTCCCCGCGTTCGGGTCAGTGTGAAAATCAACGGCAAGGCGTATTCGCGCGAGGTCGAGCCGCGCACGCTGCTGGTGCAGCTTCTGCGCGAAGAGTTGAGCCTGACGGGCACGCACATCGGATGCGACACCAGCTACTGCGGCGCGTGCACCGTCCTGCTCAATGGCAAGAGCGTGAAGTCGTGCACGGTTTTTGCGTTCCAGGCCGATGGTGGCGAGGTGCTCACGGTTGAAGGCCTGGCGAAGGACGGGGAACTTCATCCGGTGCAGCAGGCCTTCACCGACTGCCACGGATTTCAGTGCGGCTACTGCACGCCCGGCTTTCTGATGAGCACGCTGCAACTGCTCGACGAGCATCCGCAGCCGACGGAAGCCGAGATTCGCAAAGGCATTGCCGGCAACACCTGCCGCTGTACCGGATATCAGAACATCTTCAAGGCGATTCAGGCCGCAGCCGCGGCCGGGTCGAGGAGCCAGTAGTGGCCATCAAGTTTACGGGCGAGTTCACCTCGCCGCGCAGTCCGGACGACGTCTTCGATTTTCTCGCCGATCCCAACAAATTCGGCCCGCTGCTGCCCGATTTCGAGAGCATGACGGTGCAGGATGCGACGCACTTCACGGTGAAAGTGCGCGTGGGTGTAGGCAACATTCGCGGAACGGCTGAAATCAAGATGGAGCTGGCCGAGGCGTTGCGCCCGCAGCGCGCGCTGTACAAGGGCCGGGGCACCGCCGTGGGCAGCCAGATCACGATCAGCGCCGGCTTCGATCTTTCGCCTATGCCGGAGAGCACGCGAGTCGCGTGGCAGGGCGAGGCCAATGTGTTCGGCAAGCTGGCTTCGATGGCTGGGGGCATGCTCGAGCCGCTGGGGAAGAAGAACATCCAGAAACTGATTGATGGATTGCAGTGGGCGCTGACGATGCCAGCGGCGAAGGTTGTGGGGGAGGAGCCACCGCCTGTCGTGGAGCTGCCACTGCCTGTGGTGGAAACGCCTATCCCAGCGGTGGAAGCGCCGGGATTTATCCCGGCGAATAGCGACATTCCGCAGAGCGGGGCTTTAGCCCCGGCGGAGGCGCTGCCTGCAGCGGATAGCGCAGCTCAAGACTTGGATTCTTCAAGTGTGACAGGAAGTGGAGACAAGAAGCCTTGAAGGGGCAAGAGTAAAGTAGCGCCCCGCAAATCGTCAGAGTCCAGTGGACCGAAGGAACGATGGCAACCACAACCCGTAACGAGGCCGGCGGCTGGGTCGGGCAGTCGCTGAGGCGCAAGGAAGATGCGCGCCTGGTCCGCGGCAAAGGCAAGTTCGTGGACGACATCAAGATGCTCGGCATGTTGCATCTGGTGTTCGTGCGCTCGCCCTTTGCTCATGCCAAAATCACGGGCGTGGATGTCTCCGAGGCCGAAGCGCTGCCCGGCGTGGTCTGCACGCTCACGGGCAGGGAGATCTCCAAGCTCGTCGATCCGTTCTTCGAGATTGGCCCTTCGCCGAGCAACAAGATTCTTGATTACCCGATGGCGGTGGATCGCGCGCGCTATCAGGGCGAGCCGGTAGCAGCCGTCATTGCTGAAACTCCGGCCATCGCGGAAGATGCTGCCGAGCTCGTGCGCGTGGATTACGAGCCGCTCGACGCGGTGATCGACGGCGAAGTCGCGGCGACGGACAAGACCGTCCTTCACGATGCTATGGGAACCAACGTGGTCTGGAACGGCGTGTTCGAGTACGGCGAGCTGCAAAAGGCCTTCGCTGAGGCCGCGCACGTCATCCACATTGACCACCTGCACATGCATCGTTTCTCCAGCACGCCGCTGGAGAACAACGCGATCATCGCGCAATGGGACGACAACGACCAGCGCCTCTATTTTTGGAGCAACAATTCGTTTCCCACCATCGGCATTCAGTTGCTCGCGCCCGCGCTGCATCTGCGCATGGACCAGGTGCGGGTGCAGACCCACGACATCGGTGGCAGCTTCGGCATCAAGATCACGAACTATCCGCAGATGGCGGTGTGCGCGCTGGCGTCGCGCAAAGCCAGCGGCGCGCCCATCAAGTGGACGGAGACGCGCTCCGAGCACATGACGTCGAGCGCGCATGGCAACGAGCGGACGTTTCGCGACACGCGCGTGGCGCTCGACAAAGATGGCGTGATTCTCGCCGTGGATTCCAGGCACATTGACGATTGTGGCGCGTATCCGCGCTACGAGCCGCTGGGCTGCGTGATCTGGTCGCAGGTGACGCCCGCGACCTACCGCCTGAAAAACCTGCGCATTGATTTCACGCAGGTGGTCACCAACAAGTGTCCCGTCGGGCCGAACCGCGGCTATTCTCGCATGCAGCATCTGTGGTTCCTGGAGCGCGTGCTCGACATTTGCGCGCATGAGTTGAACATTCCCGCCGACGAGATGGGCCTGCGCAACTACATTCGTCCGGAGGAATTTCCTTACACGACGCCGAACGGCTGCATCTACGACTCGGGCAGTTATCCCGCCATGTTGAAGCTGGCGAAGAAGCTGATCGGCTGGGACAAGTGGCAGGCCGAGCGTGCAAAGGCGCAAGCGGAAGGGCGCTGGTTCGGCATCGGCATCGGCACAACGCTCGATTCCGGTACCAACAATTTCGGGCAGTCGCAGATCGTCAATCCTCAGGCGCCGTTCTCCGGCAACTCGCAAGCGGCCAACGCCAAGCTCGACATTTATGGCGAAGTGATCGTCGCCGTCGGCTCGGTGCCGCAAGGACAGGGGCACGAGACAACGGTTTCGCAGGTCGTTGCCGACATCCTGAACATTCGCCCGGAGCTGGTCAACGTGCGCGTCGGCTTCGACACCGAGCGCAACGTTCACACCGGACACAGCGGCACGTACGCCAGCCAGTTTGCGGTTTCGGGACTGTCGGCGGTGAATGGCGCGGCGCAGCTGTTGAAGGCGGAGATGAAGAAGCTTGCGGCGTTTGCGCTACAGGCCGGAGAGGATGAGTTGGAGTTCGGCATCGGCGGGCAGGGGCCGGAAATTCGTGTGCGCGGCAGCGAGAAGGCGATTCCGTACATCGGCCTGGCAAATCTCGCCAACGTGAACACGGCGGTTGTTCCCGAAGAGCTGCGGCCCATCACTCTGAACTGCCGCTACACCTGGCGCGCTCCGTTCAAGGTGCCGGACGTAGCGAGGAAATACGGCAACCTGACGCTGACCTACTCCTCGCAATTGCATATCGCGGTGATCGAGATTGATAAGGACACTCACATCCCGAGGATTCTCGACTACGCCGCGGTGGACGACTGCGGCAAGGTGATCAATCCGATGATTGTCGCAGGCCAGGTACACGGTGCAACCGCGCACGGCATTGGCGCGGCGTTGATGGAGCACTGCGCGTACGACGAGAACGGAAATATGCTGGCGAGCACCTTCAGCGACTACACGCCGATTACGGCGGTCAACATGCCGAACGTGAAATACGGCAACATAGAGACGCCGTCGCCGCACAGCTATAGCGGCGCCAAGGGCATGGGCGAAGGCGGAGGCGCGCCGCTGCACGCGATCAGCGCGGCGCTGCAGGATGCGTTGTTCAGCGAGGGGATCATCATCGACGATTCGCATAACAATGCCAGCACGCTGTTTGAGCTGGTCCAACGAAAGCGGCGGGGGGAGTTGGGGCAGAATGTGACGATTGAGCGAGGGCGAAATTAGGCGCACCACAGAGGCACCGAGAAACTCGAATCAAAGAAACCGCGGATTTCGCGGATGAACACGGATTTTCAACGGTAAGTGATAAGAGTAAATAGTCCCCAAAACGGCAGGTGAGCAGCAATCTCCAGAACGTTTTCTTTCTTGAATGGAGAATCCGCGTTTATCCGTGAAATCCGCGGTTGGTTTTTTGTTTTTTGATTTTTTCTATGCCTCTGTGGTGAGACGGCCAATGTCCAAACGCATCTGCATCGTCGGAGCCGGCGCAATCGGCAGCTTGTACGCCGCGCATCTGGCGCGCGTTGCCGAGGTGTGGGCGCTGGTTCGCCGGGAAGAGCACGCGCACAGTATCAACGAACGCGGGATTCGTGTCACCGGGCACAACCAGTTCCGTGCAGAGTTGAAGGCCGCGACCGACCCCAGCCAATTGCCGGAGTTTGATTTCGGCATCGTCGCTACCAAGGCGAGCCAGACGCGCGAGGCGCTCGCTCCGGTGGCGCATTTGTTTCGCCGCGGTGCGGTGCTGTCAGCGCAGAACGGCTTGGGTGGCGAAGAAATCATCGCCAGCCTGATGCCGCAGGGTCACGTGATCCGTGGTACCACGTTCACGAGCGGCACGCGCTTCGCCGACGACCACGTCCACTACGAGCTGAACACTCCAACCTGGATGGGGCCGTTCGAGCCAACCAACACGCCCTTCGCGATGGTGGAAGAACTGGCGGCGCTGATCAACGCTTCCGGGCTGAAGGCTGAAGCGCTGCGCGATGCGCGGCCGGCGCAGTGGTCGAAGCTGATCTTCAACGCGTCGGTGAATGGCGTTGCGGCGCTGACCGAGCTGCCACACTCTCCGCATTTCGCGACGGAGGCGGAGTTCAGCGATCTCGGCCACCTTCTGCGGGAGCTGATCGAAGAGGGCAAGAGGGTTGCGGCGGCACTCGGCATCGAGTTGCACGAGGACCCTTGGGTGATGAACTGCATCGGCGCGCGAACCAACCATCCGCCGTCCATGCTTTATGATGTGCGGCATCGGTGTGCGACGGAAGTGGACTTCCTCGGCGGCGCGATTGCCCGCGAGGCGCAGCGGGCCGGAGTTCCTGCGCCGTTGCATGCCGCGCTGTACCGACTGGTGAAAGGCAAGGAAGCGAGTTGGGATTTGGAGAAAAGTGGGTAGTGGGTAGTGGATAGTTTCGAGTTACAAGTTACGAGTATAAAGTTCGGGTGGCTGCAATCCTGAGGTAGGGCGAATTTGTGAATCGTTCTTGGCTCCAAATCAACCAAAAAGTCCTCACTTTCAGATTAACGAAGGCGAGCGGGTCAGTACTCCCGGCGGGCGCTTTAACAGTTTGCTGGCACTGCTGATCCTGATTGTCTTAATCGTGCCGTGGGTCATCGGTGCAATATGGCTGCTCCGCCGGATTTTCTGATCGGAAGATGTCATTCTGAGCGAGCGTTCGCCGGTAGTATAGGGGTCCTTCGACTCCTCGCTCGCCGCGGCGACTTCGTCGCTCAGGATGACAGTGGTTGAGGTTTCGACTGTGACGAATAATCCGAGCTAAACTATCCACTATCCACTAACATGCCCTATCCCATTGACGAACCAAAACTGCGACGCGTCTGCGAGCTGATGAAGCAGCAGGACCTGGATGCGCTGGTGGTGCGCGCGCCGGACAATATCGTCTACCTCACGAACTACTGGTGCATGAAGGGCTACGACATCGCGGTTTTCCCCCGCGAGGGCGAGGCTACGCTGATTGTCATCGAGCCGCAGGAAGAGGATGCGCGCCGCACCGCCTGGACGCAGGACATCCGGCTGTTCAAGAGCTACGACGAGCGTGACCCGCGGCCGCCGACGTTTCGCTCGTTGGAAGTCGCGTTGCGAGTGCTGAAAGAGCGCGGGCTCACCGGCAGAGTCGGGTTGGAGCTCTCGCAGGGAACGCAGAGCGCCGACCGCATGGTGGGCGAGCCGACGACCTGGACGCAGCCGTGGTTCGACGCGTTCAAGCCGGTCGCACGCGAAGTTGTGGACGCGTCCGGCCTGCTGGCGGAGGCGCGCACCATCAAGACCGGGCAGGAGATCGAGCGCATGACGCTGGCCAACGAACTGGCTGCACTGGCTATCGAGCACACATTCAGGCGCACGCGCGCGGGCATGAAGGAGAGCGACGTCGCAGCGATCTTTGAGGGCTTTGTGCATGCCAATGGCATCGGCTTCAAAGGCAAAGTCGAGATGGCACGCGCTTTCACGCTGGTGTGGTCCGGCAAGGGAATCCGCACCTTCACCGCGACCGGCGAACGTCCGGTGCAGGAGCATGAGCCGACGCTGCTCGAAATCTGGGTCTGCGTGGACGGCTACTGGACAGACCTGACCAAGAACATCTGCCCGGGCGAGCTGACGCCCGAGTACCACAAGCTGCTCGATTTGCTGCTCGGCATTTTCCACGAAGCCGCGGCTTACGCGAAAGACGGTGCGAGCCTGCCGGGCCTGGATCGCCTGATTCGCGCGCGCATTGCCGAAGCGGGATATCCCGGCCAGCCATCGCATCCCATATGCCACGGTGTGGGAGCTCGCGCCCACGAGCCGCCTTATGCCCATCAGGCTGGGACAGGCACCATTCGCAAAGGTATGGTGCTGGCCATTGAGCCGGGAATTTATTGGCCGGGCGGCGGTGGCCTCCGGCTGGAAGACAATTTCTGGATCACCGCTAGTGGTAACGAGAAGCTGTGCTCGTTCCCCGACGATTTCCGCCAGGTCCAAGCCGCTTACAAAGCAAAGGCCGTAAGCCAATGGCTGTGACCGCCAGAAAGCCCGTGCTCGACGACCGCCTGAAGGAGGCGATCCTCAGCCATATTCGCGAAGAAGAGATCGTCTCCATGTGCTGCGATGTAATCAACATCCCCAGCCCAACCGGTCTGGAGCACAACATGGCCGAGTACATGCGCGCTGCCTTCCAGCGGCTCGGCCTGACGGTCACGTGGCAGCAGGTTGAAGACACGCGCGCCAACGTTGTGGGCCGGCTCGAAGGCCAAGGCAATGGCAAGTGCCTGATGTTCAACGGGCATATGGATACCTCCAACACCGGCGAGGAAGAATTCCTCACCGGCATCGGCTACAAGCCTCACGCCGTAGTGAGAGACGGCGTGATCTACGGCTTGGGCATTTACAACATGAAGGGCGCGCTGGTGTGCTACCTGCACGCGGTCAAAGCGCTGCTCGAGGCCGGGGTCAAGCTGGAAGGCGACGTCGTTCTGGGCGCGGTGTGCGGAGAAATCGAGAAGACGCAGTGGGGCGAATTCCAGGGCAAGGAATATCGCGGTTACGGCGCGGGCACGCATTACCTGGTGGGCCACGGCGTTCTGCCCGACATGTGCATTCTGGGCGAGCCCACCGATATGAAGCTGGTGCTGGCGCACGCCGGCTCGATGTGGGTGCGCTTCGGGCTGACCGGCAACTACGTGCACTCTGCATTTGCGCCCGGCAAGGAGGAGCAAAACGCTATTCGCCGAATGCACCAGGTCCTTGATGAAGTCATGCGCTGGATTCCGGAATGGCAGGAGCAGGCCCGCTGGAATGGCCGTACGGGCTTCGTCAACATCGGATGCGTGCAAGCTGGACATCCCTGGCGCGCCAGTCGCACGCCTGAGCGCGCGGATCTGTTTCTCGATGTACGCGTACCGCCGACGATCGGCATGACCGATGCGCGGCGGGCGGCGAAAAAGCTGTTCCTCGCGATGAAGAAAAAGTATCCCGAGTATGGGTTGGAATTTGAAACCTACGTTTCTGTGCCCGGCGCGACGATTGATGAGAACCACGAGATGGTTCAGGCCATAGAGCGCAATCATCAGCACATCACGGGAGAGCTGCCGGTACGCGACACCGTGCTGTGGTGCTCGGATGCGTCGGTGCTGTCGCGCTTCGGATGCCCGACAGTGAATTACGGTCCGTCGAGTGGCCCTCGCGATCACGAAGGCGAAAAAGTGGCGATCAAGACGCTGGTGGATATCACGAAGGTGTATGCGCTGACCGCGGCGGAGATTTGTGGGAAAGCAACTAGCAATTACTGATCGGAACTCACAATGACCAGATGCCAAGAACAAAACGGTTAATCGTTTTGCTAGTTACTAGTTGCCAGTTGCTGCACCTCATCGTGTGAGGCTTCACGGTTCGTATCAGGGCACGACTTTAGTCCTGCCGAACAGGGCGCAGAAAGATTGGGGCTTTAGCCCGACGACGCAAGACCAGCTCCATCAGCGGCTAAAGCCCAAGTTCTTGGTTGACCAGCTGCGGCACGGCGGAAGCCATGCCCTGATACAAAGCGATTTATGAGATAGGTTCCAGTTCTTCAGGAGCTTCGTTTGCCCAGCCAGGCGGAAATCGATCGTCGCTACGTCAACATTCGCGCCGCGATGCGTGAGCACAATGTTGACGCGCTCATCGTCTGCGGCAATCAATATGCCGGCTTCGAAGGCGCTGTCTTCTACACGTCGGGCTTCGAGATTGTGCATCGCTACGTGTACGTGCTCATTCCGCTGAAGGGCGAGCCGACGCTGCTCTTCCCGCAGGAGGCGCGCTGGATCGGCGACAAGAAGAAACCGTTCGTGCAGGAGAAAGTCTGGGCCGAGGTTCCTGGGCGCTGGCTGCGCGAGCGCGCACAGGACGAAGGCTGGAAGCGTGTTGCCGTGTACGGGCTCGACTACATCATGCCGGTGCGCGACTACCGCGAGTTGCAGCAGGGAACGTTCGAGATCGTGCCTTTCGACTTTCACTTCGATATGGCGCGCGCGGTCAAGAGCGACGAGGAACTCGCCGAAGTCCGCGATGCCATGGACATTATCCACGAAGGCTTCTGGGCGCTGGTCAACGGTTTCGCGGCCGGCAAGACGGAGGCCGAAATCATGGCGCGTGCGGTCGAGATTTTCTTCGCGCGCGGCGCGGGTCCGCGCATGATGAACATCGTGCTCTCGGGTCAAAACGGCGAGGCCGAAGCGCACTTCAAAGTTCCGGGCCACCGTCGAGTCGGCGAAGGAGACCTCATGCTCTACTCGCTGGAGATCACCGGCGCAGGCGGCTACTGGGTGGAGTTCTCGCGCGCGCTTATCGCAGGGCAGCCGAGCAAGCGCACCCTGCAGATGGCTGACGCCTATCCTGAAGCGATGGAGGCGGCGCGCAAGCTGATGCGCGAAGGCGTGCTCGCCTGTGACGTGCACAACGTGGTCGCTGACACATTTGCCCGCCACGGGTTCTCGCTCGGGCACCTCTCCGGACATTCGATTGGGACGACGATGATCGAGCATCCGGCGATCGGGGCACGGAGCCAGGTTGAGTTAAAGCAGAACATGATATTTTCTTTGCATCCGCAAGTTGTCGATCAAGATGGAAAGGTGTGTCTTTACACGCAGGACACCTTCCGGATTGGCCAGATTGAGGGCGAAAACCTGAGCAGTATTCCCTGGAAATTCTATTCGGGCCGCGAGGCGCGGCAGACCGCGGCCCTGCGATGAAGAAGGTCCTCATCGTGGGATGCGGCGCAATTGGCAGCCTCTTCGCCGTCCACCTGGCAAGAGGCGGCGAGGTCGAGGTGTACGCGTTCGATGCCTCGCGGCCACACGTGGACGAGATCAATCGCAACGGGCTACGGCTTTCGGGCGCTTCGGAAGTGGGCGTCAATCTCGCGAAGGCGAGCACCGATGCCGCAGAGCTGCCGATATGCGATTACGGAATCGTGGCGACGAAGGCGATTCACACCGCGCAAGCCATCAAGGCGGCGGCGCGTTGTTTCAACGCAACGAGCGCGGTCTGCTCGGTGCAGAACGGCGTCGGCAACGAGGAGATCATCGCCGAACACGTGAGGTACGTGATCCGCGGCACGACGTTCCCAGCGGGACACGTTGTTGAGCCGGGCCACATCGGGTTCGATATCAAGGGCGATACCTGGATCGGTCCGTTTGAGCCGGCGAACACGCCGATGTCGCTGGTCGAGGAACTCGCGGGATTCATCACGCGCGGCGGGATGAACACCATTGCGCTGCCGGACGCGCGCGGCGCGCAGTGGACGAAGCTGATCTTCAACGCCGCGACAAATCCCGTGGGCGCGCTGACTCGGCTGCATCACGGCGCTGCGTCACGATTTTCGCCGACGGGTGAGTTGTTTGAGGCTCTTATTGCAGAAGGCGAATCCGTCGCGAAGGCAATGGGAATTGAACTGCACGGAGATCCGCGCGATCTGGTCGCCAAGGGTGCGAATGCGCCGGGCAAGCACAAGGCCAGCATGTTGCAAGACGTGCTTGCGCAGCGAACCACCGAAGTGGATTTCATGAATGGCGCGATCGTGAAATGGGGCGAAAAGTATGGCGTGCCGACGCCGCTGAATAAGGCGATGTGGGTGCTCATCAAAGGGTTGGAAGAGTCGTGGACGTGAGAAATCCGCTTTTTGCTCTTCGCCGTTCGCTATTAGAGCAGATTCAGGGTTGGTGGAAATAGCGAATGGCGAAAAGCGAAGAGCGAAGAGCGAGGACATCGATGTCCGTTCCCTTCCGCATTGGCGTGCTGCAGTTGAGCATGGAACCGCTGCAACCGACGGTGCGCATGGCGCAGGCCTGCGAACGCGCCGGATTCGACATCTTCTGGCTGGCGGAAGCGTATCCGTGGTGGCGCAAGCACGGCATGGAAGCGCGCTCCTCGACCGCGATGACGGCGGTCATTGCCTCGCAGACGCAGAACATCACTATCGGCTGGGGAATCATTTCGCCTTACACGCGCCATCCGGTGCAGATCGCGATGGAGGCGCGCGTGATGCAGGACGCCGCCGGCGACGGGCGATTTCTGCTCGGCCTGGGCGCGTCCAAGATTTTTATGAAGGAGATCGGCGAAGGCGAAAAGGGCAAAGACGCAGGTCCGGCAGTCGTCATGCGCGAGAGCATCGAGATCGTCACAGCCATGCTTGCGGGCCACGCTGTCGAATATCACGGCAGAGCGTTCGATGCGTCGGCGCCGGCGCTCAAGGACGAGGCGCACGTCTCGCAGGCGCGCGTGCCGATCTATGTCGGCGCAACCGGCCCGTTGCTGCAAAAGCTGGCGGGCTCACATTCCGATGGGCTGCTGACCGCGAGCATCACCACGCCCGACTTCGTTCGCTATGCGCGCGGCAACATGGAAGAGGGCGCGAAGAAGGCGGGCAAGGACCCCTCGTCGCTCGATCTCGGCGCCGTGATCGTAGGCAGCATCAATCACGACTCGAAGAAAGGCAAGGAAGGCGCGCGCGAGATGGCGGCGATGTATCTGGCGAACAAGGTGCAGAACATTCGCGGTTCGGCCGACGTGCTGCTGCAGAAAGCCGGGCTGAGCTTCGAGGAGATTACGCCGATCGCCGATGCCATGGAGAAAGGCGGGCGCAAAGCTGCGGCGCAAGCGGTCACCGATGAAGTGCTCAAGAAAGTCTGCCCCATTGCCGGCACACCTGATGAATGCTGCCAGCAGATCGAAGAGTATCGTCAGGCGGGCTGCAGCAACATCCTGCTGGAGATCTGGGGCGATGACCGCGAGGAGCAAGCCCGTCTCTTCGGCGAAGCTGTGCTGCCGCAGTTCAGAAAATTCCGGAGCAACGGGTGAGGGATGGAGCAGTTCCACAATTGCTGAATAGGGGTGGAGCACCGCTTCAGCGGTGCAGCTAGGATACGGACATAAACCGGGCTTTAGCCGCTGAGGTAACGGAAAAAAGCTTTACCTCAGGCGCTAAAGCGCTCTTCAAGAGTTGCAGACAGTCGCCCGCCTGAAAGGCGTGCTCCACCCACCCCCCTACGGCGAAACCGCCCTACTACGAGCCCAGCCTGAGCACTTTGTGCTCGGGACAGCGCGTTTGGGCCAGTTCGATAAGGCGGGGAACCAGCTCGGGGCCGTGATTGGCGTAGAAGTAGAGCGCGGCGATTTCCCGCTCCTGAAGCGACTTGTTGGGATAGAGCGCGTTCTCAATTTGCGCTGCGTGCCGCGCCAGGATTTCCGTGCGGCGCAACTCGGATTGGGCGGCGCGCTTCTCCAGGCGGGCCACCTGATAGCGCACTTTGCTGGCGGCACGTTCAGCAGCTTCGACGAGGGTGGGATCCAGCTTACCCAAAGATGCACTGACCCGGGCCAGGTTAACTTCAACCGCGCGCCGCGCCAGCTCGAAATTTTCCTTCAAATCGGCAGGCAGCGAGCGGGCCGCAATGCAGTCGCGCAGTTCGCACTCGCCGTGAAACAGCTCCGGCAATTCCACTTCGTATTTCAGGAGCAGGCGCTCGATGCGCGGCTCGATCAGCGTCGCGCTCATGCGCGGAAGAATGGGAGTGACGCGGCCGAGCAGCTCCTCGTACAGCACAGCGGCCTGTGCGAAATAAGCAACTTCGGCGGGACCGCCAATGTAGGCCAGCGTCGGCAGCCAATAGTCCTGAAGCACCGGGCGCAGCAACACATTGGCGCTGAAGTTCTCTGGCGCCGCCTGGATGCGCTTTTCCAGCGCCTCGCTGGAAAGGCGCTCTTTGTCGATCGCGAATTCGCCGTTGGCGCGGTGTACGGGGGTGCGCGCTCCGTCAACCAGCGCGAACAGCGGAGTGGATTGCGCCGTGACCTTCACCTGCTCGTGGTAATTGCCATCGCGCAGCTCGCGATTGCGCTCCAGCACAGCTTGATCGAGTTCGGCAGAGCGGTGCAGAGCGTCCACAAACAGCGGTGCGGCAATGCGGTGCAGTTCGGGGTCCGCGGGATCGAGCAGGATGAGCCCGTGCTGGCCAAAGATGCGGGTGTAGAGCTTGGCGAATGCGTTGGAGAAGGTCTCGCCTTCCACGTAGCTCTCGCGCAGGTAATCGGCGGCGAGCGATTCGCCCAGCAACTTGGCGGCTTGCGCGACCAGTTCGTTGGTCCCTTCGGCGAAGCGAATGTGCGCCACCGGAGCGCCCGCGGTTCCGGAGGTGTTGGCCTTGAAGGGAACAAGCTGAAAATCATGTGTCAGGAACAGCGCCTGGTTTATCTCGTCGAGGTCGTGATCTTCCGTCGCCAGCCAGAACACTGGGGCACACTCGACGCCGGACTGCTGTACCTGCTTGGCCAGCGCCAGCAGCGACCCAACCTTTAACAACGACATGAGCGGCCCGCCAAATAGGCCAACCTGCTGGCCTGTCACCACCGCGAAAGCGCCCTCGCGCAGCCGCTGAATGTTGCGCAGGGTCTGCTCCGACGCTCCCCAAGCGCGATTCTGCTTTTCCAGCGCGTCGGCGACACGGGCCTCACGATTGCCATCGCGCGGCAGCGACTCGGCGAACGCCGCAATGTTCTCAGCGTCGGGTTGCGTGGGAAAGAACTTGCGAATCTCAGGAGAGTAGGCAAGGAAACCGCTGAAGATGCGAGTTGTGTGCGGGATGGAGCTGAACGAGATGCAGTCGGGGATCACGCGTTCATCTCCCCGCAACAGCATCGACAGGAACACATTATGCGGTTCGTCATTCGCACTCGTATGAGACTATCAGGCCAGTAAAACGTTTGGATGATTTCCCGGCGCGCGGGATGCAGGAGTCGGCGGGTAGTGGCGCAGTTGCTTGTCATCCCGAGCAAGCTTCTTTTGCACGGCGAGGGATCTGGGCGTGCCGATTCGTGCCGGTGCACGAAAGGCGCGCATCCCCTCGGCAACTGTACCACTACGTTCGCCGGAGTCGCAGCTTGCGCGGCCTGCATCTAATATGAGTGCGGTTGACTTCCCTGCGCTAGCTGCTACAGTGAAGGTGATCGCGGTTCACTTCGGGGGCGTCACGGCTTCGACGGAAGTGATTGCGGTAAAGAGGCATACCGGAGTGCACGCATCCGTAATCGTGTGCAAAAACACAATTGCCAACCAAACACTGGCATACGCAGCTTAATTAGTTAAGTTGCCGTCCTCCTCGGCTTTGCTCATGGGCTGAAAAAGGGCGTCGCACAGTGAGCTGGCTTCGAACTCTCCACCTGTGAGTTTGCGGCGAGATTATCAGGTTGGCCGGCTGCGTTTCTTGTCCGTTCTGAGCGTGGCTGGCGAGAGTGCCGGGTAACTCCGGCGCATGAACGTGACTAAGTATGTAGGCTCTTTGCTGGCAGCATTTTCGGACGCGGGTTCAACTCCCGCCGCCTCCACCATATTTATCATATTTATTATCAATGTCTTACGAGATTTGCGGCGGTCCCTCGCCGCGCTCAAGGCGTTCGTTACCAGCACTCAAGGTTGAAGCTGCCCGTCAAGCCGCTTGCGCCTCTCTGACCGCAATGTCCAACCGAAACTTTGGTATTGATCGATACGTTCGTCCAATGGATTCGTCGTCGCGCTTCTGCTAATGTTGCCTTCAACAGTCACTCCTCTGACATCGAAAGGGGTACCAAATGGACGGCACAAATGGACTGAAAGGACCGCGCGCGTGACTGCGCCTGTCGCGTCGAACACGCTTAGTGTGAACGTTTTTACCGCCCCGGGAAAGACTATGGTCGGCGAGCGGCCAAAGCCCTTCGGCGAAGCGTTCGGCTTTGACCCGATCACGTCGACTTTAATCTTCGGCGAGCACGACGCGGTGCTGGTAGACGCAATGATGACGGTGGCTGAGGCCGAGGCTCTCGCGGATTGGGTTGCTCTGCACAACCGCAACTTGGAGACCATCTATATAACGCACGCCCATTTCGACCACTTCTACGGTCTGGGCATTCTGCTCGACCGTTTTCCGGGCGCTCGTGCGATAGCAACGCCCAAGACGGTGAACGCCATGCAGATGTCTTTCACTCCCACCGTGGAGCGGTTGGCCCGCCGGTTGTTTCCTGGG
>Ga0181532_10000180_pt1 | contig 64416 bp, 50 predicted proteins | sample PEATcosm2014_Bin_33_FD_119768 | JGI IMG/M metagenome (GOLD analysis project Ga0181532, IMG submission 119768) | Peatland microbial communities from MTU Mesocosm Facility, Houghton, MI, USA - PEATcosm2014_Bin11_30_metaG | ecosystem: Environmental > Terrestrial > Soil > Wetlands > Peat | place... | reverse complement strand
CGTCACCGTTACGCTGACCGTGCCCCCCCCGTCCAGCTTCACGATCTCAGCTTCGCCCACTTCCCTCAGTGTTGCACAAGGCAATCAGGGAACTTCGACCATCACCACCGCCATCGGCGGCGGCTTCAACAGCGCGATTGCTCTGTCCGCCTCCGGAGCTCCTTCCGGGACGACGGTGAGCTTCAATCCCAACCCGATTCCCGCGCCCGGCTCGGGCAACTCCACGATGACTATCACGGTGGGATTGAACACCCCGATAGGAATTTACTCTATCACCGTAACCGGCAATGGCGGCGGCATCCAGCAAAACGTCACCGTTACGCTGACTGTGCCCCCCCCGCCCAGCTTCACGATCTCAACTTCGCCCACTTCCCTCAGTGTTGCACAAGGCAATCAGGGAACCTCGACCATCACTACTGCCATCAGCGGCGGCTTTAACAGCGCGATTGCTCTGTCCGCCTCCGGAGCTCCTTCCGGAACGACGGTAAGCTTCAATCCCAACCCGATTCCCGCACCCGGCTCGGGCAACTCCACCATGACTATCACGGCGGGACTGAACACCCCGGGAGGAACTTACCCCATTACCGTGACCGGCAATGGCGGCGGCATCCAGCAAGCCGCCATCGTTACATTGACCCTGACTGCAGCGCCAACCTGTGCCCCGCCCGTCGGCATGCCTTTGGTGCAGCCGGGCTCAGATTCCTTGACAGTCGTAGTTACGGCCAGCTGTACCGATACGACTGGCACTATTACTACGGTGACGATTGATTGGGGCGATGGGTCTCCCCTCGCTTCCGGTAGCACCGGCGCGCATACTTATGCGGCCGCCGGCACATACACCATCACAGTGACTGCCACGAACAATTTTGGACAAAAGGGCAGCATATATCAGGCTGTAACCTTGACTTCGTCCGTAGCGGGCGTCTTCCAGGGGCAGCAAGTACCAGTACCGTTGTCGTTCACTCTTCCCCAAAATCCCGGCAAACCACCACAAATGGTAAACGTGGGCTTCACCTTAGCACTGGTGACTCTGCTCGGTTCCCCCGAACAGCAGGCCATGCCCTGCGACGGCCAACACTATGGAATCACTTGCAGTTGCTCACCTACATCTGGGACATTGTCCTCCCAAACTGGCTTTCCCGTCACGCTGACGCTCACGACTACCGGAGCAACAACAGCGTTATTACGGCCCGCGGGGAGTCCATGGCTGCGGGCATCTTTGGCATTGTGGATGCCATTGCCGGCAGTAGTGCTTCTGGGGTCAGGTTTCCTAGGCAGCGTTACAAAGCGGAGTGCCATCGTTCGCTATGTGGCCCTTGGTTTGGTAACCATCTTATTGCTGATTTTGACTTCGTGTGGGGGCAGCTTTACGCCACCTGCCGGATCTCCACCTCCGCTACAGAAGCAGACTCCTCCCGGAAATTACCTGGTAACCATCGGGGCTGTTGACTCCACCGGTTTCGTGCAAACGTCGCTCATCGTTCCACTCACGGTGACAGGTACGCCGTGATGTTACGCGAAGTCTCTGGGTCATATTGGTTGTCGGATGGTTCGGCAAAATTCAGCTTGAGGGATTGCGATGCTAAAGCGCGTGTTGATCGTTTCGACGTTATTTGCGCACTTCGTCTCCGTGGCGGTGATGGGGCAAAATCCCTGTGGCTCAGCTACCACATCCAAGCTCTATTGCCTAATGCCGACTGCCTTCCACACTCCAGCGACTGAATTCAGCTTCTTCAATACAGCCTTTGCTACGGATGTGAGTCAATTGCCATTGGCTACCCCGGCTTCCGGTTTCATCTTTAGTATCGACCCATCGACTGGGTTGCCTACGGCGTCCAGCGCAAGCTTCGGGCCAATCATGACGGAACGGTCGGAGACAATTGGTAGGCACAAAGTTTTCGTGGGGTTTACCTACCAACGCTTTACGTTTAATCGTATTGATGGAAACGATCTGAAGAACGTCCCGATTGTCTTCAAATTTCCGACCTCCGGCGATGTAGTTTATACGCCGACGAACAATCGCATCAATTCAACGGTAAACCAGTATGTGGCTTATGCAACATTTGGCTTGACCAACCGCGTTGATGTCTCAATAGCTGTGCCCTTTGAGAGAATCTCGCTGGGTGTCAGTTCGACTGGAACCGAATACAGCACAACGACAAATGCACAGCAGTCATTTCAGGAGTTTGTACCCGGCTCGGCCAGCGGCTTCGGAGATGTGATTCTTGCCGCCAAAGGAACGGCTTGGTACGGCGAGCGCATGGCATTGGCGTTGGGGGCGGAGCTTCGTTTGCCCTCCGGGGATGCTCTCAACTTCCTTGGTTCAGGGGCTGTCGGAATCAAACCCTACGTCGCGCTGTCCGGCAAGGGCAGGGTTTCACCGCACTTGAACTTAGGATATCAGTGGAATGGCAATTCCGTTCTTGCCCGAAACAGCGCAGGGGACCAGCAACTTCCCGGATATTTTTTGTACTACCTCGGTGCCGACATAGGCGCCTCGAAACGTCTGACGGTGATTGCTGACTTTCTGGGTCAAGAGTTTTTTAATGCCCAGCGAGTCACCTTGCCTATCATGCAGACAATCCCTAATCGAGGACTGAGCTTTCCTGGTGTTGAGATGAAAACAGGTTCATACAGTTCAGACAACTTGGCACTCGGCCTGAAAGTGAACCCTTGGGCCAACATTCTGATCACGGGTAATGTGTTATGTAGACTTAACAATGGGGGACTTCGGAGTAACGTTGTTCCATTGGTTGGAATTTCATATACCCATTAGCCTGTATTATTCGTGGAGGTACTGAGAGTAGTTCTCTAGGCGGCATGCGCGCCCTCAGAATGGTCCTCGCAGCGAATCGATCGCGGCTTGCATCTGACCTGCCCCCGAGATGGGGCGGAAAGCTTATCGACGCACGGACCGAAGATGAACTCGCAACCTTGATGCTTCTTCGCTCACCCTCTTTTCTCTTCATCGCGGCCTGCCTCTTTAATGGTCTTCACCTCATTACACCGCGACGGTGAATCCGCAAGCGGTCTTTCAAGGCCGCCCGATCCACCGCTTCGGTTTTCCACCTAAATCACCTCTTGCCCTGTTCCGTTCCAAAACTTAACGGGATGTGCGTTCGAAGCGTTACACTAACATTCCACTTGGTACAAAAGATTCGGTCAGATCATACCATCGCGCGCTGGTAAGGGTCGCCACCTGTCGGTGACCTTAGCGCTGGTGCCCGGCGTTCCAAGTCGGCAGTGAGCCACCTGGACGAAGAGTCTCTGTATCGGCGAAGGATGTCAATTACATTCGCGTGGATTTCGAACACTCGTATGCCCCCAGAGAGCGCGCGCCCGACGGCACACCGTTGCAGTGCTAACGCATAGCCGCTTGCCGACTGTTTCCAAGGACAACCCACTTTCTAAGAGTGCCCTAACTTGTGACTCTGAAACGTCTACCGGTGGCCGGCCGAGGCGTTTGCCTTTCGCCCTTGCATTGCGCAGGCTGGCGCGAACTCGTTCCGCTATCAAAGACCTCTCCATACCTCTCCAATTCTGCGATAGCTCCCAGCACCGTGAAGATCATCCTGCCGGTTGGGGTCGAAGTATCCATCTGTTCGGAAAACGAACAGAACTCAATTGTGCCTCTCGAGAACTCTGAAATGTCTGAACCGACGGAAGTTATGAGTTCGCAAGTCGCAACGAACGCCAGGCGCCGATGGTAGTCCGGCTTCTTCCTCCACAGAATCGCCAGAGCGATGCACGTGCCGAACACGAGCATGTCCCAGGATGGAATCGATAGAAAAGAATCTACCCCGCGCTGATGGAGCACCACCATATCGAAGCGGGTCATGACCACCGCGACCGTAAGGCCCAGTACCACTATGACCGTGGCTAGACCAGCTCCAAACCAGCCAAGCGTGCGATGAACGCTCACCTTGCGCACTCGTATCAGGGTCGACTGCGCGATGAAGAACAGCACCCAGGTTGAGAATGCGGCGCCGTGCATCCAGAGGAGCAACGGCCTCGGCGGTTTGGCATAGAACAGACTGGCATCGACTGTGCGGCTGAAGCCCCACACCACCAGACCGGCCATCACCAGCGACATGCACAGATAGAAGTAGCGGCTCAAGAAGCTTTTGAGCTGCGTCATCGCGCTGGTCTCTTTTTCAAGACGAGCAGCGAACCCCACGTTGTCATGCCCCGGAAGTCTTCTTGGAGGAGATGCGTGTGTATTCTCCTCCGGTAGGAGGCAAGGTTGAAGACAAGCCTCGCAGCATGCTGGCGTATTGTGCATGCACAATGGCGTGTTTTGCATACCATTAAACTCACTCAGCATCTAGAGTAAGTGCATGTACAACGCGAAAGCTTACTCCGCTGCCAGTGCAACATCGCCGCTAGCCTCTACCGTGATCACGCGGCGCGATCCAACCGAACACGACGTCCGGATCGAAATTCTCTTCTGCGGCATATGTCACTCCGATCTCCACCAAGTCCGTAATGAGTGGAGCGGCTTCATGCCGACCGTCTACGCCTGCATCCCCGGCCACGAGATCGTCGGCCGTGTCACGAATGTCGGCTCCGCCGTCACGAAGTTCAAACTCGGCGACCTCGCCGCGGTCGGATGCATGGTGGACTCCGACGGTACATGCCCCGAGTGCTTGGCGGGCCTCGAGCAGTTCTGCCCGAATCCGACCTTTACCTACAACTTCCCTGACAAGCATCTCGGAGGCGTTACCTATGGTGGTTACTCCGACAGCATCGTCGTTGACCAGAGGTTCGTCCTCCGCGTTCCCTCGAACCTGAAGCTTGCCGGCGCCGCTCCTTTGCTTTGCGCCGGAATCACGACGTATTCGCCCATGCGACACTGGGGCGTCACCAAGGGCAAGAAAGTCGGTGTGGTCGGGCTCGGCGGACTAGGCCACATGGACGTGAAGTTCGCACATGCGCTCGGAGCCCACGTTGTAGTCTTCACGACTTCACCGAACAAGAAGGAAGACGCACTCCGCCTCGGAGCAGACGAGGTTGTCCTCTCGAAGAATGCGGACGAGATGCAAAAGCACGTCGGCAGCTTCGACTTCATTCTCGACGCGGTCTCCGCCGATCACGACATCAATGCTTATATCAGTCTATTGCGCCGTGACGGCAACATCACGCTCGTCGGCGCGCCGGAGAAGCCTCTGCCCGTTGCCGCGTCCGGTTTGATCATGGGCCGCCGCAGCCTCTCCGGTTCGCCTATTGGCGGTATCGCCGAAACCCAGGAAATGCTCGACTTCTGCGGGCAGCACAACATAACCTCTGACGTCGAAGTCATCCCGATCCAGAAGGTCAACGAGGCGTATGAGCGACTGCTCAAGGCCGACGTGAAGTACCGCTTCTCGATCGAAATGGCTTCTCTCAGATCCGAGTAAAACGATGAACAGGCATTTTCGCCTGTCCGGCAGTATGTTTTCGAAGTTGGAAGAACTGGACGTCCCTGCCTCTGCAGTCCTGCGCAGAGCCGGACTTCCCCAGAGCTATATCGATCAACCGCGCGTGCTGCTCAAGACTGACGAGCTTTTCGCTCTATGGCGTGCCATCAGCGAAGTCAGCACCAACCCCGCGATTGGTCTCCAGCTCGGCACAGAGAGTAAGACAGAACGATTCCACCCAATGGGACTGGCTGCTCTCTCGACAGAGAACCTCGGTTCAGCCGTGCAGCAAATGGCTCGCTACAAACAGCTCACCTGCCCCGAAGAGATTCTGCAGGAGATGGACGACGAAGAATGGAGCATCCAGTTCCGCTGGCTTCTCGCTGACGAAGTCGAGCCGCTGGTTCTGATCGAATGCGCCTTCGCCTGGGTACTCTCGATCGCTCGCGTCGGTACAGGAACACACCTCTCGCCGCTTCATGTGGAGTTCGTTCAACCCCGGCTGCATGTGAAAACCATTGAGCGTCACTTTGGCTGCCCGGTGCTCTGCGGGGCAGCTCGCAACGCGAAGGTGTTTCGTGCCTCTGATGCACATCGCCCATTCGTCACGCGGAATGCTGAACTTCTGGCGATGCTTGCGCCGCAGTTCGAGGAAGAGTTGAAGCGGGAGAATGGGGACGAGGATTTCGCCGAGCGCGTCCGTGGTGCAATACAGCGAAAACTCACCGGCCGTCGTCCCACGGTCGACGATGTCGCCGACGCGTTACATATCAGCTCCCGCACTCTCCAGCGGCGCTTGCAAGATGCAGGATCAAGCTTCCAGCGCGCACTAGAAGAAGCTCGACATTACCTTGCTCGCCGCTATCTCAACAACTCCGTCCTCGAACTGAGTGAAGCTGCCTACCTCCTGGGATATAACGACGCAAATTCATTCGTTCGCGCTTTCCGCACATGGGAAGGAGTTCCACCCGCTCGCTGGCGCGAACAACAGCGTGCACGAGCAGCGTCGTAACAGGGGCTACATTTTGTAGCGTCTTCACTGAGCTCCATTTCTAGAAGGAGAAGTTATGCAAAAGCGCAAACTCGGAAAAAGCAACCTGGAAGTATCGGCAATCGGGCTTGGCTGCATGGGAATGAGTTTTTCCTACGGTCCGCCCAAGGACAAGACGGAGATGGCCTCTCTGCTCCGCACGGCCGTGGAACGCGGCATAACCTTTTTCGACACCGCCGAGGTGTACGGTCCGTTCACGAACGAAGAGCTTGTGGGCGAAGCCCTCGCTCCTTTCCGAGGTCAGGTCGTGATTGCCACCAAGTTCGGGTTCGATCTGAGTGGCAGCGATAATCGGCCGGGGGCGGCAGGCCTCAATAGCCGGCCGGAGCAGATCAAGCGGGCAGTCGAGGGCTCACTCAAGCGACTCAGGACTGATGTCATCGATCTGTACTACCAACACCGGGTTGACCCGGACGTACCGATCGAAGACGTTGCGGGAGCGGTGAAGGAACTGATTCAGGCAGGCAAAGTGAAGCACTTCGGCCTTTCGGAAGCAGGGGCGCATACGATTCGGCGCGCGCACGCCGTGCAAACGGTGACTGCGTTGCAGAGCGAATACTCGCTGTGGTTCCGAGACCATGAGAAGGAGATTCTGCCGACGATCGAAGAACTTGAAATTGGCTTGGTGGCCTACAGCCCGCTGGGCAAGGGCTTTCTTACGGGCAAGATCGACGAAAGCACGACCCTCGACAGCTCCGATTTCCGCAGCACCCTCCCACGCTTCACACCGGAGGCGCGAAAGGCGAACCAGGCGGTGGTCGATCTAATTAACGCAATCGCAGGACGGAAGAAGGCGACACCGGCCCAGGTCGCGCTCGCTTGGGTGTTGGCCCAGAAGCCGTGGATTGTCCCGATTCCGGGCACCACAAAACTGCATCGCCTGGACGAAAACATCGGAGCAATCGCGGTCGAGCTTACGTCCGATGACCTTCGTGAGATCGATACCGCCGCCGCAATGATCACGGTGCAGGGGGCGCGCTATCCTGAAAAGCTGATGAAGATGGTCGGTCGCTAAGTGGCAGTCGGAGCTTTCTTCGAAGACCGCCCGAGCCTTCGGCCGACCCTGCAGGAGTTCTAGGCTGACAGTCAGGGGAGGACTACAAATGCCAACGCGGAACGATGGTCTAAGAGACCGGCTTTCCCGGGATCGCGAAATTAAGATCAGTGTGACCGCCAAAAGTCAGGACGCACCATCTCAACACCAGTCCATGTCGGAGACCCATCCTCATCTTCGGCTACGACGAAGGGCAGACGCGCATAGAACGAAACCATGCCGAACAAAATCTCGAGCTGCAATAGCGACTTTGGCAGACGAGTCATGTGGATGGCTCGCAGATTGTGCGGAGCCTGAACCACGAATGGCACGAGCGCCAGGCTATCTGCTCGATTGACGTTCTGCTGCTCGGTCGGGGCTCGGTTACCATCGTCCGAGATCGACACATCTGAGCCATCGATTACTCAGCAACCGTATTTCCAGCCGGGATCCTTTGCCCACTGTTGGAAGCATGATGATGCGGGATCAAGTACTATCGGCAACGTGGTGGCGGGACGTTGGCCGTCAATAAGGTGGCTTTGATTCAACCATGTTCTCGGCCACGCGATTGTGATGTGCGTCTCGATGCCATTCTTGCCAGCCGGGGGAATACGATTCGGGTCCGTAGGCGCGCGATGCACTGCTAGCAGGCCGTACATTTCCGGTCGGCGCCGCGCCAACACTGCATTTCGCGCGGGCGCGCTGAGAGAAGGCGTCACTTCAGCGACAACCGTGCCGTGTGCACCCGGCGATGGACACCTCGGGCGGCACGACCGGCGCCTGAGCAACTTTATTGCCCGATGGGTCCCAGATACTCGATCCGCCGTTGTAGTAGAGAGTCTGGCCGGTTAAAGGGTTCTTCTCAATACCATCACGCGTCGCGGCGACAACCCAGACGCCATTGAACGCAGGTGTGCTGCACAGTCGCAACTGTTGAGTGATCTCCTTTTGCCTGCGCAGCCGGCGTACCCGGAGTGACGCGATCAGAGCTGCTCAGCCACGCCACGACGTCTACCTTGTGCAGTGCTGCAAGTCTCGGATATTGCCAATAGGTATCGTCGTAGCAGATCAGCATGGTCAGGCGCCCAAGCTCGGTGTCAAACACGGGAAAACCCCCGTCGCCGGGAGTGACCCATGCCTGGTCTTGAGAGTTCAGGCCGTGCTTACAATACTTGCCGATATATCCGTTGGGACCAACTAGCGCAGCGGTGTTGTAGCCCAATCCAGTGACCGGATCGAGTTCGGCAATGCCGACCGCTGCGTACATGTGGTGCCGCGCGGTGATCTTGGCGAGGGCGTCCGTGGTCTTACCCGGCACGGTGTCAAGATACGGACGCACTATCGCAAAGCTGTCAAATATGTAACCGATCGTCGCCTGTTCGGGGAGTACCGCAAGCTTCACGCCTGTAGCGCCCGCTTCACCTACTGCAGTCGCGATTCTGGCGATGTTCCCGTCAAGATCTCCCCAAGCCGGATCGTACACAATCGCGGCAGCCTTGTATGATCGAAGTGGTTCGTCCGCAGCACAGGCCCGCGGAGACGGGGCTATCACCGCTACCACAGCCGCAAGGAATGCGGCGCGTAACCTGATTCGTCCAACCATGTCCACCTCTCATCCTGCCAACGTGCACACTGCCAAACGTCGATGCGACTCCGAATCGCCTATTTAGTCAGAAAAACGTCTTTGCATGGAAACTTCTCGAACAACGATCCATCTTGAGAGAAGTTGGTGGCAAGGATATCAGTCGGGTTTCCGGCAATCCATTGCGACAGATCGATCGTCTGATAGTGACCGTTGTTAAATACAATCAGAATTCGCGCCTTGTCCTTTCCAATGTTCTCAACCGAGTGACCGAAACCTTGCGGAACGTAACCAACATCTCCCTGGCGCAACTTCTCTTCGCGCCAGCGCCCTTGCGAGCCGAACAGGGTCACACTGAATTCGCCACTCAGGATGTATTGCCACTCAGCAGCATTGGGATGCCAATGCAACTCGCGCAGAGCGCCCGGCTCCATCTCCAGCACGACGCCGGTCATGGTGGTGGAAATAGGAAATTGAGAACCATCCACGCGCCACTCCAGCCCGCCGCTGAAGGTCTCAAAGGGCTTCTGCGAAAGAAGGCTGTACTTGTGGGTGAGCGGTGGGTTTTTCCATCCCTGCAAGGGCGGAGTGGCGGCAGATGGCGGAATCTTGCCTTTGGCGAAGTAGACCTCCTTCTTCGGAAAACTGTCGAAGGTCGAGGCCGGAACGCCGAAGTTCTTGGCGAGCAGCTCTTTGGGCGCGTGGCCGATCCAGTCCGAGATGCTGAAAGTGCCGAATTCGGAGAAGTAGCCGTTGTCGAAGACGAGAATAAAGTGGCACGGTTGATCGCCTACGGTCTCGATGACATGCCCGTGACCGCGTGGGAAATACCAGATATCGCCCAGCTCAAAATCATTGGTCTCGGCGCAGCCCTGGGGATCGATAACCGTGGTGCGCACCCGACCCTCGGTGACAAAAGCCCACTCTGCGGCGGTGGCATGCCAATGAAGCTCCCGCATTACGCCCGGCTCCATGCGCATCGAGACGCCTGCCAGCCCCTTAGATATCGGCAACTGGACTACCGTGGCCTCTTTGCCGTAGCTGCCCTCCATCACACGTCCTTCAGATTCTTCTAACTCAAACTTGAAAACTGGAAGCTCCTTACCCGAGGTCACGGGATCTGGAATGTTGTTCTGAAAGCTGTTGTGGCCGCCTTCGGAACTGATGGGAAGCGACTGCGAAAACATAGATCTCCTATCTGGTGTACGTTGCCGTATACGCCTTGCGCTTTTTTATTAACTTGGAGAAAGCGAGTTGCAATACCTTATCAGCGTGTGCTGCGGCACTGCAAATGGAAAACTTCTTCGGGCAAACCGCTAAACAACGACGCCGTGCGGCGTGCAATCCATCGGCCCCTGACATAGCAACCCACAACGGAAACTGACCCGAAGGTTGTCCAGCAGTCCCCTGTCTGGGAACTTTCGCTACACCCCGATTCGCAGATTCCGCCCGCGTTACTGACAAACCTGAGCTAATCGGACTTGGGATGGGTCGCCGACGACACGGGATTTATACTCGACCAGAAAGCAAACCCATGAAAAACTGCTGCTTTTCCGTACTCGCAGTGGTGTTGTGGTCTGGTCTCGTCGCAGCGCAACCGGCCCCGAACGCTTCCGCACAACCGCAATCGGCAACACGGACGCCGCAACCGTCTCCGCCGCCAGTCCAGCCAGCGGAAAAGCCGGCGAAGGAAAACGCGCCAGCCGGAATAGACCTCATCTGGGCATTCAAAATCCCGATGCGCGATGGCGTCCGCCTCAACGGCACTGTCTTTAAGCCGACTGGTCAGAAGGAACCTCTGCCGGTCATCTTCACGCTTACTCCGTACATCTCCGACAGTTACCAGAATCGGGCCTCTTATTTTTCGCAGCATGGCTACGTCTTCGTACTGGTAGATGTACGCGGACGCGGCAACTCTGAGGGCGTCTTCGATCCCTTCGTGCAGGAGCCGCACGATGGGCACGACATCGTGGAATTTCTGGCCCAGCAGCCCTGGTGCAACGGGACGGTCACCATGTGGGGAGGTTCTTACGCGGGCTACAATCAGTGGGCCACGTTGAAGGAACTCCCTCCGCATTTGGCGACTGTCGTTCCTGTGGCATCCGCACACGCGGGGGTGGACTTTCCGTTCTACAAAGGGATTTGGATCAGCTACGACATGCAGTGGCTGACTTTCACCAGCGGCAAGACGAGTAACGCCAGTCTCTTTGGCGAGAGCTCGTTCTGGATCCAGAAGTTCCGGGAGATGTATCTCGGCCAGCGGCCTTTCAACACCCTGGATCAGATTGTCGGCAATGCGACCACGGTCTTTCAAAAATGGCTACTGCATCCCACCTATGACGGTTACTGGCAGACATTGGCGCCCACTCCCGAGCAGTACGCCAAGATGAATGTTCCCATTCTGACCATCACCGGAGATTATGACGGCGATCAGTCTGGAGCGATGTCTTACTATCGCGAACACATGAAATACGGCAACGCCGAAACCAAAGCAAAGCATTACCTGATTATCGGGCCGTGGGATCATTCCGGAACGCGCACACCCAAGAAAGAGGTTGGAGGACTAACCTTCGGGGACGCCAGTTTGCTCGACATGAACGATCTTCATCGGCAGTGGTATGACTGGACACTGAAGAACGGGCCCAAGCCGGAGTTTCTGAAGAAGCGCGTGGCGTACTACGTCGTCGGGCCGGGAGCGGAGAACTGGAAATATGCCGATGATCTCGACGCAATCGCCACCGAGCACCGAAAGCTTTACCTGACCTCGCAGGCCAGCACAGCGGATGACGCGTTTCACTCAGGAAAAATGACGGGCCAGCCTCCCTCCGCGGCGCCGGACAAGTTCGTGTACGATCCGAGCGACTTGCGTCCCGCCGAACTGGAGAAAGAAGACATCAGCAAGTCCATCACCGACGAGCGTTATGCGCTGAACCTTTTCGGAAACGGCGTGGTGTATCACAGCGCGCCGTTTCCCGAGGCGACCGAAATTTCTGGCAACGTGAAGCTTACGGTGTGGATGGCGATGGATGTGCCCGACACGGACTTTGCGGCGACGCTCTATGAAATCCTCCCCGACGGAACCAGCGTGCAATTGAGCAGTGATGCTTTACGAGCGCGCTATCGCGAATCGCTGCGTGAGGCTAAACTCGTCACGCCCGGCCAGGTAACGCAGTATGACTTCGATGGCTTTACGTGGTTTTCGCGGCGTCTGTCGAAAGGCAGCCGTTTGCGATTGGTGTTGAACTGTACCAACAGCACCAATTACGAGAAAAATTACAACTCAGCAGGCAATGTAGAAAGCGAGTCGGGTAAGGACGCACGCGTGGCGCACGTGACTGTGTACCACGACGCAGAACATCCTAGTGCGCTGGATATTCCCGTCGTTAAGTGAACCACCGACGTAAGCGTCCGAATGATATCCACGAGGAGCAGGGCCAAGATGTAGCCGAAGATGCGGCGTTGGCAGAATGAACCTATTGCGATTTCGCGGCCGTGCGTAGTTCCGTCTCGCGTTTAGTTAGGAATTCATATAGCACCTCGCCCGCGTCTGAAACCGACGATAGATCCAGGGCATTGAGCAGGCCTAGTTCATGGCTGATCTGCGCCGGCATGGCTTCCCCTCTCTTCAGAGGAACCACACGATCGCGAAACCGGGGGTCGCTCATCGCGGTATTCACCTCGGCCCCTATCCGCCGAATAAGATTATCGTGGCGGAAGGAATCTGCAAACAACGCTGGCAGTCCGTCGTCCTTCAGGAGAGGCGAGTGAGAAAGACATTCGCAACACCCTTGCTCGGAATCGCCTGCAGTTGGAAAGGCAGACTCCGATTGCGATCAACCGAGCGAAGTACCATTCTCCCGGCGTAGTCCGAGAACCGGCCCGCCAATGCGACCGATGCCAAGGTCGAGCCGTAGTTTGGCAAGAAGTCGGAATGGATTTCCGCGAGCTTCGGCCTTATCCGATCCAGCAATCCCCTGGCCCCTTTCAGAACCTCCTCTTCAAATCCCTCGACATCGATCATGAGGACATCGAAGTCTCCATAGAGGGAGCAGAGGTGGTCAACCGTGGTGCATTGAGCCGTTACTCCTTTTTCCTCTTCCGAAAGAACCACCATGGAGTCGTTTGGAAAAATCGGAGTATTTAAGATCTCCCTCGGCCGAAGCTGATGCTGCACGATGGAGAACCTCACATTGTCCAGTAAGACCGTTCAAGACGAGTTGAGCTTGAGCGATCATCACGTTCTCTGGATTTATGTCCACACCCAGCACAAAGCCATTCGGACCGACCAGCTTCGAAAGAAATGCCAGGTAAAACCCCTGATGACAGCCGACGTCGAGAACTCGATCGCCGGGCGCGACCAGGTCCGCCAACAGTTGATTCTCGACCAGCTTTCCGTGTTCCTCCGGACTGTACCACTGCTCGGCCTCAGCATCTTTGACCCAAAAGGAAAATTCCACGCCAGCGAGCTTAACCTGAGAGACGAAAGGAAACGCTCGCGGGGAGTATGGAACCCGCCGCGCCTCATAGCCAGCACGCCTCAGAAGACGGCGGATAGTATTCTTAAGCATAAATTTTCGCCCTTGTGTGGAAGGTAACGGCACAATACCTTTCTCCTCGCAATTCGGTGATACCGTGAGGAGCGGGTAATCGACGAGTGCGCAGGTCACGCTTGCATATTATACGGCGCGGGAGGACGTCGGCCTTCCGATACGCTCTTCACCGTAGGTGCCCCATCCTTCCTGGCTATCATTTAGCGACAGGGTGGGGCGGAGGTCTGTAACGCGCGTCGCCGTGCAACCTCGCATTGGCAGATACCTCGTGCAAAGAGGACTCAAACGTTACCAAAGATAGCGACAAGGGTAGGCCACTCACCCCTTGCGTTTGGAAGCGGAATATGTCGATAAGAGTCCCTTGGGTAGTAGTGCTTTACCTCGACACTTTTTTCTTGACTTTACAGGACCTGAATTATAAGAGAAAAGGACAACCTTCGTCTGCTATGTATTGATTGGAGTCACGAGCTGCCAGTGGTTAGTGCTGTACTTCCAACAACAATCGATAGCGCGATTCTCGTCTGACATTCGTTGCATGACTACATCCCGAGTTTAGCTCGGAAACCGCGATGCCTTGGGCAAGAGCCTGCATCCCAAGGCGTCGAGCGAGATCGCGCCCGACCCTAAGAAAGATTTGAGGAGGAAGCACATGCAAAACATCCACCGTACTCGGCTGTTTCTGCTCGCGTTCGGCTTCGCGTTGACAGCGCTGCCCACCGTCGCGCAAGTAGTTATTGCGACCGTACCTGCACAAGGTTATCCAGCCGGCGTGGCGGTGAACTCGGTGACCAACAAGATCTACGTCACCGATGCTTGTGGCAATGACCTTACGTGCAAAACCTTCAACGGGACGGTGACGGTGATCGACGGAGCGACTCTTTCCACCGTTAGCGTACCCGTCGGGTCGAGTCTAGGCCCCAACGGTTTAGAGGCGGTGGCGGTGAATTCGATGGCCAACAAGATTTACGTCGTAAATGGCTGCGGCAGTGATCCTACCTGTCAGAGCAATGGGAAAGTGACGGTGATCGCCGGAGCGACTAATAACACCACCTCTGTCAACGTCGGGTATGGTTCCTTCGCCGGGGGCGGTCAACTCGGTGACCAACAAGATTTATGTGACAAACTGCGGCAATGATCCCACCTGTAAGAGTAACGGAGCAGTGACGCTGATCGACGGAGCGACCAACAACACTACCTCTGCGGCGGTCGGGGCCGGTCCCGATGCCGTAGCGGTCAACTCGGTGACCAATCAGATTTATGTCGCCAATTTTCAGAGTAACAAACTGACGGTGATCGACGGTGCGACCAATAACACCACCAGTGTCATGGCAGGGCTGGAGCCCTACGCCGTAGCAGTCAATCCGTTGACCAACCAGACTGAACTCACCGACAGGCACGGTCGTAGCCAACGCGGCGATCGTTCCGGCTGGGGCCAACGGGGCAATTGCCGTCTTCCCCACCAGCGCTACGGACCTGGTGATCGATGTCAACGGCTATTTTGCTCCACCGGGGCAGAATGGGCTGTCGCTGTATCCGATGGCGCCCTGCCGCGTCTTGGACACCCGCAAGGGCAAGGGTCAGTTCGTTGGGACGATGGTGGTGGACGCGGTGGACGGCGTGTGCGAGCCATCGAGCCTGGCAGAGGCCTACGTCTTCAACGCGACGGTGGTGCCCGCCGACACGCTCGGCTTTCTAACGCTCTGGCCCAACGGCGAGGCTCAGCCATTCGTTTCAACGCTGAACTCTCTGGAAGGGGCGGTCACCTCGAACATGGCGATAGTGCCCACGAACAACGGCTCGATTGACGCGTACGCAACGGACCTGACGCAACTGGTGATGGACATCTCCCCCTACTTCGCGCCATAGGAGCGACTGCCCCGCTCGGGCCAAAACCGGCTAGACGGGCGACAAGCGGCATTCCCGGCTCACGCGTGCGGAAGCGGATCCAGCGCCGTCTGCTGTGCTCGCCTCGCGCCGTGCGGATGCCGCTCCAGCGCGTCCATGGTTGCCAGAATGGTTTCGGCCGCGTAATCGATGCCGGGGTCCGAGTTCAGCAGCATGTGGTACAGGTGCCGGCTCGGCCACTCGGCATTGAAATACTTACGGACGAAAGCAGCGCGTTCGCCATCGATGGTATCCACCATCAACGTGGCTTCCTGTTCCTCCATCTTGAGCTTGAGCAGACGGCGGATCTTCTCCTGGCGGGAGCCATAGATGAAGACACGAAATGTGTCGGCGCGCTGGCGCAGGATGTATGGCGCTCCGCGTCCCACGATGACGCAGCTGCCTTCCCGGCCTTTGGTCTCGATGACCTGGTGTGCCAAAGTGACCATTTCGTCGGCGTCGAAAATTTTATCTTCGCCGATCGGCAACGACCGCTCATGGCTGCCGCGCCAGAAGACCTTGGCCAGGCGGTGCATCAGCGGGTCACACTTCTCTGAGTGGCGGGCCACCGCCTTTTCGTCAACTGCGGCGAGCTTCGCGATCTCGCAGGTCAATTGCTGATCCAGAAGCTGCCACCCTTTGCGGCGCGCCAGCTCCGCGGCTACCAGACTCCCCCCGGCCCCGTACTCGCGTTCTACGGTGATGATCCTGAACACAGGGCACCTCCATCCCTCGACTACGCTCGGGACAGGCTCCCAAGCTGCGTTTAGCATGATAGCGCGAATTCCAATAAGGAAGATGCGGGCGGAGTGGGCCCGGTTGCGCCGGTCGCGCTGAGGTTGCAAGTCTTGCGGATTGTAAGTCTTGCAGGGAAGGGAAGTCCTTTCGCCACTTATCGGGTTTATATCTGTATCAGATCTGTGGGGATGGAGGACTTAACATTATGCGCATCACAATTTTGATAGGGCTGCTGCTTGCGTTCAGCGCTGGAGCGCTGGCGCAGACGCCCCAGGCCGCGCCGACGCAAATGGCGATGCTATCCAGCAATGGGCCGGTGATCGCCGACTACGGCAAGAACGAGTACCCGAAAACTGACGAGGGGCAAATCGCCAAGGAAGTCCGTCACGAGCTGCTCATGCTTCCCTGGTACTCGCTGTTTGATGATCTCGAGTTCAGCGTGCAAGGACGCACCGTTACCTTGAACGGCTACGTTACCAGCGATTACGCGATAACCAAGAGCGATGCCGACAATGCTGTAAAGCATATCGAAGGCGTGGACAAAGTGATCAACAACATTAAAGTGCTGTCACCGGCGCCCATGGACCAGGAGGCGCGCGAGCGTGTCTATCGTTCTCTGGTCAACACGGCTTCGCTGTCGCGCTATTTCTGGGAGGCTGCGCCTAGCATTCACATTATTGTTGTTGACCAACGGGTGACGCTCAAGGGCATCGTGAACAGCGAAATGGACAAGAACCTGGCCACCATTGCCGCGAATCAGGTGCCGGGAGTTTTCCAGGTGACCAATGAGCTGCGGGTGGTGAAGTAGACAACGCTGCCGAAGCCCGGCAGCTTCTCGGAAGCGAGACTCTGCCAAGAGTCTCGCCCCCTGCTACCTTTGTGGTACTATGCGTCTTTGATTCCTTATCCTACAAGCCACTAAAATGGAGTAACAGCCTGTTGCTGTTGCTGCAAATTCTTGTCTGGATCCACCTGGTATTTCGCGGTCTGACCGCCGCATTTTTCCACGTAGTCCGCTGATGGCGCCGGTTCCAACCAGGCGCCTTAGATTGGAGCAATGATGGTCCGCCTCAAACAGGTTCTGGCGTTTGTCCTGACCTGGGGAATTCTGATCGCAACTTCGCCCGCCAGCGCCACTCCGTTGCCGCCGGCCGGCATGTACTCGCCACCCAACGCTTTTCAGGAAGCCCCAGACGCTAACCTTTCTTCCAGCCAGATTGACGAACTGGTCTCGCCGATTGCTCTGTATCCCGACGCTTTGGTCGCCCAGATTGTGGCGGCGTCCACCTATCCCGACCAGATTGTCGCTGCCAATAGCTGGATGCAGGCCAACTCCAAATTGAACGCCGCCGAGCTGGCGAAGCAGGTGGATGGACAGTCGTGGGACCCAAGCGTAAAAGCGTTGACACAGTTCCCATCCGTCCTTAACAACATGGCGACCAACCTGTCATGGACCTCGGCCTTGGGCGATGCGGCCTACAACCAACAGGCTGACGTGATGGCTGCCGTGCAGCGGCTGCGCAAGCAGGCCAAGGACGCCGGCAACCTAAAGACTACGTCCCAACAAACCGTGACCACCGAAACCCAGAGCGGGCAACAAGTGATCGTCATCCAACCGGCCAATCCGCAGGTGGTGTACGTTCCTACCTATAACCCGACCGTGGTTTACGGCACGCCCTACTATCCTCCGGGCTACAGCACGAGCGCCCTGGTAGCCACGAGCGTCATTTCATTCGGCGTGGGCATGGCGGTCGGGGCGGCTATGAGTGGCGGCTGTTGCGGCTGGGGATGGAATAGTTGGGGCTGTGGCTGGCACGGCGGTACTGTCAACTACAACCGCAATGTTTACGTCTCCAACAGCAACGTCTACCGGAATGGCGGTTATTACGGGAACCGGCCTCGTCCTACTCCCTACGGCGGGGGCAACTACAACCGGACCGGGAATCGCAATACCAACGTCAGCGGCAACAACGTCAACATCAATACCGGCAATAGGAACAACGTCAACGGTGGCAACCGCAGCAATATCAACAGCGGAAATCGAAACAACATCGGCAACAACAACAACAATCGGCCGAATGGCGGCAATGCCAACAACCGGCCCAACGCCGGCAACAACGCCGGTAATCGTCCCACCCAGAGGCCGGCGGCAGACCGCGGTTATGGGCAGAAGCCCGCAACCGGCACCAAGACGGGCGCCTTCAGCGGATATGGCGCAGGCGGGCAGACCCGGGCGGAGAGCAATCGCGGACGTCAGAGCGCCGGTGGTGGAGCGCAACGCAGTGCGCCTGCAGCCCGCGGTGGTGGTGGCGGCGGTCGCAGACGATAATCGCTGCGCAAGTGCAGTCTGAACTTGCGAGTATCAAAATTGCCAATGGCTGGTTGGAGGTTTCCTAATAATGATGTCGGACAAGAAATCGAAAGGTGCATATATGCGGTGGCAGTCAAAGTCTATTAACGCTGTGGTGTTGCTGGCGTCGCTCGTCCTTTGCGTCGGAATTGCTTGCGCCCAGGAACCCGGGCAGAAGACCTTCGCCAATCCGCAGGATGCCGGCAAGGCACTCTACGACGCAGGGAAATCGGCGGACAAGGCCGCGATCGAGGCCGTTCTGGGAGCATCGTCCGTCAGCGTCATCTCCTCCGGTGACGAGGTGCAGGACAAGAGCAACCGGGACCGTTTCATCGAGCGCTATGAACAGATGAATCGTTGGGCGAAAGAGATCAGCGGAGATCAGACTCTCATTATTGGAGCGGAGAACTGGCCGTTTCCTATTCCTCTGAAGAAGGACGCGGCCGACACGTGGTACTTCGACACCAAAGCTGGCTTGAAGGAGATACTCTACCGCCGCATTGGAAAGAACGAATTGGCGGCCATTCGCGTGTGTGACGCTCTGGCTGACGCACAAGACGAATACTTCAGCCAGAGCCACGACGGCGACTCGGTCAAACAATATGCCCAGAAGTTCGCCAGTGACCCCGGCAAGCAGAACGGGCTGTATTGGAAGACTGCCGAAGGCGAGACCGAGAGCCCCGTCGGGCCGCTGGTAGCTTATGCCACCGGACAGGGTTACGGCGGCCAGCACGATACTCCGCAGCCTTTCCACGGCTACTTCTACCGCATGCTTACGGCGCAGGGCGCGAACGTGAAAGGTGGCGCCAAGAGCTACATTGTGGATGGGAAAATGACCGGCGGCTTTGCCTTCATTGCCTATCCCGCGGAGTACCGCAACTCGGGAGTGATGACGTTTGTCGTCAATCAGGACGGAACGGTGTACCAGAAAGACCTGGGACCGCAGACCGCCGACCTCGCCAAACAAATGAAGGCCTACGACCCCGACAAGACCTGGAAGCCAGTCTGGAGTGAGGACGAGAGCGACAGCGAGTGATTATCGTTCGGGTAATGCCTGCTCTTGCTCAAGAGGGCAGTTTTGGGAGTGACGACCAAGACGAAAAGATGGACCGCCACAGTCTTCGCTGGCGGTCCATCAGTAGTTCATTGCCCTAATAATCCATACATGGAGACCTGATTTTCGGCTCCGGCGAAGACCAGTCCGTCTGCTATGGTCGGGGTGGTAAATTTCACCGCCAGTCCAACCCGGTCGCGCGCGGAATTCTGCTCAGAGTTGTAGAGCTCTTTCCCTAGGTTCGTCGCATCGTAAGCCCGCAAAACGGCTGCGCCTCCTCCGTAGGTGTCGCTCTCAATGATCCAGACAATCCCGCTCCCGGTGCCATTCGCGGACACGGACGGACTCGGTCCGGGGAAGTTGTAGTACTCAGATGATTTCGACGTGTAAGTCGTGGAAAGTTGTTGCGCATTCGGGTCAAACGAGAATGCCTTGAAGTAGTCGGATTGACCGCCGAAATAGGCGTTGTTATTCCAGAACGCGGGAGCGCCCCAGACTCCACCAATGGCAAACGGGATAGTCTGTACGATTTGGCTGTCGTTTCCGGAATGGAAATGACCCATGCTGTCCCGGTTGACCAAATCGATCGTGCCTTCCTTTCCCACTTGCATCAGTAGATGCGGATACTTTGTGCCAGGCTGATCGGGAAGCAGCACTATGCCACCGGAACCGAGATCGGTGTCGTTGTCGTCCAGGCTCTGCTGGTCCCAGGGAGTGAAATAATCTACGACGGTGAAGGCATTGTTTGCCGCCGACCATGTCAGCCGGAGAATACTGTCTCCGTAGTCGGCTCCACCGTTGTTGACATCGAAACGGCCGTTGCCGGTTGCGCCATAAATCGATCCCGCGGAATCGGCGTTCAGACCTGACCCTCCTCCCCAGTAGCCTCCTTCGTAGCCATTAGGTGTATCAACGGTAACTCCGCTGGGAAGCAGGGTGTTTTCGGCAAAGGCCATGATCCAGCCATGGTAGTTGCCAAGGTCGCAGTGCGAGGCGAATGCCGCGAACACAGCGCCATTTTGAATCAGCAACCCAGGCCTCTGGGCCTGGATCAACGGATCAAAAGTTAGCACGCCGTTGAGTGAACCCGTGCCTGTGCCCGGAAACTTGGCATGGATCCGCTGCGGCGGAAATGTCTCGAACCCCGTTCGGATGTCCAGCACGTGCAAGGTCTGGTAGAAGGTGGTGGTGTGTGCCCGCACGTCGTACACTTTTGTCTTCGCGATTACATACAGCCGGTTGGCGGAGACATCGATCGCCGGAGTTCCAGTAATTCCAATCTCCGGGACGAGATCGCCACAGTTCACGTCACTGCTCAGCACCGGAGTGATGATCGTGAGCGCGTTGCCACCGGCGAGAAAATTGACTTGCCAAAGCTGCTGTCCGCTCTTCGTATCGAACGCGTAGACCTGATCGTGCTCGGTCGCAATGTAAACCACATTGTGAGCTGTGCCGTTTATCATGACCCCTGGGACGTAGAGCGGCTGCGCGTAAACGTAACCCTGCACGGGAAAAGTAAAGCGCTTGCCGAAGGACTGCACATTCACATTCGACGGAGTCAGAATGGTCTCTTGCGCGTTCGTTGCGGAGCGGTAGCTGTCATTATGATAAGTGGCAACCGCAACCTGCGCCGTTGCCATTGCACAACTCACTAGCCACGCAGCCGCCAGATAACAACCCTGACGGATGAGGCGCGAATATACGTTCTTCATAGAGACTAGTTTCCCTTCGGCTGATGCAAGTGCATGAATTGTAACTGGGATTTCTTGGAATCCGACCACGCAATTGTACACTGCTTCGCGTCCCTCGTTGATTTTCAGGTAAAGGCAGGAGCACGAGGGCGGCGAAGTGGTTCTTAGTTCCAGAAGGCCATTGGGAAGTGAACGGTGCGGTTGAGAATCCCGGGAATAATGGCCTTCGGGGGATCCGCAACAGGCTTCGGCACGCTTGTCGCCGGAGCCGGCTTGGACAGCCACGGAACGCACGCCATAAGCTGCTGGGTGTAAGGATGAACCGGGCGTGTCAACACCGCGTCCAAACTGCCACACTCCACGATCTCCCCGTTGTGGAGGATTGCGATGCGATGACAGATGGAAGCGACTGACACCAGGTCATGGGAAATATACAGAACGGCGCTTCCGATGCTGCAGTTAAGCTCGGCAGAGAGTTTTATGATTTCCGATTGCGCGATGACGTCGAGAGCGCTGCTTGGCTCATCAGCAATGAGCAGCGCGGGCGAGTGCATAATCGCCATGGCGATCAGCACCACAAAGCGGCAGTCCTGATCACGGGAGAGACGGGAGTTGGCAAGGAACTGGTTGCACGCATTATCCACGAGCACTCGAATCGCTGCGCCAAGCCGTGGGTGGATCTCAATTGTGCCGCTCTGCCGGAGCATCTGGTGGAGAGCGAATTGTTCGGGTACGAGAAGGGAGCATTCAGCGGGGCAGATTCGGCCAAGTCAGGATTGTTTGAGATCGCCAATGGCGGAACTTTGTTTCTGGACGAGATCGGAGAACTTGACCCGAAGGTACAGGTAAAGCTCCTACGCGTCCTCGACGGCGTTCCTTACTATCGCCTCGGCGGAAACAAAAAGGTCTGGGTTGATGTCAGAGTAGTGGCCGCGACCAACCGCGATCTCGACGCGTCAGTAAACGACGGGGCCTTCCGCCGAGACCTTTACCATCGCATCAGCGAGGTGCATATCAATGTGCCTCCGTTGCGGGAAAGGCATCAAGACATCGTTGCACTGGCCGAATACTTTCTGGCGCGCAACTGTCCTGACGCAAGATTCACCCCGAAAGCTCTGAAGTTGCTGCCTCATTTCGAATGGCGGGGCAACGTTCGCGAGTTGCGAAACCTGGTTTTGAAGCTGGCAATTCTTAACTCGCATCATGAAATCACCGCCCAAGAGGTTCGCCAGCACCCTCACGATTCCGCTACGAACGGAATTCACGCAGCGGCCCGCCCGTTTTCCGAGATCAGCTCCATTGCCGGTATGGGAGCGTCAGATGATCGTACGGGCGCTCGAAATGACCCAAGGCAACCAGAGTCTTGCTGCCGAACATCTGGGCATGCCACGCCGTACCTTCTGCCGGAAATTGAACCAGTACCATATATCGCTGGGGCGGCGGAGTAGCTCTTCCGCAAGAGCTGGCGCCCGGCCGCCGGGGTCTTATCGAGCGGAACTGAAAGTCCCTGTCATCATGACCACAAACACCGGGCTGTCCATTACCGCCGACGCGAGGAACGTGAGTGTGGGCGGTTTGGGACTCGAAAACATTCATCCACCCTTGCCCGTCTCGCAAGAACTCGCCATAAGTTTCATGCTTCCGCGCGGTCATCATCCGATCGAAATGCGGGGTGTAGTCGTATGGTCGCAACCCGACGCAAGGGCCGGCATCAAGTTCACTAACATCAGCGATTCCACCGTCGTACTCCTGTGCGGCTGGATTGCCAACCTCAGGCAACCACTGCTGACCGATGTCGCCCCGTTTCCGCCGCTCGACGAAGCCCAAACTTTCGAAGCGCAGCCAAGTTTCGTTTAGGTGTTCTACTAGCCAGTGACCACTGCCTCGCTTTACACTGCTCGCGTTCTCTGGCAAAGTAAATGGTGGAAACGCAAGCAATTGTCGTCCTCGACTTTGGCGCGCAGTATTCTCAGCTTATCGCGCGCCGCATCCGCGAACTGAACGTCTTTTCTGTTGTCCTGCCGTGCACCGCCTCCCTGGACGAAATCAAGAGCTATCATCCCGCGGGCATCGTGCTGTCGGGCGGGCCGTCCTCGGTATATGACGCCGACGCGCCTCCGGCGGACGAGCGCGTGCTGCATCTTGGCCTGCCGGTGCTCGGCATCTGTTACGGGCTACAGTTCATGGTGTACAAGCTGGGCGGCAAGGTGCGCGCCGCCGACAAGCGCGAGTATGGCCACGCGCAGGTCGAGTTGCTGAGCGATGATTCCATGCTGTTCAAGGGCCTGCGCGGCCCGCTCACGGTTTGGATGTCGCACGGCGACGAAGCGATGGAGCTTCCCGCCGGCTTCGAGTTGATTGGCACCACGTCGAATGCGGTGGCGGCCATCCAGAATACCAGGCAGAAGTGGTATGCGGTGCAGTTTCATCCCGAGGTGCACCACACGCCACAAGGCACGCAGATTCTGCGCAACTTCGTCTTCGAGATCTGCGGGCTCAAGGCAAACTGGACGCCGCAGAGCTTCATTGACGAGACCGTCGCCAGTGTCCGTCAGACCGTGGGCAAAGGGCGCGTGATTTGCGGGCTTTCGGGTGGAGTCGATTCCTCAGTTGCGGCCGAGTTGGTGCATCGCGCGATCGGCGATCAGTTGACCTGCATCTTCGTGAACAACGGCGTGCTGCGCAAGAACGAGTTCATTAACGTGCAGAAGAACCTGCGCGACAAGCTCGGGCTCGACATTGACGCCGTGGATGCCAGCGAGCGCTTCCTCAGCAAGCTAGCAGGGGTGAGCGAGCCGGAGCAGAAGCGCAAGATCATCGGCAACGAGTTCATCGCGGTCTTCGAGGAGGAGGCGAACCGCATCGAGCAACTTCACGGCAAGGTCGAGTGGCTGGTGCAGGGCACGCTCTATCCGGACGTAATCGAGTCGCGCTCGGTGCGCGGGCCGTCGCAAACCATTAAGAGCCACCACAACGTCGGAGGCCTGCCCGAGATCATGAAGCTCAAGCTGATCGAGCCTCTGAAGGATTTGTTCAAGGACGAGGTGCGCAAGATCGGCCGCGACCTCGGTATGCCGGAAGAGATTCTGCAGCGACAGCCATTTCCCGGGCCGGGGCTGGCGGTGCGCATCCTGGGCGAGGTTACGCAGGAGCGCGTGGCGCTGCTACAGGAGGCCGACGACATCGTAGTCACCGAGATCAAAGAGGCCGGGTTGTACAACAAGGTCTGGCAATCGTTTGCGGTGCTGCTGCCAGTGATGTCGGTGGGCGTGATGGGCGACATGCGGACCTACGCCTACACCTGCGCGATCCGCGCGGTACACTCCGAGGACGGCATGACCGCCGACTGGGTTCCTCTGCCACACGAGGTACTAAAAACCATTTCCAGCCGGATCGTGAACGAGGTGAAGGGAATCAATCGCGTGGTTTACGACGTGACCAGCAAGCCTCCAGGAACGATTGAGTGGGAGTGAAGTTGTGACCATCGCCATTGTCGGGCTCATCCGCGAGGTTTATCATCGTGAGTTTGGTTTATTCGTTCCCATGATCCTATGAGCCATCATCCTGTTGTGCGGGCTAACCGGCCCGCTCCTATGTGGCCCCTGGAGGCGGCATGTTAAGGTCGCTCTTCATCGGGCTTTCCGAAAACAAACGACTTCGCCATTTCGCCGAGCACTCTGCGCTGGGGCTTCGCTTCTCCAGCCGCTTCGTTGCCGGCACGGAACTCGACGATGTCATTCGCGCCACGCAGGTGGTGAACGAGTGGGGCGCGGGCGTCAGCATTGATAACCTCGGTGAGAACGTTACCAATGCCGGCGAGTCGAAGCACAGCGCCGAGTTGTATCACCGCCTGCTCGACGAAATCTCAGCCCGGAAGCTGAACGCAAACGTCAGCCTCAAGCTTACGCACATGGGATTCGACGTGAGCGAAGATCTGGCCTTCCGGCTGGTCACCGAGCTGGTGGACCATGCGGTGCACATCAATAATTTCGTGCGCGTGGACATGGAGGGCTCGCCCTACACCCAGCGCACGCTCGACTTCGTGCGCCAGTTGCACCGCCTTCCCGGACATGCCGGCAAAGTCGGGACGGTGATCCAGTCGTATCTTTGCCGCAGCGAGAAAGACGTGAATGACCTGTTGTCGGAGCGCATCCGCATCCGGCTGTGCAAGGGTGCATACAAGGAACCGCCGGAGATTGCGTTTCCCAAGAAAGCCGACGTTGATGCGAATTACCTCAAGTTGACGGGCACTTTGCTGAAGAGCGGCGTGTTTCACGGGATCGCGACCCACGACGAGCGCATCATCGCAGCGATCAAGCAGTTCGCCCGCGCGGAGAACATTCCGGCCTCCGCCTACGAGTTCCAGATGCTGTACGGCGTGAGGCGCGATCTGCAACAGCAACTGGTACGAGAAGGTTACGGGTTGCGGGTGTATATTCCGTTCGGGACGGAGTGGTATCCATACTTCATGCGCCGACTGGCTGAGCGGCCGGCGAACGTGTTCTTTATCGCCAGGCAGATGTTCAGGCAGTGAAGGAAGCGGTGGATAATTCTGAATTCGAGCAATCAGTGGTCAGCAACCGGCAGTCAGCCAGTGGACACTCGAAGTTGCAACCCAAACGACCTCGCAGCGAGCGGCGAATTGCTGTTACCATTCTTTTCCTTTGGATAGCTTTCATTGTGCGCGGCCTGTGGTACTGCGCCGTTGCCCCGGCCTGGGAAGGCTACGATGAGCCATTTCACTTTGCCTACCTCCAACACGTAGCTGCCGGGCTGGGTCCTCCCGCAAGAACTACGCCCGTCTCGCTTGAAGTGCAGAATTCGCTGCACCTGTTGCCTATTCCCTGGGAGCTGCAGTTTCAGAGCATTCCCCAGCCGCTCACCACTTACGACGACTACTGGCGCCTGCCCGCGGAACAGCGTGCCAGCCGTGAAGCCGCGGTGCGGGGATTGTCAGCCTCGCAAGCCTATCAGCCCGCAACTGAGCCCATTGCGAACTACGAAGCCCAACAAGCTCCACTGTACTACCGGATTTTTGCCGTCCCGCTGCGCTGGATGTCGGGGTCACCGCTGTTGACGCAGATATTCGCCCTGCGGGTGTTAAGCGTGCTCCTGGCCTCGGCAGTGGTTCCGCTAATCTACCTGGTAGCCCGCGAGGTGCTGTGCGACCCCGCAGCCCTTGGTGCAACCGCGCTGGCGGTGCTATTTCCGGAGTTGATGATCAATCTGGCGCGGGTTAGCAACGAGAGTGTGGCAATGATCTGCTTCACGCTGGTGCTGCTATTTGCGTTGAAAGCGATGGCCGATCCCCTGTACTGGCGCTGGTGGCTACTGCTGGGCATAGCGCTGGGATGCGGGCTACTGACCAAGGCGTACTTCCTGACCGCACTGCCGGCGCTGATGATACTTACCGTTTACTGCATGGTGAAGCAGGAAGCCGCGCCTGATCGTTCGCGCCTCGCGGTCGCCGCCCGAATTGGAGCGGCGTTCACACTGGCGTTCACCATAGCGGGCGTATTCTATCTGCGGGTCCATGCCCTGACTGGCTCCTGGTCGGGACAGGGTGACGATGCCGCACTCCGGGGCGTCTCACTGGCGCGTAAACTCATGGCCGTGCCGCATGTGAACTGGGAAAGTGGCGCGGTCTCGGTCTTGCTTTCTCATATCTGGTTTGGCGGTTGGAGCTTTTTGCGTTTGCCGCTGGCCTTTTACCTTGCGGGCTTTGCCCTGATAACTCTGGCCGTTGCTGGAGCTCTCTCCCGCCTGGTGGATTGGCGAAAACAAGAACCCGCGGAACTGCGCGGAATCATCGTGCTGAGCGCCTTTCATGTTTCCTTCTGGGCAGGACTGGGCTATCACGTGCTCATCACCTACTTGAACCAGGGAGTCTCAGCTTCGCAAGGTTGGTATCTCTACTGCCTGGTCGCGGGCGAAGTTGTGTTGCTGGTGTGGAGTCTGCAGGCATTGCTCCCCGCGCGGTTTTTGTTTCCGGGGCTGTGCGCAGTGGCTGCCGTGACCGATATTCTTGGCATGCATGCACTTCTGTTGCCGTACTACACAGGTTTGGCTGTGCATGTCACGGGACGAGTGCCGACTCGGTTGGCAGGGACTTTCTCGAACCTGTCGCTTGTCTTCTCACGTTTGGCGGTCAATAAGCCGGGCTGGTTGACCTCGCCGATACTGGTTGGCTTGTGGCTGGGCTATCTGGCGGCCACGATTGGAGTGGTTTTCCTGGTCGCTTCGATTACTGGTCGCCAGCACAACATTGACAAACCGAGTTCCCATTAGATTGAATCTTGGGCAAAGACAGCTTTTGAGCTTGCGTTTCAACCCCAAAGCTGAGTAGGATAGAAGCGTCCTCCAATCGCCGCACTTCCCGTGCAGGCATTCCTCGCGCCGAAATTGCCAGGCGCCAGACGGACGCAACTGATTCGATTTCAGCGAAGTATCCACCGCAGATTCGCCGATCACTCGAAAAATTGCGGGTTTGCGGCCAAGAAGAGCGGTTCAGAAATGTGGGAGCCCGCCACCTGCGGGTGACAACGATTAAGAGAGAAGCATGAATCAAGGATCGAACCCTCCCTCGGGGCAGCCCGGAGGAAAAGGACGCAGACGGCGGCGCGGCCGCCGTGGACCCGTCACGAATACAGCTCCACAGCATCCCGGACAACAACATCGCCATGGGCCTCCCAAGCGCCACGGCCGCAAGCACGGCCCGGGCCCTGGGGGGCAGAGCCAGTCCGACGGCGGCATCTACAGTGCGCCCATGGATCACAGCTACCGCGCTGCGCAGGGCAACAACAACGGCAACCTGCATAAGCCTGTCCGTGGCGGCCGCACGAACCAGAGCTTCGGCAAACAGTTCGTGTTGCCGGAACCCGAACCCCTGCCCGTGGCTTCGGAGAACGCCCCAGCTCGCATTTTTGCGTTCGTCGATGATCTGTTCTTCCTCGCGAAGATCCAGGAGACGGCGCGCAAGATGAACGTGAAGGTTGAGTTCGTCAAGACCGAGCGGGACCTGAACGAACGTATGGGCGAGAACGGCGAGGACAAGCCGGCACTCATCATCTTCGACCTGAACAACATTTCAGCCAAGCCCCTGAGCACCATCCCCAAGCTGAAAGCGAAGTTGAAGAAGGCCACCAACATCATCGGTTTCGTTTCGCACGTGCAAGGTGACTTGAAGCTGAAGGCGCAGGAAGCCGGATGCGATATGGTGCTGCCGCGCTCGGCCTTTTCTCAAAACCTGGCGCAGCTATTGCGCCGCCACGGCGCTCCCGAAGAGCCACACGAGCAGCAAGACCAGCCCGGTCTGTAGGCCTTGAAGCGATTGACGCGCCGCGCCGTTCCATCTATACGTACCCAAAGCCTGGCGATGGCAATCGTTGCCCCTGCGTTGATCCTGTTGGCCGGAAGGCCCAACACTTCGTCTGCTGCCGGAAATTCCGTTCCGCAACACTCACGCATTCATCCCACGTTCTACAAAGACGTGCTACACGTCTTGCAGGACCACTGCCAAGTCTGCCATCGCGAAGGCGAAATTGCTCCAATGCCGTTGGTCACCTACGAGCAGACGCGGCTGTGGGCAGCCGCGATTAAGCAAGCAGTGCAATCGAAGCAGATGCCACCGTGGTTCGCCGATCCGCGCTATGGAAAGTTCGCCAACGATCCGTCGCTCACGCCTCAGCAGATTGCCGTGATTTCCGCATGGGCGGATGCAGACGCGCCCGCGGGTTCGCCAAACGATGCGCCTCCGCCACGATACTGGGCCAAGGGTTGGAACATTCCGGAGCCCGACAAGGTTGTGAAAATGCCGAAGCCGGTGAGCCTTCCGGCAACTGGCGATGTCGAGTACACCTACGAAATCGTGCCTACCGGGTTCACCGAGGACAAGTGGGTGCAGATGTCGGAGATCCGGCCATCGAGCCGTGAGCACGTGCACCACGCGGTTGTTTACATTCGCCCGCTGACCTCGACCTGGTTGCGCAATGCGCCTGTCGGCGTGCCGTTCACCCCATCGAGTTTTTCCGATTCGGAGGAGCGGGCGGAAGCTCACGCGACCACGAGTGACATGCTGCTGGTTTACGCGCCGGGCAGCGAGCCTGACCGCTGGCCCGACGGCATGGCGAAGTTCGTTCCTGCGGGTTCGGATCTCGTCTTCCAAATGCATTACACGACCAACGGCCAAGCCAGCATGGACCAGACCAGCATTGGCTTGGTCTTTGCGAAGCAGCCGCCGAAGCAACGGGTGCTCACCCTGCAACTGACGAACCACAGTTTTGTCATTCCGCCGCGCACCGACGACTATCGGGTGGAAGTCTCCGGCACGCTGCCGAATGACACGACGCTGCTGAGCTTCTTTCCGCATATGCATCTACGGGGCAAGCGGTTCGAGTACAACATCCTTCACTCTGACGGGGCCGTCGAGACGCTGTTGCTTGTGAACTACCACTTCCACTGGCAAATGAGCTACCGGCTGGCGCAGCCGCGGTTTCTCAAGGCGGGAACGAGATTGCAGGCGGTCGCCTGGTACGACAACACACAAGACAATCCGCACAACCCCGATCCGAACAAAGCAGTGACCTGGGGCGGACAGACTTACGAAGAGATGATGGTGGGCTTCTTCGATGTCGCCGTGCCGGCGGGCGTAGATAAGGAACAGTTCTTCATGCGGCACACGGCGTCGGCAAAGCGAGAAATCCATTTAGAATCCACTCGGTATGAGTAGGAACGGCGCTGGTCTCAAGTCGGCAAACCTGAACAATCTGCGGCACGCCTTGCTGCACTGGTATGACGAGAACAGCCGCGAGCTACCGTGGCGACGAGACGCCGATCCCTATCGAGTGTGGGTCTCAGAAATCATGTTGCAGCAGACGCGGGTGGCGGCCGTGCTCGACCATTACGCTCAATTCATGCAGAGATTTCCGACCGTGCAAGCCCTGGCGGCTGCTCGTGAGTCATCGGTTCTGGCCGCCTGGAGCGGGCTGGGCTATTACCATCGGGCGCGCCGCACGCATCAGGCGGCGAAAGTGATCGGGCGCGAGCATGAGGGGCGCTTTCCGCGGACGGCAGCAGAGTGGCGGAAACTGCCTGGCATCGGTCGGTACACGGCAGCGGCCATCGCGAGCATCGCCTTCGGAGAGGCCGTCGCCGTGGTGGACGGCAACGTGGAACGCGTGCTCGCACGGATGGTGGGCGGTGGCGACGGAAAGGAAGCGCTGTGGCAGCAGGCCGAGTGCCTCCTCGATCGCGAGCGTCCCGGCGACTTCAACCAGGCATTGATGGAGTTGGGCGCGACGGTCTGCACGCCGAGAGCGCCGCAATGCCTGGTCTGTCCGCTGCATGCATGGTGCATGTCGCGCGGAGCAGAAGCGGTGAGACCCCGGGCGTCGCGGAAACGGAAGCAGCTTTGCTATGCGCTGGCGAGAAGGGGCGGTGCAGTCCTGCTGGTGCAGCGGTCGGCGAAAGCATCGCTAATGGCCGGAATGTGGGAGCTTCCCGCGATTCTGGTGAGCCGAAGTCATGGAAGTGTGCCACTCGCAAGATTTCGACACTCTATTACCGACACGGATTACGAAGTCTCGGTGATTGCAATCTCGCCGGATACGTTGCAAACGGTTGAGGCGAATGGGGGCTGGTTTGTCCGCAAACAGTGGGAGCGACTGCCGCTCACAGGGCTGGCGCGCAAAGCCCTGCGAAGGTTGCTGGCTGAGTCCGGCGGCAAGACCGCGGAATCTAATCGAAGGTCATAGTCATTTGGAGGTTTCATTCATGGCTGCATTGAACGCGGGTACTCGCGCGGCGGGTTTTACGCTGCCCACCATGCAAGGGAAGCAGTTCTCATTAGACGAGGCGTTAAAGAATGGATCCGTAGTGCTGGCGTTCTTTAAGACGAGCTGTCCAGTCTGCCAATACGCCTTTCCGTTTCTCGAGCGCGTGTATCGCGCCAATCAGAGCCCCAACGTTACGGTGCTTGGTATTTCGCAGGACAACTTGCGCGACACACAAGCATTCCTGCTCGAATACGGCGTTACCTTTCCGGTGGCGCTGGATGACCCGGCGAAGTACGCGGTATCGAACGCCTACGGGTTGACGAATGTTCCTACGCTGTCCTATGTCGCGCCTGACGGCGAGATCGAGATTTCATCCGTTGGTTGGTCCAAGGCCGATATGGAAGCCATCAACCACAAACTGGCGCAGCATCGCGAGCAGGTGCCCGTGCCACTCTGGCGCAAGGGCGAGGACATTCAGGATTTTCGCGCTGGTTGAGGGTCCAAAAACTGATCCGCGGTCTGCGGACACAACCCACCACGAAGATTCAAGACCAAATTCAACCGCGGATTTCGCCGATGAACGCGGATTTCTTGCCAGCACAAAAGCTACGAGCGAAAGACCGGACGGTTACTTCATCAAGTCCTGTGCGCTCTCAACTGCGTAGCCGAGCACGCGGCCAGGCAGCACGCCGAGGTAAATGGTAGCAATCAGACTGATCGCCAGCGCGATGCCCAGGCCTGCGGGAATGCGAGCGACAGGAGCTTCGACGCGCTCATCGCGCATGTACATGTAGATAATGATGCGGAGGTAGTAATACGCGGCGATTGCACTGTTAATCACGCCAATAATCACCAGTCCGACGAGGTTCGCCTGGAGCGCGGCAGAGAAAACGTAGAACTTAGCGAAGAACCCGCCGGTCACGGGAATGCCGATCAGCGATAGCAGGAAGATGGTCAGAATCGCGGCCAGCAGCGGGGAGCGGCGGCCGAGCCCGGCGTAGTCATCGAGCGTGACGTACTTCTCGCCCGCCGAGGCGAAATGGCTTACCACGGCAAATGCACCGACATTCATCGCCGCATAGGAAGCGGCATAGAAGATCGCAGCTGAGATGCCGACCTGTTGCCCTGCTACAAAGGCGACGAGCAGATAGCCGGCATGAGCAATCGATGAGTAGGCGAGCAGCCGCTTGACGTTCTGCTGCACCAGCGCGCCGATGTTGCCCAGGCACATCGAAAGCACCGCCGCCACCCAAACCATCCAGAACCAGCCGGGCGCTCCCGTGGCAAAAAGCACGCGCAGCAGCACCGCAAAGGCAGCCGCCTTCGGACCGGTGGACATCAACGCGACAACCGGCGCCGGCGAGCCTTCATAGACATCCGGCGTCCATACGTGGAATGGCGCTGCCGCCACCTTGAATCCCAGACCAACAAACATGAGTCCCACTGCGAGATACGCCAGTGTGGACTTCTGCGTCTGAAGAAATTGTGCGATGCCGTACACGTTGGTGGTTCCTGTAGTGCCGTAAATCATGGCCACGCCGTAGAGAAAGAACGCCGTAGCGAAGGAGCCAAGCAGGAAATACTTCAGCGACGCCTCGGCGCTCTCGGCAACGCGGCGCCGCATTCCGGCGAGAATGTACGTCGAGATGGACGAGATCTCCAGCGCGATGAAGATGAGCACCAGCTCGACTGCGGCTGACATCAGCATCATGCCGACCGTGCCGAACAGGATCAACCCGTAGTACTCGCCCGAGCGAATGCGTTGCACTTCGAGGTACTCATACGAGGTCAGGATGACGACGAGCGCGATCAGCAGCACAACGAAGTGGAAGAAGACGCTGAAGGTATCCACGTTGATCGTGTGGTAGAACGCGCTGCCGTAATAGCCGGTCTGGTAAACGGTCGCAGTCAAACCAGCAAGCACGCCGATCAGGCCGATGATGCCCAGCGGCTTTTTGGAACCTTGTTCAGGGAGAACCGGATCCACCATCATGACGATGATGCCGAAGATGCTCAGCACCAGCTCAGGAAGGATCCGAATATAGTCAACGCCCGGAATCATCGGTTTATCACCTGCAGAAGAGCTTGAGTGGCGTGGTTCGCCGCCGGGGTAACCGCCTGCGTCGCACTGGAGAATTGCTTGAGAGCCGCGGATACCGACGGATCGATCGAGTGCAGCCAGAGCATGGGTGCAACGCCCATGACCAGCGCAGCAATTGCCAGCGGCCACAACGAGACGCGCTCGCGGGCATCGAGGTCGAGCAGGTGGGCGTTTGACGGATTGGTGACGTTGCCATAGAACACACGCTGGTACATCCAGAGCAGATAACAGGCGCTCCAGATGACACCCGTTGCGGCCAGAATGCCGTAAAGCTGCTTGGCCAGGAATGCCCCACTGAGGACCATGAACTCGCCAATGAAGCCATTCAACAGCGGCAACCCGACCGACGACAGCATGATGAAAGCGAAGAACGTCGCATACACCGGCATTGGGGTGGCCAGCCCGCCGTACTCGGTAATGTCGTAGGTGTGGCGGCGGTCGTAGATCATACCCAGCAACATGAACAGCGCGCCGGTGGAGACGCCGTGGTTCAGCATCTGGTACACCGCGCCGTCCATGCCGATCTGGGTGAAGCTGAAGATGCCCAGTACCACGAATCCAAGGTGGCTTACTGATGTGTAGGCGACGAGTCTCTTGATGTTGGGCTGAATCATCGCCACCAGCGCGCCATAGATGATCCCGATGATAGCCAGCGCAATAATCCACGGAGCATTGCGGCGCGCCTCCTCGGGGAAGAGCCCGACATTGAAGCGCAACAGACCGTACGTGCCCATCTTGAGCAGCACACCAGCCAGCAGGACCGAGCCCGCCGTTGGCGCCTCCACGTGGGCGTCAGGCAGCCAGGTGTGCAGCGGGAAGAGCGGCACCTTCACGGCGAAGGCCACGAAGAATCCCAGGAAGAGCCACAATGCTGCATGCGAGAAACCGGTGACCTGGCCGCTTTGAATCAGGTTCTGGATGGTCACGAAGTCGAAGCTTCCCGTTCGGGCGTAGAGCCACAGGATCGCAGCCAGCATGAACATCGACGCGATCATGGTGTACAGGAAGAACTTAACTGCGGCGTAGATCCGGCGGCCGTGTCCGAAAATGCCGATGATCAGCGCCATCGGGATCAGTGTGGCTTCCCAGAAGAAGTAGAACAGGAAGAGATCGAGCGCGATGAAAACCCCGATCATCGCCGTCTCGAGCACGAGCATCAGGATGAAGAATTCCTTCACCTGGTCGTGGATGCCCTTCCACGAGATCAGAACGCACAGTGGCATCAGGAAAGTGGTGAGCACAACCAGCCACATGGAGATGCCATCAACGCCGAGGTGGTAATGAATGTTCGGGTGCGGGATCCAGGGGATGTTCTGCTCGAACTGAAAGCCGCCTTCACTACGCACAAAGTACCAGGGCAGATGCAGCGAGGCGAGCAGCGTGATCAGAGAAATGCCCAGCGCGAAGTAGCGCACATCACGGTCGCGGCGGGGAAAGAGCGCCAGCAGGATTGCGCCCGCCAGTGGCAGGAAGGTGACGATAGTGAGGATGTTGCTGTTGACGAAGTTCATCGCACACCTCGCCACACCATGAAGGCGATCACGGCCGCCGCACCGACGGCCACCCATCCCGCGTAAGAGCGGATGTTGCCTGACTGCATGTGACGCATCGCGTCAGAAGTCTCATTCGCTCCTGCAGCGGCGGCGTCCACGGTACCGTCAATCAGGCCGCGATCGATGCCCTTCCAGAACACATTGGTCGAGAGCGCGATAATCGGCTGTATGAACACGGCCCCGTAGAGCTCGTCAATTCTGTACTTGTCCAGAACCAGCTGGTAGATTCCACCAGCGCCCTTCGCCAGCTTGCCCGGTAGGTCGGTCCGTTTGTAGTACAGGAACCATGCTCCGAAAAATCCGATTGTCGCAGCTCCAACGGAAATTGCGCTGAACATCAACTCGGTGCTGGCGTCTTCATGCCCGCCTGCGCGCGAGTTCTCACCTGCGGGCATGGCTTCGACTGTGGACTGGAAGACCGGATCAAGGAAATGTTCGAAATGATTGGAACCACCCAGCGCCTTGGGAACGCCCACCCATCCGCCAACAAACGAAAGAACGGCCAGCAGAACAAGCGGGATCACCATGACCATCGGGCTTTCATGTGGTGATCCGTGTCCGCCCTCTCCATGGGCAGCATCTCCGTGAGCTTCAGCGGCCGGGCTGCCACCACGGTAGTCGCCAAAAAACGTGAGGAACCACAAACGAAACATGTAAAACGCAGTCATCGCTGCGGCGATGACGCCGACCAGCCACAGGACATGATTGCCGCTCGCCCAGGCCCTCCAAAGAATCTCGTCCTTCGAGAAGAAAGCTGCCAGGGGAGGGAAGCCGGCGATGGTAAAGGTGGCAATTGTCATGCACCAGAAGGTCCACGGCAGGTACTTGCGCAGACCGCCCATTTTGCGCATGTCCTGTTCGCCGCCGATACCGTGAATGATGGAGCCTGCAGAGAGAAAGAGCAGAGCCTTGAAGAAGGCGTGCGTCATCAGGTGGAAAATCCCCGCCCCGTACGCTGCAACGCCGCAGCCCATGAACATGTAGCCGAGCTGAGAGATCGTGGAGTACGCCAGCACCTTCTTGATGTCAGTCTGCACAATGCCGATCGAGGCGGCGAAGATCGCGGTCAGAGTTCCAATGATCGCGACGGCCATCAACGCATCCGGTGCGCGGTTGAAGATGGGATTAGAGCGCGCCACCATGTACACACCGGCAGTTACCATGGTTGCAGCGTGAATCAGTGCAGAAACAGGCGTCGGACCTTCCATCGCGTCCGGCAGCCAGACGTACAGCGGAATCTGCGCGGACTTGCCGGTTGCGCCGACCAGCATCAGCAGGCCGATTGCCGTCAATACCCCGGCGGCGCCGCTCTCTACGGGATATTTGCCGACCAGCTTCCACAGGCTGTCGTATTGCAGCGTGCCGAAGTGCTTGATGAGCAGGAAAAGCGCGATCAGGAATCCAAAGTCGCCAACGCGGTTGGTGATGAAGGCTTTCTTGCCGGCGTCCGCCGCCGATTTCTTCAGGAACCAGAAGCCGATCAGCAGGTACGACGCCAAACCCACGCCTTCCCATCCGACAAACATCAGCAGATAGTTGTTCGCCAGCACCAATGTGAGCATGAAGAACATGAAGATGTTCAGGTAGGCAAAATAACGGTAGTAACCTCCTTCATGCGCCATGTAGCCGAGGGAATAAACGTGGATGAGGAAGCCGACGCCGGTCACCACCAGCAACATCACCAGCGAAAGCTGGTCGAGATAGATGCCAAGTTCCGCCGAGAACGGGCCCGCGCTTAACCAGGTGGTATAGCGCTCGATGTGCGGTATCTGGTCCGGCGGCAAACCCGCGAACTGCGCGGCCACCCAAAGCGCGTAAGCAAACGCGGCCCCGGTTGAGCCCAGCGCGATCATGTTCACCAGCGCTCTGGAGAAGCGCTTGCCGAGCAGCCCGTTGGTCGCGGCTCCGGCCAGCGGCAGCAATGGAATGATCCAAAGGTGCATTTGTCTTTCTCGCGAGTCACGTCGCGCCCGAGCACCAGGTGCGATCTGGCCCCTTACAGCTTCAGCAAGTTCACGCGGTCCACATTAAGAGTTTCGCGCGTGCGGAATACGGCGATAATAATGGCCAAACCCACGGCTGCTTCGGCGGCAGCCACCACCATCACGAAGAACACGAAAATGTGGCCGTCCAGCGACTTCAACTGGGCGGCGAAGGCGACGAAGGTGAGGTTCACGCCGTTCAGCATCAACTCGATGGAAAGAAAGATGGTAATGATGTTGCGCTTGATGAGAAATCCAGCAACGCCACAGGCAAACAAGATCCCGCTTAAGATGAGATAGTAGGAGAGAGGAACCATTTACTCTTCCCTCCGCGCCAGCACGACAGCGCCCATGATGGCGATCAGGATCAAGACTGAAGTGACTTCGAAGGGCAGCAGGTAATCGCGGAAGAGCAGGCGTCCCACGGCTTGAGGATTACCGAAAGCTTCAGTGCCGTTCATGATCGCCGGCCCGCCGATGCCAATCTTATCCAGCCCGGTGATGCGGGTGACCACCCAAATGCCAAGGCCCAATCCGACAATCAGGCCCGGCACGCCGAGCATCATAGCGACCCGGCTGCCGTGAGGTGTCCGCTCCTCAACTCCCGCGTTGAGTAGCATGATCACGAAAACGAACAGCACCATCACCGCGCCGGCATAGACGATGATCTGTACGGCGGCAACGAACTCGGCGCCCAATAGCAGGTAGATCACCGCGAGCGATCCCATCACGACGATCAGCGACAACGCGCTGTTGATGGGGTGCTTTTGCGCAAGCAGGTTAACCGCACCGCCCACGCACACCGCCGCGAAGATAAAGAAGAGAACCAGATGCAACATGATGTCTGTCCACCGGCGTGAATCCTGCCGGGTTACAACCCTTATAAAAACCCAGCGTTACTTCAGCGCCACGACCAGGCTGGTGACAACGATGTTTGCGATGGCAAGCGGCAGGAGGAACTTCCAACCGAAAGCCATGAGCTGGTCATAGCGGAAACGCGGCAGCGTGCCGCGGACCCAAATATAGATAAATATGAACGCGAAGACCCGCAGCGCGAACCAAAAAACAGGCAACAGCGATTGAACAATCGGCGGGCCGAAGACCGGTCCCGACCACCCGCCCAGGAACAGAAGCGAAGCCAGGCAAGCCACCGTGAACATGTTCGCGTACTCCGCCATGAAGAACATGGCGAACTTCATCGAACTGTATTCGGTGTGATAGCCGGCGACCAGTTCCGATTCCGCTTCCGCAAGATCAAACGGAATACGGTTGGTCTCCGCATAGGCCGCCATAATGTAAATAAAGAAAGCGACGACCTGGCCCTTAAAAAGGTTCCACTTGGGGATAAACCCCAGCCACGTGCCCGCCTGAGCATCCACGATGTCGCGCAAGCTGAAGCTCCCGGAGAGAATCAGAACACCCACCAGCGAGAGGCCGAGTGCGATCTCGTAACTCATCATCTGCGCCGAGGCGCGAAGACTAGCCAGCATCGAGTACTTGCTGTTCGATGACCAGCCCGCCAGTGCTACTCCGTAGACGCCCACGGAGGTGATTCCTAGAATGACGAGCAGCCCAATATTCACATCGGTGATCTGCAGCGGAGTATGGATTGAGCCCACCGAGATCCAGGGACCAATGGGAATGACCGCCATCGAGGTCAGCGCCGTGATCAGCGCGATGACCGGAGCCAGCAGATATAAGGGCTTATTAGCATACGGAGGTGTGAGGTCTTCCTTAAAAATAAACTTTAGGCCGTCCGCGAGTGGCTGCCAGATGCCGAATGGCCCCACCCGCGACGGACCCCAGCGGTTCTGCATGTGGGCAACCACCTTGCGCTCGAGCAGCGTGGTGTAAGCCACGGCCGTCAGCAGCACCAAGATCGCGATCAGGATCTTGATAATCGACACGACGATGAAAGTCCCAATGCCCATGTCGCTAGTCCGCCGCCACTTCTTTGTCCGCGGGTGAAGTCTGGTAGCGCTCCATCACAGAGTTCAAGGTTGACGAATAACGGCCCAGCGTGCCCGAGGTGAACAGCGTGTCGTTCGACGGCACTACCAGTTCCGGATGTCCCAATCCCGTCGCTCCGGTGATTTGCACCAGTTGCGTATGCTCGTCATGGCCGGAGAGCAGACCCAGGCGCGAGATGTCGTATCCCGGCACCAGCCGCTGGATTTCGTCGAGCATTGCGGTAGGATCGAACCGGCTCATCTTCGGTTCCAGATTGTGCTCTGAAAGCCAGACCGCATGACGATCGGCTTCGCCCGATTGCGCGCCGCGAGTTTGGCCCATATCGGCGCGCGTGCCTGAGCCGCCGAACGGCACCAGATTGCGCACGTCGTATCCCATGCGATCGGCGATGCGGACGACGCACTCGAAGTCATTGCGCACGCCCGCGAATTCGCCGGCCTTCTTCAACATCTGCACGTCGCCGCAGGTGTTGGTGCAGGTCCCGCCCTTCTCGTATGCATTCGCAACCGGCAGAACCACGTCGGCGATGCTGGCCGTCTCGGTGAGGAACATGTCCTGCACCACAACGAAGCTCTTCGAAAGCACGAACGGATCAAGGCTATAGCGCGCGATGGGGTTGGAACCGACAACGTAGAGTGCCTTCAGCTTGCCTTCCTTCGCCGCGTCCATCATTTGCAGCAGATTCAGGCCGGGCGTTGCCGGGATTTCGTCGAGCCACTCCTCGTGAAAGCGCGTCGCGCTCGAAACCGGAGCATAGCCGGGCAGCATGTCAGGGTAGAGCCCCATGTCGGCCGCGCCGCGCGAGTTGGCGTAATCGCCGAGGCAGACGAACTTCGCGCCTCGCGCCAGTCCGAAGTCCACCAACGCCTTGACATCCTGACCGCGCAACTCGGAGCCGAAGATCACGACCAGCCCTTCCTCGTTCTTCAACGCGGCGCACATCTGAGCGAGCGCCTCGCGCGTGAGATGCGGCGACGCAACCGCGTCGGCGGCTGCGTCGTTTCCGCCTAGAAACTGCACGAAGCTGCTTTCGGAGCCGGGCGCGATCTGCGCAAATGCCATAGCCTGGCGATGCAATTTGATCGGAGAGGAATTCACCCCGTACAGCTTGGCGCGATGCAGGCGAACGTCGGTGCGTATTTGCCACGCCAGCAGTGGATGTTGCTCGGTGGGATTGTTGCCAATCAGCAGGATGGCGGGCGCGTCGCGTACGTCGCGCATAGATGCGGTCGCATTGTCTTTTCCAGCCAGCGCGGAAGCGAAAGCAGGGAAGTCGGCAGTGCGATGGTGATCGATGTTGTTGGTTCGCAGCACCAGGCGCGCGAACTTCTGCAGCAGATAATTCTCTTCATTGCTGGTGCGGTTTGAACCGATGACGCCAATGGAAGTCGGACCGTCGTTGGTCAGAGCCTCCTTGAACTTTGAAGCAATCAGCTCGAAAGCTCGGTCCCAGGTCGCAGGAACGAATTTGCCCTCGTGCTTGATGAGCGGCTGCTGGATGCGCTCTTCATTGTGGGCGAAGTCGAATGCGTAACGGCCCTTGATGCAGAGGAAGTCACCGTTTATCCCACTCTTGTCACGGTTATCGCCGCGCACGATCTGCATGCCCGTATCCGCACGGCGGACGCCCAGCGTGGTCTTGCAGCCGTCGCCACAATGCGTGCAGACGGTACCGACGTGCTTCATCTCCCACGGACGCGTCTTGTATCGGTACGCGCCTGAGGTAAGTGCACCGACAGGGCAGATGTCAATGCACATACCACACTCTTCGCACTCCAGATGGTCTTCCTTGTTGGGCGCAATGATCGAGCTCGAGCCGCGGTTCTGAATCCCGAGCGCCCATACGTCCATGCCCTCGCCGCAGACTCGGATGCAGCGATAGCACAGGATGCATCTCGGCCGATCGAAGTACACCACAGGCGACCACTGCTGTTCGTCGCGGTGGTTCTTCAGTTCGATGAACTTCGACTCGGCGGCGCCGTACTTGAAGGTCATGTCCTGCAGTTCGCACTCGCCGCCCGCATCGCATACCGGACAATCGAGGGGATGGTTGCCGAGCAGTAGCTCCAGCATGGACTTTCGCGCCTGCTTGATCTTGTCGCTTTCGGTGGTGACCACCATGCCCTCGCCAACCGGAGTAGTGCATGCGGTCTGCAACTTGGGCATCTTTTCGATTTCGACCAGGCACATGCGGCAGGCGCCCTGCAGCGACAGGCCAGGGTAGTAGCAGAAGGACGGCACCTCGATGCCCGTGCTCTTGCAGGCTTCGATGAGGAGCGTCCCCGCAGGAACGGTGAGCTTCTTGCCGTCAACAGTGAGGGTTACATCAGCCATGGAAAACCGCGTTTCGCTCTTCGCCTTTCGCCAATCGCAATCGAATCATCTTGTCATCCTGAGGCAAGCCAGCGCCGTTTTTGCGCTGCGAGTCGAAAACCCCTACCGCTGCAGGAACGTTCTTCGCTCTTGTGCCGTCCCTACGGGCCTCAACTTCCCCACTCGCGCCTACCCGCCTCCTTCTCGCTGGGCTAAGTCATTTCGTCCCGCGGGCCGGATGCCGCTATCCACTATCCACTATCCACTGATCACTGCTTCACACCATCGCCGGCTCTGCTGCCTTCTCGAATGGGCACGGCTTACCGTCGAGATGGTCTTCGAATTCCTTGCGATATTTCTGAATGTAAGAAATGATCGGCATTGCCGCTGCGTCGCCCAGCGGACAGAATGTACGTCCCAGCATGTTCTCCGCCAGGTACTTCAGGTTGTCGATGTCCTTCGCAACGCCGCCACCGGCATGGAAGCGCGTGAGCGTCTTCTTCATCCAGTCGGTGCCTTCACGGCACGGAATACACCAGCCACAGCTCTCGTGCTGGTAAAACTTGGTCACTCGCAGCGCGAATCTGACGATGCACATCTGGTCATCGAGCACGATGACGCCGCCGGAACCGAGCATGGAGCCAGCCTTCAGCACCTGGTCGAAATCCATACCGACATCAATTTCATCGGGCGTGAGAATTTGCACCGACGATCCACCCGGGACCACGCCCTTCAGCTTTTTGCCCTTCACCATGCCGCCAGCGACGTCGTAGATCATCTTCTTCAGGTTGTAGCCCATGGGCAGTTCGTACACGCCCGGACGCTCAAGTTCGCCGCTCATGCAAAACAGGCGAGTGCCGCCGTTCCTCGGAGTACCCAGTTTGGCGAACCATTCGCCGCCGTTAAGAATGATGTGCGGTACGCTGGCGAGCGTCTCGGCGTTGTTGATGACGGTCGGGCCGCCCCACAGTCCCACAACCGCAGGGAAGGGTGGACGGATGCGTGGTACGCCACGCTTGCCTTCCAGCGACTCCATCAGCGCCGATTCTTCGCCGACTTCGTAGGCTCCCGCGCCAGAATGAGTGTAGATGTCGAGATCGATGCCGGAACCGAAGATGTTCTTGCCGATGAAGCCGCGCGCGTAAGCGTCGGCAACGGCCTTCTCCATGATCTCGAGCAGATACCGATACTCGCCGCGGAGATAAATGTAGCCGGACTTCGCCCCGACGGCGAGCGCTGCGATCATGACGCCTTCGATGACCGAATGTGGATCGTGCTCGAAGATCAGGCGGTCTTTGCACGTACCAGGCTCACTCTCGTCGCCGTTACAGAGCACGTACTTCGGCTTCGGCGATTGCTTGGGCACGAACGACCACTTCATGCCGGCGGGGAAACCCGCGCCTCCGCGACCGCGCAGGTTCGACGCCTTCACCTCGTTGATGATCGCGTCCGGCCCCATCTGGATGGCCTTCTGCACCGCCTTGTAGCCGTCCAGCTCGAGATAGCGGTCGAGACTGGTCGCACCCAAGCCAAAACGCTTGGAGACGACCTTCACTTCATCGGGATGGGAAACTAAGAACGCCATTCGCTGTTTGTTATTCGCCTTCCGCTGTTAGCAATCACCCGCCCTCTGGCGAAAAGCGAATTGCGAAGAGCGAAAGGAGGTCCGCTACTGCTGTTCCTTCTTCTTCAGGCCGTCAATCAGTTCGTCGATCTTTGAAGGCGTCAGATTCTCGTGGAACTCGTAGTTCATCATCAATGCCGGTGCCCAGGAGCAAGCCCCGATACACTCGACTTCTTCCAGGTGAAACAGTCCGTCGGGAGTAGATTCCTTGTTGCCAGCGCCCAACTTTTTTTTGCAATGCTCGAAGATATCGTCCGCGCCTCGCAGCAGACAGCTCACATTGGTGCAGACCTGGAAGTTGTATTTGCCGACTTTGCGCGTGCGCAGCATCGAGTAGTAGCTGACGACGTTGCGCACTTCCAGATCCGACAACTCCGTTCGCTGTGCGATCTCGTGGATGGCCTCATCGGTCAGCGCGCCGACTTCGTCCTGGATGTAGAGCAGCATCGGCACCAGAACAGAGCGCTTGGTCGGATAGTGCGTGACCATCGTGGCGAAGCGCTGTTCGAGTTCGTCGGAAAATTTCATTTCAAGCAACTAGCAACTAGCAACTCAGCTAAAACACCGCCGGTATACCCCAACGGTGCTCACCAGCAAGTACTAGCCGCTGGTTGCTAGTCGCTAGTGGCTATCTATCGCAATCCCCCAGCACAATATCGATGCTGCCGATGGCGGCCACCACGTCGGCGATCAGGTTGCCCTCGCACATCTTGCGCAGCGACTGAAGATTGGCGAACGACGGCGAACGCATATGCACGCGATACGGCTTCGCGGTGCCATTGCTTACGACGTAATAGCCCATCTCGCCCCGCGGCGACTCAATCGGCACGTACACTTCGCCCGGCGGAACGGTGAAACCTTCGGTCACAATCTTGAAGTGATAGATGAGCGCTTCCATCTGCGTCTTCATCTTCTCGCGGTCGGGCAGAACGACATGTGGAGCGTCAGCCTTGACCGGACCTTCGGGAACTCCTTCCAGAGCTTGCTGGGCGATCTTCTGCGATTCCCGCAGTTCGGCCACACGCACCAGATAACGCGCGTAAACGTCGCCATCCTTCGACACCGGAACGTTGAACCTGAAGTTCTCGTATCCGCTGTACGGCTGGTCGCGCCGGAGGTCCACATCCACGCCGCTACCTCGCAGCGTCGGGCCAGTAGCGCATAGCGCGATGGCATCTTCGGGCGAGAGATAGGCCACGCCCTTGGTGCGCTTAATCCAGATCGGATTCTGTGTTAGCAGATTCTCGTACTCGTCAATGCGTTCGGGAAACCGATCCAGAAAATCCTTCACTCTCTCGAAAAAGCCGAGCGGCGGTTCCAGCGCCAGTCCGCCGATGCGGAAGTACGAGGTCATCATGCGCTGCCCGGCAACCGCCTCGAACAAGCGAAGCACGTCTTCACGCTCGCGGAAACAGTACAGGAACACCGTCATGGCACCGATGTCGAGTGCGTGCGTGCCCAGCCACACCAGGTGCGAGTTGATGCGAGTCAGTTCGTTGAGCATGACGCGGATCCACTGCGCGCGCGGCGGGATTTCCAGTCCCAGCAACTTCTCTACTGCCAGGCAATAGGCGAGGTTGTTGGTCATGGGGCAGAGATAGTCGATGCGGTCGGTCAGCGGCACGACCTGCTGGTAGAACTTGGCCTCGCACGTCTTCTCGATCCCGGTGTGCAGATACCCGATGTCGGGCATCACGCGCACGATGGTCTCGCCGTCAATCTCCAGCAGCAGCCGGAGCACGCCATGGGTCGAAGGGTGTTGCGGACCCATGTTCAGGATCATCGTCTTGTCGTCAGACGGATCCAGCACCGGCGTTGGGGTCATGTGTGCCATGACTTAACGGTAGCCCTCAACCGGATAGTCTTTGCGCAGCGGGTGGCCGTCCCAGTTTTCCGGCATCATGATTCGCGTGAGGTTTGGATGCTCGTCGAAGCGCACGCCGAACAGGTCGAAAACCTCGCGCTCGAAGAAGTTCGCTCCCGGCCAGGTCGGTACAAGAGAATCCACAGCAGCGTCATCACCCGAGAGTTTTACTTTCAAACGCAGATATTTCTTGTTCGGAATCGAAAACAACTGGTAAACGACCTCGAAGCGAGGCTCGTTGGGGTACCAGTCAACACAAGTGATATCGGACAACGCGTTGTACTGGAGCTGGGGATCGTTCTTCAGCGTGAGGCATGCCTGGCGAAGCGAGGTGCGGTCAACCCAGAGGGTGAGCTCGTTGCGATCGAACTTCGCGCCGGTAATCGCGCCCGCATTCCACGCCAGCAGGCAGGCCAGCTCAGGACGCTCCTTCAGTTGCGCAATGTCGGTGACTGCTGGTTCCAGCGCCATCCTCAAATCCTCTCCGCCTTACCTTGCTTGTTCCAGTCGAGCACTCCCTTTTTCCAGACATACCAGAATCCGGCGAGCACGATGAGGATGTACACCAGCATCTCCGAAAACCAGAACATCCCCAGACCTTCAGCCTTCAGATGCTGGGACACGATTGCCCACGGATAGAGGAACACGGCTTCCACGTCGAAAAGGATGAACAGCATGGCCACCAGGTAGAACTTCACCGTGAACCGCTGCTTGGCATCGCCGACCGGCTGCATGCCGCATTCATACGGCGACATCTTGGATGGATTGAACTTGTGCTGGCCGATGAAATAGGAGAGCAGCACCATCGCGACGGCCAGGCCTCCGACGATCGCGATGTGGATCAGCAATGGCAGATATCTTGCGAAGTAGAAATCCGGCATGATTGAGTGCACTCAGGAAACGCTGCGCGAGTGCGGGTAAACATTCGAGTTTAGTTACCGTTAGTGCACGCTGTCAACCAAGTGTGGGTCGCGATTCACGCAGGTTTTACATTGTTTGCTGCACCGTCTCACCAGCACCTGACTGCCACGAAAGAATTCCCCCGCTTCTTGATTGACAATGTCATGGCTTCACGTTCAGTGGCGCCAACTGCCTAGTCTCCACTTCGTGCCATTGCCCGGTCACCGATGCCACCGACTGGTGTAGCTTGGGAACTGCAGCCGTTGCTTGCGTTGTCGGGGCCACATCAGCAGACTGGAACAAGTCCAACAGCTCGAGCAACGAGGCACGCACGCCCGTGAGGTTTTCTGGCTGTGGACCGCGTCTCCGCCTGCCTCCGCCACCTTCCAGCGACTCCAGACTCTTGCTTGCTTCGTCGATCTTCGCGGCGTCTGCGCTGCTGGCTTTCTCGCGCATGGTTTTGAGCCGCTCGCGAGCCGCCGTTACTTTGTCAATGACCGCTTGAAGCGACAACAAGTCGTGATACACCTGTTGCGAGAGATCGAATTGCTTCTGCAAATCGGCGATCGGCGTCTTAACGCGAGGGTCCATCTGGACGGTCAGTGGCTGCCCGAACTCTTGTCCATCCATAGTGAGCACGAGCGTGTAAACGCCAGGCATCACCCATGGCGAAGTTGGCGCAGGCGCGGTGTTCCAGGGCACCGCCGCGATCGGGTATTCAGGCTTGATGCCTGGCACCGGTGCGTAGTGCATGTCCCACACGAAGCGATGGACGCCTGCGTTGCTCGCCAAGGGATGCGGCGGCCGCAGCCAGTAAGCCGGAATAGCAAGGTCTGGATTGAGCTGCGGGACGGGATCGGTCGTCGAATAGCGCCGCACCAGCTTGCCGGCGCTGTCCATAATTTCCAGCGTTACCGGGCCATTGGCCGCGGACTTCAAGTAATAGTTGAAGATGGCGCCGTCCGGTGGATTTTGGCCCGCAGGCGTATCGGGCGGCAGAGGAGTATCGGGGTTGGTGTTCCAGCGAACGCGCAAAGCCGGCTCGGGTGCGAAGAGGAACGCATCGCTGGCGACAATCTTGTCGTCCAACTGCCGCAGTGGAGTGATGTCGTCGAGAATCCAGAATCCGCGGCCGTGGGTCGCGACGGCCAGATCGTTTTCTTTGATGGTCAGGTCGCGAATGGAAGTGGCTGGCATGTTGAGGCGTAGCGACTGCCAGTGATCGCCGTCATCGAACGACACGTACACAGCACGCTCGGTGCCCGCAAACAGCAGACCTTTGCGGCGGGGGTCTTCGCGCACGGCGTTTACATTTTCGTTGTCAGGAATGCCGTTGTTGGTTTCGATCCAGGTTTTGCCGGAGTCACGCGAGCGGTAGATGTGAGGCCGCAGATCGTCGAGGCGCAACGTGTTGATCGCTGCGTATGCGGTCTGCGGGTCGGAGTGGCTTGCCTCGATGACGGAAACCTTCTGCCAGGCTGACAACTGCGGCGGCGTGATGTTGTTCCAATGCGCGCCGCCATCGGTCGTAAGCCAGATCAGGCCATCGTCGGTGCCAGCCCAAATCCGGTTGATGTCGAGTGGCGACGGGGCGAGTGCGTAGATTACGCCGCGCTGCTTCGGCTGCGCCGAAGGATCGGAGCGAAAGATGCCAACTGTCGCGGGCACCTCCCAAGTTTTTCTCGTGAGGTCCGGGCTGATCTGCTTCCAGCTTTGCCCGCCGTCGCGCGTGGTCCAAATCGTGTTCGCTGCGAAGTAGAGAAGATGTGGATCGATCGGCGAAAACACGACAGGCTGGGTTCGGATCACGCGGAAGTCCGGTGAACTGAGCGGCACCGGCATGATGTTCTGTCCCTGGGTTGTGCGCCGGTCGTAGCGGGTTAGCTTTCCGCCAAACACCGTGTCCGTGTCGAGGGGATCGGGCACAACGTATCCGTATTCCTCCGCAGCAACCGGATGCCAATCGCGGAAGGTGATCTCGCCATCGTTGCCGCGGCTCGCAATGCAAACCGAGCCGCTCTCCTGTTGACCGCTGCACAGGCGATACGGAAAGGCGTTATCGGCGTTCACGTGATAGAGCTGCGCCGTGGGCTGGTTGTACCACGAACTCCACGTCTGTCCGCCGTTCGCGCTGACAATCGCGCCCTGATCGCTGGTGAGCACGATAATGTTGGGATCGTTGGGATTGATCCAGATGTTCTGGTAGTCATCGCCGCCCGGAGCGCCGCGAAATGCACTCCAGGTCACGCCGCCGTCGGTGGATTTCCAGGTGACCGTACTCGCGATATAAACGACATTCGGGTTCTGCGGGTCGATCATGGGAACCGGCAAATCACCGCCGCCGATGCGGCCCTTTGGACGTGAGTCGGTGGTCACGGTTGACCAGGTAGCGCCTGCATCCGACGAGCGATAGAAGTCGTTCTTGTTCCTGGTCGAGACCACTGCGAAGAGACGCTTCGGGTCGCTGCGGGCAATCGCGACGTACGCCTGCACGATACCATTCGGCAGACCACCCGCGAGCGGCTGCCAGGTCTGGCCGCCATCGGTGGATTTGAATACTCCTCCGTCCGTGCCGCTCCATTCGGCGTTCTCCCAGGGCCCTTCGCGCGCTTCCCACAATGTGGCATACACGATATTCGGGTCAGAAGGATCGATCTTCACGTCACCAGCGCCAATGTTGTCGTTCTTGTAGAGCCCCTTCTGGAAGGTCTGGCCACCATCGGTTGAGCGATAAACGCCGCGCTCCGGGTTGGGACCGTAGGGATGTCCTGCGACCGCGACGAAGAGCCGGTTGGGATCGCGCGGATCAATCGCTATCTGCGAGATCTGCTGACCGTCGCGAAGCCCCAAGTGTGTCCAGGTCACGCCGCCGTCGATTGACTTGTAAATTCCATCTCCGACCGACAGATCGGGACGATGCAGTCCTTCGCCGCTGGCGACATAGACAGTTCTCGGATCGGAGGGCGCGACCTCGATTGCGCCAATCGAACCGGTCGGTTCGCTGTCGAAAATCGGCTGCCATGTGCGCCCAAAATCGTTCGTCTTCCACACGCCGCCGTTTACCGCTCCGGCATAGAAGACATTCGGCTGGCTTGCCGCGCCGGAGACAGCGCGCGTGCGACCACCGCGAAATGGACCGACATTGCGCCACTGCATCTCGGTGAGACGACTGGTGTCGATTTGTTGCGCGCGGGCCGGAGTGACAAAGGGAAAAGTAGAGAGCAACAGAAATGCGGATGTTAAGAGCAAAGTTTGCATCAGATCGGTCACCATCTTAAGTAAAACTGCGCGAGAAACTCACGGAGAAAGGCATCTCACTAACGATCAAACAGCCGCGGAAAACTCCCTCGCATGAGGTTCGCAAACTAGTGTGTTAGGGCAAGCGGCGGGAATCGTCAACGTGCCAGTCCCGCTTGCGGGATGGAAAATCTCAGCCCAGCGCTTTAGCGCCGGGTGTGCGTTGAGAATGAATCGAGTCCCGTAGGGACGGCCGAGAATTAGGGCGGAACTTTGCGCCGTCCCTACGGGAGTCGGGTTTCTAGAACCACGCTTCCCAGCCCCGAGGTGCTGGCCTAAGATTTTTCGCGCCTAAGGCGCTCGTCCGGCGTTTGTCCACAACCTGCACCGCGAAAGTGTAATCTATCGGAACATATTCTTGCCAGGTAGAGGACATCCGAGTTGAGACTTCCTGTTAGCCGTCTTTGCCAATTTTTTTTGATTCTTTTTGGCGCACTGTTTTTGCACGCCCAGCCTGTCGCTCCCGATCTCCTGAGCGGCCTGCAATGGCGGATGATCGGCCCGTTCCGCGGCGGCCGTGTTGTCGCGGTCACCGGAGTACCCGGAGATGGAACTACCTTTCTCTTCGGTTCTGTCGGCGGCGGAGTTTGGAAGACGATCGACGCCGGAGTGACCTGGACTCCGATCTTCGATGGCCAGCCCGTCGCCTCGATTGGCGCGCTCGAAGTTGCGCCGTCGAACCCGAATATTCTTTATGCCGGTACCGGCGAGTCCGACATCCGTGCCGACCTCAGCTCAGGGGACGGAGTGTACAAGTCAACCGATGGCGGCGAGACGTGGAAGAACGTTGGATTGCGCGATTCGCGGCAGATCAGCCGCATTGTTGTTGATCCGCGCAACGCCGACGTTGTGTATGTCGGTGTGCTCGGTCATGCTTACGGGCCGAACGATGAGCGCGGCGTCTATAAGTCAACCGATGGCGGAAACACCTGGAGTCGGGTGTTGGACAAGGGCCCGGAAATCGGCGTCTCGGACCTGGCGATGGCGACGTCGAACCCGGCGATTTTATTCGCCGGCACTTGGAACGCGCACCGTCCGCCGTGGAGTACCTACGCTCCGCTGGGAGGACCGGGCGGCGGACTCTACCGCTCGACCGACGGTGGCGCGACCTGGACGCAGCTAGCAGCTCATGGCTTGCCCGACGGTGATTGGGGCCGCGTCGGCGTGGCCGTCGTGCCGGACGGCAGACGTGTGTATGCGCTGATTGACGCGGGCAAGAAGTCCGGACTCTACCGTTCCGATGACGGAGGCGACACCTGGATCCTCACTAATAGCGATCCGCGGCTGACCAGTCGTGCCTGGTACTTCAACTGGATTATCGTCGATCCTAACAACCCGGATGTGATTTACATTCCCAACGTTGCGCTCTACCGATCCGAAGACGGCGGCAAGACGATCTCGATTCTGCGCGGCGCGCCCGGCGGCGACGACTACCACCAGCTTTGGGCCGATCCGAAAGATTCTGCGCGACTCATTCTTGGCACAGACCAGGGAACGACCGTCAGCCTCAACTACGGCAAGACGTGGTCCTCGTGGTACAACCAGCCGACAGCACAGTTCTATCACGTCATCACCGACAACGAGTTCCCCTATCACGTTTACGGCGCGCAGCAGGACACCGGCGCCGCGGGCGTTCCCAACCGCACCGATCACGGACAGATTACTGGACGCGACTGGTTCATGGTAGGAGGGGGCGAGAGCGGCTGGTTGGCGCCTGATCCCAACGATCCGAACATCATCTACGCCACCAGCGTTTACGGCGGCGCGGTCCGTTTCGACCGGCGCACATCACTGAGCCAGGACATCGCCCCGTGGCCGGTGCAGAACTGGAACACCGAAATCAATGAACGCAAATACCGCGGCCCCTGGACACCCATGCTCGTCTTCTCGCCGCTCGAGAAGAACGCGCTGTTCCTCGGCACGCAGTATGTGATGAAGACCACCGACGGCGGCCTGCACTGGGAGAAAATCAGCCCAGACCTCACTGGCGCTGCGCCGAACGCCGGCGAAAAGCCTGCCGGCCCAGTGACAGTGCAGAACGCGAAGGAGCGAGGCTTTGGCGTGGTGTTCAGCATTGCGCCATCACCGTTGAAGGCGGACGAGATCTGGGCGGGTAGCGACACCGGCCTCATCCATCTCACCCTCGACGGTGGCAAGACGTGGCAGAACGTTACACCGACTGGTGTCGGCGATTGGAGCAGAGTCTCGATGATCGAAGCGTCGCGCTTCGATCCCGCCTTGGCCTACGCAGCGATCGACCGCCATCGGGTTGACGACTACAAGCCGTACATCTACCGCACCCGTGACTACGGCAAAACCTGGCAGCCGATCACAACAGGCATTGCTCCCACCTCGGTGAACGCGATTCGCCAGGACACGCAGAATAAGGGCTTGCTCTTCGCGGGAACGGAGTTGGGCATCTATGTCTCGTTCGATGACGGCGATCACTGGCAGCCCCTGCAATTGAACATGCCGGTTACGTCCATTCGCGATATGACGATTCATGGCGACGATCTGATCGTTGCGACGCACGGCCGCTCGTTCTGGATCCTCGACAACATCACGCCGCTGCGGCAGATGGATGCTCAGGCGCAGTCAGCGAATGTCAGGCTGTTCCAGCCTGCTACCGCGACCCGGATCGACAACGATGGTTTTCTTGGCTCGCCGCCGCCGCCAGAAGAGCCCACGGCGAAGAACCCGCCCGACGGCGCGATGATTGACTTCTTTCTCAGGTTGCCTGCCAAGGATGTCAATCTGGAAATATTCGATGCGAACAACAAAATCGTGCGGCGTTTTTCCAGCGGCCAGAAGCAGGAAGAGAAACGCCCTCCGTTGGCCATCGCCGAGCGTTGGTTGCCCAAACCTGTAGTTCTGGAAAACACGTCGGGCATGCACCGCTTCCTTTGGGACCTCAGGTGGAGCAGTTCCGGAACCGACGAGAGCGCGGAAGACGAGGGACCCGGTGCGCCGCGAGGGCCGCGCGTTACTCCAGGGTCCTACCAGGCAAGGCTTATAGTTGACGGCCAAACCCTCACACAGAACTTTAAGGTTGTGATGGATCCAAGGTCGCAAGCGACCAGGGCAGAACTCGACGAGCAGCTTCGTCTCGGACTGGAGATCTTTGGCGAGGCTCACCAAGCGCGGCGAACACTGGCCGAGATCGGAGCCGTAAAGAAACGGCTCGCCGATGTGAAGCAACAACTCGCGGGGAAAGCTCCCGAGTTGTTGGCGAAAGTCACAACCGCAGAGGCGGCGATTGCGAACATCGAGAAGGGAAGTAAGGCGCCTATTTCGACCATGGGACTGGAGGCGGCAAGCAGTGGACTGGCGTCGGCGCTGCGCGTGGTCGAGGGTGGTGACCGGACTGTGCCATCGCAGGTCATTGAGCTTTATCAGGAGGCGGACCAGGCAGCGAAGGCTCGATTGGCCGAGTGGAAGAAGCTCAAGAGCACCGAGCTGGTCCAACTCAATGAAGGTTTACGAAAGGCCGGCGTAACCCCGATTCAGGTTTCGCAGATCGAGCAGGAAGTGGATTACCGGATGTCGGAATAGGCGTGCTATTCGTCGTCACAGACCCCTGTGACATATTTCGCAGCGTTCCACCGCGGGAGTAATATGACCCTTGTTGTTAGACAAGGAGCTATTCATGCGTGGCGACGAGAAAGTGATCAAGCAATTAAACGCGGCCCTCAGCGCAGAGCTGACGGCCATAGTGCAGTACATGGTGCAGGCGGAAATGTGCGAAAGCTGGGGCTACCACCGCCTGGCGGGACTGACCAAGGCGCGAGCGATTCAGGAAATGCATCACGCTGAGGGGCTCATCGAGCGGATCATCTTCCTCGACGGAACTCCGTCTGTCGATATCCCGCTGACGCCCAAAGTCGGGGCCACAGTGCAAGAGCAGCTTGCCACCGACTACGGCGACGAAGAAGATGCTGTGCGCCAATACAACGACGCCGCTAAGCTCTGCCGCGAGGTGGGTGACGCCGGATCGAAGGACCTGTTCGAGCGCATGATCCAGGATGAAGAACGGCACGCCGACTTTCTGGAGGCGCAACTCCATTCCATCAAGGAAATGGGAATTGGCCCGTATTTGTCGCAGCAGCTGCAGGACTCGAAATAAGATCTGCCACCCGCAAATGAAGGGCTGCCGTAGCGGGCAGCCCGTTCGGCGCCATTTTGCTTTGGTCGCCATTCCTACCATGACGGCGAAATGATCGCCGCCGGACGCCAGCTCAATCTTCAGTCGTCATTCCTGCTTGTAAACACACGATCATCGCGGTTTACAAAACTTATGCTTTCTTAACAGCAGAATCGCCATTGGCGCGTTTATGTTGTTACTAGGTGCGAGATGCGAACCACGCTTCCAACTCGAAGGATGACCGCTCCGTTCACAATCGCCGTAATCGCGATGCTCATTTTTGCTCCGCTGAGTGGCGTCGCCGCACAGGACACAGCAACGCCGCCTTCAGGTTCGAAAGTCCGAACGGTGGGGACCATTAAGTCAATTTCCGCTAATGCCATCACTCTGGCAACCGACTCCGGATCCGAGATCACAATCCTCATTCAGCCGTCCACGCGCTTGCTTCGCATGGCTCCCGGGCAGACCGACCTGAAACAAGCGACGCCGATCCAGTTGCAGGACCTGCAAGTTGGCGACCGCCTGCTGGCCGGTGGGACTAGCTCGGATGGCGGCACGTCGGTTACGGCGACTTCTGCCGTCGTCATGACCAAGGCTGACGTTGCCGCGAAGCAGGAGCGCGATCGCGAGGATTGGCAGAAGCGCGGCGTCGGCGGCTTGGTGAAAGCAGTGGACGCCGGAACAGGTACGATCACGCTCTCCACCGGCGCGTTGGGCGCCAGCAACACTCTTGCAGTCCATGTCTCCAAAGATACGATCATCCGTCGCTATGCACTCGATTCGGTGAAATTTGACGATGCCAAGCCCGGCACACTCGATCAGATCAAGCCAGGCGACCAGCTGCGCGCGCGAGGGACGAAGAACGCGGATGGCACGGAACTCGCTGCCGAAGAAATTGTCTCAGGGACATTCCGCAACGTTGCGGGCACGGTGGTCGCAACGGATGCGGGTAACGGTACAGTCACCCTTCAGGACCTTGTGACCAAGCGGCCCGTGACCATGAAAATAACCAGCGATTCGCAACTGCGAAAATTGCCTCCCATGATGGCGCAGCGCATTGCGATGCGCTTGAAGGGAGGCGGCCCGAACAGCCCGGCGGGAACGGCGAATGCCGCCGGCCCTCCGGCGACTGCTCGCGCCAGCGTCGCGCGGGCGGGTGGTGCGGGAGCAGGCTCCCGGCAAGGCGGCGCTTCTGACTTTCAGCAGATGTTAAGTCACATGCCTGCGGTCACACTCGCCGATTTGCAGAAAGGGGAAGCGTTGATGATCGTGGCCACGGAAGGCAGCGCTGAAATCCCCTCGACGGCAATCATTTTGCTCAGCGGCGTGGAACCAATTCTCACAGCGGCCCCCACCCAGGCGAGCACGATCTTGTCGCCATGGAACCTTTCGACCGGTGGAAATGTTGGAACGGGGGACACTCCCTAAATGGAAATACGCTTGAAGCTCGAGGGTTCGCTTCCCCCAAAGCCTTGCGAGGCCGTTTTGAATCCAGAAGTGTCGCCCATAAGTCCTTCTGAAACAATATTTTACTCTAAGTCCAATGGATGGAAGAATTTGGCGGCATTTCTTGTCTAAGTTACACATTCCAAAGAATGGGGGGGGGGGGGGGCCTGCTGTAGGGCGCGCGCCTTTCCAAAGTGGGAACTGGAGAATCTCGACTGGGAAACGGCTATTGCTTTGGGCTGCCACGGTTCTCGTGCTCTCCCTCCTGACGACCGCTGCCGCCGCCCAAACATCAACCGGCACAATACGCGGCCGCATTACTGATCCTTCCGGCGCTGTCATTTCACAGGCGACCGTCTTAGCGGCCACCGCTGATGGAAGGTCGGTCACCGTCGTTACCAACCATCAGGGAATTTACGAATTCAAGGGGCTGGCTCCCGGCAGCTATACGGTCACAGCGGTTGCGCAAGGTTTCGCGACGGACCAGGAAGAAGGCGTCAACGTCGTCGCGGGCCAGACGCAACAGCTCGACATCGCGCTGCAGATCGCGGTCGAGCAGCAACACGTGGAAGTCCAAGAGGAGGCTCCTGCCGTTGGCGTGAGCGCGGAAAGCAATGCGAGCACTCTCATCATCAAAGGCAAAGACCTTGAAGCCCTTTCGGATGATCCTGATGAGTTGCAGTCAGAGCTGCAGGCGCTGGCTGGGCCGTCAGCCGGGCCAAACGGCGGCCAGATCTATGTTGACGGATTCACTGCCGGACAGCTGCCACCCAAGTCAGCCATCCGGGAAATTCGTATCAACCAGAATCCCTTCTCCGCGCAATACGACCAGCTCGGCTACGGAAGGATCGAGATCTTCACCAAACCTGGAACCGACCAGATACACGGCCAGATCCTGATGAATGGCAACACCTCGGCCTTCAACTCGCTCAATCCATTCGTGACAGAAGAGCCGGGCTATTACTCGGAAATCTTCAATGGGAACATCAGCGGTCCGATGGGCAAGAAAGCGTCGTTTTTCTTCACCGTCCAACAGAGAAATATTGACAACGAATCTGTGGTCGCCGCCCAGGTCCTGAGTCCAAGTAACAGCATCGTGCCCTATAACCAGGCAGTTCCGAGTCCTTCGACGGTGCTCAACATCAGCCCGCGCTTCGATTTCCAGCTCACTCCCAGTAACGTGTTGACGGTCCGTTATCAATACGTACGCGACAACCAGGACAACGAGGGGATCGGGCAGTTTTCTCTCCCTACCGTCGGATACAACTCCCACAGCGCCGAACAGACTGTACAGATCAGCGACACCCAGATCATCAGTCCGACAATTGTGAACGAGACGCGATTCCAGTACATACGTGACAGCAGCAGCCAGGTTCCGCTAAGCACAGCGCCGACGCTGACCGTCCAGGGTGCATTTACCGGAGGCGGAAGTCCGTCGGGCACGGTCGTCAGCAATCAAGACCATTACGAGCTTCAGAACTACACCTCAATCGCCCATGGACAACACCTCATCAAGTTCGGAGGGAGATTGCGAGGAACGCTTTATTCGAGTAACCAAGACTCGGGCTTCAACGGGAACTACACGTTTCAGTCGCTGAATGCATACCAGATCACTCAAGTCGGGATCCAAGAGGGCCTGTCGCCGCAACAAATTCAGATGATGGGGGGCGGCCCGAGCCAATTTTCCATCATCACCGGACAGACACTCTCGGACGTTTCCATGATTGACGTGGGCCTCTACGCCGAGGATGAATGGAGGATCAAGCCCAACATTTCGCTGACCGCCGGCCTTCGTTATGAAACCCAGACCGGCATTCCTTATCACGGAGACTGGGCACCCCGGCTGAGCCTGGCGTGGGGATTCGGCCACGGGAAGACGCCGCCGAAGACCGTGTTTCGAGGGGGGTATGGAATCTTCTATTCGCGCTTTTCCTACAACTACCTGTTGCAGGCCGAACGACAGAACGGCATAACTCAACTGCAGTACATCGTGCCCCAGCCCCTCTTCTATCCGGCTATCCCGCCGCCGAGCCAGCTTCCGGCCCAAACGTCACGCACGATCTATCAGGTTGCTCCCAACATAGAGCCGGGCTACACCCTGCAAACCGCCTTCAGCGTGGAGCGGCAGCTAACCAAGAGTTCCACGGTTTCGGTCACTTATCTGAACTCGCGCGGGGAGCATCAGCTCTTCCTGCGCAATGCCAACGCACCCCTGCCGGGAACCTACAATCCGCCCGCCGACCTCGGTGTGCGGCCTCTTGGCGGCAACGCGAACATCTACCAATACGACTCAGAGGGAGTCTTCCTGCAGAACCAACTGATCGCCAATTTTCGTATCAACTTCGGAACGAGGGTTTCGCTGTTCGGATTCTATTCGTTGAATTTTTCCGATAGCGATCTGGGCGCTGGTGGTGGAGGTGGGGGAGGGGGCAGCTTCTTTGGAGGCGGCTCGTCTTCGGCGGCGTTTATCATGAACTCCTACGATCCCATGGGGGACTGGGGCCGTTCCTCGTTCGACGTCCGGAACCGGTTCGTTCTTGGCGGCACCATCTCATTGAAGTATGGCTTTCGCTTAAATCCGTTCATCATAGCGCAGTCCGGAGCGCCGTTTAATATCATTGTTGGGCAGGACCTGAACGGCGACTCGATCTTTAATGATCGGCCTGGTCTTGGCCCCACCGGTGGACCGGGCGGCATGGTCTATGTCACGCCATGGGGCACGTTCAACAGCATGCCAGTTCCGGGACAGCCGATTGCGCCCATCAATACCGGTAGCGCAACTTCCCTCTTCACACTTAACCTTCGGCTGAGCAAGACGTTTGGACTGGGACCGAAATTGGAACACGGTGCTACAACGGGCGGTGGCCCGCGTGGCGGAGGTGGCGGAGGGGGTGGGCGCGGCGGCGGTCTGGGCGGTCGCGGACTCAGCGGTGGCGGAGGGAACCCATTTAATTTCGGAAACGAAACCAACCATCGCTACAACCTGACATTCAGCATCAACGCGCGCAACCTGTTGAACAACGTGAACTATGCGCCACCGGTCGGAACCCTGGATTCGCCGATTTTCGGCGACCCCAACGCATTGGCTGGTCCGCCGTTCTCCTCAGGCTCCGCCAACCGCCGCATTGATTTGCAGATGCTGTTTTCGTTCTAGGCGGATCGCGGGAGAACCCGCAGATTAGGCGGTTCCTGTTCCAGTCGGTTGCTTCTTCGAAAGCAGCGTTGCGATGGCAGCCAGGAACTCGGGTGGCGTTGTGCCCTTGGTGAGCAGCAGGTCTGCGTACGCGAATTCGGACGGCGGCGCCGCCAATCCCGTTAGCAGAACGATCGGGACTTCAGGCTTGCGCCGCTTCATCTCGGAGGCGAGTTGCGCTCCGGTAAGATCGGGCAGCAAATGATCGGTAAGGACGAGGTCTACTTGATTACAGTTGAACAGCCTTAAGGCAATCTCGCCGCTGTCTGCAGTCAGGACGGTGTAGCCCGCAATGGATAGAAGGAGACGACGCGCCATAAGTCCGACCCGTTCGTCATCAACGCAAAGAATAACAAGTGTATTCGACAAGAAAGTTCCAAGCCTCCCGCCAGTTAATAGTTCAAACCCCAACGCCACTGACTGGCGGTGCTGAACTGATTGTTAAAGAATTGTTACAGCCAGGGGAGATCCAGTCGTTGTCCAAGCGCAATCTCATGATTGCGCAGGAGCAATGATGGCACCTGCTTACTAGCAAGCGACCCGCGATGAGCGGGTCAAGCAGGTAAGGAACTGAGCCCAAAATGGGGAAAGGCTAAGATGACGGGGCCATGCGCGTCGGCAAGTAGACCGAATTTCCAATGGTGCGTCCTTCGGTTTGGGCCGTCTCGCATGGCAGATTAATTTTAGGGAGGAGCCATGGCGAGAAAGCCAAAGCACAGCAAGAAGAAAATAGGTGCGCCAGTGTTGCATTGCCTGAACCCGAATGCTGCCGGTGTGGATGTGGGGGCGACGGAGATCTACGTCGCCGTGCCTGTGGACCGCGATCCGCAACCGGTGCGCCATTTTTCGACTTTCACGGAAGATCTGCACGCTGTTGCAGCCTGGCTGAAAGCTTGCAAGATCGAGACGGTGGCGATGGAATTGACGGGCGTCTACTGGATCCCATTGTTTCAGGTTTTGGAGGCACGAGGGTTCACGGTGTTGCTGGTCAACGCACGTCATGTGAAGCATGTGCCCGGGCGCAAGTCCGATGTTTCCGACTGTCAATGGTTGCAGTATCTGCATACCGTGGGCTTACTGCGCGGATCGTTCCGGCCGGAACAGGCGGTCTGCACAGTGCGCTCCATCCTCCGCCACCGGGACAGCCTGGTGCAGATGGCCTCGACTCACGTGCAACACATGCAAAAGGCTTTGGACCAGATGAACCTGCAACTGCACCACGTGATCAGCGATATCAGCGGCTTGACAGGCATAACGATCATCCAAGCCATCCTGGGGGGTGAGCGCAACCCGCACACGTTGGCGGCGCTACGCGATCGGCGGGTCAAGGCCACGGAGGCTACCATTGCCAAGTCGCTGGTGGGAGATTACCGGCGCGAGCATCTATTCACGCTCAGCCAGTCGCTGAAGACGTTTCGTCATTACCAAGAGTTGATCAGGGCCTGTGACCACGAAATTGAGCAGTATCTCGAGGGGTTCGAGTCCAAGGTGGATCCTCGCGAAGATTCCCTCCCGGAATCGAACAACGAGCAAGAACCGAGGGATGGCATGCCCCGTTTCGGCCTGGGGAATCATCTCCATCGAATCTTCGGAGTGGACTTGACGCGAGTTCCCGGAATAAACATTCTCACAACCCAAATTCTGTTGGCGGAGATCGGTCCTGATCTCTCGCGCTTTGGCAGCGCACCGGCGTTTACATCTTGGCTCGGGCTCTGTCCGGACAACCGGGTTAGCGGTGGAAAAGTGCTGTCGGTCAAAACACGTAAGGTCAAGAACCGAGCCGCAACGGCACTCCGCATGGCCGCTCAATCGCTGCATCGCAGTCAATCCTATCTCGGGCACTTTTATCGCCGGATGCGGGCTAAGCTCGGAGCTCCCAAGGCGATCACTGCCACGGCCCACAAACTGGCGCGCATCATCTATCACATGCTGACTATGGGACAGGCCTACGACGAAACCGTCTGCGCCCAGAACGAAATACTGAACCGCCTACGTCTGGAAGCTAGACTTCGAAAACAAGCGCGCAACTTGGGATTCCAACTCGTTCTTGCTAAGACCACTGTCGTGGAGCGACTGAACGCGGTCAGAGTTCGTGCAACAGAAGCCGTTCTGGACAACGCAGCAGAACTTTGCCGCGACTCTTTACCAACATGCCGTTGCGTTGCCATTCGCTCAACAGGCGGCTTGCCGTGAACGTAGTGACGTTCGCCGCGTTCGCCAGGTCCTCATTGCTGACGTTGAGTTCAACGCCGCCCGGAACCTTGTGGCCAATTCCGCTCGCGAGGTTCACCAGTACTTGGGCGAGTCGCTGCTGTGCGGTGTGGCATGTCATGGATACGTGGACGGCAAGATAGCCGTCGAGATAGTCCGACACGATCGCAAATGCATTTTCCAGCAACTGTGGATACCGTGCAGCAAGGCCTCGAATGGTGACACGATCCCACACCAGCACCGAGCTATTCTTCACCGTTTCTGCGCTGGCGAGATAATCGGAAGGTCTCGCCAAGAGGGCGTTTCCGCCAAAAATTTCGCCCGGCGGAAGCCAGCGAAGAATCATCTTCTGGCCCTCCTGCGTCAAGTAGAAATATCTGGCGCGCCCACTGATCAACAGAAAGAGGTAATTGGCAGGATGGTCCTGGCTAGTAATAACGGAATTTGCCAGGAATCGCCGTTGTTTTGCCGCCGCCAGGATTGCTCTGAGTTCAGGCGGAGCCAGTCCCTCCAAAAAGCGTGGCTTCAAGTTTCGTACTACCGAGGCAAGCACGGAAGCAGTCATGATGATCGCGCCTTTGAGAATGCTTTCGGGGCCCGATGTGTGCGTCCTTGCCGCGCACACACAGTTCTGACAGCTAACAACTGACAAGCGACAACTGACTACTGACTACTGACTACTGGCAACTGGCAACTGACTACTGACTACTGACAACTGGCAACTGACTACTGATTACTGGCAACTGACTACTGACTACTGACTACTGACTACTGACTACTGACTACTGACTACTGACTACTGGCAACTGACTACTGATTACTGGCAACTGACTACTGACTACTGACTACTGACTACTGGCAACTGGCAACTGGCAACTGGCAACTGGCAACTGACTACTGACTACTGACTACTGACTACTGACTACTGACAACTGCTCTTCCGTCACGCCGGACTCGACGTGCTCCAGTTCGTGCGCCACGGCGATGGACAGCCGGCGAATGCCCTCGCGGATCTGCTCCGGCGGCGCATTCGAGAAATTGAGCCGCATGTGCGAGCCGGTGTCGCCGCCCGGATAGAAGGGATCGCCCGGCACAAAGGCCACGTCCTGGCGCAAGGCGGTATCCAGCAGCTTCATGGTGTCGATTCCGGTGGGCAGAGTGACCCACAAGAACAGCCCGCCTTTGGGATGCGTCCACGAGACCTCAGGTGGGAAGTAGTTGTGCAGCGCCTCGAGCATGGCATCGCGGCGTTCGCCGTAAATCCGGCGAATGAGTTTCACGTGCTCTTCGAGGAAGCCATCGCGCGCCACTTCGTAGGCGACCATCTGGTTGAAGGTGCTGGTGTGAAGGTCGGCGCTCTGCTTCAGCTGCACCAGCCGACTGATCACGTCGGGCGGCGCCACAATCCAGCCCAGCCGCAATCCCGGCGCCATGACCTTGGAGAAAGTGCTGAGATAGATGACGTTCCCCAGGAGATAGCCGTTGTCGCGCTGCAAGTTGGTGCGATCAAGCACCACCAGCGGTGAAATGTGCTCGCCTTCATAGCGCAACTGGCCGTAGGGGTCGTCCTCGATAATCGGAATGCCGTACTTGTCGGATAGCAGTACCAACTCGTCACGGCGACTGCGTGACAGGGTTACGCCGCCCGGGTTCTGGAAGTTCGGCAGAATGTACATGAACTTCGGTCCCGAACGCAGCGCCTTTTCCATCTCGCTGGTTTGCAGGCCGGCGCTGTCGATGGGCACGGTAACGTACTCGGCACCCATCAGGTCGAACGCCTGGAGCGCGCCGAGGTAGGTGGGCGACTCGACCAGAATGCGGTCGCCGCGATTGATGAGCAGCTTGGCGATCAGGTCCAGCGCTTGTTGAGAGCCGGAGGTGATGAGGACGTTGTCCACGGTCGCGATGATGCCGTAGCGCGCCATTTGCGCCACGATCAGTTCGCGCAAAGGACGGTAGCCTTCGGTGGGCCCATATTGCAACGCGATGAATGCCTGGGTGGACAAGACCCGCTGGCAGGCTTCCTGGAAGCGCGCCACCGGAAACACTTCGGGCGCGGGTAATCCGCCTGCGAAGGAGATGACCTCAGGACGTTGGGTGAGCTTGAGCAGCTCACGGATGATGGAACTCTTGGCTGTTTTGGTGCGCTGCGCGTAACGATGTGCCCAGGGCGCTGCCATACCACACCTCCCCTATTACAGCCCAACTTAGCGCAGAATCGGAGGCGTGTCTGTGACGGCGGACACGTGCGTCTGGGTCATCCAATCAGCTCTTGCGTGATGTCACCGTGAAGAACTCTGCGGCACTTTGGCCCGTCCCGTCGCCGGACGAAAATTGGTATGGGGATTCCGGATCCGTCATTTGGGCATGAACGAGAGCACCCCGACCACTGCTCCGCCCACCACCAGTAGAGCAGGGTTGACCTTGTATTGCAGCAGGATCAGCAAGACGCCGACGGCGATGGCCCCAGTTTCCACACCGGTGATCGCCCCTTTAGCCATGGTGAAGCAACCGGCCAGCAGGAGTCCGATCGAGACGGGCGCAAGTCCCTGCTGAATGGAAGTCCTCCACGGCCATTTTTCAAGCTTCTTCCAACCGCGGGCGACCACGAACGCCAGCACGGCTGTCGGCCCGAAAAAAGCAACCAGCACCACGATGGCGCCGAGCATTCCACCTGCCCACTCTCCGATGGAGACAATCATCATCATGTTGGGTCCGGGGGCCATCTGGCCCACGCTGTACAGGTGGATCAACTGCGGGAAGGTGAGCCACTTGTGGACCTCGACCGTGAGGATCTTCATCTCTGGAAATGCTGCCATGCCGCCACCAACGGTGAGGAGCGACAGATAGGCGAACACGCGGACAAGTGCGGGAATCTGGTTCATTGGGCCGCACTCTCTTTCTGGTCTTTTCGAGGGTAGTGGAAGAGAATCGCCAGGAGCCCGACCCCTACCAACGTACGGGGAACCCCCAGGTGCAGCCGGTTCACAGCAATCACCGTCAACGCCATGAAAACGAAGTCAAACTTGCCTGCGAGCGACTTCTTGCTAAGCCCCACGACCGTGGAGAGGATCAGGCCAACTGCTGCGGCTGCTACCCCTTTCAGCGCGGCCGTGATCCAGATGTGGTCTCCGTGGATGCGGTAGTAGTGGCCAACAACGTACATGAGCACAGCGCCGGGGAGGCAGATGCCGATGATGCCGGCGATAGAGCCCAGCGCGCCACGCAGCTTCTCGCCCACCAGAATGGCCATGTTGGTAGCGTTCAAGCCGGGCAGGCTCTGGCTGATGGAAAGCATCTCGACGAATTCCTTGTCATCGATCCAATGCCGCTTGGTTACGAGACTGCCGCGGAGATAAGGCACCACGCCCCCGAAGCTGGTGGCACCGATGATCAGGAACTCGAGGAATATGTCGAAGATGGAGACGTCCTTCATCGCAGGCGGACTGGTGGCTGAAGGTTGGAGAGCAGGTTTTGCGGTAGCGTCACTCATGGCCTTGGGGCGGGTTGCCTTTCAGACGGTAAACCCTTCCCGTCTTGGTTGTGCCGAGCGAGATCCAGTCCTGCACGTCCTGCTGAAGCGTGATGTAGAACTGCTCGTTAAGCTTCTTGACCCTCTCTTGAACATTCTCTTTGCGGTCGAACTTGACCTGATAGGCGAATTCTCCCACCAGGGGCATATGCTCGCCGCGAGTACGCCACAACGCCACATTGCACTTGCCCAGCACCCCTTTGCCGAAGTCGAGCTCACCGAGTTCCAAAAGAACCTCCTCGACGATCCCTTCGTTTACCAGGCTTACCTTCTCGTCATCTGATGTCTTGACAGCGGCGAGCGCCGGAAAAACGTGAGCCAGCGTTCCCATCGAGTTCTTGTCGGCATCATGCATCTGGCTTAGGCCGAAGACGCAGTTGTGGGAGTAGAGGATGCGGTACCCGCCGATTTCATCCTTCAGCGGTAGGACCTCCGCTTTGAACTTGATCCGATAGGCGCCAGCGATATTCGGCCGCACATCCAATGCTGCAGCTTTCTGCTCGTCGGGGTGACGGAACTTAAAGACCATTTCCGGATCGCCCATGGGAAAACCGTCAACGTAAGCGATGCGCCGCCGCAAGATGAAGGCGTTGTTGTAAAGGCGAAAGTCCGGTGTGTCGAAGAAAATGATTTCGCGGACATCTGGCCGGCGACCGATCTTGGGGTCGGTGACAAACCCGACTCCGAGTTTCTTCGCAGTGCGCTGCACGAGCTTGCCGAAATCGCGGAAGCTCTCCACCGAAACGAAACGGTCGGGCTTCAGAATAAGCTTCGCCTCCATGAACTGGACCACATCCTGGGGGTGGCCGTCGCTATAGGTCACCCCGCCAGCCGAGGCCCCGTCATCTGGTTTCTTCTCGCCTGCTTTCGCAGCTTTTCCTTTGTGCTTATCTTTTTTCTTGTCCTTATCCTTCGCCAATGGGTTCCTCTCTATGCAGAATCTCTCGGCGATCCTGTGATGAAGCAGCATACACCTTACGCCCGGATTGGAATAGGCGCGCAACCGGGGAAAATAGTCGCGACCCGCTGACCCAGTTGTTCTCATTGAGCCAAGGGAAAGCGGGACTCTTTTCCAATCGAAGAATGAGCCTGAAGTAAGCCTGAGGGGATGGCTGAGGAAAGCTCCTTTCTTGATTTGTATTGAACGAGTCTAGCAGTCGCCGGGGCGGTGGTAATGTGGGAATCG